>LFCJ01002421.1_pt1 | contig 13448 bp, 18 predicted proteins | sample 643141 | NCBI WGS metagenome assembly LFCJ01 (sample SAMN03766243, study PRJNA286221) | soda lake metagenome | biome: soda lake; feature: Kulunda steppe; material: water; isolation source: sample B1-Br-g2 brine of Lake Bitter-1 | place: Russia: Kulunda steppe | collected 2010-07 | reverse complement strand
TAACTCGCGGCGCGAACCCCTTCGTCTGTCGTGCCGATAAAGAGCGGCACCCCGAACCCAAGGCGCGAAACTGCGGACGTGTCCCGCAGAATCTCGACCTGAACCCGATCCCGGATCAGTGAAATTGCCATGTTTTACTCCTGCGGTTGATAGTCTCGCGCATCGACAGTTGTGCCGATGTCGCCGTCGTTGCCGGACCATTCGACAGCCTCGATGCTGCCCGGCTCGTAAGTGATTTCGCGCACCGCGCTCATCGTCCAATCCATCACAACGCGCGGCTCCCACTGCGTCCCGACGATCTCATCAACGGTGCTCGGCGCGAGAGAAACGCGGTTGAAAGCGATCTGCCGTCCCAGAAAATCAACCCGCCGCTCGCTGAAATAAGCCTCGTCGAGCATGTGCTGCGCGATCGTTTCTGCCTCAAACGCGTGATCCACACGCCCGAAAACCTGCAATCCAAGCGTGAAGGCATGCCAACGAATGGCCTGCTCCTCGCCGTCGCAATTCACGCCGTGTTGGCGCCAGTGCGCTTGCTCCTCATTCTCCGTAATCCGCATTGTCACACAGGGCTTCGGCGGCATCGGCGCGTTCGGGTTACGGTAAATCACCGTCACACCCTCGGGCGCGATAGCCTCAATCCATTGTCGGATTTTGTCGTATGTCTGGATCATTCCGCCGCCCGCCTTGTGACGATATATCGGCGATGATCGATGAGGCGGTTTTGCCAGTCCGCGCGGGCCGTGACCTCGTAGCCAGCCCCGCGTATCTCAACGATATCCGCGTTTTGGTCTCCGGCCTCAGTCGCGATGGTCAATTCCGCATCGGTATAGATCCGATACGCGCCGGTCAGCCTGCGCCCTTCGGGCAGCATTTCCATGTCATCTTGCCGCGCGGGCTGAACGCTAGCCTGAATGGTGATGGAGCTTTCACTGCCCTCGACCCACTGACCATCAACCCACGACCCGGCAGCCCGCCTGCGGACTGTTATTGGCCCCCGCAATGCATCAAACATCAGTCGTCGTGCACCCAGCGGATAGACGACCGCAGCCGCCCCGTATCAATCAAAGGGTTAGCGCTGCCCCGCTTGCGCGCGATCGTGCTCGCGGCGTTCGGCGGGTCGCTCAGCGCCGTCAGAAACTTCTGCACCTGGTCTTGATGCGTCTCGCCCAGCAGCCCCAGCGCCTGCCGTTGATCCATGTCACCATCGAGCACACGCCCCCACAGCGCGGCGGCTGTGTTGCGCAGCTTGGATCTGTTCTTGTCAAATCCGGCCCGGATATAGCTGCGCTCAGGAACCCTGCCGTCAGCCGATCCGAATTCGTTTACCGCCGCGATCAGCAGCATATCCGCGCCCTCGTCGGACGTTCCGGCATCACCCATCACGCCGACCTTGACGCCCCCGCTTTTCTGGACTTCCCGCTTGATGCGGTTCCAGCCCCGGTCGATGTCCTGAACGGTCACATCAGCACCGTGCGGGCCGCGAAGATGTATTGCTGCCGAAGCCGCACAAGCTCGGCGCCGTAGCTTGTCGTTTCCAAAACCTCTGTGCCCATCGGATTGACCCGACCATACCCGATAGACAGATCGCCTTCCTTGAGACTGTTGACCCCGCCCGACACTCCTTTGCGCTTTGAAAGCGTCATCATGTGCGCGGCCAACAAGGCCACGGCGTGATTGCGGGCCGACCTGAACACCGCGCCAGTCTGCGCTTCCGCAAGCTCAAGGAAGGTATCGCGCCCGACAACTTCGCTGAGCTCGGGCGCGATGTCCTGCAGGATCTCGGACGGCGTCATTGTGCCGCAGCCTCGATCTTCTCGATTTGCTCTTTCGCCGCCCGCGCAACCGTAACGCGCTCATCCTCGGCAAGCTGCCGAAGCCAGGCCATGTCGTAGACCTCAGGCATATCGGCGACCAGCTCGGACGCGAGCTTGTCGCCCGGATCACGCTCCGGCTCATTGACCTCGGATTTGGGTTTAAGCTCGTCGAGAACGCCCCGGTTGACCATCGCCGCACCGACGGGGTGGGTCTGCACCGAAACCCATTCCTCGCGGCTGATGCGCTGGATGCCGGGGCGAAACTGAACTCCGGCAACCTTGCGAAGGCGCGGCTCGCGAAGCCTTACGCGAACATCGCCCATCAGATGCCCTCCCCGATCGCCATGCTCAGCGGGTAGTAGATGAGCACGCCGCCGATGCGAGAATGACAGGGCACAACGAATTCGAGATTGCGCTCCTGCACCGGCAGTTGCTCAAACATCTGCGGCATTTCGAGCGTGAACGCGTCCGGGCTGCGCCGATATGCGATCATGATTTCGCCGGTGAACGGATCCGCGCCCATGAATTGAGCGCGATTGGCTGCGGCAATCTCGTTCGACCACTCAATCGACTCGATGAACGGATTGTTCTGCAGGAAATACTGCGCGATCGTCGTGTCCGTGCCGGTGCCGGCGTTGGTCGTCGTGATCTTAGTGTATTTCTCGATCGGCAGCACGAGAGTATCGGGCTGCTCCGCACCGTTCGTGCGCTCGACAATGCCATTCGCCAGATCGTTCATGTCCCGCAGGATCTGATCAGGCGTCTTGGTGTCCCAGCCAGTCGCATCGCCCGTGCCGTCATTTTCAACGGCATCCGCCGGGATGTTGTCGTTGGTCAGCCAACCTTGCAGGCCATGCTCGGCGTCGCCGTAAAACGCAATACGGTTCCACGCCTCGCGCATTGCGCGCCCAGCCGCCGCCGCTTTGCGTTGTTCAAGCGACTTGCCGGCCATCTGTGCAGCCCGGATTTCCTGCAGCGAATAGCCGTAGGCATCTCCGACCGACCGCACGCGTGCCACGAATTGCTTGCCCTTGACGTCAACACGCGGCAGGTCGTCAGCATAATTCGCAAGCACCTTCGCAATGCCGGTCATGTCATACTGTTCGTAGACAATGGACTCGGCACCGGCTCCGGCGGTGCTGTCAGTGGGGATCAGATCGAAAGCACGAAGCGGGGCACGAATAACGTCATACGTATTCGCTTTGACGTGCTCCAGCTCTCGGGTGAAAAACATCGAGGCAGTTTCCGCATCACCGCGAACCCCCGCCTCATTATCAAGTGCTTGCCACAGGCTCATGTTTGCCTCCGTTAGGGCAGGTTGATTTCAACGATGGCGAGTTCGCCAGCGTCAGCGGCAGAGCGGAAAACGCCGCCCGTTGCGAGATTGTCGAGTGCCACGTCAGTGAACTTGCCTTCCTCGCCTTCACTGGTCACGTCCACATAGGCATCATCACCAGCGGCCACCTCGGCGGTCACCTCGACCCAGACACGACCTCGGCGCATAACGCTCACAGTGTCGGTGTCGCGATACTCAGCACCGGCGGAGTATTGCCCGCCCGCCGCAGCGGCCATGTCCAGGCCTTGCACCTGCGAGTGGGTAAAGAGCGCGACCCCGGCGAGGATGCCTGCATCATCCTCGGGAATTGCAACCTGCTTTTCGGGGGCAGTGCCATGCACCACGCCCGCGCCAAAGAACACCGCGCCCTCTGCGGCGAAGCTTTCGACATGATCGTAGCCCAGGTCCACTTTCTGCCCGGCCTGAGCTTTATCAAGCTCGAACCCGTAGCTGCTCGCGTCAGTTTGTGCCATGATCCGGCCTCCTTACTGCATGCGACGGCTGGCGCCGTCTTTGTAGGTACCCTTGTCCCGGCGCTTGTAGGCGGAGCGGATATCATCCATCGCCTCTTTCTCCGGGTTCTTGCCACCGCCTGCGTCCTGACGCGGCACAGCGGTTTCTCGCTGCTTGCTCAGAGCGTCGCCATGCGCGGTGTGCGTCTCAAGCGCGGCGTCGAAGCGGGCCTGAACGTACACATCCGACGCATCGTCAAGCTTGGCATCCTTGTGAATGTGCTTGACCACAGCCTCGCGGATTTCACGATCCGACATGCGGTCAAAATCCGCATCGCCCACAACCTTGGACGCAGACCGCTCAAGCGCCACACGCTCGCGCGCCGCCGCCCGGATCGCCTCATCGCTGCGCTCGGTCGTAACGCGCTCGACCTCTGCCGTCGCCTCATCAAGCTTGGCCTTGGTCGTCTCGGCCTGCGTTTTCGCAGCCTCAAGATCGCCCTCGGCCTTCGCCTTGGCTTCGTCAAGTTTCGCAAGATGCCGCTCAACCTCCGGCGGCACGCTGTATTCAATGCCGTCCACGCGGACGGTCACGCTCTTGTCGCTCATATCATCACTCCTGATTTCCTGAGCTTCGGTGACGGCCACCGCGTCAGCGGCGTCCAGATTGAGCCTTGCCTCTGGCCCGGCCCGGCCACGATCCACGATCGCGACGTGATTGCCCCGAATGCCGCGCTGAACGGCATCAAAGGTCTGTCCCATGTATTCGCCTGGCATCTCGTCAATGCTCATGCGGTAGCCCGCTGACAGCTCAACGGTGCCGGTTTCCTCGATCCGGTTGATCGTGTCGCTGTCAGTGATCGTCAGCGGCGCGACGATCCAATCGCCGTCAACCGTGATGGTCTCGCCAATGTGTCCAACCGCGAGACGCTTTGCATTGTCCGCTGTAACCAACGCCTCGGGCGGATGCCCAAGCGTAATCGGCCTGCCTGCAAAGCTCGCGAGCGCATCAGCCGCGAAAACATCCTCGGGCAGCCGGAGCTCCCGGCGAATGCCGCCCTGCCCATCCTGATAAGCCTGGATGCCAATCCGAGCGATACGCGCACGACCGCGCAGGTAGCCCTCGTCGGTCCGCTCCATGCGGATCGGGGCCTCCGCGAAGTCAATGCGGAAGACTTGCGTCATTCTATTTCTCCGATCAGGTCTTCTAGGTGCGGGCTATATGTGCAGCGGCAATTTACCGCCTCGCCGGGATGCCCATCGAATGGCGGGTCATCCCACCGGAACACACGACCATTGCGCTCCTCGTGCTCGCCTCTGACCCGGCTATCCTCGGATGTGCGCCACACGTATCGATCAATGCCAAGCTGGCGCTGGCGCTGCTGCGTGATTTGCGCGTTGAGTTGGCTCGCCTCGGTGCGCGCGATGCGCTCAGCACGCCGGTCTGTGACACCGAACCGTTCTCGTAGCTCTCTCTGTATCTCTCGCGTCCGCCGCCCTGACCGCACCCCCCGCTGAACGGCATCCTGCATCTCCTCGACGGCCTCGTCGGCATAGCGCCTGATGAAAGCGTTATTCTCGCGCTTCCAGCTATCGACCAGCCCGCGGATCGTGTCGTCATCGTAAAAGCTCGGCTCCACACCGATGACGGCTCGGATTTGCTTGACCTGCTCCTCAGTAGCGCGCTCTGCAATCCGGTCGCCGACGCTGCTTATCTCCTCCGCTGCATCTTCCAAGTCACGATCAAGCGACGACCGTGTTGCAACAAATAAGTCGGCTATTCTGTCAGACCAGCCATCACCCCGAGCCGCATCGCGCCGAGTTCCCGCCTCGGCAAGTATGCCCTCAATCTCCGGGAAAATCTGGTCCCGCACCGCCCGCTCAATGGCCTTGCGAATATCACGCAAGCGGGCGCGATGGGTTCTTATTTCTCGCTCTGGCCTGCGCGCGGGAGGAGGTGTCTTTCGGCGCGGCTTTTTGCCCTCCCGTTTTGCGCGCTCAATAAGTTCGCGCCGGGCTGGCGTGTCGTCGTCATCGCACCGCATCAACGATCTCGCGCGCCTCGTCTTCGGCGATCACACCCTGATCCAGAAGCAGCGCAACTGCCCGAGCGGTTTGCTCCAGCGTGGCCGCCTTCTCGGCCGCATCCGGTTGCCAGAGCGGCGCGGGGGTCACCTTCCGATCTTCCGGCTCCCCGCCATCAGAAATGTCCAGCAGGCGCACCAGGTGCCGCACAGGCGGCAGCATATTGTCTTCTTGCTCGGACTTTACCAGGTCGTAGAAGTTTCTGGTGTCGCCTTCGCCAGTCGCGTTCTGCCCCTCGGGGCTGCGACCAAAAAGCTTTGTCTGCGGGATGCCGGTGACAGCACTGAGATTGTGCTTGAGCTCTTGCAAAAGCTTATCAATACCCTGCACGCTGCTCGCCTGCTTCGTGTAAGTCTCATTATCGGAGTCGATCAGCAGCACATTCAGGATGGATCGTGACAGCCCGAGCATCTCAAGCCGCTTCTTAACAACATCCTCCTCGCCGGCCGCAATCATGTTCGTGAGATTGCTCATCGAAAGCGTCGGCTGGATAAAGTCTCTGATGATACCGCTGGTGGCACCGATCGCCTCGGCGTAGCGCGTCATTGCCCGATACGGCGCTTGCAGCCGGCTATCGCCCCAGCCATCATTGCGCTGGCGCAGATGGTCCGGGACATCCTGCCCGTCGAAAACCATGAACCGCGTGCGATGGCACCGAAAAGGCGTCCCGCTAATCGGATGCACCATGATATACTCGGCGCGGCCATACCAGCGCGAGCCGGGGTCCGTGCTGATATCCTGGATGGTCCATGACGTCTGCCAGCGGTCATACACCAGCAGGTCGCTTATCCCGCGCACGCGCGCCTCGTTGAGCGGCTCCTCGAGATCGGCAGACCCATCGTCAACGATCTGCACCATGATCGCGCCGCCGTAGAGCCCTGCCCAGCGAAGCGCCTTGTTGATCGCCTGCTTCGCGCCGAGTTCTTCCAGTTCTGCGAGCCGCTCCTCTGCCTTGTCCCCTTCGATCGTGATCCACTGCCGCGTCATCTCGTCAGCAGGAAGGTCTACGATCCGCCGTCCGATACCGTCGCTGCGATAGATTGCCTCAAGCCCGCGCTGATGCAGGCGCGCATCGGGCGTGGCCCTGACTGCCTGCGCCGGGTCACGGTCCGTCCCGAACGAGCTCAGGAAATTAGCGTATCCGTCGTTTCGGATATCATCCATGCCGGACGCTATCCTTGCGAGTTACCGGCTTGCGCTTGATCGCAACGGGCACCTTGCGGCCTTCATCCTGCCTTACCACTCGGTCGCTCTGTGTATCCATTGCGTGTCTCCCGTCGCCATATCGGCTACAGCGTCCATGAGGGGGTCGAGCATGTCGTCATGCGCCCCGTTCGGAAACGCGCTGGCCTCGGCAAGAAAATCACTCAGCCAAACCGCTTGCTCGGGGAGATAGACGTTGCCATTCTCGATCTGCGGCGCGGCGTCGTATGCCCGCGTGAGCTTGTCTGTGGCGCGCGGAATCTCCCGTATGGGGATGCCCTCGCGGCGCAAGGTCTGGATCAGCCCCGTGCCGCTCACCTTATCTTCGACCTTCATTTCGCGGAGCGCCCCGGTCTGCCGGTCCCGCCCCTTGTGCTTGTTCCAGAATGCCCGCGCTTGCACGAGAAGCTCGGGGGCCTCGAACCTGCCGCGAACCTGATCAATCAGATATGCACCGCCGTCCCGGCCAAAGCCCCAGCACTGAAACACGGTGTAGTCGTTTTCCTGCTTTGTCTTCTGAGCCGTATCGACGTAAACGGCGCGGTGCGTCAGCTTCGGCAGCGCCCGCCAGTATCGCCACCATTCGTCCTTGAATATGCCGCCGCCTCTTGGCGACGGGCGTTGCTGAAACTGTCCCGCCGTGGCGAATTCACCCATCGCGCGCTTGTCACGATCAACGACGCCGCGCGGGAACCGATCAGGGAACAGAAGCTCGCCGGCCTCCGTTCGGGGATCCTGCCATCCTATGCTTGTTACGCAGCGCCGGTCCGGCTCGAACTCCATTGGGAGCATCAAGTGCTCGTATCCCAAATCCTTCGCCAGAATGTGGCCGCTTACATCATCAGAATGCAGCCGTTGCATGACAACGATGATTGCAGACCTGTCCGGGTTGTTAAGCCGGTTAGGAAGTGTTTCGTTGAACACCCGTGTTGCCGTCTCTCGGTTTGCCTGGCTGTAAGCCTTTTCCGGCGAGTGTGGATCATCCCACAGCACGAAGTCACCGCGACGCCCGGTCATTGATGCAACCGCAGTTGCCTGTCGAAACCCCGTGTGTGCGTTTTCGAAATAAGTCTTTTCGTTCTGATCGCTGGTGAGCTTCATCGGCCAGCGCGCTTGATACCAGTCGCTTTCGACGAGAAGCCGGCACTTGCGGTTGTCGCGAATGGCAAGGCCCTGCTCGTGGCCCGCGCCGATAAAACGCGAGGAAGGTTTGCCGTGCGGCCCCCAAAGCCAAGCCGGGAAAATCACCCCGCAGAGCGTGCTCTTGCTCGTGCCGGGCGGGATGTTGATCAGAAGCCGATTGATATCGCCTTTCGCCACCGCTTCGAGATGCAAAGCCATCGCGTCCATGTGCCAGCCGTGAACATACGGCTGGCCCGGTTCCAGCACAGGCCACGCCAGCTTGAGAAAATCAGAAAGCGAGCGCCCTGATATTTCGCGATCGAACGCGAGCCAGTCATTCGGACTGAGCTTCACTTTTCCGAGCCGCCATCAGCTTGCGCATTGTTTCAGTATCCACCCTCGACCAGTCTACCGTTTCGATAGCCCCGCCGTCCGGGCCGGAGTGCTCGATAGCCTGCGTCTCGCGCCATCCTGCCTGCGTCTTGAGGTAGAATATCGCCGCGGTAATGTTGCCGTCACGCGCCTGCTGTAGAAGCCCCTGCGCGACTGTGCCGATGGCCTTGGCCTTGCCTCTTTTATAGCGCAAAGCAATTTCTGGATCGCGCTCGATCATCGCCGCGAATGTCGGGCGCGTGATACCGAAGTAATCCGAAATCTGGTCTTGCGAAAGATATGCGGCCAGCGCCTCAACCTGCACTGCCTGTTCATCTGTCAGTGTCTTGGGCTTTCGTCCCATTATGCAGATTCTTTATTTGGAGCGTGTGGGTAAGTGCTGCCCTGCCGCCCGATAGTTGGCGCTAGCCATTGGTCAATGACGGCCCGCGCAACCGCTTCGGTCATCTTGGGCGGGACGCTCATGCCGATCATGTATTTGCCGATTTTATCCGATTTCGCAACGTAATCATCGGGAAAAGAGCCGAGTCGTTTCCATTCGCAGAAGGTAAGACTGCGGGGCTCTGACCAATGATATATTTTGTCAACGCTCGGAAGTGTATTGGATGGTTTGTGTGGATTTAACTTTATCGAATTGAAATAGCTACCACCAGCTATTTTACTAAATGATTTTCCAGGTTTGGTCCGTTTCCAAAACCGCTGGGGCACTTCAGTAAAATGCGTCTGCTCATTGGATTGTCTAGCATTTTCTATTGACTCCCCCGCACTCACCCACCGATGCCGAGGCGCGAGTTCCAGCGGCGGCACGTCGATATCATTGCGCACGGCGCAGAAAAACACGCGCTCGCGCCGTTGCGGTACGCCACAGTCCGCCGCGTTCAAGAGGAATAATTGCGGTCGGTATCCGATCTCGCGGAACCGAGCGATAACCATTTTCGTGTAACCTTTGGCGTTCCCCGTAATCATGCCTTTTACGTTTTCCGCAATCGCGACCCGTGGCTTCAAATGCTCTACCAGGTCAAGGTAGTCAAAAAACAGATCAGACAGCACCTGCTTCGACTGGCCTTCGCGGAAATGCTTGTCCTTGCCCCACGCATTTTCTCGGCTGCCCGCCATGCTGAACGTAGAGCAGGGCGGCGAGCCGTCCAGAATGTCCAGATCGAACAGTTCCGGCTGTAAATCAGTTGTCAGCAAATCGCGAATCGGGCACAGGAAATAATGCTCTGGATTCAGATTGCGCTTGTAGTGCCAAGCCATTTCGGGGTCGATGTCATTGGCAGCTATCACGTCGCACCCGGCCAACTTGTAGCCCATGCTCGAACCACCACCGCATGAAAACGTGCTCATGACCTTCAAACCATTACTCGGCACGCCGTCAAGCTCTGCAATCGACCACGCGCAATCCGGCTTAGTCATCGAATTCAAATCCGCACTTCGGGCATTTGTGATCCATTGCATATGCGTCGGGGTCGATTTCCTTCGTACTGCTGTCAGGAGCAGACATATCAGGCTCATCAAAAAGCGTAGTCATCTCTGCCACGTCAAAGCCGGTCAGCGCCAAGTCAAAGCCGATCGCGTCAATGTCCTGCATTTCCATCTTGAGCAGGTCCATGTCCCAAGCGCTATTGATCGTCAGCTTGTTATCCGCGATCATATACGCCCGCTTCTGCGCCTCGGTCCAGCCGTCCGCGACCATGCACGGCACTTCCTCGATACCAATCCGCTGCGCCGCCATGATGCGACCGTGGCCCGCAATGATACCCCCCTCGCCATCGACCAGGACAGGGACCGTCCAACCCCATTCTCGGATGCTGGCCGCGATCTGCCCGACCTGCTCATCGCTGTGCGTGCGGGCGTTGCGAGCGTAGGGGATCAAATCCGCAACCTTGCGCCGCTCCACTTTGTCCGCTGGCCATTCGCTTTTCATAGGCGGTAACATCCCCTTAGTGTCCCGGTGGCCTCCTGTCGGCCCTCGGTCATCGCTTATCCTCACTGCCAATGAAAAAGCGCCACCTGCTGGCAGCGCCCTTTGTCGCAATCCTCTTGCGATTAAACCTGACCGTGCCCTTAAAATGGGCCGGTGTCAATAGCCGTATGGCTGCATCCGATGTAAAAGCGCACGGCAAGCTAAAGCGGTTTGCCGGTCACCTCCGCGCTCTTTGTATCTGACGAGAGTGTTTGCGTGGCAGCCGAGAAGGCGCCCGCACTCTGCATCCGAGCGAGCCAGGCCGGCCGACTTCATTTCGGCCAGCCAGCTTTTGAATGCCTCGGGGGTCAATGCTTCGCCTCTGTGGCTTGGTGCGTTGGGGTGGGAATCGGCGCACGATAGAAGGGCTTTCCGGTTCCGTCTTTGCCAGCCTCGACGAGCGCACCGGTTTTCTTTGCCTTGCGGATCGCGGCAGAAACCGCGTTGCTTTGACCCAGAACGGGCTGAAACATGAAGGGGTAAACGTCTGCGCCGGTCTTGGCGTGGGCGATCATGTCGGCAAGAATTTGGTCGGTGTTAGTCATAGCGTGTTCCTCCTTGGCTATGACCTATCTATACCCTTTGTGGTGATGCTACGCAAGTGCTTTCTCACAAAAAATGTGAAAAACTTACTCCCGAAGCATGTCGAGCCCTTTGCGCAGCCGCTCAAGGTGCCGCTCTGCCGACCTCGCGCTACTGCACCCGGCCATTGCACGCAGCGGCCGATTGTTGATCACCACATGCTCGATCACCGGGCGGGCGAACAAAGGCACCTGCTTCCACATCGCATGAAACTTGCGCCGCTTGTCGAATGCGGCAGCCTGCGGGTCCGGCTTGCCCGTCTGCCGATCGATCTTGATCGCGGCGAGCGGGTCTTGCGCCTTGCGCCCCTCGTGCGCGTCGAGAAGCTCTCTGGAAACGTTGAGTTGCCCCCGCGTGATCTTGCCCTGCTGCCAGTATGTCTCGATCCACAGGCGCCGCCTCACGCCCCGCACGCCGTTCGGGTTCTTGACCCTGCCGGTCTCTTCGTCAACCTCGCCGCGCGGCTCTTCGACAAGACCGATCCGATTGGCTGGGCCGTCCGCCCCTCGGTCCCACGGCATATCCGGCAGCGTCACCCCCGGCTTACGGCGCGTCTTCTCCGTCATCGCCAGCGAGCTCTTCCAGCCGTTCTTGCGCTTCTTAGCCAATGCTTGCCCCATCACGCTACCTTCGGTGTTTGCAGCCTCATGCACGCGGCGTAGACTGTCTGCTGCGCCGACGGGCACTTCCTGTTGACCGCCTTGCGAATGGTGCTCGTGCCAATGCCAAGGGTTTGAGCAGCCTCTTTTTGCGACCGGAATTGCAGGCCGTAGAGCGCTATCGGTTGCGGGCGTGACGGGTTTCCAGGCTGGTATCCGGGCTTTCGCGGGAGGTGATCGCACGATCCATACTTGTTGAGCGCCTTTGAAACGGCTTCCGGCCTTACGCCGATTGTCCGAGCCGCCGCTTTGATCGACGGGAAGATACGGCCACGCCATGCGACAGGGCAGGGCAAGGCGCAGCCGCGAGGTTTCCGCTCAGCCATCGGCGCCTCCTGTCGCAATCCCTCCAAAAATGTCACGCCGCCGCAAACAAATCGCCATGTGATTCCTCTGCCGCTTTAAGATTTACACTTGCCTGTGCAGCATATTCTTCTTTCAACTCAAAACCAAGATACCGCCGACGCATCTTTACCGCCTGATACCCGGTTGAACCAATGCCATTGAACGGGTCCATGACAACCTCACCGGGCGCGCTGTAAAGCCTGAGGCAACGCTCGATCACGTCCAGCTGTAGCGGGCAAACGTGCTTCTCGTCGTCCTCTCCCTTGGCATGGCGGTAATTCCGCAGCACGTTTCCCTGCTTAATGTCCATCCAAACCGGGCTTGCAAGCCGCTGCCATTCCTCGACGTCAAAGGTGGCGTATTGCAGCAAGTCGGCAATTTGCTCATTCGTTGGGGTTTGTGACGCAAGACCATGCTTGTGCATGTAGGACAGCCATTCTCGGGCAATACGCACTGCCTCGTCGTCATCGCCCGGCGCGGCGTGCTCAATCGGCTGATCGTTGTCGCCAGGGGCTCGGAAAAACAGCATGTAATCAGGCATCCCGACGCGGTTGCGCGAGCTATCCTTGCGGACCTGTTTATAAAGCAGCCCCAAAGCCTTTGTGCGCTGCATCTCAACAACAGGATCTTTCCAGATCGTCACCCGGCCGTGATAAATCATGCCAGCGTCAGTGTGCGCCTTGATCAGATCGCCGGAAAAATCCTGCAAGCCGATGTAGCCGTGCTTGCCCTTCCGGGTCGGCAGGTCTGTGCAATGGACGCAAGCGATCCTTCCGGGGCGCATGACGCGGGTCAAAGCCTCCGCAAAGAATTTGTATTGCTCTAAGAACTCATCGCCTTCGCCGCTGTTGCCAAGGTCGCGCTCGCTGTCTGAATAAACGAACAAATCGCCAAACGGAGGGCTGAACACGCTACAATCAACGCTGTTCTCCGGCATCGCATACATTCCCTCGATGCAATCGCTGTTGTGCAGCGCCCACCACTTGCTTTGATATTCCGGCTGTTTCATGCCCATTACTCCGATTTGATCCACTCTGGAAAGGCCAGATCAAGAGGCCTTTCGTATTTCACACGGCGCACAGCATTAGCCTGCGCCTCGCGCATAGCGTCGGCCATGCGACGTTTCATTTCGGCGTGCTTTTCCGCTTTCGTATTGACGGTCTTCCATATGCTCCACTCGGTATCGCTGATCACAATGTCGTTTCTAACCCGCTGCGTCTGCCCAAAGCGATGCGACCGACGGACGGCTTGATAGTGCTGCTCATACGAAAAGCTTATGCTCGCAAACACGGCATGAGCGCAGTGTTGAAGGTTGAGGCCAAACCCCGCGAGCTTCGGCTTCGTCACCATCACCCTATGAGTGCCGTCGAGAAAACCCAGGATGCGGCGCTCTTTTTCATCCGCTGACTGGTCGCCTCGCACCTCTACGGCGCCGCTGATCATCTGCACAAGGCGGGCACTCTCTTCATTGCTCTCACACCATACGGTGAC
>LFCJ01002420.1_pt1 | contig 13451 bp, 15 predicted proteins | sample 643141 | NCBI WGS metagenome assembly LFCJ01 (sample SAMN03766243, study PRJNA286221) | soda lake metagenome | biome: soda lake; feature: Kulunda steppe; material: water; isolation source: sample B1-Br-g2 brine of Lake Bitter-1 | place: Russia: Kulunda steppe | collected 2010-07 | reverse complement strand
CGTGCGTGTGTGTGTGTGTTTGCGTGCGCACGTGTGCATGCGCATGCGTGTTATTGTGTGTGAAAAGGGACTAGACAACACAGATTGCCTTGACCCCTGACCCTAAACCTCTACTGGTATCTCTATGATAACCCAGCACATAAGGAAGTATAAAACATATTGGATTCCGTGTCTGCATACGGAGATCAGGCTTCCACCTTATATCATGTTCCCATGGCATACAAGGATACACACATTACAAAGCAGATAAGGGAGGTGGACCTGAATACATAGGTCCACTGACCTGATTTCCAGCCCCAGATGACCTAGTTTCCAGACCGATGCATTAAGTAGATAATTTTGAGAACTCTGATGCCAAGCATGCAAGGAGGTTGAGTTGACCCAACTAACTTCTCGTCTCCCTCTCCTTTTTATAACCTTATTGCCCACAATCATTTCTACAGCTCTATCACGGTGCTGTGCTCGGTTGGCCCAACCCCATCGTCAGTCCCTGTTACCTAGACGAGGAGGCAGGGCAAGCATGGGAGATGCGATGGCTGCACTTCAGGCCATGGCCAAGGCGTCCAGCTCGTCTGAGAAGACCCCCCCCCGAGGTGCGGGATGGATGGGATGGCCTGGCAATTTTGTAGTTTGCTGTGATTAGACACTGGTTGGATGTGAGGGTTTTTGTGTTTGGGGGTGTGCATTACCAGTGCACCCAGTCAGTTGGGGGGGCAGCCCATTTACTAGTAAATAGGGTGTGGGGTAGCCCATTTGCCCCAAGATTTGATGATGCCCATGGTGACCTCTGGCTCAGCCTTTGCTGCAAATCCTTGAAAGACTGTTTTGCCCCACCCTATGTGCTGCATGTCCAGGTGCATTCATTGTGTTTGAGGGCGTTGACCGCTGCGGCAAAACCACTCAGTGCAACAAGCTCATGGAGTACCTGAAGTCTCGTGATGTGAGCACTTCTGGGCTTGAATTGGCAGGCTCCTCTGGGTGCTTAGATGTGTTGCAATACGCTCATCAATGTGTCCACCTAATTGAATGCCCATGGGAGTGATGTGATGGTGGAGTTGCACAACCCTGTGTCAATGCGGCAGGCTCAAAGGGGCCTCTAGGAGCAGGATTGGCCATGCACTTGCTGTACCATGGAGACATTGCCATGTTGTCACCGCTTTCCAAAGTATTGCTTGCTCCCAGCATCTGCATGCAATCCCTGTACATGGTGCATTTGCGCTCGTTCTCATGCTTGCATCTGCCTTCTTTAATGGTCTCGGACACGACCAGCATCATTGCAGGGGTGCACATTTGTCCCACTGTGCTCTCACTGTGCTGCAATGTGTCAAGTACATCTGTTTGGACAATGAAGCCACCTTCACACTTGTTGGGTGCATGGACATGCAGATAGCAGCAGAGATGTGGCGCTTCCCAGACCGCAGCACAGAGTCGGGCAAGCGAATCAACATGTACCTGTCAAAAGAGGTTGAGATGAGCGACGAGGAGGTGCACCTGCTCTTTGCACAAAACCGTTGGGAAAAGAGGTGTGCATGTGTGTGTGTGTGTGTGCTGATCCTTCAAATCCTGGATTTGGCCCAAAAAGCCCTCATCCATGTTCCATGCCGCTTCAGGTTGTCCCAGGGGGCATGGGGCATGCCAGTGGCATTCCTTTGGAGCCAGTGCAGTGGTGGCTGTTTGTGAGCACTTGCTGGCTGCTTGTAGCTAGACCTGGGTCTTTGCAGCTGAGTGGTTGAACACAGCTGGGCATGGCATGATGCGGAGGCTGTTGGTGCCAGCACCAGCCCTCAAAGCCCCGAATCATTTTCCCTGATCCCTTCTGGATCACCAGCCTCCCGGGAATCATTGTGAGACCTGTGCCGCATTGCTCTCAATGCACGAGTGCCTGGCTCTAAATATTATCCTCCTTCGCCCTGCTGAGCACACGCTGCACATGCACAAATGCAGTGATCTAGGGCGGGCCATCCAATAAGTCGGCTGTCCCTGCCTGTGAGGGTATATGGCAAATTTGACGCTCGTAGAATGACCAAGGGTGGGTAATTGGGGTATCTCAAAGTCCCAAAGAGACTCCTCGAGCCTCTACAGTGCCTAAGCCTACATGGAGAGGGCCGGTGGTGCATTTTTGTGAGAAACTGCTTTTCATAGACACACTACACCCTGAGACTTATCACTTTCGTTTGGCTGGACGGCTGTCTTAAAGTCCGGACTGAGTCAAAAGATACTGGAGCAGCTGGTCAGCATGCCCACCCGCCCATCCTCCAAGCTACCCTGCTCCACATTGCTGTTAGCTTGAATTTCTCATTCGATCAGTGCAGCTTCTTGGTTTTCATTTTCAAACAGTGCTGCAGGCCGCTTGCCTGCAGATTAGCCTCTATACTCTTGCTGCTCCGCCTGCTCTTGCAGCCATACATCAACTCCCTTGCATGCTCTAAAAAGTGAGCTTAGATCAAGGTTTGCTGTACATCAGCTCCCAAGCTGACTGTCCCACTCGTGCTGCACTGCCTGCTCTTGCGTTCACATCAATTGCATTGCATGCTCTGGAAAGTAAGCCTGAATCACGGTTTGCTGTACATCAGCTCCCAAGCTGACTGTCGCACTTTGGCACAGGGCAGTGGATGTGCATGCACAGCAAGCACACTGCTTCCAGTGCCAAAGCCAGAAGAAAAGCATACTCAGCTGACCTGGCTGCAGTGTCTTGCCGGGTGTTTGAGACTCGAGCTGCTGCCACCTGATGTCATACCCCCTGCTGCTGATGCTGCCTGCCTGCTGCTGCTGCATTGTGGACTTCAGCCCTCCTTCACTCATCAAAATGACCCTTCCGCACGCCTAGTCTTTCAGAAATGCTCTTCATCAGGCTGCATAAGGTTAGGCTGAGCAGCAACTTGCACAGCTTGTACCGTAGCTAGCACGGGAAGGGGTCTGCATCTGACAAGCACCACACAATGCACTGCTACAACAGCTTACCCTCACTAAGGGTTCCTACTGTTTCAAAGACTGCATCTGCTAGCACTTCATCCTGCCCAGCAAACCTGTGAGCCAAGGCACCTGTCCCCATTGTTGCCCCTTCCACCTTCATCCCGACAAAGATGTTTGGGCGTGCTCTTATTAATTAATGACTTAAGTTCAAAAAATTCCTGTAAAATTTTGCAAAATTTTGCAAAAATTCCTGGAAAATTTTGAGCGCATTTAGATACTGTGTCAGCAAAAGAGGGTCACAGAGGCTTTGGTACATTGATATAGAGGCTCCCCGAGGCTTGCCCTTGGCGTGTCAGCTACCCACCCATTAGTATGTGACTCCTACCACCCATACCTTAAAGGCTCACCCAAGCAACAGAGGGTGGAACGCCAGTGCTGCTACACTAGGGAACAGATTGCACCCAGATGCTAACATTGCTCATTGTTTGATACAATGGAGGCCATGGCCATGGCACCTCCTCTTCATCCTAGACAAGGCAAGAGACTGGATTGAAGCATCTGCTCAAGTTTGGGACTGTGATGCACATAATCCCACCCGCACCCTGAACAATTTTTTTTAGCCCATTCTTGCTTTCAGCGATGCACACTCTTGCAGTAGACTAACCTCGATCAAATGTATGCTACTTTCCACACGCTCTGAACTGCACACAGATGATACAACCCTAAATGTAGACACAAACAGGAGAGCGCAATGTCCAGAATAGTGATTGCAGAGGACATCCCTTAGGTTCCATTTCCTACTAAGGCTCATTATAAGCTCAGGTCCTCCTTTGCAGTCTCACCTTGTGCCTAAGGTTGGGCAGTGGTCTCGCTGAGACTCCCGCCGAGAGTCGGCGAGTCTGTTTGAGGGGAACTCTCGTTGGTGACGAGTATCACTTTTTCATGCTTTGGAAATCGTCGTAATCTGCAAAGATGAGCAGACAGCCCCTCAGCCACTCCCCTAAATTGTTACCATTACGCCTAAAATCACAGCTAAAGTCATGTTACTAGAGAAGGATGGGGCAGTGCGAAATGCAATAATGAGCGTGGACATGGCTGACAGTGGAAAGTCAACCATCCTTCCAGGGAGCTAGCACCCCTGCTGATGTTGTTATGTGGGAAATGATGGAAGGAGAAAGGGATAACAATAGCTCCACCACTTAGTGCGTCAACCTCTGGCCTGTGGGTTTCCATGTATTCATTCATGCAGCTGCCCTTGCCACAGAGCAGCTGATGTGCAACCCACAGCTTGTGCCAGTGAGTGAACTATTCAGTTTGTTAGCTGTATACCAAGCACACTGCGCAGTGCTGTCCTCCAAGCACCCCAAGGCTCTGAAGCGCGCACAGGAGCTAATCTACACCGCCGAAGCATTCAGAACTAACCTGGGGAGGACCTGGAGCCTGCAGCTGCTTGCCAAGATGATCTAGGTTGAGAGGAGGGAACAACACGTGGCTTGTCCCAGCCTCTGGAAGACCCAGTTTGATAAGATGAATATTGTTATATTGAAGTAGCCTGGAAATTCTCAGGTTGAAAGGAGCCGCCTGTGAAAAGTAGTTTCCTATTGATTATCTTTTATGTCCGCCCTGCCCATCTACAACAAGTCTCGCCATTGGCGAGTCTCTTTTGCAGACTGGACCGCCCTATAACCCATCCTTATTATGCCGCCTGCATCTACTCTTCCTCCTACCCATTTGGTCTCCCTCTCCCCTCTCTCTGTGTGTGTCTCCCCCCCTCCCTTACTTCTTTCTCCCCGTCCCAATTTGAGGGCAGAGGTCCATGAATAGGAGGAATCTGTATCCTTTTTATCTGGTCCGCTAGATGTTAAGGGTCAGGAGGTTTTTTGATTTCCTTTCTCGCCTGCTCCTGCAGGCAAACCCTCTTAGACAAGCTTGCTGCCGGCATCACCCTGGTTGTGGATCGATATGCTTACAGCGGCATTGCATACAGCTCAGCTAAGGAGAAGGACACGATGGGTTTTGAGGTGGGTCGCCGCTGACTTTGGGCTGTCACGCCGTGTGCCGCCGCTAGAAATAGGATAGAGCAACTGGGCAGCCAAAACTTGTTTCAAGCACGGTGCCAGTGGTCTGACTTGATAAAGGGATTTGGATGGAATGATCTAAGAGACCCCTTGCTGTTGTGTTGTGGGATGGTTTGCCTAGATGGCATAAGCAGGGCTGCAGCATGCAGTACAAGCCAGGTACTCCATGCCTTGCAGATATCACGCAAAATTTTACCCATAGTCTGTCTGCCAATGTCCACATTTGCCTGGTAGAACGGGACTAGGGTTGCTAATCATTTGCATTGTTTGACTGCTATGGACATGCTGATCCTTGTTTTGTAATTGCTGTCTCCTGACTTAGCTCTGTGTAATGGATGATGCCATTGCTGGTTTATTTGCGTGCAGTGGTGCAAAGCCCCCGATCAGACGCTCCCGGCTCCGGACCTGGTTCTCTACCTCGAGGTGAGTTAATGTTGTTCCTGAAATGTACATTATTGAAGACTTATCTTAATTGGTGATTGTATTTGAAAATTATGCAAAGATGTGCCTGAATAACTTGAACAAGGGCTTGTGCTGGACCAAGACCTGTCTTTTTTGAGGACGAGGTCTCATAAATGCCGCTTATCACCATTTATGCCCAAGTCGCTGTATATACCGTGCATACACGACCGATTTGTCAAGAATCTTCGAATAATGACTCGTTTTGTCACTTATAGGGCTTGAAATCGGGGAGGGATTTGTTTGATCTTGCCCAGGGTTAAGCTTTGGCCTCAAATTATGCTCTGGTTTTCTGCTATTACAGCTCTGGGGAGGAGACACTTCTGCAGGGAGTGATGAGGGTTGCTGCTGCCAAAGTGTCATTGGATGGTGGAATCCCCGTTTAAGCACTCCTGTCAATCCTAGGGGATTATTTTCCAAGATTTCTTTGTTGCTCTTCCCATGATCTGTGTTTCTCAACTTGCTCAAGCAATATTGAATTACCAGTGTTGAATAACGACAAAATTGGTCATGGACACACGGTGTTTTCAAAAGTCTTCTAGAAACCTGAGATCATTATCCTCATCATCAACTTGTTCTAATTGTTCACTTTTTTGCTTGCAAGTGCAGATATCAGCTGAGGCAGCTAAGGCTCGTGGTGGATTTGGGACTGAGCGATACGAGACAGCTGACTTTCAAGAGAAGGTTGGTGTGACTTTCATTGAGTAGCACTGAATGCAAGACATGCACATTTTTACCTGGAATGGCTGTTTGGGCTGGCGAGCTGTCAGTCTGTTGAACCTGTAAATGTATACCTAGGCATGCTGCTATCTTACATACATAAGCTGTGGATGTCTTCCATGCGATCAGCAATTAGTAAGGCGTTGTCCTTGTTCTACAGGTTGCAGAAATGTTTGAGCAGCAAAAGAATGCTGTCTGGGCGTCCGTCGATGCCGATTTGTCTGAGGATGAAGTGCATGAAAAGGTGGGTACTGCTAAAAGGTGTTTATTCATTGCTAATGCTTTTTCCAGTGAATAGATTGCTTTGCAGGAATCTCCCAGGGAATCTCCAGTCTTCTCACTAGGAAGTTCAAAGGCAGTTTTGCACAACTTAACGGATGTGTTCATATCAGTCACGGTATCCACCAGTTTGGTGCACCCAGCAGTCAGATCCACCAGTTTGTTTTGTTACCTCAATCCAGGCCACATTGATTCAGGATGGACCAATTTACCTGACTTGCAGGTGAAAGCAGAGGTTGATCGCACCCTGACAACCCTTAAGAACTTCGCGTGGCTACCCATGCTTCGCCTAAACGGACAGTTAGAGTGAGTGATGTTGCTTCTCAAATAATTCATGAAAGGGGTTTTATGATTTGCTTGGCATTGTCCTTAGTCATGATCGTAATTGGCTCTGAATCTGTGCCTGCTGCTTACTGCAGGTCGGATTTCCTTGGGGCCCAAGAGCGTGCCAACAAGAGGAGGAAGACGGAAGGCCATGGGGATGGCCAAGCTGCTTAGCTGTAAGCCCTGCTAAGTGAAGCAGGTTCTAGCAGTCTGAATAAACAAGCATGGGCTTAAGGAGGAGGAGGAGGACTATTGACGATAGACGCTGTGCCTTTTGCAAGTGCCTCTCTGCCGCTGGTTGCTGACATGGTTGGATTTCTGTGACACACAAATGCTCAAATCAGCTGCATGCCATCTCCCTACAAGATTAGATAAGATAACAAGATTAGGGTTAACCGCCAGCCAGGTCGTTGGGCTGATTGGTTTGTTGCTAGTCTTCGCCAGCCAAATAATAGTCCATAATGTCCGAAATGAAATGGCAGAGTCTATTGTGCCGTTGAGAAAGGAAATCAAAGACAGTCTGACTAGGCAAGGCATGAGGAATACAAGGGGCCTCCATAGGAAAGGATTGGCAGAAAGGGAAGAAAAGGAAAGAGTACTTTCTTCTGAGAGAGCACACAAACAAGTCTTGACAGTGAAAAAGAACATGCACCTCATTCTGAATAGCAGCACAGGTAAGGTAAGGTTTCTAGATTCCGCCGAACGAGGGCAGCTTAGCCGGTTGTGACCTCCAGTGAGGTTTAAACCCCAAACCCACAAGTTGGGAGGGTGGATAATCGACTTTCCATCTCAGGTGCCCCGCTGCCTGCTCGATTATCCGGAGCTCCAAAAGGAACAGCAGCACAGGAACACTTATCACAGTGGAAATTCCTCCGCGCCAGATAAATAATTCCACCGCGAGAGTATGAGCTCGCAAGCGAAACCTGCTCACATTCCTCATAACATGCTCAAGGAGATCAAGCTGCAGATACCGAGGAGGTATCAGGGGGGCATCTCCCTACACACACAAATGTCTGCATTAATGATACCTGTGAGCCTGGGAACAAGAACAGAAGGATGCTGGCATAAAACATGTCATCTCTTGGAAATGGTGCAAATGAGAAACTTATAGTGTTGATAGTGTTAACAGATATAATGCACCAATAAAAAGGCGCGACTTTCAGGCTGCATGTGTACAACACGTACTCTAGATTGTATTCGGAGAATTGCTGGGAATATTTAGCATCACTATCAAGAAAGAAAGACAGGAAAGAAAAAACTACGCTGGTAGCAGTTAAGTCCCTCAATCAAGGAAATGGAGACATACTGGCCTGGAGAGCCGCGAGTCTCCTCCACCAGGGAAAAGAGAAGAACTATTGAGGATAGAGGGTGACAAGCCGCCCCCTGCTCCAGACCAAGACCTTGACAGCAACTGCTTTTTTGAAAAGTGCGTCAAAATAAGCCTACATACCATCCTGATCGGAGTGATGGGGACCATCTATAAATGTCATACTAATTGAATTACCCCTCAATAAGCTTGGCCTCGACCGTGTAGAGTAAAAAAACTTACTCTTGATCTAAACACACATTCTATTGCATCAAATAGCAAAATGCAATCAAAATCATAATAGGAGGTTGAAAATATATCAAGGAAATAACATTTGGCTGTGTTCAGAACCCTCCCGATCCCCACTAATGACTTTCTTCCTAGTTTGATGATGGAGGTTTGCCTGGTGCTTGCACCGTATGAAAACTTCTTCCTTGATTCATGCAAACAGGGGCTACCTTGTTGGTATAGTCTTTTTTTCAAGAGCGCGTTTTGTTGTAGTCGATTTGTGCGCATAATGCACAGAGTGAGCATGAAATTTGAGAGCGATTTAATGGGCGCTTTGTGTATCAATTGCAAGGCAGCGCTCGCTGAAATGGTGCAAAAGGTATAGGAGGGACATCCCACACAAATTGCAGAATCAAATTGCTCACAATACGTTGCAAGGCCAACTTGGAGTGGTGCAACCTGAGTGATCTCCCTCCCGTCCCTTCTTTCCCTTGACCCTTACACGATCTTTCCGTGAGGAGTGAGGACTGGAAACATAAAATAGCCAGATTTTTTAATATTAAAATGAAAAAAACAGCCCTGGCGCTCGCAAGGGAGTCTCTTTACTCCCCGTGGTGGGCAAAAAATGCTTATAATGGCTTTCGGAAACAATCCTGGCCTAAGAAGGCTTGGAAAGGCAGGGAAAAGAGAAAAGCATTGTAAATGCAACGGGTTTGCAAAAACTGGTAATGAAGTCCGAGTGGTGTTTATAATTAGCCCTTAGTTACGCCGTAACGTGGCTTTAGGTTTAAATTATACATTGTAACCTGTATAATTTGAGATAGTGGTTGTTTGTCTCGGTCAACGCTGTGGGACTGGGACCCGAGAAAAGGGATTGCTTAAGGCTGTGGTGTGGGACCTGAGAAAAAGGATTGCTTAGCCTCTCCAGGTTCATAAGGGCAGTGCATGGACCCTGGCTGGGCTGCGCAGCAGCCTGGTCAGCAGCAGCTGGAGCAGCAGCAATGGTTTCAACAGCAGCAGCAGCAGCAGCAGCAGCAGCAGCAGCAGCGGCAGCAGCAGCAGCCGCAGGAGCAACAGTTGCAGGAGCCACTACCCCTTCCAGAGCAACCACAACCGCAAGTTGGCTTCTTTGCAAAGTTGTTTGGCTCCAGGAAAGATCCTGAGCAGCAGGGAAACCAGAGTGCAGCTCAAAAGCAGTCAGATGCTAATTCACAACCAGAGCAGCCGCAGCAAGGAGGTCTGTTTGCACGCATCAAGCAGGACGTAGAGACAGGGGCAGAGTCTCCCAATGTGTTTCAAAGGCTATTTTCTGGTCGGCGGCCGCCTGTGCACTCTGAGCAGGATCAGCAGGAGCAACAGCAGGAACAGCAGAAGCAACAGCAGGAACAGCAGAGCCCCCCACTCCCCACAGGAGATTCACTGCTCGAAGCACAGGAGGTCGACCCCGGAGCACAGCGGCAAGAGGAGGTGCAATCCAGCCACCTGCCAGGAAAACAGTGGCAACCACATGGAACACCTCCTGATCTTCATCAAAATCACCTGCAGCAGGATTCTCAGCAACAAGTCAGCGCCCCGCAAAACAAGGACGTTGGTCAGCCTGACATGCACCAAGGGCAACATGAGCAGCGATCGCAGCAGGCTCAGCAACAGCAAGGCACCCAGCACATCCCTCAGCATCAGTATCCCCACAGTGCACCCGCTGGCCATTCCGCACACCCTGTCAGCCACCGGCGGAACCACAGCAGGCAGCCCTCGCTCCCCACCATCTCTGAGGCGGACCTCCTGCCTCCAGAGCAGAGCCGGATCCCCAGCCAGCATCAGCTTGAGTGGCAGAGGCAGCAGGGGATGGTGTCTGCAGAGCAGCTGGAGCAGCAGCAGCAGGAGGTGATGCAGCAGCAGTTTCTGGCGGACCCTGGCAGCCAGGAGCAGCAGGCGCTGGAGCAGCAGCAGCATGTTGCAACGGTGGCTGGGAGTGCCTCCTGTATGCCAAGCATCTGTGGAGGTGAGAAACCGTGCCGCTTTGGGAAGTCTGTCAAGCAATACTCTGCTGTTCTGCGGTCTGTCAGGCAACGCAGTCTGTCAAGCATTACTCTATTTCTGGGCAATTTGTTGGTGCGTGCAAGGACAGGGAAGGGGGGGACTACAGAGAGAGGAAGGGGAGGGGAATTTGTCAGCTGGGCATGCGCCCCAAGAGGGTTGATAGGGACGCTTTTAAGCCAGATAGATGTGTAGCCTAACAGCGAAGGCAGGGACAGACAGGCGCGTGTAAGGACAGGGAAGGGGGGGAAAGGGCAGCAGGCCGCGTCAATGGTTGGAGGTGGGACAGAGAGCGGAAGGGCCGCACAGTTCGGTCTCTTGTGCAAAGGCTGGCCACCGGGAAGCGCATGGTGAGTCCAAACAGACGCTCTTGCGCTGTTGCTACTGGCAATCCCATGGCCTGAGCGAGCAACACCATGGTCCAGGCCATGGGAGGCTGCAACACCATGGTACAGGCCTTGGCCTGAGCAAGCAACGCCATGGTACAGGCCAAGCAGTGCGCACCCAGGCAAGGGCAGGGCCTCCCTTCATTTTGGCCCTATTGCTCTGCCGCATGTTGCTCAGCCGCATGGTGGTGGCGTGGTGGTGGCCCTGTTGCTCAGCCGCATGGTGGTGGCAGATGGCGGTCAGCCACTGGAGCCTGTGGGTGCTGGTGCCGGTGCCGCGGCGTGGCGTGGCGGGGGAGGGGGTTGCATGACCTGGCTGCACATGCCCTGTACAGGGTGGGGTGAGCATGCGTTTGCGGTTTGCTGCAGCAACGCTGGTGCTCCCCTGCGTGAGCATGGGCAACCATGCAAGGGAGCACTGGCTTATCCGCCAGCCTTCTGTTGGTCCTTTTGGACAGCGCCTGTGGGGCCCAACCAAGCCTTAAGGGAGCAATGGCTCCCCACCTAACCCTTGGCCGCTCAGCCCCGCCTTGGACGCACTTCCACCTGGCTTTGGGACATGGTGACGCACTTCCACCTGGCTTTGGGACATGGTGACGCACTTCCACCTGGCTTTGGGACATGGTGACGCAGCGCGGTCTCTGTTAGCTATAGTCTATGGTGCAAGGTGGGAAGGTGGCCGCCAAGGTGGCTGCCATGGTGGTGCATAGCCGGTGAGGCATTGGATGCTCGCGTGCTTGCGTGCTTGCAGCGCCTGGCAGGGAACGCCCACGTGCCCGCATGCTCGCAGCGCCTGGCAGGGAACGCCCACGTGCCCGCATGCTCGCAGCGCCTGGCAGTGAATACTTGCCTGCCTGCACGCTCGCAGCACCGGCAGCCCAGCCGTCCAACATACCTGGGCCCATCGACCCCTTTTTGGCCGGCGCGATGCTTGCGCAGGTGGGTCCCCAGATGCTTTGTTGCACCGGCCCAAGTTACCACAGCTGTATTGGTCAATCAAGCTCTGCATTTGGGTGCTCCTGAGCATCCATGATCCTTGCGCATGATCACACTTGTCCCGGTGAGCGCATCATGGGGCTCTTGGCCTTGCTGTTCTTGAGAGTTGGCCTTGCTGGGCCATGCAGGTCCTGACAGACTGCTGCACAGAGGCCTGTTCGGTGGTGGCTAAGAGGTCCAGACCCTGAGCAGGACCTGCATGGTGCATACTTTGGAGCAAACTGTCTCACTCCAGCGCGGTCTTTCTGTCTGCGCTTGGGTGGGCGACAGGATCTTTAGATCAGGCAGGCAGAAATTTGGCGGCGTCCTCTTGAGCACCCTCCATCGTCAACCGCCATGCACGCTATGCACACGGCATATTTCTGTTGATGGGCACTACAAGCCAGGGCCTCATCCTCTCTCGGTCTCCCCCAACACCCAGGACGCCTACATGGGGGGACTGTTCTCTCAAGCAAACGGGGGTGTCCTCCTGCAACAGCCTGCAGGCAAGTGCTGATAGCTGCCTGCAACAGATTGACAGTCTCCTGGCCAGCGCCGACTGCTGCGCACTTGCATCAGGAGTGGACAGCCTGCTGCTGCTGCTGCTGCTGCTGCTGCTGCTGCTGTTGCTGCTGCAGAACAGCGTGCTCACGCATGAAGGGGAGGCATGCTTTGGGGCTGACAAATTTGTTAGAGCTGTGATCTCTGCAGGCAATCTGCCTCCCTCCCTGCCTGCACTGGGGTGAAGTGCGCACCTGCGCACCCTTGGCCTATGCTTGCCTCCCCGTTTTCTGCTGTGCCAGCGCGGCTTTGAGGGCACCTCTGTGGTCCTCCTATGGGCAGGTGCCATCATTGAGTTGAGGCGTGCTGTTTGGAATTGCCAGGGCCATGCACCCTCGGCTTGTGCATGCCCACCCATGATGCTTGCTCACAAGGGTGATGCATGCAAAAACAGAGGCACCCTTGCTGCATCCATGGCCCTTGTGGGCATGTGGCCGCCCCCCACAGTATCCCGTAGCAAGTGCGTGCCGGTGGCATGCTGGCTGCGCCCCTCACGCCCTCTGCCCTTGCTCGCACGGGGCAGCATCCGCAGGCGCAGCGCAGCTCCAGCCCGCTTTTGCCCTGGACGGGCCCCCTGCCCCGCCTCCTGAAGTCCTCCTCCCCTTGTCTACACCAGGCATCCCTGTCCCACCGCCAGGGGGCGGGCGCATGGGGTGAGTCCACCGAGGGAGAGTCCGGAGTTGGCATATGTGTAAAGGCCGTGAGCCGGAGCGTTGGGCAAGCCTAGGGTTCAGCAGGTTGAAATCCCTGAGCCAGAGCGTTGGGCTCAGGATTACAAGGATAAGGCCTTCGGTCAAGAAGTGCAACTGCTAGCCTGTTTACTTAAACAAAGTCCCTGAGCCAGAGCGTTGGGCTCACAGGATTGTGGCTTGTCACTGCTGTTTTGGGGTAGCATCCGAGGTCGCAAGCGCGTAAGGGCAGAGGCACACTGATTTGCAGGCAGCCTGCTCTGTTCCCGCCCGCACTGGGACATGCATGCAGGCAAGGCCACAGATGTCCACACACACAATTGGGGGTGCAGGGTGGGCTTTGAAGGGCCACAGATGTCCACACACACAATCGGAGGTGCAGGGTGAGCTTTGAAGGCCACAGATGTCCACACACACAATCGGGGGTGCAGGGTGGGCTTTGAAGGCCACAGATGTCCACACACACAATTGGGGGTGCAGGGTGGGCTTTGAAGGG
>LFCJ01002418.1_pt1 | contig 13457 bp, 18 predicted proteins | sample 643141 | NCBI WGS metagenome assembly LFCJ01 (sample SAMN03766243, study PRJNA286221) | soda lake metagenome | biome: soda lake; feature: Kulunda steppe; material: water; isolation source: sample B1-Br-g2 brine of Lake Bitter-1 | place: Russia: Kulunda steppe | collected 2010-07 | reverse complement strand
TGTTGGTGATATTTCCTTTGCTCCTGGATGAACACATCCCGAAGCTCTTGGTTACGTACCGTGAGTGCACGCACTTCCGTCAGGAGCAGATCAGCCTTCTGAAGGATGACTGCTTCCATCGGGCTCAGACCACCTTTTTTCATTTTTTTTTGAGACGGAGAATTAGCATGCAGCACCCATTAGGTCATCCATGGTGCCTGAGCGCGATGGAAATGTTGTTGTGGCAAGGCAATAAGAATTTAGGATTGCCAGGAGGTAAGGTTACTGTACTACAGGTACCTGCCGGGCCTAGACTAAAAAAGATTCGACAAAAGTAAGATCTGTTTAAGAAGAAGCTATCATCAGAATTTTCAGGCCCGCGTTTCAGCCACGGTTGAAGTGGGTCTGAGAAGTCAGTGGTCAACCGAACCCGAATTTTCAACTGCGTGGTTAAAAGTGTTTCAGCCATGCATCAACCGTTTAAAGCGCACTTCAACTAGGTAGTTTGACTGATCAGGTTGCTGGTGAACACCAGCCATCAAAAAAACATCCATAAGCTCTGAAATAAAACGATAGGAAACATAAGTTTGTTTCTGGAAAAATTGAAGACACCTTCAGAACAAGCTTGGGAGAAATAAAAAGCTCCAGTCTGATTGACAGTAATTTTTGTGTGCCAGTAGTAAATCATGAAACAAGTCTGCAAATTGAAGCCTCAAAGAACACATTTGCGTGCAAGCCCTGAGGACACAAGAAAAGTGTGTTTTTCGTCTTGAATAACTGCAATCCACACTTATCACAGGTACCATCATGATGTTCTTGTCTCGACACGCAGCGTATGGGAATGTAACCTGAAACATACCACGTTGTGCTGTGTTTGCCTACCCAAATCCATATGCAAATACCTAGGTACAGAAAAAGGCAGTCCATCAACAGTCACCAATCTAAGAGGCAAAGCAACCCAGTTATGATATTTTGCAGCCTTGTCCATCTGATCTTCATTGCCTACCTGGTTTGCCTGGCTCCAAATACACCTCAACCTCTTCCTCACATCAACAACAAATTCTGACTGTGGGATCGTTTGTAATTTTCTCACGCAATGTTGGAAATCACCGCTCCTTTCCAGACCATGTAAGGCATCCAAGAACTCAGCACTTCTTGTTGACAGTGCTCATCGCAATATCAGCTTTCAGGCTTTGGCAAGAGTGCCACTGTTACTATATTGCAGCCTGCTCTGAGAGTATTATAAAATCTCACAGCCGCTCAGGAACCAATAGAATTGCAAGGGCTCTTGGCCACACTCACGCAACACCGACCAGTTTTGCGTGGTGCGCTTCACACCTAAGATACCTTTAAGCAAGCACATGTGAACTGTTTGCAGAGGGCAGTCCATCTCAGTTCCTTGCTTCACGTACCGAGTGCCCCATATTTGACTTGCATACATGCTTGCTGGAAGAGCGTATCCTTTAGCCAACCATAGCATGCTGAGTGGCCTATCTGCTAACCAGTGCTCTGATGCAAACTGCCTGATTCTACGACAACCAGCCATGAAAGGCGTAAGCATATGCTCAGCTGCAGCAGCCATCTTGTGAGTCTCGGTGAAGATCATGCTGGGGTATTTAAAATAGTCTTTGTTGGTGAGCTGTGACCCTCCTACCTTGAGCACAGGTACCCTTGTGCGTTGAGAGTTAAAGATGGCGATGGCCAGCCACAAACCAACCAGCCTAATGGCCAGGCTGGTGGTTAATCCTAACTAGGGCAACATGAATTTGGAGCCTGCGCCTCTTCCTTAATTCACTTTTTATTCATGCATACTGGGGTATCCTTGTTGGCGTGGCCTCTTCGTTCTTCTCTCTTTGCTGTGAGTTGTTGCATCCCTCTTGAGACTTGCAGCCGTTCTACAATACATTGTGGTTCAGCTAAGGTGCTCCTCCCTGATGTCAGGAGGGTACCATTGCCTTGAGTGCCCATCCTCATCCAAATCCTTATTTGCGCCAGCGCTGTCTTGCTCATCGCCAGCATCATCCACACCAGCATTGCCTTCGGCCCAGTAGTGATGGTTCTGCTCCTTCCCTTCCTCGAAGCACACCTGCTCCCCACTACCCTGTGGGTGCTCCTCTCCATGGGACCCCTGGATTGCAAGGAGGGCTTGGTATTTAAACTTTAGAATCCTCTGCATCGTTCATGAGATGTAGACTGAGCGTGCTGAGCAGCTCTCTGGCCAGTTCAATCGGAATCAGAGCAACAAGTCCCACTACTGGTGCACTCGCGCTTACATCCAATTCTATGCTTAGTGCCATCAATGTCTGGGACAGTGGATCACAGAGCACATGACAAGCAGCCTTGCATTCACCTGATCATGTTCCTGGTATTGTTGGTCTGCTCTGGGTGGTGGCAGGTCCTCTGCTGCAGGTGTTGTCTCCACAGCAGGCGGGAGTGGGAGCTGCAAGCGGTATTACCAGGGCAATATGGACATGGTGGACATATAAATGGCAAGCATTAAAATCTGCAGTTGCTAAGCTGATCTGGGTGGTTCACAGATCTGTAACTGTTCCATGCCGCACCTGACGTGGTAGCTGCGATGGCAGTGGAGGATCAAGGCATGGCATCTCTTCACCAGGTAGCAGCTTGCGGAACACAAAGGCTGTGAAAATGGAGGACGCGACCTGGCAAACAGAGACAAGACAAAGAGCTGAACAGGATAGCTTGTACTTGGGCTTTGTAGTTATCTAGGACAGCGCAACCTTGAAATGACTGGGGACACGTCGCCATTGTGCTTGCGCAAGCTGCTTGCCCTCCCACCTCCGCAAAACACGAGCAAAAGCTGGAAAGCAAACAAAAGCCCCAAAGGTACCAAGGCGCAACCTGCCATCCACATGTCACATATCTCTGATTATCCAGGTATCCCTGAACTACTCACTAGCTTTTACTAAGGCACTGTGACAGCTGCATCTGCAGCAATGCGGACCCATTCTGTTCATGCGGCAGTGAAAGCTGGAAATGTAGCCAAAATGCACTTGTTCTGTGCCTCTCCTCACATAGTTTGTTGTCACACAAGTGCATGAAATTCAGAAAGAGCTGTGTGTGTGTGTGTGACAAGGTGCAGGTGCACAAAGCATAAAGATGGCCGCGTGTGTGGAGCAAGAATGGACTTGCAGCAGACAACTCACCGCTAGGGACATGTCGACCTCATGGGGAAATTGAGGGAAGAAGTGTTTAAAAGCCAGCCCTGCAGATTCGGCCTCAAACAAACTGCAGCCATCGGAAGGAACATGTACAAACACATGTTTCAGCTTCCTGTTCAGGTGATTTTGCATGTTTTGTTGCTTTTTCCTCAGCTCAACTCGGTCACTGCAAGTCCAGACAGGTGAAAGCCAAACAAAGGAGCCTATCAGAATGGTGAAACTTTTTCCATGTTAGCTTCATCCTCCAGACAACCAGCAAAATTATACCCTGCTCAGTAAATCATTTTAAACACCGAGACAACTTGTCCTAGGCTCACTGCAGACTGCACTTACGTGCTCTGTCTGAAACTGCAGGACCATTTGCTTTCATCCACAACAAGAAAAGGCAAAACATCCTTGCCAATTTAGCAGCTTGGCTCATACACACACCGGTGAGAAGTGTGGGAAGAGGATTTTCATTCGCCTGTGAAGGCAAGCATGTGGCCGCTTGTCCCTACCTGTTTAAGGCTGGGTCTTCATAGTCTAGCACAGCTACCATACCGTAATGTGCTGCAATGCGGATTATGGGCGTCTGCACACAAGGTAGGCAGGGCAGCAAGCTGATACTGGTGAAAGAGGTTGCTAGTTCAATGTTGCAAAAGCCAACTTGGGGCACTGACACATCAGCACACTCAGAGGCCTGCTGCAGTCCTTTGCACACTGGGCAAGTGCAGATGTTGTCACAAGCCTGAAAGGACACCTAGGCCTTGAAAGAGGAAAATTGTGTACAGGACTCCAGCCACTAGTCCCAAGGGCATCAGCATACCCAACATGTGCTGGTTCTTTGGCCTGGACAACATTCAATTCTGATGATACCTGGAATGCCAGGAACTCCATGCTTCCCTCTGCGCTGCCCATGGTGCCCGAGGTCACAGTGTCTGGTACGGCAAAGTAGTAACTGTGCCCAAAAGAAGATGGCAGTGGCTTGCCTTCCGAAGGGTAGGGTCCAGGGCCCTGAAGCAAGGGATCAGCCAGGCAGCAGAGCGATGCGCAAGTTATGAAGCAAGTGAGCTTGGCAGCGCTGGGGCTCAAACAGTTATCAGAGCAGTGCCTTGGAGGCAGACCAAGGTGCTCTGAAGTGTATGGTGGCAAGGGAGAAAAGTGTGTGAAGGAAAGGTAGAAGCAATCTGACGGGCGGGCTGACTGCAGCCAGGGTGCAGCTGCTCTTGAGGCCATAGGATCAGATTGTTTAAAAGGATAATATTCATACTGTGTGCAGACTTGTCCCAACAAGAGGAATCTGGGACAAGGGCACCTGATTAAGCTTGGTGACTGTCTCCGACACAACGAAGGGGAGATAATTGCTTGGTTTACACAGCAGAAAACCCTCTAGGTCTACAGTCTTCTGGGCGCGTGTTTGGGTACTCTGCTTGACCTCAGAGGCGGGCCTATTGCCAACAAGTGGGAACATGATGCTTGGCAAGCCTCCAAGGCGCGGTCTGTGGGCCCTGGGCAAGTTGTGACGTTTTTGCAGAATAGCTGTCCTTTTGACATCTCCCCAGTCTCCTGCTCAAGGTGCCCAACTCTGCACAGCAGGTCCCCATGACCTTGAATACGCCTTAAGTCTTAAAACATGGACGGTTGGGCTGGGCCTTGCACCACGGCCATCAAATTGTCCCCCTTGTGCTCCAAACACCCTGATCTTGCCGTTCAGGTATGAAGCCTCCCACCAAAAGGAGGCCGGACACAAGAGGCAACATGCAGGGCATGTCTGCACTTTGTTTAATGCTGAAGTTCATGTAAAAGGTATTTGTCAATGTACTAACATAGCTGAGCTTCTGCGGCATAAAACAGGCTAGCACCAGCAGGCAACGAGAGGAGCATACCTGCCAGTCTTTTTGGAGCTTGAGCAAGGGCAAATTCACATGCCCAGATTCGCCCATGTGCCACAGCACACGCTTGGCATCAGGAATTGTCCCAATGAAGTAGCCGCCTGCTAGCGCATGACAACAACAGCAAGAAGAAAGGGGCCAGCTTTGGGGAAAGGATAAGGCAAGCACAGCAAGGCTGCACAGGCAAGCACTGCCTACCAGATTTGGCCGACATACAGGACAGAGGCAGCTTTCAAGATGAAATACTGCTGGCGCACCAATGCTTGTACCCTAAAGCACCTATGCTGGTAGACATTGGAGCAGCCAATGCATGCAACTATGCTGCGACAATTTTTGACGCATGCTTGCTGGCCTGTGCACCCAGGTGTATGTGTGTGCATGTGTGCGTTTTTGTGCGTTTATATGTGTGTGCGCGCGTGTGCATGTTTCAAAGCCGATCCCAAGCAAATAAGCACATCAATCAAAGCCACAATTATGCACACGTCATCATATGCCAGGCCTATGTGCTCACCTGGCGCAAGGTTGTTGCTGACATTGTACAGGAACATGCGCAGCCGTGACTCGGACTCAAAGAAGTAATGCATTGCAAACATGCACGTGACCACGTCGTACGGCCCATCCCCATCGTAAGGCTGCTCGCCGAGGTTCCTCTCCACCTGGAACTCTGCATCCAACTCCCAGCCTGCATGCAGACGTGAACAGCCATTGCACAAGCTTGCCAGCATCAATGAGGCAGCCCTCAAAAACATGGCCATGATGCCAGCTCCCGGGTGTGTACTCACAACCTATCATGCTGATTTCAACCATCCACATTCAGTTCTGCAGGCAACCTCTGCAAAATTCCAGAAAGAGAGTGTGCTCCATGCCTAGGACATGACCCACTCAGCAGCAGGGGACGTCATGCCAGCGAACGGAGAGAGCCGGATGACCGGCACCACGCCTTGCAGTGACTTCAGCAAGAGAACAAAGCACTAAAAGGGCTGATGACCAAAATCATTGCAGCATCATTTCACTATTAAGGAAATGGCAAGCACAGTCAAACAGCACTTGAGCACAAAACTGTGAAGGTAACACAAGGGTAACTTAAAATAGACCAGCGGACAAGCAGACAATACCATTTGGCCAGACAGTCTCAGTAGCCGTACCTCTGCCTGTCTGTTTCTCCTGCTGCTCAGCGAATCTTCGGCTGGCCTCCACGATCTCTTGGTCAGATATATCCACACCACGTACGTATCTCAACTGCAGGAATGTGCATTCGGCAGCGTGCAGGTGGTAGAGCACTCTGAATGTGCAAAGGCAGACGGCGCATGCACCAGCAAGGGCCCTATCAGCTGCGCTTGCCAGCAATTGGACATGGCTGTAAAGCGGTGTGCTGTGCTGTGCCAAGCCTGAGCCTATCGGTGGGACCAGGCCATGCACAGTGGCAATGAAACCCACCCTGGCCTCATTCCATTTAAGGATGTCTCCCCCGCGGCCACAGCACAAGTCTAAGAGTGTGTTCTTTCCCTTAGCAAACCTGCATGAGTGATTGGGGGCCACATGAAATAGCAGATGTCCTCCGAGCTTGTGAGGCGGGGCAAGGAGGCCAGGAATTGCATGTGGAGGTCATGGTCAAGAGCAACAATCTCAAGCACACGCCAAGGGAAGAGCCAACAGGCCGTGTTTGTACCTCACACACACACAGCAGACCCAGGAGTCTGTCAATGCTGCTTTATCATGGATAAGAGGTTATTTAAATAAGCTTGGTGTGCATAAAAAAGGCAAGCTCCCTTTGTACCCCCAATAGAAAAGGCTTTGTGCCTAGGCTTGCACAGATTATCATTATTTCTCAGAGGCATAAACTACAGCAGACGAGCCCCTGCTGACATTGATAGAAGTGAAGATTGATTGGAAGTGCAAGAAGAAGAGGTAGTAGTAAAAGAAAAAGAAAAAGAAGGAGAAGGAAGCCACAAAGCACCTGAGAAGAAGCTGCCTCTTGATGATGTTATGGAACCTCTTGAGCGCAAAACTTGCACTTTGCGCTCTCTGACTTAATGCCTGCGCACCATATGTACGTCCTCAGCATTGAACAGTGACACTGATTGGGTGATAGGCTTGAGAAAGCCTATGTAAGAGCATATTCACACATATGCACGCACACGTATTATTGCACAAAAGAAACACAATATGTTCACGCACAAAGGGACGTACAGACACACACGTATGCATGCATACACGCAAACGCGTGCACGCGCAAACACGCACACGTACATGCACACATACAAGCATAGACACGCTGTTAAGAGTGTCAGCATAAAGACATGTTGATCGAAGCGCTCTGTTAGAAATGCAATTCTTCAGGATATTATGTACCTGAATGTGTTGGCATGGTTAGCGATGTATGTGCTCATACCTTTTCAGTTTGTGTACAAGATAAAAGAGAGAGAAGGAGTGAGAGAGAGAGAGAGAAAGAGAGAGAGAGAGAGAGAGAGAGAGAGAGAGAGAGTCGGTGCATGCATGCAAAAGTGTTTTGGAGTGCTGAAGTGCATCTTAAGCGTTGCACTTTTTTTAGCTTGAGAGTGGCTGCTCGTAACATAACTAGTATTTGTTTTAAAAACTTTCTCACCTCTCTTGTGCTCGTCACTGGCTTAGCATGCTGGTTGTAGTGCTCCCGTACTTGGTCCTGGAGGGAATGAAAGCTAGCCTTCAGAGCATCAGGAAAGAAGAAGAAGCACATCTTCTTCTCATGTTTCCATCAACTCTCACCTTATGAGCCAGCTGCTGCTCCTCTGTTTCTGTGGGTCTCACCCTCTTCATCTCCGAGCAGCATAAAATCCTCGTCGCCAGCCACAAGTATATTTTTTAATATAATAATTCGCAATAGCAATGTCATCCTCCATTAGGGGGTTTGCGCAAGGTTTGATCAAGGGCTTGCCAACCTCTGCCCGGTCAGCCTTGCAGGGCGAGCTGGGCAGCAGTTCCCGCAGCCTGCACTCCGACAGATACTCGCCTATGGCATTTTCCCGGGAAGCCCCCCTTGACGTGAGCTCGACCTGGTTACCCAAAAACCCGTTCGTCGAATCGTGGGTGCACAAGCGGAACCAGCTGCATGAGCAGTTTTCCTGGAATACACGTAACACCGTGGAGGTGGGCTACCTATTGGTGGGCCTTATCACTGGCGCGTATGCCTTTGGGACCTGGACGATGCGCGCCAGTGATGCAGCAAACGGCTACCCCAAACGTGACCTGGTATTTTCTGGGTGAGTGATGGCAGCTTACAGTGTGTGTAAAATTTGAGGCGGCATGTGTTGTGCGCAGCTGTGCTTGACAGGGTACACACTTCCTCATAGTTGTGCACATGATTTGTGTACTCTGACATGCACATGATTTGTGTACTCCGCCATGAAGCACTTCAGCCAGCGTGCATGTCAGGGCAGGTGGTTGCACTGCTTGGCAACTCAGCTGGAATGTCACAGCGATTCCCGCAAGTGAAGCTGGCTCTTTGACTGCGGAAACCTTCCATGGGGGCCGTGCATGCAGCTGAATGATCCTGGGAAGCCCCTTTGAGCTTTCAGGGCACCTGCATCCATGTTCTCATCCACATGGTCCTGAATCGTGACCACCCTTGACCCAGTATGCACAGCCTGCTGCGTATGTGCAATACATCACTGCTCTCTGTCTTGCACACCTGCTGGCCCATGCATCGCAAGCAGACATAAGCTGTGCTGAGCAGCGGTACCATTAAGCATCGACCGCTCTCCCATGCGTGCTTTTTTTGCGGCTGCACGCTCACTTGCCAATTTGTGAGGAACTTCCAGCTAAATTTTCCTCGTCAAACATTGTGCTCACAGGTCAAATACCGGCTTCATCCTTCCCGATGAGCGTGAATGGTAAGTGGATGCACAGCACCTTTCAAGCCTCCGCAGGCCTGCCGAGCTCCTGGCAGCAGGAGCGAGCTTGGAACATGGATTGTCAGTACAAGATATGGAAGAATGAAGAAGACGAATGTCATAAGCATGCACTAGCAGTATTTGGGCAAGCCTTAATTCAAGTTAGTACTCATGTCCTCAAATCCTCTCAATTGTATCCTCATTTTGAACTTGGGTGACAAGTTGATCCTTAAAAACGCGTTTGCATGCTTTTCCTGCCCTCACCTACAATTACTGCTCAGAGCAAGCCAAGTAAATAGTCAACCGACCGTTCAAGCTCCATTGCCTCAAGGCTTCTAGACTAATTGCGTACATGCCTATTGCCTATACCCAGCACCCAGCTTTTCCTGGTACCTCCCTGGCACAAGTCGCAGGCAATGCTTCAATGTTGCTTCAACTTCCTGGTCATTGCTCCATGCTGCCCCTCCCCTGAACACACACGGTGCTCCTGCCGATTCCTCTGCCTCCCAAGTTTGCATGCCCCTCATGCACCACGATTCCTGGAGTCAAGAAGCTTTCTGCTATCGTGACGTGTGCATAATTTTGCTTTTCGCAAAGTGAAGTGCTCGTCCATGTGCCAATGTCACTAAGACTGCCGGCCATTTCATGATTTGATGCTGGACAAACCACACTGCGCATTCCTCATTTGCAATTGTGGGGGTGACCAGTGTTTAACAAGTGCACTAAGGATAACGCACAGTAAAGATCTGTAAATCAGATGCTTCAATACCTGTCATGTGTCTTTGTCTCTGCATCTGTGTCGCACCTTAATTATGGGCATCATGGGATTCTTCCAATCATGTGCCGAGTAGTGCACCCTACCTGAAGTCATTTACCACAGTCCTTTGCTTTGGGGATAAGAAGGCCCTTCAATGTTTTCTTCAGGAGTGACTAGGCAACACCCGCAAGAAAGGCCATGCACAGATAGTTCTTGTTCCTTGCCTACCACTGTGATGTGTGCTTGGTATCTTTGTACTTGGGTTCAGCCGCTGTGTTATGGATCCGCCCCTGCCTCTTCTGGTTGTCACTGTCGGCACCTGCATTTGACTTGCTTGCTAGCAGCATGCACTCCTGTGGCTGCGATGCGATACTGAGGACGGAAATGAAAAAGGAAAATTTGTGCATCTCCCCATGTGCGGGTGTGTGCCCGCGTGTTCATTCTTGCATGCTCCCAAACCCTAAATCTGCAGGTATTGAGCGCCATGAAGCGGGGGGAGAGCTGGGCCTAAGGGAATGGTGGCAGACGGCCCACCAGGCTTGCTCAGGGCCGCACCCCACAGGCCCACAAGTGCGTCCCCCGCCCTGCCTAGGCCGGAGTTCTGCTGGTTGCTGGTAATACATGGGTGTGCGGCCCGGCCCCCCTCTGCTATCGTCACCCCTCGCTGCAGCAGCTCCTCCAAAGATGTGGGGGAGCGGCTAGCTGCAAGCGTGTTGCATCATGCGCCACGCCAGCTGGTGGTGACGAGCTGGTGGACGCAGGGCAGTGCTTGACAGGGCAGTGCTTGACAGGGTTTGCCCCTGGCAGCGACTTGGAGGGCCTGGCACACTCGCGTGCTACTTGGGAGCGCTGAGCCGGCAGAGGGCCCTGGTACACCACAGCAGCACTCGTCATGTGCTGTGTGCGTGGTGTGAGTGGGTCGAGCATGGGCATGGACCGCGCCTGCCGCGGCAACCGCACCTGCGGGGGGAAGCATGTGTTTCCTTTGTGTGTTTTGCGCACCGCGCATGTCTTAAGGTTTGAAGACTACTGCAGCCCTAAATTGCCACACACTGGTGCTGAATCTGATGATGGCCATGCTGTCATCATGCCACTCTCCTGGAGGTGGCTTCGCCCATTGTTTTGTGGACTTGAATTACCTCAAGTTCCACATAACAAGCCAGGGCCCTAGTCTGGCTGGTCATGCCCACCTGAGATGCGCAATCTGAGTAAGTGAAGCAACATAGTACTAAACTAGCTTATTGACTCTGTCTTGCCTTTCAAGCCACCCATACTGATGCATCTTTTGGCTTGTGCTATTCCTCTGTTTCAGAACTTATGTAATGTTCGTCAAGTTTTGCACCTAAGAAGATGTAGTCACCTGCAAATTGTCCTTCAGGTTTTATAAGGTTACGCAGCTGTACCTGATAAGTGAGGGCAGCTTAGCTGAAGCCGATCAGGCCTGTGTCACGCTACACAGCTATAGCTGAACTGACAACAGGACCAAATGCCCCATCAACTGACTCAACTTATCTCCGGACCACAATGCAGCACAAATCTGGCACTGCACTATTCTGGCGTGACGCCTCAGCAGGCTGCAACCAATACCAACTCAAGAAATAAGCAAGGTGGTGTTCAAAGTTAGTTAGTTACAATGGGTTTGACCTTCAGCCAGATGGGTAGACTGCTGGGCTTGCTGGACATTGCCAGCCTGACAAAAAATATCCATAGTCTCAGATAGAAAAAGGAATGATTTGTATGTCTGCTTCAAGAGAAGCAATTCCACATCCTCAGCTCCGATGTTGTCAAAATAAAAAGCGCCTGTGTCTCCAATGTAAGGTAAGGTAAGGTACTCCAATGTAAGTCCTACCAGCAAAATCAGCAAATTATTCTTCGAATCTCCTTCTTAAATAGCACATTTCCAAGCAAGGGCACGAAAAAGGACATGCTTTTCGTCCTGGACATCATGCAAGTCACATTTGTCACAGATCCTATTGTGGCTTTGCCAACAACCGGTTTCAACTCTTAGGGTGTTCAAAGGCCTCAAGCACAGCAATTCTGGCACTCATGCACTGTTGATTGCTCATAACCACTGGCAATTCTTCATATTGATTAAGGCTACTGGTAGGCGAGGTAAGGGGTTACATCATGGCTATGATAGCCGTACCTTCTGGATGAGGCCACCAGTCAGGCCTGAACCTGACCTAGAAAGGCATCATCATAGAACAGGCAAGGTACTGCTAGCAGTCTCCGAGCATTGGCCCGGAGGGCCGAGAGTCTCCTCCACCAGGGAAAAAGGGAACAGCTTATGAGGATCTGGAGGACAAGCAGCCCCCTGTTCCAGATCAAGACTTGAGGGGAACTGGCTTTTACAAGAGTGCTTCTGGTTTTAGTCAGTTTGTGCGCATAAAATAGAGTGAGCATGTAATTTGAGAGCTACATCACATGGGGAATTGCGCAGAGCTCATGATCTCAAAGCTACTAGGAGCCTCAAAGCTACTAGGAGCCTGAGGGAGGTACACCTGAATAGCCACAATCCTACATGGTAGCAAGATCTTGCTTGTGACAACCCAAAAGCAAATTGGCACCTCGCCAACATTGATCATCTTAGATGATTCATCTATGATAGAGGTCAAGAACTTTGAAGACACCAGGCTTGTACACCAGCTGGAGGCCTCTATCAAACAAGACGAGACTGTATGCAGGCGCTTGAAAGCCAGAAAGATTACACTCCACACCATCCTTCTTGGTATGGCAGGTTCAATCTATACCCCAAACACTTTGCATCATCTTATAGAGCTCGGCCTTGATTCACAAGTTGAAATTCCTTTGAAAGGATCCACAAGACTGCCCTTGCATGCTAACTCCGCATTATGCTCAAAAACTGACAAGACGCGCACTTCAGGCCAATGTGTCTCCTTTTCCTTAATTGATGCAGGGAGTCTTGCTGTCTTTGTAGTTTTTGTTTTGTTTTCTTTTCTGAGAGCAGTTACTGGGCTCAGCCTTTTCATAAGGCTTTTGGTGTATGAAGGCCGAGCTCTTTAAGATGGCGTGAAGTATAAGAAGTAAAAATGGAGCCTCCCACACCAAGAAGGATGGTTTGAAGGAGGACTTTTCAGCCTTCAAGTGCATTTGAAGTTCAAGCGCTTACAAGTAATCTCATGCTGTTTTCTAGAGGCCTCCAATTGCTGTCCACTGGTAGGCTATGTATCTTCTCAGTACTTGACCTCTACAAGGTGTACTTACCTGTTGCTAACAACAAGGCCATGAGCTCTGCAAACATCTCCATTTGTTTGTCTTGGGCGATACACCTCAGGCTGATGCAAATGGGGAGTTGTGGGCAATTTGCGCTTAAAAAATAAGGGAGTGACCTATTGGGGTGACCAGAGGTGGGCCTGTATCTGACAGATAAACGCGCATCAAAAAGCCAGCTGGGTAGTCACACGGTGTCCTATTATAAGCATGCTCAGGAATTTAAGATTTTGTTGGGCCAAACGGTCAGTGCTGCCAGCATCTAAGTGGAACAAACAATTTGCCAGACAGCCTTTGTTGATGGCTTTCATGATGAGTCTGCATGCAACATTATGGCGCTCAATGATTATACAGGTGATGATTGTGTGTTGACATCCAGAGAGAGTATGGAGAGCACTACCTCATGCGCTGCAGACCGGCGTTGCTCCCCAGCCCCAAGCACCCCACCCTTTGGCAGCCCCAGTGATCTTCTCACTGCAGAGCCACGAGACCGTGCTCGGATCTGCTTACGCCACCCTCCCGGTTGAATCGCTAGGAGAGGCCCTGGAGGTAGCGGTTCGCACCCATT
>LFCJ01002417.1_pt1 | contig 13458 bp, 13 predicted proteins | sample 643141 | NCBI WGS metagenome assembly LFCJ01 (sample SAMN03766243, study PRJNA286221) | soda lake metagenome | biome: soda lake; feature: Kulunda steppe; material: water; isolation source: sample B1-Br-g2 brine of Lake Bitter-1 | place: Russia: Kulunda steppe | collected 2010-07 | reverse complement strand
GGGGGGGGGTGTTGAGTGTGGGTGTGGGTGTTTTAGTGAATGTGTTTGTTTGTGCCAGCAGTGGGCACGACTACCGACCAACGGTGCACTGGCTGGGTGGGGGTAAATAAATAGCACGATTACGCCATTGTTTGCGGCAATGCTGGTCTCACAGCAGTGCGAACAAGCCGCGGATCACCCAGCCTTCTTGTGGTGATCATGATGCACTGACCCTTGGAGGAGGATGCAAGCGCAGAGCCAGCAGACGTGGCGCCGGGGTCATTGTGTGCGTCAGAGGGGTGCACGAAAAAGCATGGATGGTGCGGTCACTCCATCGCAGAAAAAGGGGCGGGTGTGCAGACAGGAGTGCGCAGCGCCAAAAACGAGGCCGATGCAAGCGCTTGCACGGCAAAGGCCTTCGTGTGATGCAAGCGCTAATCGATCAGTAGATGTGCAGGCGCACCCCAAAATCGCGAGCAATTGTGCACATCAGATGAATTACTGCCACCTTGTATCACAAGTGGTCGGGGCTGTGTGACTGTAGTGCCGCTGCAATCTTTTGTGGTAGTGTGCCCAGTCCAGTGGGCACGCTGCCAACAACTCCAGTCCTGCTTGATGCTGTATTGGTGTTTGGGACTCTAGCTGTGCAATGATATGGCAGACGGCTTCCTCTGGGTTGCCAGCGCTGCGGGCAGGGCTGCTTGGTTGGCATGTGATGGGTGTGCATGTCCATGCAAGCGCGTACAGCGCGCGCTCAACCCCCTGCCTGCAATCCTCCCAGTTTCTTCCCCCTTGACTGCCAGGGGAGGGCAGGGCAGAGGGCGGAGGGGCAAGGGGGAGGAACACCTCACTCACTCCAAAAGGCTCTTGCACTGTCCCATGGGGCATCAAGTCGGTGCCCGCTGGTGTAGCTGGCTCCCTTACCGCCCTTCATGCATGAAGCAGCCCATCATGTCCGTCAAGCCCCTGGACAGCCTTTCTTGAGGCTCAGTGTGGAATGGTGTTGTCTGTGCAGCTCGCTTGTTGTTCTTAAGCTGGAAAGCAATATGGACTTCCGGCGGCTCAAGAGCCAGAGGCAGCAGCCAGACTTCAAAACAGCATCGCCGTCCATGCGAACAGCTGCCGCCAAGCTTTCTCAGATCAAGGAAGCAGCAGCGCGAGGGGTGCGCCCGTTTGCAGATGCAGTGCCTGGCAATGATGATGACGGTGTGGAGGGGTTGGCCATTTCAGGAGTGGCGTCAGGGCAGCAGCTTGAAGGGCTGTGGCAAGCCTGCTGTGCACAGGCTGCATGGACAGGGCCGGAGGAGGTTCACGTGGGCTATGGGCGCAGTATATGGTTGCCTAGGTGTGCCCTGACCCATGCACGACCTAAAGGAGAGCTGGCCTCAGCTGGAGTCTGCAGCAGCACTGATGCCAGCACACGCAGGAGTGTGGGCCAAGAAAGTATGGCATACTTCACGTTTGATGAACTGCTAGGCCGCTCTGGGCTGCGCAGTGGGCCACATGGGTCAGGCATGGGGGGCGCGCTCAGCGCTACGGACTACATGGCTCTATGCAGGCAAGTGGGATGCTTCCAGGAGCCTTGGATGTGCATGGAAAGGAAGTGCTTGACCCATGAGTTCTACCTACAAGTTGAGTTTCTGCTATCAGATGTGAGCACAGCATTGGTATCTGCTATTGGCGCAATGCATGAGCTTTCAGCAGGAGCACCGCAGCTTGAAGTATGGGCATCAAAGGGGCTGCAGGTCAACATGGGCTGGGAAAATCTTAAAATGCAGGGCAGGGGGCCATCAAGTCGACACTGAAACATGGCTCCGAGTTGGCACAACTTAAGTGACAATGTCAACACGCTGTGCAGGCGGCATGATGTCATCTTCATTGAGGGCATCCCTGTGTTCTCTCTGGCACTGCGTGATGAGGCCAGGAGGCTTGTGTCCTTCATTGACTCCGCCTATGAGACCAAAAGCCGCCTTGCCTTGTCCTTGACAGCTTGTGTTGCTCTGGATGAGCTATTCCAGCCTCTGCTACACGCAGCGTATGTGCAGGTACGCCCGTGTGTGGCCTTTCAGTTGGTCACCTTTGCCTGCCTGCATATGGTTGCACCTTGTTTGTGCGCGTCAGCTATCCTCATTGGCTCTCTTTTTCTTTGCTACTTAGGCCTGTCTCACTTGAAATGGACGGGATCTACCAAGGTGATTCCAAGCCCTTTATTTCACACGTTGATTGCCATTTTCAGGGTATGGACCCAAATCAAAGTACCAGTAGCAAACAGCAACTTGCCCAAGTGGTCAGCACATACGAGAGTGGTGCGCAAGCGCAAGACTTGAAGGACGTTGCCCGAGGAGCCATTGTGCTCAAACAGGAAGAAGTACTGATGTACCACAGAGCTGCATCCCGACTTTATGAAATGTGCCAGTGATGCAATTATGAATTGTAATGTCCTGACTAAAGTCCTTTCCAACAAAAGGAAAGTTTGAAAGCGACTTTAAAAAAGATTGGCCACCATGCTGCTTTTAACAAAAGACCGAGGCAATGACAAAGAAAGGAGGTAATTGTGATGGCAGGTGTTTGTTTTGTACTGGGGCCTTGTGCAGCCAATGGGCATTCGAGTGAAGTTGTGCTGTGTGAGCACCATACTCTTCCATCATTAGTAAATTAGATTGCAAGAAAAACAAGACCTGTGCTAATAACCGTTAGAACCTGTCTTGCTGAGAGACTGCTGCAGACCTACCCGACACGCGACACGAAGATAACACAACAGATTTTGACATTGCACATGTGCAGTCTATGCTTCTTTAATACGACAGGACTGGTGCACAAAATGTCTAGCAATATCTTTCCCAAAATTGCTGGCAAGCGCATATGAGCAAGTTACAAGTTAAGGGGTTAACCGCATGCTGGCATGCGCATACGAGCGAAGCTTAAGCTTCTAGTTTAATGCTACGATTAAGTTACAATGTGATTAGACCATCAGCCAGATGGGTTGACTGCTGGGCTCGCTGGGCACTGCCAGCCAGACAAGAATATCCATTGTCTCATTTAGGAAAAGCGATGATTTGATCGTCTGCTTCATGAGATACAATTTCACATTTTCAGCACTGTTGTCGAGGTAAAAAGCTTCTGTGTCTCTTATGTTGATTCTGTTAGTCTCCGTAAAATCAGCAAATTATTCTGTGAATTTCCTTCTCAAACAGCACATATCCAAGCAAGGGCATAAAAAAGGTCATGTTTATTCCTGGACAAATACATCTCAAGATTTACAGGTTCAAGCAGCCTACAGCCTACAAGATAGGACTGCCCATTGGAACACACACAAGGCAAAACTTAGAAAACTTCAAAGTTTCAAAAAACTTTTATATCAAAAAAAGCAAAAACTTTTCGACACCCGTTCGCACGGAGGGCTTTTTAAAGCCCCCACAGAAAAAAGTGCAAGCGTTCGCACGGAGTGCCCGGAACGCTTTTAAAAGATTGAATTAGGCAACACGGCAACCCAGGCCATGGACCCACACCCACTCCCGCTCCCCCAACTGTTCCCCTGCGCCACACACAAGCACGCCCATACGCAAGTACACGCATGCTCAAGTGCGCACACATACACACACATGCACACACACACACACATGCGCATGCGCACATGCACGCACACACACGCGCATGCACGCACACCCACAAGCACGCGCATGCACGCACACACACACAAGCACAAGGTCTATGCATATGCAATACCGGAGTAATTTTCATTTAAATGAGAATACATATAATTTCTATTAAGAAAGAGAACGGTTATAATTACTGAAGACAGTATATATATAGCCCCCGTTCACACGGGAGGGTTTCGGCCCTAATATTACACTATTCGTGTCCTAATTCTTGTTTTTTAAAAAACTTTTCGCAAAAAAGCGTTCACACGGGAGCAAAAAACGATTAAAAGGAAAAGAAAACTTTTAAAAGGAAAAGAAGTTTATTAGAGTACCCCCGGGGTGGTGCAATAAACTTCTTTTCCTTTTAAAGTTTTAAGAAAAGCCATTAGGCAACCCGCAGTTGCCTAATGGACCCTTTTCTAATTCCAAATATTGTTTTTCTAATTAGCGGGACCCCTCCCGTGTGAACGGGGGCTTTATGTTTAGCACTAAAAACTTTCTCTTAATTTCCCTCTGCAATAAATTCAAACGATGAACACAGAAGTATGATTGTATGCAAAAGCCTGGCACACACACACTTGCACGCACACGCACAAACACGCTCATTTTATGTATGAGTGAAAACAAGCAAGCACACAAAATAGTGCTTCCAAACCTGCCTTATTTCACAAAATTTGGGAAGCATGCAGGCAAAGGGTAGCTTGCAATTTTTCGCCCGCATGAATAAACTTTACAAATGAACTAACTTGTGAATTGTACTCGTGGACTATGAGTCATGGTAATGTCAGACTGAGAATATGGAAAAAGATGGTGCCCTTCAATAAATGTGGGTCCTTACAGTATTGCCTTATGCAGATTCATCTGCCTGTACAACATTACGATTCTTGGAGATATCTTAGCCCATACTACATCTCGACAGCTCTTCTTTGTTGTGCAGCTTCACCTGCGTGCAGTGAATTGAACATGGCAACAGCTCATCTGCGGGTGCTCGTAGCAGAGAGGGATTTATCATAAATCCCTCAAAATCGTTTATGAGGATACCCTCTCACATGCTGAAACCATGGTGCAGCTTACGCACTGAACGAGAACAAAAATCACACTACAAACAATCCTCCAGGGAGTTGCTGAGATGATTTACGATGACTCCATGACACTTCAACGCAATCACGCAATCTTACACGGAGCAGTGCTGAACATTGCAGCCAAAGCTCACATTCTTGCAGTGCAAAATCAGGCAGACTGCACTGTGCTCCTCAATCCGATGGGGAGTTAAAATTATGGGACACTGCCCGGTATGGTGGCTGGATGTGAGGTAAGGAAGACTGTCTGCCAGGCAGACAATCCACTTGACCCACATTAATCACAGGTGTGCAGCTTCATTCTAGCTTGTGGTGGAGCCCTAGGTATTGCTAGCAACTCAAGTGGCCTTGTCGATATACAAGCTTTGTTGTCAAGTATTTGCCTGATTACCATTAGCATCTTAATTCTAGAAGGGCTTGCAAGGAAGGGTTGAATCAGAAGGGCATGGAGCCTGATCGGCCTGCAGGGGTGGCTCATCTCAAGGCTGCCAAAAAGCTGGCAAAGTCAGACTAATTGATTTTTGCCTCAACACTCCAGATAACTAAGGTGTATTTGTCGGAATGGTGGAATGTTCAGAACGTCGGTGTGCCTGCCCACATGATGTATTTGTTGCAATTGCAATGGGGGAGGTGTTTATTGAGAGCACAGATTCGCCTGCCCACATATGTTGTTAGTCCAACTCACAGCAAAGGCCTTGGTGACTGGCCCCCCTTGCATGTGGTAGCTCACATTGCACTGAGGGCTAGGTTTTCACGCTCTTGCTTCATTGAGGCATCATCGCTTGAATGGAGAGAACCTTCAGATACCTGTCGCATCTGTCTTGTATATTATCATAATCTTGAATCTGATCTTTATGTTGAATCCCCAAATCAAAGAGAATACCTCAATATAGTAAGACTGTACCAAAACTCAGCATTATACCAACGGGGTAGCGTGGTGGCCAATAGATAGCCAGTACACCTGCACGTGTTTAAAAGCTGTGCCCCTCTTTTGCCTTCTTTGAACTGTCTTGTATAAATGGAGACCAAGCTCAAGGTTCGATTTTACTGGCCGTATTGTAAGTCATAAGAACATGTATCTTAAGTGCCACTCTTCATAATTGTTGGTCAGACTGTCAAGTTCCTGATGGAAAGAATCTCTTCTTGGCAACATAAGTGTATCGGCGTTACATTGGATGCAAATGCCTAAAAGCTGTCAAGTGCTTCAAAGTTGTTGACCCAATTTCTTCAGGTATTCATCCCCAAGATTATGCACACATGCTCGCCAGTGAGTAACCTCCCTTGAAACAAGTGTGATTCTCAGCACTGGTTGGCCCCTCTGGGTGAGGGGGATCAATTGGCATGCTTTGCATTGGTGTCGTATTTATACTGAAGAGAGGAAAATGTACAGAAGAAGCACCTCTGCTTCTTCACGTCCAGAGAGAGGATTGGACGGGCAAAAACTTGGGAAAAAGAGCACAAGCTATGAGGCTTGGGAGGAATCAAAGCAAACTAATTGTGTTGGTACAAGATGCTACCTAATTCAACACATCACTTGAAAACTGAAAATCCAGCTCACATAGTTTCGAAGAGCTCACTAGCTCAAGGATACATGAAGGAAATACCTGGGAATGAGCAAAGAACAACCTTGGTATTTTGGCTGGCAAGCCTCACACACGAGCTCCACATATTGCATGTCCTATGACTCTCACTGCTTGTAGTAACTTCCTGTAGTGCACAGAAACAGCACCTGTCCCTCATGTCTGTGCAACTGAAGAAGCAAACCTCTGCCTGTGACTGACTTCAGGCATGGCTTCAGCACGAAGAGCATGGTGGTGTGACAGATCATGCAAGAAGGCTCCACTTTGAATTGCAGCTTATGCATGGAAAGCTTAGTCCATGACAGCAGCTGATCCCCGCCTAGCCATCCACACAATCTTTACATGCAAGGGATAGTACACCTTTTATTGGCACAAGCAACAAGACAAATCAAATGTAACGCACAACAGCATTAGCTCCACTTGAGCTGGCACACAGCAAGCAGCGTCACATGCCGATCTTGGTTGGATTGGTGGTAAGACGGCCGACAAATTGTTGTGTGGCACTTTTGCCTCCGGCAAAGCAACCTTGGTAGCAGAAAATTTTGTGCTCCTGCCAAGACAGAGTGAGTATCAAAGAGCACCGGGACGAAGTGAGGGCATAGCTGCACTCAAGGGAAGAGCTGGTAGCACAAGACTTTGCCTTTCTGGAGTGCAAAAGGAGTGTGTAGACTAGATGGGTAGGCTGTGCTTACATAAGGTGGAAGTGGGCATGCCCGCATGTGCAAGCAAGTTTCAACCACACAGCCTCACACATATATGCTGGGCAGCCACTTCAGGTCAGAAAGACACTGTAACTTCATCCCTTGCATAGTTCATGCAAGCTTTTTTGAGTGCCATGTCAGGATCAATGCCAACACAGGAATCAGGAAACAATCAAATGGATCTTACCTTAGGTTGTAGGGTTATGACCTCCATGCCCATTGTGTCTGGCTCATTGCAACCTAGCCCAAAGCTGTGCACCCTGCATGGCAGGAGCATACAAAACAGATTGTTTTGTGCTTAGGTGTTATGCTGCACTGTCCCGTGCAGCTTAAGGACGACTTGCTTGAATCTTGTAGGGAGATCTGGCAGCACAGCAAGGCAGTACAAGCAAAAAGCTGCCTTAAAAGTCCCAATGTTTTGCAATCCATAGCCAGCCATAAGCCACCCTTCGTTACTTACACAAACACTAACTGCTGGCTTTCTGTAAAAAACCCACGGAATTCCATGCGGCCAGGTTTCACATCTCGACGCATGCGACCTGCAATGCAAAGAATAAGACTGACTTAGGTGGGCTGGGATTGCCATATTCATGTGCTTACAAATGCAGATGTCATGATTTCAAATACAAATCCCAAAGTTCCAGGTTGTACTTGAGCTCTGGCAGCTTTAAACTAAGCTGTAGTTGTGTAATGCTATTCTACCTTCCATTATGCATTTGGCATACAAAATCAAGCCAAATGGCAGGCAGCATGTAATAAAGCCTTTGAATAAGACTCTGAGTTTGCCATATGCTATCTACAGTTAAGTAGGACCAGTTGGTATGCATGTATCTTCAGAATAAGTGTTGCAGAGCATGTCAGGGACTTTTAAAACACATTTTAAACTTAATTTTCATATATGTGCTCCACAGACTTGCGCATGCGATCTAGAAAATCCTTGATGGCATGGAATCTGCTCACAGAGCGTCAACCATGGAATTTGCCTTTTTTGCATGGAAACTGCTCCCACAGCTTTGCTGATAGACTGTGCAACAAGCATACTAGCTTTTTGGAACATGATACAAGGTGCTTGACCTGCTTCAAGTCTCAAAACCAGCAAAGAATGTACATGAACACGTGATCAGACTGCTACTTGGCTCACCAATGGAGATGCTACCATCTTTTTTGTAAACTTCATTGTGGATGTGCGCCATGCCCATGACCATGATCTTGGCGTGAACAATCAGCTGCTCGGGGGAGTCTGTGATCTGTGGAGTGTATAGTCATGCACCAAAGCCTGGTCAATGCCTAATCCAAATCTTTTCATCTCCAGAAGGTCTTTTCTGGGACTTGCTGCATCTGCAACTCGCATCATGGTAAGTAAGAAGGGTACAAAAACCATCTTGGTACAAAAGCACGTACGGGCAACACAGCAAATGGCAGATACCAGTTTTTGGTTGCAAGTCTGCTTACTGCCCTTTATCAAGGTTTGGGTTGGGATGAACTGGAGTTTCGGGGAGCCTTTATAATGTTTTTTTGTCCACTCAAGAGAGTGCACTGCCATATGTTTTACGTGAATAAATGTGAGTGGTTCTTTGCAATTCAGAGATGAGGCAGTAAGCATAATAAGTTGACTTACAATTTTGGAGAGGCTGCCTGGGAAATTGCCCTTTTTTTGTACATGAACATGTTTGAACATGATTGATAAATTTGTATATATTTGTGGCTGAATTTGCACACGCAAAGTACTGGAACTCTAAGGCTTCCTTTGAGGTCCATCTCAGCCCTAATCTTGCTGCAGATTGAAGCAGCCATGTGGTCGCTCAAGGTTGCTGAGTGTTTCAGCCATTCCCAGCATTTGAGACACTACTTAAGAATGACTTTAGTGCGGGCACCAACAGAAGCAAGCAAAGAGAATTTCATCCTGCAATTCTTTTTTTTGTTTCCTTCCAATGCTTCACAGTGACTGTAAATCTTTATACGTTTTCCATAAGTGCATTTTATAAATCTGCAGCCTTTGAAGCTAGCAAAGGGTTGCAAATTCATGAGCTTACCTACCCTTGTTAGGATGGGCCCCTGCATAGATTTTGGACGCACCTTGATACCTTTGATGCTCTCATGAGCTTTACGCGCAATGTAGTTGGCGTTCAGCATGACATCAATTGGCATGGGTGCAGGAGAGGACTCGGAACTGACCTGAGCAAATCATAAAGCAACATATCGCTGGCCATGTTGCTGTTCTTGTGCAAGCAAAGCTTTTATTACTGCACAGCCAGTCTGCAGCCTCTTTCTCCAATCAATACTCTTCAGAGAGCACCACGTACCTTTGACCAAAAGCCTGCAAACTCAGAGCATTTTTCTGGCACAGGGATGAACTTGGTGCTTGGGTCTGCGCGCAAACCCATTAAGCAATGCACTATTGAACCTATTGTCACAAAATGTCAGATCAGTGCAGTGCCAGATTTATGCTGTATTGTAACTTAAGTTTGGACGCAGCAGTCTCTCGGCGTGACACTATCCCCAGGTGTGCACACCACGTTACTGCTGCTCAAGATAAACATAGACAAATATGAGTGCATACAAGTGAAGCCAATGCTTGTAGCGGGAAGATGGTGCTGACCATTGGGCTTCTCCTCCCTTCAGCAATGCATAACTGAATTTGAGGCAAGATGAAAAGCACGGGGAAAAGGTGTGGGAAACACATCCATGTTGAGGGGGACACCATCAAGCACAAACCTACCAAGCAAGGGCAGGGGTGCATCTGGTACCCAATAGGGCCTTTCTCCAGAGGGCAGAACAGCCCCAGCTTCAAGTGGGATGGGTGGTAAAGAGGGCTTGCGCTGCAAGCAAACAATGTTATAAAATTACCCAATTCACGCAAGAGCACCATCTGTTTTGGTGTGCTTCATTTGTGTTTTGGTGAAGGGGAAATTGATCACAAGTAGAACAGGAGTGCATGATGTGCTGAAGAGTGCAATTATAACTCTTAAGCTTATGCCCTCCCTTCAATCAGTTCATTGCCCTTTATGATGACCTACATTATACCCTAGGGAAGATGAAGACTAAGGATTTGTCCTTAATTCTCACGGTTTGTGCAACGTGACTTTTGACAGGGGGGTTAATACCGGATGGTTTGCCCTTAATGAAAAGCCTGGAAACAAAGGTCCCCCCAGATCCCTCAAAAAGCAAACTATCCCAAGCTTTCTTTGGTGGATATGGAGGGTAGAGGCTGACACTCCTTATCAATGCTGTGTCTTACCAATGCCGGTGTGGCTTTGTGCTGCAAAGGGGTGACAGTCCGCTGCAGCAGATTGTAGGCGCCCTCCCGAATAGATGATGCCGCAGACCTTGCTGAGTTAACGCTCAAGCGAGATGGGACTGCTTGGTGTGATTCTGAGCTCTGTCCAGTTTCCAACCACAACATTACTGGTTAGAGCAAGAAAGTAAGTGAGCAAGGAAGAAGTGCTAGGAGGTGAAGCTATAAGGAGGGCTCAAGAAGAATTAACAACATTTTTAAGAAAGCATATTGCAAGAGGTGCAAAAACTTCTCCGGTTTGTGCGCGCACCTTACTGCCATCCATATCGGGGAATGCGCCTGTGTGCAGTGTGTAAATTAAATGCGTGTCATGCATGCCTGCAAAATGTGAGCTTATGTCCATGTTTGGGGAGGCAGACATGCAAAAACTGCATAGGCAGTTAGGGAGGTAGACCAAGAAAGGAAAGAAAAAACTGCATAGGCAGTGAAAACACACCCAGCATCAAGTAAGGAAAAGGAGCCACCTAGGGCCAAGGCACCATGAAACCCCACCAGAAGCACAGAAAAAGAAGTCAATGGGATCAGGAGGGTGCCAAGCAGTGCCCCATTACTTATCTTGAAGATGAGCAGTGACACCAGTTTTCCCAAGTGTGCATCTAATACCAACAAGTTTATAAGCACACTGAACCGAATTAGCATAAAGGGGGAGGCAGATGAAAAGTTTAACACGTGCCAGGACAGAAAATAGGAGGTTGCGAAGAAGGTATTGAAGCTGGACCAATTGGCATCCAGACAATGGAGCAAGTGTGCATAAAAATCCCGTAAAGAGATGTTAAACAATAATATTGGGGGAATAAATGTGAGTATGCCTTCATTACGAGCCAACCAGCTTGTATGCAGAAGCAGGTTCTTTTAGGTGTGTAAAATCTCCTTGAGCTGGGGGTTGTCATGGAAATGGAAACTGTTTTGAGTGCTAGTTAAACAAGTAGAAAGGGCTTTGAAGGTTGGATTGTGCAAAGGATTTGCATTTGAAGGATGGCTCCTACTCTCGTGCTGGCACTGTCGGCAACATTCAGCTGTCATTTGTTAATCATCCTCCCTCCAACTTTTCAGAATCTGGATAGGGGAGTTTGACTCAGGGTAAGCTTTTGGAGGCTCACCAGGTGAGCAAGGAGCAGTGGTAGAGCAGAAGCTGGAACTGGAGGCAAAGCTGCGAGCATCCCAGAACTCATCATCGGAGGCCTCAAGGCTTTCTGCACCTTTGTTTTCTGCAAGCATAAAAGGCGGAGTAGGTGTCATGTCCCAGAGACTGTTGCAAACAAGGCAGGCCGCTTAACATGACTACAGCATCAGAGCAAGTCACCCTTCATAACAGAGGACTGTCCAAGAAGCTCATCCTTCCTTTGTGACTCCCTTGTGGAGATCAAATCGGGTTATGGTCTGGGGGAGCAGAGGAGCATCTGAGGCGCATGGAGCCCAAAACTTGTCATGCGCAGATATGCGAGCTGGATGCCATACATTTGTAATATTCAGGGTCAATTAAGCAAGATACTTGTGCAGCATAGTGTGCCTGTTAGGCAGGAAGTTTATGCAGCCATGACCGTGCCCTGGTGCAGCAGAGCATGTATGCAACGCATGAAGGCACAAGCAGATCTGCAGCTACATACTTATAAAAGACAGGCCAATGTTTCAGAAGGCTGTGACAGATTTTATTGCTCTGTATGTGAATATAACTATGGACCTTCTGTTGTAAATGTTGCTTTCTTGGCATAAAGCCTCACGCTAGTGTGAAGTCACATTGAAATTGACTCGTCAAATGATAGATGCCGCACCTACTTCTTCAAGCTTTACACTCAGTGCTTAAGAGATAGGCACTGTACCTGATTCCTCTAGCTCTACGTTCAGTGTACGGGATATGCTGATCCTCCTGTCTGACGCTTTTTCCTGCTCCCCCTCTCCATGCTCTGCACTTGCTCACATATCCAGGAGAGCTTACTAGAGAGGAGACACGACCGAGTGCATGAATCCCAGCATTATAAGCTGCTTCAGCTTTCAAAGTACAATGGCGGATGCTGGCACTGCTCATGGGCTGCATAGTGGACCCAGGTCGGTCCACAAGCAGCAGTGGTGTGTGCTTTGGTGTTAGGTGTGTATATGTGTTGTGTAACTTAAAACAGCTAGAAGGAGGGAAAGAGCTTCCTACATACCAGTCAGCTCTTGCTCAATCCCTGTGATAAGTGCTCAGGCAATGGAGCATATGCAGGATTTTGCATTTACTAGGGCACCTTCTAGCATCACACCTAAATGGACAGGGTAAACGCCATGTGTGGGCTCGAGAGGCATCAAGGTCGCGCTTGCGCCGCAGCACACCTGCCGCCATGAGCCCAAGTAGCACCAAACTCGGTGACTATTGCACATGCACTTGCCTCAGTTTGTGGCATGCCTGCTTTGGCTGCTACTTGCTGGAGTGGCACCAATGCCTGCCTCACGCATGTCATGGCTGCGCCGACGGCAAAATGGTGACCTCTGTGCAACCTCTGTGCGACTTTCCTTTTGTCTATCTGGTCATGCAGAGGATAGCTGTGCATGCCCAGCCTCAGCATCTCTAGGATAACTACCCATCTTCCTAAAATTCCTGCTCTAGATTTGCTGGCACGGCCTGCTGCATTGCCTTGCGACCTTGCATAGGTGCAGAGATTGCAAGCAGGATGCGCTGTCCATGGTATGGAAAGCTTGCAGCTAAAGAACTCCAGTGCTTCACCCACCATGCGCTCAAGAAAGGCCTTCAATGGCCTGGCACCACCCTGCTTTCCCTGCAAGCAGCGCAGCAGCAGCAGAGGCCTGGTTCTGGGCAGTCGGTAGGCCGGCTGTGAAAGCAATGCGTGCTGCCCGACCTTGCAATGCAGGCGGTGTGATGAGTGCGCGTACTTCTGAGGGAGAAAGGGACGCATTGCTAAGCGTATGTGCCAAATCAAAGTGCATTGTTGGCTTGACTTCCCCTTAGTGCCCCATGCTGCCGCACATTGGTGCCCTCACCTTGCCAAAGGCCCGTGCAGCAGCTGGCGATGAAGGCGAAGGAGGCAAAGACCTCTCCCTTGTGGATCCGGGGCACGTAATAGGCCGGAGCTTGACTGGCATACCCAGCATACCAGCCGTTCCTGTTCTGATCGGCTCAGCTTCCAACGGCCGCCTGAGCTGGAGCGCTGCTGCTGCGTATGCGGACGCGGAAGCGCCTGCGCCCTC
>LFCJ01002416.1_pt1 | contig 13464 bp, 9 predicted proteins | sample 643141 | NCBI WGS metagenome assembly LFCJ01 (sample SAMN03766243, study PRJNA286221) | soda lake metagenome | biome: soda lake; feature: Kulunda steppe; material: water; isolation source: sample B1-Br-g2 brine of Lake Bitter-1 | place: Russia: Kulunda steppe | collected 2010-07 | reverse complement strand
GAAATGCTTGACCGCCTACCGTGGGTTGGCAGTAACCTCCAACCAGAGGGGACCTTCCCCACCGCCTGGTACCCCCGATCGGTGAATGACCGATCCCGGTTTCCGGCGGTGACCGTCACCCTGGCCGGCCTTCTCTCCAGAGAGGGCCGATTTTCTTGTTGTTGCGATGGCGAGTGGCCCAATGACCCAGGTAAACCTGCCCTTCACTCGTGAGGAATATGCCAGCCGGCTGTGGAAGGTCCGCGCCGAGATGGCCAGCCGGGGCATCGACGTGTTGATCATCAGCGACCCGTCCAACATGGCCTGGCTCACCGGCTATGACGGCTGGTCGTTCTACGTTCACCAGTGCGTGCTGCTCGGCCTCGAGGGCGAACCGGTGTGGTACGGTCGGCGCATGGACGCCAACGGGGCGCTGCGCACCTGCTGGATCGATCCGGACAATATCACCTACTATCCGGACTACTACGTCCAGAATCCCGACATGCACCCCATGGACTATCTGGCCCAGTCGATCATGCCCGATCGCGGCTGGCACCTGGGGGTGGTGGGCATGGAGATGGACAACTACTACTTCTCCGCCAAGGCCTACCAGAGCCTGCTGCGCGAGCTGCCCCATGCCCGCTTCATGGATGCCAACTCCCTGGTCAACTGGTGCCGCGCCATCAAGTCGCCCCAGGAGGTCGAGTACATGCGGGTGGCGGCGAAGATCGTCGAGGGCATGCATTCGCGGATCCTCGAGGTGATCGAGCCCGGCCTGCCCAAGAGCAAGCTGGTCTCCGAGATCTATCGGGTGGGTATCGAAGGCTGGCGCGACGACCAGGGTCGGGTGTTCGGCGGCGACTATCCGGCCATCGTGCCCATGCTGCCCACCGGCAAGGACGCCGCCGCTCCCCACCTGACCTGGGACGATACCCCCTTCCGCGAGGGGGAGGGCACCTTCTTCGAGATCGCCGGGGTCTACAAGCGCTATCATGCGCCGATGTCGCGCACGGTGTTCCTGGGCCGTCCGCCCCAGGAGTTCATCCGCGCCGAGTCGGCGCTGCTCGAGGGGATCGAGAACGGCCTGGCCGTGGCCAAGCCGGGCAATCGTGCCGCGGACATCGCCATGGCCCTGGGCGCGGCCATGGACAAGTACGGCTTCGACCGCGGCGGCGCCCGCTGCGGCTACCCCATCGGCATCAGCTACCCCCCGGACTGGGGCGAGCGCACCATGAGCCTGCGTCCCTCGGACGAGACCATCCTCAAGCCCGGCATGACCTTCCACTTCATGCCGGGCCTGTGGGAGGACGAGTGGGGCCTGGAGATCACCGAGAGCATCCTGATCACCGAGACCGGCTGCGAGACCCTGGCCGACTTCCCGCGTCAGCTATTCGTGCGCTGAACGGGCTGACACTGCGCTCACTAAATCGAATCACGAGGGGCGCTGGGGGCAGGGCGTAGAGGGGGTCCGTGGACCAGGGATGGTCTAGGTAGCCCCCAGGGAGGGTTCATGGCGCCCCCTCGTAGACCTGCCGCCAGATCAGCCCCGAGTGGCATGGGGCCACGGCACCCGTGCGACACTAGAACAAGGAGTTTCCCATATGACCCAGTCTCCCAGCCAAATGCGGCCCAGCCCCATCAGCGCCACCGTCGACTTCGACGCCGACGGCGTCCAGCACGGCTTTCTCAAGCTGCCCATCTCGGTGGACGACTCCGCCTGGGGGGCGGTGATGATCCCGGTCACCGTCGTGAAGAACGGCGAGGGCCCCACGGCCCTGCTCACCGGCGGCAACCACGGCGACGAGTACGAGGGCATCACCTCCCTGCTCAAGCTGTCGAGCCAGCTCGAGGCCGGGGAGGTCAGCGGCCGGGTGATCATCGTGCCCTGCATGAACACCCCGGCGGTGATGGCCGGCAAGCGCACCTCCGGCCTCGACGGCGGCAACCTCAACCGCAGCTTTCCCGGCGACCCCGACGGCAGCGTCACCGAGAAGATCGCCGACTATTTCACCCGGGTGATGGTGCCCATGTGCGACGTGGTGCTCGACCTGCACTCCGGCGGGCGCACCCTGGACATCATCCCCTTCGGGGCTTCCCACGTGCTTGACGACCCCGCGCAGCAGCGCAGTGCCCTCGAGGGCGCCAAGGCCTTCGGCGCCCCCTACGCCATGATGATGTTCGAGCTCGATGCCGCCGCCCTCTTCGATACCGCGGTGGAGAGCCAGGGCAAGATCTTCGTGGCCACCGAGCTCGGCGGCGGCGGTACCTCCACGCCCGACACCATGGCGATCACCGAGCGCGGCGTGCGCAACTTCCTGATCCACTACGGCCTGCTGGCCGGCGAGGTGGAGATGCCCGCCGAGCCCCAGGTCTACCTCGACATGCCCGATGCCAGCTGCTACGTGCAGAGCGAACACGCCGGCGTGCTGGAACTCTGCTTTGCCCTGGGCGAGCGGGTCGAGAAGGGCGAGGTGGTGGCCCGGGTCTACGACATGACGCGCAGCGGCAGTGCGCCGGTGGAGTACCGTGCCAGCCGCAGCGGGGTGCTGGCGGCGCGGCGCCACCCGGCGCTGGTCAACATGGGCGACACCATCGCGGTGATCGCCGATGTCGTCGACTCCCTGGGCTGAGGATGTCGAAATCACGATGAAACTGGATCGCTACGACCTGAAGATCCTCGAGATCCTTTCCCGGGATGGGCGCATCACCAAGTCGAAGCTGGCCGAGGCGATCAACCTCTCGGTCAGCCCCTGCTGGGAGCGGGTGCGACGGCTGGAGAAGGCCGGCATCATCGAAGGCTACAGCGCCCGCATCAACACCGAGGTGCTGGTCAGGCGCACCCCGGTGTGGGTGCAGATCGAGCTCAAGGCCCACAACGCCGAGAGCTTCGCCCGCTTCGAGGCCCTGGTCCACGCCACCCCCGAGGTCACCGAGTGCGTGGCCGTGGGGGGCGGCGTCGACTACCTGATCAAGATCGAGGCCGACTCCATCGACGCCTACCAGCGGCTGATCGATACCTGGCTCACCGGCGAGGCGGGTATCGAGCGCTACTTCACCTATATCGTCACCAAGACCGTCAAGCGCCCCGAGCCGGGCTTTTCTCGCGACGACTTTCCCCCGTGACGGCTCCCACGCTCCCGGGCCTGGACGCGCCCAGCGCGAGTCCAGCGTTGACTGCCCGTAAAAGCCGGTGGCTTATGCTGAGGTAAACGTGTAAGCATGGGCTTACCCACGCCGGGCGATCTTTCCGGCATGCTGCAGACGGTGCCGGCCATGTTCGATGAATGAAACATGGATACCGCCCCGGATGTTTCGAGATCGCCTGACGCAGAGAGACTGCCATGTCCTACTTCACGATTGCCGGTGTGCAGATGCATGCCCTGCATCACGGCGACAACACCGACGCCATGCGCCACCGGATCGATGTGCTGATGAGCCGGTTCCCCCAGGTCCAGATGGTCCTGTTCAGCGAGCTGATGCCCCTGGGGGCCTCGCCCCACCATGCCCAGCCGATGCCCAGTCACGCCGAGCAGCTGTTCTGCCAGATCGCCGAGCAGCACCGTATCTGGCTGATACCGGGTTCCATGTTCGAGCAGACCGAGCAGGGGATCTTCAACACCCTGTCGGTGATCAACCCCCAGGGCCAGGTGGTGGCCCGCTACCGCAAGATGTTTCCCTTCCTGCCCTACGAGGCGGGGGTGGAGAGCGGCAGCGAGTTCGTGGTCTTCGACGTGCCCCACGTGGCGCGCTTCGGGGTCTCGATCTGCTACGACATGTGGTTCCCCGAGACCACCCGGACCCTTGCCGCCATGGGCGCCGAGGTGATCCTGCACCCGACCATGACCGATACCATCGATCGTGACATCGAGCTCTCCATCGCCCGCACCAACGCCGCGGTCAACCAGTGCTACTTCTTCGATATCAACGGCGCCGGGGCCATCGGCAACGGGCGCTCCATCGTGGTGGGGCCCTCCGGCGATGTCATCCACCAGGCCGGTACCGGCGAGGAGGTGATGCCCATCGAGGTGGACCTCAACCGCGTGCGCCGCGAGCGCGAGACCGGCCTGCGCGGCCTCGGTCAGCCCCTCAAGAGCTTCCGCGAGCGGCGGGTGGATTTCACGCTCTATCGCAGCGAGACCGGCTCCTCGCCCTTCCTCGACACCCTGGGCCCGCTGCAAAAGCCGCTGCGCGCCGACGTGGAAGAGTATTGACCCACCCCCGGGCCCAGGGCCCGGCAAGGAGATCCCCATGCTGGCGTCTCTGATGCGTCTCCTGTACAGGCTGCTGAGTCGCCGGGACGCCGTGCCGCCATTCGCCACCGGTTCCGCCGCGAGAGCGGCCGACGCTTCCTCATCCGCCATCGTTGGAGCGACAACAATGAACAAGATCACCAGCATCGCCGATGTTCGCCGCCACTTCCGCAACAACAAGGAGCCGATCTACTTCGTCTCGGCCACCAACTTCAACCTGCTCGGCATCGGCGACTGGGTGGGCAACTTCCGCCACATCAACTACATCGACTGCTTCGACGGTCAGCAGCGCAACGTCTTCGTGCCCAAGGAGAAGTTTCCTCGTGACTTCGAGAGCATCGAGGACATCAACAACTACCTCCTCGAGCACAAGGAGGTCATCGACTTCATCCAGTCCCGGGCCGACGGCGCGAACGCCGGCACCGCCGCCTTCCTGATGTTCGACGAGCACACCGAGGAGGTGTGCCGTCAGCTGGGGCTTAAGGTGGCCTTCCCGCCGGCCACGCTGCGTCAGCGGATGGACAACAAGATCGAGACGGTGCGTATCGGCAACAAGGCCGGCGTGCCCAGCGTGCCCAACGTGCTGGCCCGGGTGGGCAGCTACCAGGAGCTGCTGGAGGTCAGCCAGGCGCTGGGGACCGACCTGGTGGTGCAGACCGCCTTCGGCGACTCCGGCCACACCACCTTCTTCATCGCCAGCGAAGACGACTACTACAAGCACGCCGAGGAGATCGAGGCCGAAGCCGAGGTCAAGATCATGAAGCGCATCAACTGCCGCGGTTCGGCCATCGAGGCCTGCGCCACCCGCTGCGGTACCGTGGTGGGACCGCTGATGACCGAGCTGGTGGGCTTCAAGACCCTGACGCCCTACAAGGGCGGCTGGTGCGGCAACGAGATGTTCGCCGGCGCCTTCACCCAGGAGATCCGCGACAAGGCCCGGGAGTACACCTTCCTGTTCGGCGAGGCGCTGCGCGAGGAGGGCTATCGCGGCTACTTCGAGCTCGACTTCCTGATCGACATGGACAGCGGCGAGGTCTATCTGGGCGAGCTCAACCCGCGGGTGACCGGGGCCAGCTCGCTGACCAACGTGGCGGCCTTCGCCCACTCCGACATCCCGCTGTTCCTCTTCCACCTGCTGGAGTTCTCCGACGTCGACTTCGACCTCGACATCAACGAGATCAACGAGCGCTGGGCCCACCCGGAGAGCGTCGACAGCTGGAGCCAGCTGGTGATCAAGCACACCGACGAGAGCGTCGATCTGCTGACCGGCGCGCCGCGCACCGGGGTGTGGAAGATGGCCGCTGACGGCAGCATCGGCTACGACCACTACAGCTACCACCCCCACGCCGCCGAGAACGACCAGGAGGGCTTCTTCCTGCGCATCAGCGGCGCCGGCGACTTCCGCTACGAAGGGGCGGATCTCGGCATCCTGATCACCCGCGGCCGGCTGATGGATGACGACTTCCAGCTCAACGAGCGGGCGAAGGCCTGGATCGACGGCATCCGCGGCCAGTATGCCGGCCAGTCGCTGCAGGACCCGGTGGTGGAGCAGGTCGCCGTCAGCCACGCCGTGGGCGGCGGCAACTTCAAGATCCTGTAAGGGCCACGATGGACGACAAGACGCTGGTCTTTCGCACCCTGTACGAGCCGACGCCGGGCCCCAAGTGGCGCTCCCTCTGCGATGCGCACTGGTCCGCCTACGAGGCCTGGTACCTGGCCGAGGGGGAGCGTGAGCGCCCGGGATACCTGGCCTGCCTCAACGCTCTGCGCCGGCACATGCCGGAGCTGCTGCCGACCTATCGGGCGCTGTGCGAGCTGGCCGGCGGCGGCGACCTGGTGTCGCGCTTTCTCAGCCTCTACCAGCCGCCGCCCTATATCACCGGCTGCTCCCAGGCGGTGCTGGCCCGCGCCGGCGCCACCCTGCTGGCGCGCAACTACGACTACCCGCCGGAGCTCTGCGAAGGGTCGATCCTCTACACCCGCTGGAACGAGCGCCGGGTGATCGCCATGACCGACTGCCTGTGGGGCGTGCTGGATGGCATGAACGACCGCGGGCTCGCCGTCTCGCTGGCCTTCGGGGGGCGCAAGGCGGTGGGCGACGGCTTCGGCGCGCCGGTGATCCTGCGCTACCTGCTGGAATTCTGCGACAGCGTGCCCGAGGCCGCCGAGGTGCTGGCCCGGGTGCCCACCCACATGGCCTACAACATCACCGTGGCCGACGCCGCCGGGCGCTACGTCACGGCGATGATCGGCCCGGACCGCCGGGCCAGCATCCGCCGGGTGCCGGTGGCCACCAATCATCAGAAGCGCATCGAATGGTACGCCCATGCGCTGGCCTCGGAGACCCTGATCCGCGAGCGCCAGCTCTCCATCCTGGTGGACGATCCGGCCACCGGCGAGGCGCGCCTGGAGGCCGCCTTCTCGGCGCCGCCGCTGTTCCGTCACGACTATCGCCGCGGGCTGGGGACCATCTATTCGGCCTTCTATCGACCCGCCGAGGGGCGCGTGCGCTATCACTGGCCCGGCCTCGATCTGGACCTCGGCTTCGATCACTTCCCCGAGGAGTCGATCACGGTGCGCTACGGCGTGCGGGAGCGGTTCGGTAGCTGATCGATCGATAATCACACTCTTCAGACAAGGGTATCGCCATGCAAGAGAGCAGCCAGACAGAAACGCCCTATACCGCCCTGGGCTTCTACCACAAGATCTCTCAGCTGCGTGCCGATACCTGGAACGCGCTCAAGCGCGATCTGGGTCAGCTGGTGCGCCTGACCGACGACGGCCGGGTCAGGAACCTGGTCAAGGCGATCGACGTCAAGCTGACGCGGCTCGAGATCATCGAGGACTACCACGCCTTCCCCTCCAAGGAGGACTTCCGCCACCTCTGGTCGCTCTTCGATCGCGAGGAGTACGTGCTGCTGGAGAAGGTGGTCAAGCGCCTGGTCAGGGCGCTGATCAGCGAGTCCTATCGACGCCGTCACGTGGATCTCAGCGAGACCGACGCCGACGCCGAGGACATGGAGACCCTGGATGCCCTGGCCCAGCTGCGCCGCGGCCACCCCGCCTCCAACAGCTCCGCCCAGCCCTACTTCGAGCTGCTGATCGTCGACAACCTGTCATCCCAGGAAGAGGAGGTGGTGCGCGAGGCGTTTCGCAACATGCGCCGGCCCGAGGATCGCTTCGTCTATGACGTGGTCACGGTGCGCAGCTTCGAGGATGCGCTGATCGCGGTGCTGGTCAACCCCAACATCCAGGCCTGCCTGATCCGCTACGAGTTTCCCTACAAGTCCAAGTACAACCTCAGCGCCCTGCGCAACTACCTGGAGGGGCTTTCCGAGCAGTCCCTCGAGCATCAGTCCGAGGCGGAGCGCAGCATCCTGCTCAGCGGCATGATTCACGAGCTGCGCCCGGAGATCGACCAGTTCCTGGTCACCAGCGGCGACGTGGAGGCCACGGCGAGCCGCGATATCCGCCACTTCAACCGGATCTTCTACCGCGAGACGGACTACATCGAGCAGCACCACACCATCCTCAGGGCCATCGACAGCCGCTACCGCACCCCCTTCTTCGACGCCCTGCGCGAGTACAGCCGCAAGCCCACCGGGGTCTTCCACGCCATGCCCATCTCCCGGGGCAAGTCGATCACCCGCTCCCACTGGGCGGGCCACATGATCGACTTCTACGGCATCAATATCTTTCTGGCCGAGACCTCGGCCACCTCCGGCGGGCTCGATTCGCTGCTGCAGCCCTACGGTCCGATCAAGAAGGCCCAGGAGTACGCCGCCCGCGCCTTCGGCGCTCGCCAGAGTTTCTTCGTCACCAACGGCACCTCGACGGCCAACAAGATCGTCCTGCAGGCGCTGGTCAAGCCCCGGGACATCGTGCTGATCGACCGCGACTGCCACAAGTCGCACCACTATGGCATGGTGCTGGCCGGGGCTCATGTCAGCTACCTGGACTCCTACCCGCTGCACGACTACTCCATGTACGGCGCGGTGCCGCTCAAGGAGATCAAGAAGACCCTGCTCGAGTACAAGCGCGCCGGCCAGCTGCACAAGGTCAAGATGCTGCTGCTGACCAACTGCACCTTCGACGGCGTGGTCTACAACGTGCGCCGGGTGATGGAGGAGTGCCTGGCCATCAAGCCCGACCTGGTGTTCCTGTGGGACGAGGCGTGGTTCGCCTTCGCCGGCTTCAACCCCACCTATCGGCCGCGCACCGCCATGCATGCCGCCCGTACCCTGCGCGACCGCTACCGCAGCGACGCCTATCGCGAGGAGTATGCGGCCTGGAAGGCGGAGTTCGACCAGCTCGACCCCGACGACGATGCCACCTGGCTGGAGCAACGCCTGCTGCCCGACCCGGAAACCGTGCGTATCCGCGCCTATGCCACCCACTCCACCCACAAGACCCTGACCTCGCTCCGGCAGGGGTCGATGATCCACGTCTGGGACCAGGACTATCGCCAGAAGGTCGAGGCGCCGTTCCACGAGGCCTACATGACCCACACCTCGACCTCGCCCAACTACCAGATCATCGCCTCCCTGGATGTGGGCCGCATGCAGGCCGAGATGGAGGGGTTCGAGCTGGTACACGCCCAGGTGGAAGCGGCGCTGTCGCTGCGCGAACAGCTCTATACCCATCCCCTTCTGCAGAAGTACTTCCGTGTGCTGATCAACAAGGACATGGTGCCGCTGGAGTACCGCCAGTCCGGCGTCGACACCTTCTACGACCCCGCCACCGGCTGGAACAAGATGGAGGAGGCCTGGGCCAACGACGAGTTTGTGGTCGATCCGAGCCGCATCACCATCGCCATCGGCGCCACCGGCATCGACGGCGATACCTTCAAGAACGAATACCTGATGAACAAGTACGGCATCCAGATCAACAAGACCTCGCGCAACACCGTGCTGTTCATGACCAATATCGGCACCACCCGAGGTTCCATCGCCTACCTGCTCGATGTGCTGCTCAAGCTGGCCAAGGAGTTCGAGCACCGCTGGGAGGAGAGCAGTCGGCCTGAACGCAAGATCATCGAGCACCGGGTGCGCTCGCTGACCCGGGAGCTGCCGCCGCTGCCCGACTTCAGCCGCTTCCACGACGCCTTCCGCCAGTGCAGCCAGACCCCCCAGGGCGATATCCGCTGCGCCTACTTCCTGGCCTACGACGAGGAGAACACCGAGTACCTGCGCTTCGACAACGGCGAGCTGCAGGCCGAGATGCGCGCTGGCCGCGACGCCGTCTCGGCGAGCTTCGTGATCCCCTATCCGCCGGGATTTCCGGTGCTGGTGCCGGGCCAGGTGATCAGCGAGGAGATTCTCCACTTCCTGCAGGCCCTGGATGTCACCGAGATCCACGGCTACCGGCCGGAGCTGGGTCTGCTGGTATTCACCGAGGCGGCGCTCACCGATCCCGAGGCGGGTTGACCGGCCGCGCAGAAAATCCTCCTGTCGGGCGGCGACGGACAAAAAAAAGCGCATCCTCCCCGTCGCCCAACGAAAAGTCCCGATCGCCGACCTCCCTTACCATGAACCCATCGAGCCGCCCTGGGGCCTTGCGCCAGGCGGCTCGTCCGTTTCTTCACGCCGGCGGCCTGGCAATCTCAATCACAAGGCCAGCGCGTCGGGCGCGTCCGGGAGGTGCCCCATGAACATGAAGCTGTCCAGAACCCTGTCCACCCTGCTCGACGATCCGCGTCTGTTTCGTCAGCACGCCTACGTCAACGGCCAGTGGACCCATGGCGAGGGCGCGCGCGAGGAGGCCGTGTTCGACCCGGCCACCGGCGAGTCCCTGGGCTACATTCCCTGGCTCGAGGCGCACCAGATTCGTGCCGCCGTGGATGCCGCCGAGGCCGCCTTCGTGCACTGGCGGGCGCTGCGCGCCGACGAGCGCTGCGAACGCCTGCTGGCCTGGTACGATCTGATCCAGGCCAACCGCGAGGATCTGGCCATCATCATGACCCTGGAACAGGGCAAGCCGCTGCCCGACGCCCGCGGTGAGGTGGAGTACGGCGCCAGCTTTGTGCGCTGGTTCGCCGAGGAGGGCAAGCGCACCTTTGGCGAGACCATCCCGAGCCATATCCCCAACGCCGCCCTGGGCACCCTCAAGGAGCCGGTGGGTATCGCTGCCTTGATCACCCCCTGGAACTTCCCGCTGGCGATGATCACCCGCAAGGCCGCCGCGGCGCTGGCCGCCGGCTGCCCGGTGATCGTCAAGCCGGCCGGCGAGACGCCCTTCTCGGCGCTGGCCCTGGCGGAGCTGGCCGAGCGTGCCGGCATCCCGGCGGGCATCTTCAACGTGGTGCTGGGCGAGCCGGCCGAGGTCTCCCAGATCCTCTGCGCCGAGCCGCGGGTGCGAGCGCTCTCCTTTACCGGGTCCACCCGGGTCGGCCGCCTGCTGCTGGAGCAGTGCGCCAGCACCGTCAAGCGGGTCTCCCTGGAGCTCGGCGGCGATGCGCCCTTCATCGTCGGTCCCGACATGGATCCGAAGGAGGCCGCCTTCGCCGCCGTGGCCGCCAAGTTCCAGACCGCGGGGCAGGACTGTCTGGCCGCCGACCGCATCCTGGTCCACGAGTCGATCCACGATGCCTTTGTCGAGCACTTCGCCGAGCGCATGGCGGCCCTCACCGTGGGCAACGGCCTGGAGAGCGAGATCGATCAGGGTCCGCTGATTCACCGCCAGGCGGTGGAGAAGGCCGCCGGCATCGTCGATGACGCCATCGCCAAGGGCGCGACCCTGGTCGCCGGCGACCAGAGCCAGGCGCCGGGCGAGAACTTCTTCATGCCGGTGCTGCTCACCGGGCTGACCCGGGACATGCGCCTGTGGCAGGAAGAGAGCTTCGCCCCCATCGCCGGCGTCATGGCCTATGCCGATGATGACGAGGCGATTGCCCTGGCCAACGACACCGACTACGGTCTTGCCGCCTACGTCTACACCCACGATATCCGCCGTATCTGGAAGCTGCTGCGGGCGCTGGAGTTCGGCATGGTGTCGGTCAACTCGGTGAAGATGACCGGCCCCCCCGTGCCCTTCGGCGGCGTCAAGCAGTCCGGCCTCGGCCGCGAGGGCGGCATCACCGGCATCGACGAGTATCTCGAGACCAAGTATTACTGCCTCGGCGCCCTGGGCTCCGTTTCCGGGAGCTAGGCACGCGATAGCGATAGACGCCAGCGCAGGCCCTCTCGCGATGCCCAAGGGCGAAACCCTGGAGCTGCGCTGGCGGCCCCAACGCCATCAGGTGCAAGAACGAATTGATGAACATCCTCCCCGGCGGGATGCCGGGGAGCCTGACTTGAGTAGAGAAAAGACATGAGCCAGCAGCACCAGGACCTGATCGACCGCGACCGCAAGGTGACCTTTCACTCGTCCACCCATCTGCGCGACTTCGCCCAGGGTGAGGCGCCGGGCCGCGTGATCACCGGCGGCAAGGGCATCCATATCCGCGACAAGGATGGCCGCGAATTCATCGATGCCTTCGCCGGCCTCTACTGCGTCAACATCGGCTACGGTCGCACCGAGGTGGCCGAGGCGATCTACCAGCAGGCCCTGGAGCTCTCCTACTACCACACCTACGTGGGCCACTCCAACGAGCCCCAGATCGCGCTCTCCGAGAAGATCATCGCGCTCGCCGGCCCCGGCATGTCCAAGGTCTACTACGGCCTCGGCGGCTCTGACGCCAACGAGACCCAGCTCAAGATCGTGCGCTACTACAACAACGTGCGCGGCCTGCCCCACAAGAAGAAGGTCATCTCGCGCATGCGCGGCTACCACGGCTCGGGCCTGGCCACCGGCTCGCTGACCGGCCTCAAGGCCTTCCACGACCAGTTCGACCTGCCCTTCGAGGGCATCCTGCACACCGAGGCGCCCTACTACTACCACCGCGCCGCCGAGCAGCAGGGCATGACCGAGCGCGAGTTCTCCCAGTATTGCGCCCAGAAGCTCGAGGCGATGATCCTGGCCGAGGGCCCCGAGACCGTGGCCGCCTTCATCGGCGAGCCGGTGCTCGGCACCGGCGGCATCGTGCCGCCGCCGGAGGGCTACTGGGAGGCGATCCAGGCGGTGCTGGCCAAGTACGACGTGCTGCTGATCGCCGACGAGGTGGTGTGCGGCTTCGGGCGCATTGGCGCCGACTTCGGCAGCCACCTCTACGGCATCAAGCCGGACCTGATCACCGTCGCCAAGGGCCTGACCAGCGCCTACCAGCCGCTCTCCGGGGTCATCGTCGGCGACCGGGTCTGGCAGGTCCTGGAGCAGGGCACCGGCCAGTACGGTCCCATCGGCCACGGCTGGACCTACTCCGGCCACGCCCTGGGCTGTGCCGCCGCCCTGGCCAACCTGGCGATCATCGAGCGCGAGGACCTGACCGGGAACGCTCGCGACACCGGCGCCTACCTGCAGCAGGCCATGGCCACCGCCTTCGGCGACCACCCGATCGTCGGCAACGTGCGCGGCGTGGGCATGCTGGCGGCGCTGGAGTTCTCCGTGGAACCCGAGCAGCGCAGGCACTTCGACCCGTCTCTCAAGGTGGGCCCACGCATCGCCGCCGCGGCGCTGGAGGAGAACCTGATCGCCCGCGCCATGCCCCAGGGCGACATCCTGGGCTTCGCGCCGCCGCTGGTCACCACCCGCGATGAGATCGACGAGATCGTCACCCGCGCCCGCCGCGCGGTGGACAAGGTCACCGACGCGCTGGTGCGCGAGGGCGCCGTCCAGGCCGTGCGCGCCTGATACGGCACGGCAGCCGCCAACAAGACGCCGCGGGGGAGCCCCCGCGGCGTCTTGCCGTGGGTGCCTTGCAGGCCCCATGCTGAGACCACTCACCACCCCAAGGAGCAGCGGAGATGGCAACGGTACTGGCCTTCGATGTCTACGGCACCCTGATCGACACCCATGGCGTGGTCACCGAGCTGGAGGAGCGGCTCGGTGCCGTCGGCAAGGGCGAGCTGGCCGTGGAGTTCTCGCGGCGCTGGCGCGACAAGCAGCTGGAGTACAGCTTCCGGCGCGGGCTGATGGGGGCCTATGTGCCCTTCGGCCAGTGCACCCGGGAGGCGCTGGAGTTCACCGACCGTGCCCTCCAGGCGCGTCTGGCCGACGTCGACAAGGAGCATCTGATGGCCGTCTATGCCCGGCTGCCGGCCTTTGCCGAGGCGGCCGGCGCCCTGGAGCGTCTGACTCGGGGCGGGGTGCGCTGCGTGGCCTTCTCGAACGGTACCCGGGAGGCGGTGGAGGGGCTGCT
>LFCJ01002414.1_pt1 | contig 13477 bp, 15 predicted proteins | sample 643141 | NCBI WGS metagenome assembly LFCJ01 (sample SAMN03766243, study PRJNA286221) | soda lake metagenome | biome: soda lake; feature: Kulunda steppe; material: water; isolation source: sample B1-Br-g2 brine of Lake Bitter-1 | place: Russia: Kulunda steppe | collected 2010-07 | reverse complement strand
TTAAATTCGAGTTAAATTCGGGGAAAGTCACCGTAAGAACGGTATACTGTCGACCCCGTTGAAGTAGTACTCTCCCCTGACTCCAGATGGAGGTCGACGGGCAGACCCCACCGAGGCACCCCACGCCTGTTCCCGTGACTTCCAGCAATCCCACCACAGCACCCTTCCCCCACCATTGCCACACCGTTTGGCGCGGGCGCTTTGCACCCCGCTTGCGCCATCTTGCGGTTCTGGCACTCGAGGCGCAACCTGCGCCTCGGGATGGACTTTTTCACGAAAAGTCACGACTGTGTTCGGACTCGCTCGAGAACCGGAATCTCCTCGAGGCGTTCCTCATCGAGCAGGCCCCAGTCGATCCCCTGTGGCCGGTCGCCAGTGTCGGGACGGATGGTTCGGTCAGGAGTGACGATCAGATCCATTGGGACGTCGTGATCGCCAACCGCCACGTCGTCGACCATCTGCCGTTCGTGGACCGTCGTCGCAACCGGCGTCGTCTCTCCGACCAATCCGAGTTCGACCAGGATTGCATACTCGAGGTCGCTGTAGCCTTCGCCTTTTCCGATTCGTCCGCCGGCTTCGGTAACGGCGACGCTTCCGGAGACGATCAGGTCGATGCCGTCGACTTCCTCCGGGCCGACCTGCTCGCCATGCGTGGACGACCCCGAGACGGTCGTCGCCTCGTCGTAATCGTCGAGTTCCTCGGGGTCGAGTTTGAGAAAACACCGCTCGTCTTTCAGCCGAGGAACGGCCATATAGACCGTTTTCCCTTCGCGTAAGGCCTGACGCCGGACCGGAAGCTGGGGGGCATCCGGATTTGCCTTGATCGTGTTCGCGTTGGTCCACTCGGGTTGGTCGGCCAACCGGTCTGCGCCAGCCCTCGCGTTTTCGAAATTCGGAATGCGTCCGTGCGGTGGGAACGGAAAGCGGGCGACCCCGCTGTCCTCGAGGTCGTCCCAGACACGTTCGCGGACTGCCTGTTTGTCCATACTGCTCGTTGTTCGCCGAGGACGGTAGCCGCTACGGATCCCGTGAGTCGGCTCGCTCGAGCAACGTCCGAGCCTCCGGGAGGATGATTTCCTCGGTGCCAAGGCGTGCTGCACCGGCCGTTCCAGGAAGGCAACAGACGAAAACGCCCGCAGAGAGGCCCGCGAGCGTCCGCGCAGCGATCACCTCGGTGCCGACGACCTCGTATGCGAGTGTGGTAAACAGGATGTTAAACGCCGGGAGCGTCGTCTCGAGCAGTGGTTCGACGGCCTCGATCGTAACGTCGTCCGGTTCGACACTCGTTGCCCCCGCCGTGATGATGACGTCGATGTCGTTTCGGTCGATCACCCGCGTCACGATCGACTGGACCCGGTCGTGGTCGGCAGTGACGTGTTCTCGCATCACGACCTCGTGGCCTGCCTTTTCGATTGTCGTTTCGATCGCCTCGCCGGCCGCATCCGCCTCGAGTGTCCGATCTGTCGCGACTGTGACGACGCCGACACAAAGCGGGGTAGATGGTCTGTCACTCGACTGTGTTTCGCTCGTCGATACACTCCTCTCGTCGGTATCAGGCATACACGACCATCACAGCCGACGAGCAAAAAGCGCAGGCGTCTCTCTGGTGACAACTGTTATCATCAGGCTCACCTTCTACGATGATGCATGCAGGCAGTCACATTCAGCGAGCACGGCGACATCGACGTGATCGAGTACGGCGACCATCCAGATCCCGAGGTCGGCCGCGATGAAGTGTTGGTCGACGTCAAATCCGCGGCGCTCAACCACCTGGATATCTGGACGCGTCGCGGCCTTCCGGGGATCGACCTCGAGATGCCACACGTTCCGGGCAGTGACGGTGCCGGCGTCGTCGAGGCCGTCGGTGAAGACGTTACACGCTTCGAGGAGGGCGACCGCGTCGCGCTCTCTGCAGGGTGTGGCGATCTGCGACTGGACGATCCAACGCTCGATCCCGGCTATTACATCATCGGCGAGCACGTCCCCGGTATTCACGCCGAGTACGCCGCTATCCCCGAGCAGAACCTGATTCCAGTGCCGGAGGACGTCGACTGGACCGTCGCCGGCTCTGTCTCGCTCGTCTTCCAGACCGCCTGGCGGATGCTGATCGACCGGGCCCGGCTCGAGGCCGGCGAATCGGTGCTCGTGTTGGGCGCAAGCGGCGGGGTGGGCCACGCTGCCCTCCAGATTGCCGATTACGCAGGCGCGACGGTGTATGCGACCGGCAGTACCGAGGAGAAACTCGCCTACGCCGAAGAACACGGCGCTGATTACGTCTGTAACTACGAGGAAGAAGACTTTGCAGACTGGGTCCGATCCGAAACCGACGGGCACGGGGTCGACGTCGTCGTCGAACACGTCGGCGCACCCACCTGGCGGGACTCGATCAAGAGCCTCACCAAAGGCGGCCGACTCGTCACCTGTGGCGGCACCGGCGGCGGCAGGCCCGAAACGGATATCCCACGAATCTTCTGGAACCAACTCGAGATCATCGGATCGACGATGGCGACGCCCGAACAGGTCGATGCCGTAATGGATCTCGTCTGGGAGGGCACCCTCGAGCCCGCGATTCGCGAGGAGTTGCCGATGAGCGAGACTGCCCGCGCTCACGAGATCATCGAGAATCGGGAGGGCTTTGGGAAGGTTGTCGTGCGGCCAGATAGCGAGTTGTAAACTCAACCCCCTTCGGTCTGTCACCAGCGGATGGCCGCAACCGTGATACATTTTATGCCCCGGTCGTAACGATCAACTGTGAGTTCTAGCGACGACGGCGGGTACGTTCACGATCCGTCCGCGTTCGACGACGACGGCAGCCGTGACGATGGAGCCGACGAACCGCTCCATCCGGACGCAGTCGACCGGGAGTTCGACTGGCGTGGCTGGGTGCTCGTTGGAGTGATCGTCTTTGCGTTTATCATCTCACCGGCCGCGATCATGCTCTGGCCGCCAGGTGTCAACTACCTCCTTGCACTCATTATCCTCCCCCTGTTCCCGGCGGTATTACTCGCAGTAACCGCTGTTTGGGCGACTACGCGCCCCTGAGACAGGGCTGTGTACCGGTGATCGACGACCCGGATAGGGCGATTACGGAAAGAGATTCCACCCATCAGTACAACTCCTGTCGGCTACGTCATATTTTCAACCGACTGTACAACGGTATTATATAGGGATCGGTGGTCGGTGATGACGGGCCTCAAAGCCCAGATGACCTGTTCCGGACGGTACGACGGACAGACAGTCTTACCGCGCAGAATCATCTCCATCGCGTCGTCCAGAAGGGCGAAAAGAGAATACTCATGAGCAGACAACAGCGACAGCCACGGCAGCACGAACAGCAACACGAATCCCAGCAATCCGGACAGGCTGGATGGGTTCAGTCAGATCAGTACCGCCAGCAACAACAGCACCAGCCACAACAGCAAGGACAACAGCCACAGCAACAGGTGCAGACGCGACAGCAATCACAGCAACACCAGCCACAACAGCAAGGGCAACAGCAGCCACAACAACGGCAAGGGCAACAGCAACAGCCACAACAACGGCAACAGTATCAGCCACAACAGCCACAGCAACAGGTGCAGACGCGACAACAGCCACAGCAACAACAGCAACAGTCTCAGCAGGACTCCGGAACACAGAGCAACCAACAGTTCTCCCAGGTGGTGTCACAGGAGATTCAGGCGGCTATCGAAGATCTTGACCGACTCGAGACCGTCGCCGAATTTGCCGATAGCCAGGCGACGCGTCGGGGCGACGAGCATGCCGCCGGAATTGCAGATGCGATGAAAGACGTTGCCCACCTCCAGAAAGAGTTTCTGATCGAAGAAAACCCGCTCACCCAGGAGTTTAGCCAGTGTACCCAACAGCTCCTCCAGCAGGGGAGTCAAAAACTCCAGCAGTCCCAGCAACCGGAGATGCAGGAACTGGCTGACACTGCCGGACGGGCCCTCGAATCGGTCGGACACGGTATCCAATCGAGAACGACCGGCGGACAACAGCAGTAACAACCGACAACAGCGTGGTTAGACTCGTGACTCGAGCCGTTCTAAGACGGCCGATCCGTACACCACATCCCGTTTCGGGGCGTCATCGAGATACGACTCGAGCAGCCGTGCGATGTGTCGTATCTGTTCGTCGGTGAGTGTCTCAGTCTCACCGCCAGATTCGATCGCGGCAAACGCCTCGAGTGCCCACTCTGGGGGGCGCTCGTCGGCGTCGATCGCTTCGTCGATTCGGGCGGCAAGGACGTGGTGGACGACCCACCGCTCCGGGGTGACGAGCGCGATATCGTGCGTGTCGGTTTCCGATGATGTGGGGCTCATTTCGTCACACGGACCGATTCCGTCGGTCCCTACGCGAGGCTATGAACGAGAGTAGTATAAACATTGTGGCATGGTAACACGCCACATTTGTTCTGGCAGGTTATGACCCGGGCCCCAAGCAGTCAGACGGCCTGTCGGAGTTCGTTACCGGACATCCCGGCGCATTGCGATTTCGAACCACGGGCACAGTCGGAGTTGTCGGTACCACTCAGGGTTGGTGTGCAGTCGTTCGTAGGGGACCCACATGATCCCGGCGACCTCTTCGACGTCGGGGTCGAGCGAGCGGTCTGACAGCGTCAGTTTGAGCACGGCACAGACCTCGTGTTCGACACCCTCGTTCTCGAAGTAGCGTTTGTACTCGAAACGGTCGGTCACCCGTAAGTCGTCGTACTGGTCGGGCGTAATCCCGAGTTCTTCCTCCAAGCGCTGTCGAGTGGCTTCCTCCTGGCTCTGTCCTTCGACGGGGTGAGAGGCGACGGTGCCGTCCCAGTAGGTCCCCCAGAGGCGTTTGTCAGGCGCACGCTGTGCGAGGAGGATATTGTCGTCTTCGTCGAAGACGAGCGAAGTAAACGCTCGGTGGCGGATGCCGTCGCCGGTGTGTGCCTCGAGTCGGTTGACAGCCTCGAGTTCAGTGTCGTTTTCGTCGACGGCGATTACGTCTTGGGTGGCGTTTTTGTGCGGAACCTCGTCCTGATGGGTGCTCATAGAAGTTGTTTTGTCGACACACCTAAAACCAGTATCGTCTTCGACGTGCCTTGCACAGAAAAGCGCCGTGGGCGGGTACTAAGTGCTTTGGCAAGCCTGAACTGATGGGTCGAACCAGTCGGCGGGTATCGGTTCGACGCATCAGTCGACGCTTGGCGGAGTACTAAGAGACATGCGAACCATGAGAGCGTATGCCCATCGTCGCAGCGGTAGACGACTCCGACCGTGCAGTTGCGGTCATCGAACAGGCGAACGACCTTGCTGATCGGTACGACACCGAGTTACACATTGTACACGTCGGCGATCCAGCCGTCGATTTCAGGGAGGATTTCACTGACGTTTCAGAGGAGGCACTGGGCGCACACGACGAGCCGTGGTCGACGCAGGTTCTCAACGCAGTCCAGGAGTCGGCGGCCGAAATTGCCGCCAATGCAGCCGAAACGGTCGACGAGGTGGACTCGTATGAAGCGGTTGGTCTCGTCGGCGACGCTTCGGAGGTCATCAGACAGTACGCAAGCGAACACGACGCCAGATACATCGTCGTCAGCGGCCGCAAGCGACGGCCCCTCGGACAGGCGCTGTTCGGTAGTGTCACCCAGGCGTTGCTGCTAAACGCCGATTGCCCGATCGTCGCCGTCCCACACGACGCGATCTGACTGCGCTGGCGGTCGATTCTCGCTATCGGTTCGCGAGGAAACCAGATATTACTCAAATTATGAAGATGATACGCCCGATAGGAGTGACCGACCGACCGCCGTACGGGATGATGACTTAACTCTCCAGGGTGCCGTACTCAGCAAAGATGCCCCAGCACCGCCAGATGAACGTCCAGCAATCCGTCGGCGAAACACCCGATGGAACGGTTGTCAGAAACGATTCCGGACTCGAGGTTCGGTGTCTCGAGACCATCCGTGCTACCGACGTCGATCGGTGGAACGCGGTCGTTGATCGAGCCGACCTGGGAACCGTCTTTCACCGATATGAGTGGCTCGAGGCGGTCGAACGGGGGCTTGGCTATCAACCCAGACACCTTCTCGTCGAGAAGGATACGAACCTGATCGGCCTCATCCCCAACTTCGTCGTCGGGATTCCCAAGACGCCGTTTTATCGACTGACCTCGATCTATCCGGGGTTTGGCGGCCCACTGTTTACCACCGACGTTGCCCGGTCACTTTCACTCATCGTCGAGGCGATTCCCAGTCTCTGTGGCCGGCGAACGATCGTCCACGAAATCCGTGCGTGTAACACGAATTTCCTCCGGTATGACGACTCACTCGCCACCGATGGCTACGAGTCGAGTCGGGTCGACGGTCGATTTCTCCTGAATCTCGCGACGGGCTACGACGCCGTCTTCGACGGAATGGATAGCTCGAGGCGGCGGGCCATCAGACGGGGCCGGGAACTCGACTGTGACCTAGAGGCCGTCGACCCCACGCCCACGAATTTGAGCCGGTTTTACGACGGCTACCGTCGGCGGATGAACGAAATCGACGGCCAGGTGTATCCGTATGCCTTCTTCGAGCGGTTGACCGCGATGGACGACCGGCTGCTTCTGGTTTCTCTCTACGTCGAGGAGGAGTACGCTGGCGGATTTTTGGCCCTGTGCAACGACGAACAGTCGACAGTCCACGGCTTTTTTGCCGGCGTCCCCTCGGAATACTTCGAGTATCACGCCTCCGAACTCGTCTACGATTTCATGTTCCGGTGGGCAATCGACAACGGCTACGAACGCTACGATTTCGGCGGCTCCGGCGCGGACTTCGAAGACGGCGCGTTCCGATTCAAAGAAAAGTTCGGTGGCCGACTGGTTCCGAACCTCTACTGGGAGCGAGGAACCAGCCCCGCCTGGAGGCTCGTCAAGGCCGGACGAAGCCTCTACTGGCGCTACGGCGAGTGATCGGCCTCACCCCAACTCTTCGTCGAGAATGAGCCTCGTTTTCGTACTGACGACCTCGTCTTGATCTCGAGCTTGCGTGATGAGCCCATTGACCCCGCGCGTGTCCGCAGCGTCGACGACGAGGACAATATCTTGCTCGCCTGAGACCATCCACGCGAAATCGACCTCTTCCCACTCGGCCATCCGCGCGGCGACGGCGTTCGTATCGACGTCGACAGCGACGCCGACTTCGATCATCGCTTTGACGTTGCCGGTCCGCGTCGAGATGGTAAATCGTTCGATTACGTCGTCGTCCATCATCCGCTCGACGCGGTTTCGAACGGTTCCCTCGCTCGTCCCCACCTCGTCGGCGATTTCGGTATACGGCGTCCGGGCGTCTCGCCGGAGGATATCCAATATCTGTCGGTCCAACTCGTCCATTGAGAATCGACACTAGACGTGGTAGCCACTTACCGATTACGAATTTCGTAACTCAGCTTCGAAGACAACACTTATGATGGTGCATCCAATACGTAGTTCGTAATGACAGCGGCTTACGTTGCGCTGGAAGGTGGCCACGTACTCGAGGGACGTGGTCGTGCTCCAGGAACCGCACGCGGCGAATTAGTTTTCACAACAGCATACACGGGTTATGAGGAGAGTCTGACCGACCCATCCTACGAGGAACAGGTCCTGACCTTTTCGTACCCGTTGATCGGCAACTACGGCGTCCGCGAAGAACGGTTCGAGGACGATCGCGTCCACCCACGCGCCGTCCTCGCGAAAGAACTGACCGACGACGTCGCCGAGTGGCTCGAGAGCGAGGGTGTCCCCGCCATCGACCACCTCGATACCCGTGAAGTCGTCACCGACATCCGCGACGGCGGCGCGATGAAATGTGGCATCGCCGTCGGCAAAGACGTCACCGAAGAGGACGCACTCGAGGAACTCGCCCAGTGTAAGGCGATGAGCGACCACACCGACATCGGCGCACAGGTCACCGTCTCCGACCCGGTCGTCTACGGCGAGGATAACGACGGCCACGACGTTGCGCTCGTCGATTGTGGCGCGAAAGGCTCGATCGTCGACTCGCTGCTCGCCCGTGAGGTAACCGTCCACGTCCTGCCCTACGACGCAAGTGTCGAAGCCGTCGAAGCCGTCGACCCCGACGTCCTGTTTATCTCGAACGGGCCAGGTGATCCCGCCAACTACGAGGGGGCGATTGCACTCGTCAAGGCGTTCGTCGAGGACACTCCCGTCGCCGGCATCTGTCTCGGTCAACAGATCGTCGCCGAAGCCCTCGGTGGCACCACCGAAAAGATGGCCTTTGGCCACCGCGGCGTCAACCAACCCGTCCTCGACTTAGAGAGCGGGCAGGTCGTCATGACCACCCAGAACCACGGCTACACCGTTTCCGACCCCGGCGAACATCTCGAGGTCACCCAGATCAACGTCAACGACGACACTCCCGAGGGCGTCGATGGCATCGAGTACGACGTCATCACCCGTCAGTACCACCCCGAGGCCAACCCGGGCCCCGAAGACACCCTCGATTTCTTCGACGACGTCCTCGCGATGGCCGACACACGAGCCGGGCAGGCCGTCCCCGCTGACGACTGAGCGAGTCCGTTTTAGATCTTTTTGCCGACACTAAACTGAACGTACTACTAGTTCGATTTTACCCTCATAGAAGCTTGTAGGGTCAGTTCGACTGATCGGCCACACGGTATTTATCCTTCCACAGACAATTTTTGTACGTGACACGAAACGTACTGTGTGTCGACACACCGGACCGAGTGGCAACGACTGCCGCTGCGGTCGATCGCGTCGATGGACTCTCCGCAATCGAAGTAACCTCCGCAGACGCCGTCTTTGATACACTCGAAGCCGAGTCAATCGTCTGTGTCGTAACCGAATACAACCTTGCCGACGGCACCGGCCTCGAGGTTGTCGACACCCTTCGCACTGAATCCCCACAAACGCCCTGCGTGCTGTTTACCGATGTTTCCCCGGCCGAAATCGATACCGCATCCTTCGAAGAAGTGATCGTCGAGTACCTAAATCGGGAGCTTCCCGACGCCGAGGACCGACTCGGCTTTATTGTCGACGACGTCATCGACCACAGCGCACAGGTCGGCTTTCTCAAACCCGAAGACGAGGACGAACGCCTCGAGACGCTCGCGGAGTACGATATCGATACACTCCCGATCGGCGAGAGTTTCGAACGGCTGACCGACCTCATCGCCGCTCATTTCGACGTTGGCGTCGCCTTTATTGGCCTCATCGAAGCCGACAAAGAGCGGTTTTTGGCCTGTGCCGGCGGCGATTGGGACTCGCTTACGCGAGAGGATACGATCTGTACCCACAGCATGCTCCAAGAAGACGTCATGGTCGTCGAAGACGTCATGCAGGACAACCGGTTCAACGAAAACCAACAGCTCCAAAACCTCGGGATCCGATCCTATGCCGGCGCGAACATGACCGCCCCGAACGGACAGGTAATCGGCCAGGTCTGTGTGCTCGACGATACACCGCGGGACTACACCACAGAGGAACAACACCTCCTCCAGCAGTACGCTGAGACGGCGATGGAGATTCTCGAACTTCGTCGGACCGTCCGAGAGGGAGAGGTGGCACAATGAGCCTCAGTACGCAGGCGTTCTCGCTTGACCCACTGCCGCTCGAGGATATCGACAGCGGAACGTCGATTTTGCTCACGGGCGACGACGAGGCCGCCCTCAAAACGGTTTTCGCACGCATCGTCGCGGCCGACGAAGATGAAACGTCTATCGTCCTCGCGACGAACAGCGGTGGGCCGACGATTCGACGAACGTTAGATTCCGCCAAACGAAGCGCTGGCGGCCGATCGCTCGTTCTCAGCTGCCAGGGTCCAGAACGGGGTGAGGAAATCAAGACTGTCGACGACCTTGGAGACCTCACGAACCTCGGTATGCACTACTCCGGGCTCGTCGCGGCCGCCCAGCAATCGACCACGCGGTTTCGATCCGGCATTTTCCTCTGTTCGACCATCCTCGGCGAGGTCGACGACACCCGATCTGTCTATCGGTTTCTGAACTCGAACTTCCTCACCGACCTCCGCCGTGGTGAGGGAATCGGCGTTGTCGCTATCGATACGAGCGCCGACATCGGCACGGACATCGACAGCATGCTCTCGGGCATGGAGATGTCGTTTACCGGACGGATCGACGTCGAGACGACCGGCCGTACTGAAGCGACACTCGAGACATCCGGACTCTCGAGTGCCGACGAGACCGTAACCGTCTCGCTGTAGCCGACGCTTATACTGCCGGACGTCCGTCGTAAATCGCCGCCCCGGGGGTGGCGATCATCCAGTTCCGTCCGATAGTATTACCCAACCTCCTCGAAGCCGTAGGCCACATCGACGGAGGCGGTGACACTCACCGGCCCCGACTCGATTTCGGTGCTCCGCCCTGGGGCCGCGTCGTCTTCGGCCACCTCCATTTCTGGTTCGGGTGTCTCAGCTGTCGCTGCCTGTACGTCGACGTTTCGCGTCGACACCGACTGCGTGCCGGTGATCGATACGCCCCGATTCTCCGCGATAAACTGTGCTTCCTCGTCGGCATTTGCGAGTGCCTCCTCGAGGGCCTGATCGCGCAACTGAGCGCGGGTTTCGTCGGTCAGCCCGAAGTTTATTCGGCCGACGTCGTCTGCGCCGGCGGCGGTCACTTCGCTGATTACCTCGCCAACGCTGTCGACGTCGTCGACGACGATCTGATAGCTGTGGCTTCCCTGGTAACCGCTTTCGTTCCGTCGTGAGCGGACGTTGAACCGGCCCGACTCGATATCGTCATCTGGAATCCCAAGTTCCTCGAAGGTCTCGGTTATCTCCGCTGCCTGTTCGGCCAGTTCGGTCTCGACAGCCTCGGGACTCTCACCGGTCGCCTCCAGACCAACGCGCATACGCGCCTCGTCGGGTTCGGCTTCGACCTCGCCGTTTGCGCTCACCTCGATCGTTCGGTCCGTCGTCTCTGAGACCCCTCCATGAACGCCGGTCTCAGCTAGGTCGTCTTCCTGTGCACTACCTGTACAGCCGGCAACCGCCGCGACCGTACCGGTTGCAGCGGCCGTGATGAACGTTCGTCTGTCCATACTCGAGGATCTAGGGGAAATAAAAAAGCAATTTGCCAAGGTAAAACGCTGTTTTCAGTGTCGTCGAATCTGGCCACTCGAATCTATGCGGCCGCGCGAAACCGATTGACAGTACTCCGTATTAGATACACCTGGGCCGAAAATAGCTATGTTGGCACGGCTTATATTGCGGGCAATCCCGGCCGACACACTCACGTGAGATGGCGAACGGATCGGCAAGCCAATAGTGTAAGTTGTCGTCTATGGTCTGAACGTGTCTGCAAACAAGATTGCATCCGACTCGGTATGTACAATTACAATCTCGAGTTCGTCAGCTTCTGGTCCTGTTCTTTCCTCCTCACGGAAGTCAGCGTCTTCCACCGCTATCCGGAACTGGATCGTATCACTTACTTCCCAAACGTTCGAATCCTCAACGACGATTATCTTGTCAGCTTCTGATCCGAAACTATCTCCTCTTTGATCAATCAGGTCTTCGTTCCCTTCAATATTACTATCAGCTACAGATCGGTCTTGGCTCCCATCACCGGGAAGATTAACAAGTCGAGCCTCAGTATCTAACTCCGGCCCCGACGCTTGGACAATAATTTCTATTTCTTCGACATCGACACTGTCACCTGCTTCGTGTGTGATTTGGACGAGTTGTTCGTCATCTTCTCCGCCAGGAATGAATTCACCTGTCGATTCAGCAACATTAGGTGCTGGCTCAGTAAGACTTGTCTCGAAGCTAAAAGTGAATATACCTACACTTATAAACAATAAGATAGCAACGGCTACCATTAACATAACTGCTGTAACTGACGAATCACACCGGTTGTCTATAGTCAGATTACTGTGTTTCCGTTTCACTTTTCGATTTCACCCTATCATATCGACTAAATTAATATAAATATTATGAATTATTGTTGGTTTCTCTATAGGTTCGGATGTTCCGCGTTCGGGTACTATGTCAGGTGACAGTTCGACCCTCACCGTTTTCCGCTCGAGTCCGCGGTGCCCACGGCTCCGTTCGTATGTCGCGGTTTGCTGACTCCGTTCGCTTGCAGTGTTAGTCGTGTCTGAAACTGCGCTGGCCTGTAAACGCCATCGCCATCCCGTGTTTGTTCGCCGCTTCGATCACGTCGTCGTCGTTGACCGACCCTCCGGGCTGGACGACCGCTTCGATGCCTGCCGTCGCGGCCTCTTCGATCCCATCCGGGAACGGGAAGAAGGCATCCGACGCCATCACCGCACCCTCGGCGTCTTTGCCCTCTGCATGTTCGTCTGCCTTCATCGCCGCCAGCCGAACTGCATCGACCCGAGAGACTTGCCCCATACCGATGCCAACCGTCTCCGTTCCCTTCGCAAAGAGAATTCCGTTCGACTTGACATGCTTTAGTGTCTGCCAGGCGAAAACCATCGACTCGAGTTCTGTCTCGCTTGGCTCGCGGTCGGTGACGACCTCGAGGTCGTCGACCGAAATCGATTGCAGATCGCGTTCCTGGACGAGTCGACCGCCGACGATTGGCTTTTCGGTGAATCGATCGGTTCGCTCACCCAGTTCACCGACATCGAGCACACGGAGGTTCTTTTTCTCACAGAGTACCTCGAGGGCCGCTTCCGTGTAGCCGGGGGCGACGACGACTTCCTTGAACGAGTCGACGATCAGTTCGGCCGTCTCGGCGTCACACTCGCGGTTCAGCGAGACGATGCCGCCGAAGGCACTCATCGGATCCGTCGAGAGGGCCTTCTCGTAAGCTTGAGCGAGGGTGTCGGCAGTCGCACACCCTGCGGGGTTGGTGTGTTTGATCACCGCGGCGGCGGGCGCGTCGAACTCCTTGATCAGGTTGAGTGCGCCATCGGCATCGTTGTAGTTGTTGTAGCTTAGGGCCTTCGCGCCTTCATTTAGCTGGTCGGCGTGGACGACGCTTGCCTCCTTGCAGGTGTAATCGGCGTAGACTGCGGCGTCTTGGTGTGGGTTCTCGCCGTACCGGAGGGTATCGAGTCGGTCACTCGAGACGAGTCGCCGGCCGGGAAGTCCGCCATGGTCGGCGTCCTCGACGCTCGCGACATCGGTATCGACAGCAACGTCGCCGGCCTCGAGGTCGACATCGACGGCCCCCTCGGCAAACCACTTGATAGCACGGGGATACGCGCGGAATTCACCCTCGTAAAGAACGCGTTCTTTCAGAGAGTCGGCGTCGTCACCATCGTAAATCGGAACCGGTTCCTGGGTGACGATTGGGCCGCCGTCGACGTCCGCCTCGATGACGTTCCCGTCTTCGTCGGTCGCGTCGGTGACGACGTGGACCGTACAACCGGTGACCGAAACCCCTGCCTCGAGTGCATCGCCCCAGGCGTCCATCCCCGGGAACGCAGGTAACAGGGAGGGATGGACGTTCAGCGTCGTTGGCGCGTCCGAGAGGAACGTATCCGAGAGAATTCGCATGTAGCCATCCAGACAGAC
>LFCJ01002411.1_pt1 | contig 13480 bp, 17 predicted proteins | sample 643141 | NCBI WGS metagenome assembly LFCJ01 (sample SAMN03766243, study PRJNA286221) | soda lake metagenome | biome: soda lake; feature: Kulunda steppe; material: water; isolation source: sample B1-Br-g2 brine of Lake Bitter-1 | place: Russia: Kulunda steppe | collected 2010-07 | reverse complement strand
GCGTTACAACATTCTCGTTCTCTATTGGAGAAAATGTGCAGGTGGAATAAACTACTGTGCCTTCTTCTTTTACTAGCCTGAAAGCTTTTTCCAATAAATCTTGCTGTAAATTCGCCAAATTTTTAGACTCATGTTCAGAGGCCATAGTTTCATAATCCCTTCGGCAGTTGTTTCCTTCTCCAGAACAAGGAGCATCAACAAGAACACAATCAAATTTTCTGTCTTCGGGTATTCTTCTTCCATCAAGATTTAATGTATTCGCTGAAAAGGCTCCAGTACGATAAATATTTGCGTGAAGACTCTTCATCCGTTGATTTGAGACTTCATTTGCAACTACAAGACCATTATTGTTAATCTGATCTGCTATCTGTGTAGTTTTTCCTCCGGGCGCTGAACACATATCAAGTACTTTATCTCCCGGCTGAGGATCTAGAATTGTTACTGGCACTGATGCCGATTCTTCTTGTACGTAGTATTCGCCCCTCCAGTGGAGCATTGATTTGCCGGGTTTTTCTATTCTGCCAAGTCTATAGACTTTTTTGTTCCAAGAGGATTGTTTAAAGTCAAAGTATTGGCCAAGTTTTTTCTCAAAGTCTTTTCCTGCCTTAAGATCGTTTCTCCTGACTGCTGCAACAGGGTTCTTACGGCATTCTTCTTTGAATGCTTCATAATTATGTATTAAATCGCTGTAGCTGTTCACTGATAAATTATATTAAGGACACGAGTCTTTAATATTTGAGAAGTGTTTATAAGTGCTAGGAAAGAATCGTGGTATGCTCATGTCATTTCACAATAGTAACTATGAATTCGTAGAACTCACAGAAAATGCAAAAGAAAAATTCGGTCACCAATATGTTCCTAGACCTAATTATACGGACTATCCTACAAAGGCTGTTGCGATACTAACTTTTGGTGAAACAAAAGATGATCTTTGGATTCAGCAAAGGCCTCCTACAGACTCAAAGCCTCTTTACTGGGAAATAGTTGCAGGTAGTAAGGCGGCGAAACATGATAGTATTGAAGATGCTGCTAGAGAAGAGGTAAAAGAAGAGTTATTCGGATATGATTTAGATGAAGCGCCAGAGAATTTTGACTTAGACTATGTTGGCAATGTTTGTAAACCTACAGAAAACCCTCAACAAATATACTTATTCGCTTATAACTCTGGGAGAAACGGCTTTCCAGAATCTGATGAAGTTTACAGAGGAGAGTTCGTATCTATAGATCAATTAGCTCAAAAGACAGATAGAAAAGATTTTACTGATTGTAGTATGTATGCTTTGGAAGCTATGGGGTTTTTAGATAGTTCTGATGATTATATTGGGCAGGTTCTGGAAAATGAATTCTCTTAAATCTCCTAATAGGGCTTAATAGTATACTATGGGGGGGGCCCTATAATCTGGGTTTGCGCTTATAGATTATCAAGCTTCTGCTGTCCTGATTCTTCTTTTCCAAAGGCTTTCCGCAAGTCTTTTTCAAGTTCTGGGCCTTTACTTCTGTCATAGAGTGTGGCTGCAGGGTGGTACACTGGCATTATTTTTAGGTTTTCTCGAGTAAAAATCCTGCCATGTATTTGAGAAATTCCTTTTTTAGTGTCTAGCATTTGGCGAGATGAGAAGTTTCCTAACGTTATAACTAGTTCTGGGTCTATAGCCTCTATTTCTTCTCTTAGTAAAGGTGCCCAAGCATTGATTTCTTTTTTTGTAGGATTACGATTTTCTGGAGGTCTTATTTTCACAAGGTTTGTGATATATAGGTCATTGCGCTTTATTCCTATTTTTGAGAGCATTTCATCAAGTCTTTTGCCTGCTCTTCCTACAAATGGCTCTTTTTGTTCTACTTCGTTAGCTCCTGGAGCCTCACCTATGAGTACATAGTCTGCATCTGTTGATCCTACTGAGGGCACAAACCTTTTTTGGTCAAAATATTCGGGCTGTAACGTTTCAAAAAATTCGGAGTACTGTTCTTGGAAACTCATATCGTTTAATTAGATTTGTCTAATGTTTTTTCTAAGCTTTCTCTTTTCTAGAGTTCTTTTATGTTTACTTATGGCTTTCGTATAGTATTATCGTTCCTGCTATAGTTACGAACATATCTGGAACATATGTGAATACGCCTATTGTTATTCCTTCAAATCCAGCTATTAAGTGGAGTATTGGACTAGCGGTTATAGCATAGAGTAAGAGTGCGGCGCTGAATATTGTTAGTCCTCTTGACATTGATGTTGGAACTTCTTTGTAGATTTTGTAGTAGTTGTATGTTAATGCGGATAGAATCACTATGTTGAATGATGTAAATGCTACTTTTGCGGCTAATACATTTTCTAAGAGTGGGCTTGTGACTAGAAAAGTGTTGCCTGCTACGTAAACGGTTATTGCCGAAATTATAAAACCAAGCGCAATTGTGATGTTGAAAGGATTTATTTTTTGTTTGATTGTATTACGGTATTTCATATTTCCACTCCTGATTTATCTGCAATGTCTTTTAATTTGTCAAGGTTTGCTTCCATTTGTTCTGTTAGAAAATAATTTTTGCCGTATCCATCACCCATTGTGGTAATTACGTGGTGCTTTTCCATTAATCTTAGGTGGTGTTGCACTGTCTTGTAATCTAATTCAAGCTCTTCTGATAATTGATTTGCGTTCATAGGCTGGTCTTCTAAGGTCACAATAATTCTCAACCTGTTCTTGCCTCCTCTTGTTCCGCCGATAAGCCACCAAAGTATCTTCTCAAAGTTCTGCATTCTGGGATCAGGGTCATTGGATTTATCTGTTTACACCAATAATATGAACCTTGTATTAAATAAAGAGCGGGGGAGATGCGATGGCTGTAATACTATAAAACTGGCGCAATTTTCGGACGGATATTAAAGAAAAAGATTAAGTTAGGCCTTAAAAGGCCTGAGTTTTGACGATGCAGCTGTGATGAGTGTGGCCTTCCGTAGCTTTGAGGTAGTTATCGTTTTTATGCACCATTTCTCCGCAGATGATGCAAGTTCCGAGTTTTTCAGGATTCTTTTTCATAGCTAGTGTTTGGGCAGAGTTCAAGTTGGGTCACCTGTGTCAAACTAATAGGTTTCCTTTTTAAAGCAGGTTTTCCGAAGTTTGTACGAACTCAGACCCAAATTCATATTTACTGGGTTATCATGCTCTAGCTTTTTCGAAGGGCTGATAATTATGGTTCTGGTAGTTTATTCAAGGACGGTATGAGAATTTTTAGGTCTTAGGCGGTGTAAGAATAGTGAAAAAGCGTTTCCCGGCTCCAGGATTTGAACCTGGGACAAGCCGATCTACAGTCGGCCGCTCTGCCAGGCTGAGCTAAGCCGGGATTATAACGCATTTTCTGTTCTTGTCTTATATGTAATTATCTTTCATTGCCTAAAATTTAAGTATGGGGACTTACCTTGTTTTTGTTTTTCTATGATTTTGGTTGTTTTTGACAGCTAGATATTGTTAAACTTTGTTAATTTCGCTTGCATAGATATCAAAAGTCTTTCATTGATTTTGTTGAATTATATACTGCAGTATATAGGCCTTTAAGAGTATAGGGTACATTCTTTGACGTATGAGTGGAGTATATGATTACAATCAAGTGTATGATAAGCTATAGTCTATATTGTGGGTCGAAGTCAAAAATCGAATTTGCGTGTAGGGAGGTGGCTTAAGTTGTTAACTACTGTATGCGGCTTAAGTTCAGAAAATATTGTGACAAAGAGTAAAAGAGAAATTATATCGGTCGTAAGTGATCTTGACAGATCGTTCCATGTTTCTGGACTCAAAAATGAATGTCGATATTATCTAGACACTAGTCTTAAGACGAGTGTGTGGTGTAAAGAAGGTGTTTGTATATGAATGAAAAAAGTTTTTTCTTGAAGGAAAAGCCTGTATTGGCATTGGTAACTATCAGACAGAATAGAGAGGATGTTTATTGTAGCCTTATTTCAAAGAAAATAGATACAACTTATGCTCATACGGTCAAAATTATTTCGTGTTTTGAAGATAACGAGATAATTGAAACTGAGAAAAAGGGTAGAAAGAAGATTTTGAGGCTAACAGAGAAAGGAGAGCAGTATGCTGACAACTTTATGGATATTCTAGAAAAACTTGAAGGGGGTGATAAGTGGAAGTAATAAGGCTGCTATTTTTTAGAATTTTCTAATCATATTTTATAGTTTATAACTCTTTTAATAAGGTCTGGCAGTGCTTATAGTGGTTGTGCCGATGGAAAGTGAAAATGAGATTGAGAAACTTTTTTTCAAAGTTAAACCTGTTAGAATAATGGTTGGTGTCGCAGGCAGAGAGGAAAGTTATGCGCGAAAACTTTCTAAGGATGTTGGCGCTACTTATGCGCATACGGTGAAAGTTTTGAACAGGATGAAAGACTATGAACTTGTTAGATTTGAGCCAAAGGGTCGTAAAAAAATAGTTACGTTCACGGAGGGCGGCCGAAATATTGTAGATCCTCTTTCGAGAGCTTTTAGAGAAGCTGAGAAGCAACAAAAGCGTATTGATGGTAGAGATAACGGCCTTTCAGATAATATGCGATTTTAGAATTAAATACTATTTGAATAGTTCAATATAGTTATCAGCTTATTTAAAGAAATTTTAATGGTTATTTTTCTATATAGATTTGTTTTACACCTTTGTTTCTGTAATAAAGATATTATAAGTCGTTGAGTAATTTTGGGTATGGGGGAGAAAGAGTCTAATCTCGCGATTCTGGACAAAACTTGGGAACTAAGCTTGAGTTCCGAGTTTTTTGCTTCTCAAAAAATGTTTGCTTACAGGTCTAAGCTCCAGTTAGATCCACTATTTTTTGTAAAATCGAGCTACGGGGGCAATGATCCCCAGCGTTTACCTGTGAACACCGCTAAAAACAGGTTTAACTTACAAAGGAGGTGAATTATTATGAACAGACAAGTTACAGTTTCACTAGTCATTATAGGCTTCGTTATCGGCCTTGCAGGTCTAGCAACAGCGGGTAGTCAGTTCCAAGATACGTCCGATAAAGGTAAGGACTATTACAAAGCTAACTATCACGACATGAAGGACATGCGGAAAGATATGAAGAAAGACTTTGACAAGAAGAAGAAACAACACGACAAGAAGGTAGACGATAAGAGAGATGAGATTAAGAAAGTGAAGGAAGACAAGAAGAAGTACGAAGATAAGTACGAGACAAAGAGCTACGACAAAGGAGAGTACAAGAGCAAGTACAGTGACAAGAAGAGTAAGCTTGACCAGTACGTAAACAAGTTTGAATCTGCTGAGAAGAAGGTAGATGATTACAAGGATATGTACAAGCACGAGAAAGCAACAGTTGACAAGCTTATGAAGCAGCTTGATAAGTCCGATTTCAGCCAGAGATCAGGTTCTGAAAGCATTCATATCGAACGTGATTGGGATGACGTAGACAAGAGTGATTACTCACAGAAATATGACAAGAAAGACACTTCATCTGATAAGAAAGAATCAGGAAAGGAGAAGAGCAGCGTAGATTCAGATGACAAGAAGTCCTATGAAGATGGAAAGAAGGCAGATTATGAAGAGAAAGATCAGAAGGTAGACAAGAAGTATGAGGAATTAGACGAAGAGAAGAAGGAGAAGAAGATGGAAGAAGACAAGAAAGAAGAAGAAGTGAAGGAAGAAGACAAGAAAGATAAGAAGGGTAAATAATTGAGCTACAAGAGAGGCCTTAACTATTTTGACGGGCTTCTCAAGCTCATTCCCTTCTTTTCTTTCAAAAAACTTGACAAGTGGTAAAAAATGGAATTTAAAGAAGCATACCGTGCTATTGCAGGACTTATATTAATATTTGTTATAATAACATCTTTTATCTATCATTATCCGCAATTATTAGGGGCTTCACATAGTTTTGTCGGTTCTGAAATTGATGAGTCTGATATGTCATCGGGAACGCTGTTTTTAATGGAATCAGGAACGGAATATCAGGCTAGACCCGGAGGTGCCGCGTCTTTCATATATGAAGATGAAGATACTGAAGAAAGAATGGTGTTGACTCGCACAATTATTGATGATCGTGTTGAAGAAGGAGAAAGAGAATTAAATGTCAGGGATGCACAAGGGCAGGGAACCCTTTGGCTTAGCGACTCAAATGTATTTAGGGTAGAAAGCCTCTCGCTACCGTTTATAGGATATATTATTAGTCTTCTCAGATCTCTAGAAGGAGTAATACTATTAATATTTCTTCCGGCATCAGTACTACTCTATACTGAATTAATGATGCTCTGGAACAAGATTGAAAGCTAAATATACAGTTAATTATATGTCTGGCATTATAATAACCTTATTAATTAGCAATAGCCTACTTATTATCCAGCAAACTCATCTGGCTTGAAAATCAGATGGTTAGCACAGGTTGGAGGTGAGGTGAATGATTATTGATGCAAACAAACGCTTTTTTGAAACAGAACTAGAAGCACAAACGGCTAGAGATGAATTAAACTTCTATCAAATAGATAGAAAAGGCCTACTTTACTCGGCAGGCGCAGCGTTAGCTTTTCTAAATATGCCTAGTAAATGAGCCGTCTCTTCCGTATTTCTCTTCTTTTTTAGACATTTAATTTCTATTACTCAGTATTTTCACAATCAAATCTTGTTCGAGCACCCCAACATTACTGTAAAACTCATTGATAGAACCAGTTGAACTAAAACGCTCGACAAATATCACAGAATTAGTTAAGTTTGTAAGACGGTTTAACAAACCTTTTGAAACAACAGGAGTATATACAGAGATTTTCTTAGCACCAGATTTTTTACAGTATCCTACTGAAGCAGTCAAAGCAGAAATAAAGTTTGAACCATCACCAATGATTAAAACTCGTTTACCATTAAGACTAGGTCTCTTAGAACTGCCACAATACTTATTATAGTCCTTTCTAGCATTAAATCTCTTCTCATCAGCAACACGAGCAATATATTCTGGTTTAACTTCCACAGCCATTTCGACCTCAGGATTAATACTCAGGGTTCCTTCATCAGTCACAGAACCCAAGTCCATAGATTTAGCAGAAGGTAAGCCAAAGCTTTCTACTTTCAAAAGCTGCAAAGGTATATCAAAAGCCTCAGATGCGGCTTCACCCACCACAACACCGCCTTCATTTAACCCTATAAATATATCAAATGAACGCTCGTCTTCAGAAAGTATATTGCATAACTTTCTTCCAGCATCTTCTCTATCCTTAAGCAATGACACATTACAAAAATAATTTATCGAGATATTAAGTTATTGTTACAACCTAAAACCTCTAACTAAGTAGATTATAGTAACCAATTAACCAGAAAAAATTTAGGCTTGTAATCGATAATAATCTAAAGATCAAACTTAGCCTCTAGTTCTTCACTTGATGCAAGTTCTCTTTCACCATCCTTCAAAATAGAAGGTCTTATTGTTATTCCCTCTTCAACCTCTACCTTTGGCTTAACAGAGTACTTGAAAATCCTTTGATCACCTGGCTCTAGCTCATTAATCCACCACTTCAAATTACTGCCATCACTAGAATGTTTAACCTCAGGATTAGCCATATCGAAGTCTGTGCTCATATCCAGCACATTCGGAACAAATTCTTGAAGCACTACATCGCTAAACACTTTTGAACTGTTATTCTCAACTTCTATAGTAACATTAAGTTTTCCTTCTACAAACTCCACAGTTTTAACAACACGCACACTGGAGGTAATCTTTTTCAAAACCAAGAACCCTGTTAAAAGCACAACTAATCCGCTAATAGGAATCCAGTAATCTATACGCATTGTTGCTGTACCAGTCTCACCGGGAGAAAGATTAAACTCCCAAGTGTAAACTTTTCCTTGATCAGAATCATGTTCTTCCGCATCAGGCGCATAAAAAACAGGCGAAATATAATTAGGTACTTCTCGCTCATACACATGCGTCTCTTCAGTATTTCCTTGATTCTCAAATACGCGCTCCTCGCTAACAACAAAGATACGATTATCTATCTCACTAGACTCGCGTATCTCATTAACTTCGCTAACATTAAATTCCTCTACATATTCTCTTCCATCAGTCTCTAACAAAATCTCTTTCAACCCGGGACGCTCAGTATCATTGATTTCGAACTCTTTAGTCACTGTTCTAAGACCTCCTGCTGTAAGAGGGTCGAGATCCGATGATTTACTAGTGTTTAGAGTTTCAAATTTGAGATTTTCTCCTTCAATAGTAGAAGAGCCTACATTCCTGATATCTACTGAAACCTCTAAACTCTCGCCGGGTTCTAAAACACTGTTTTCAATACGATAAGATTCAACATTCAGATTTCGATCTCTCACTACTCTGAACCGAACACTATCAGTTTTGCGTTCTTCCGAGCTAAGATCAGTAATTGAAAAATCAGTTCTGTAAATATCTTGAATTGCATCATCTCTAGGGTTTATTGTTAGATTAAAATATTTTGATTCGCGAGAATCGACTGTTATCCGCCGTTCATAAGAGTACCAACGCCGGTGATAGTCTAACACATTCATTTGAAATGTGCGTTCTTCGCTTGCCGGATTCTCAATATTAATTTTAAACTCGGCAGGATTATCTGTAGTAGCTCTATCATTAACCTCTTCTACTTCAAGTTCGAAACCGGAAGCTAGACCTGTTAAAACAAAAATCCCTATTAAAACAGCAAGCAACTTCTTGAGCATAAGTTACATTCGAACCGCTTATATATAATCCTTGTTAGATGCCGGTTGCGGCTCGCAGCAAAACACGGATTCCTGTTGCTAATCCTATAGAATATAATGCAACTAGAAGTAAGGCTTGAAACATTTCGTCCAAATCAAAATAAATATAGATTGACGCAGCTAAAATAGTGGTTTTTAGCGCTGTGAATCCGGGTAGGCCGAAGATATCTGTGAATAGCTGTGTTAAAACTTGGCGCTGCTCAAACCCTTGAGTGGTGCCATAAGTAGAGGCAAATCCCTCAAAGTACTGGCTAAAAACTGCCAAAACAAGAACCGGTTCCCCATAACGACTGTTTTCAAACAAGTAGTAGTAAATGGCTGAAATAATAGCTGCTGAAATAGTGACAACCGCTATTGCGCCAAAATTCGGGCCTAATAATGAAATATAACCAAGCAATATGATTGTTAAACCTCCAAAAACAATATTTGCGTATTTGAAAACTTTTTCATAAAAATTATCTAGACAAACTAGACTTATACCTATTAAACCAATCCATAGATAAATTACTGGAGTTATTAAAGCAATTTCCGCTGCTAAAGGCAAAGCCATAGCATCTTGTAAAAACCTTAAGACTCCTCCTAACAATATTAATGGCGTAAGCTTCAAGGCATTATCAGTAGTAAAACTTATCTCATAACGCTCAAACAGCCTTAGAGTCATACTCAGTAATACTAATGCAATTACAGCCCAAAGAACAGTATTGTACGCATTATAACCTGCTACTGCAGTAACTTCATTCCACACAGCAGGCTCTTCTATGGCTTCAGCAACAATAGGGCCAATAATATGCTGCCAAATAAAATCGATCATAAACTACCAATTAAGGTCGAAGCTTCAAAAAGAAGCCCCAATAATTAAGTACTGTGATTAAAAAATGACTGCGGATCTCGAAGAAAATCTTGTGGAATTCTACGGAGATGGATGCACACACTGTAAGGAAATGGCTCCAAAAGTAGACAAACTAGAGGAAGAAGAAGGAGTGACAGTACAGAAACTAGAAGTATGGGAAAATGAGAGCAACCAAGAAATCTACTATGATGTGGATGGAGATGAAAAATGCGGAGGAGTACCATTCTTTTTGAATCAAGAATCTGGAGAAACAATCTGTGGTTCGGCTGACTATGAAACCCTAAAAGCCTGGGCAAAGGGCGAAGAAATCTGAGAGGTGAAAATTTTTAATGGCAGACGATGAGGAAAAAGTATGTAAGACTTGTGGTGTAGATCTCACTGGAAAAGATGATCACGACCACGAAGAAGACGAAGAATAAGTAAAATGGAGGAATATGATGTAATAGTTATAGGCGCGGGTTCAGGCTTAGATATAGCCTCTGCCTATAACTCTAGAGGTGCGAATGTTGCATTGATCGAGCCCGGACCTTTAGGCGGAACATGCCTTAATAGAGGTTGTATACCCTCAAAAATGCTCATTCATAGGGCTCAACTTTTATCGCAGATAAGAGACTCTGAAAAATTTGGAATAACTGCAGAGATTAATGAAATCAAGTATGAGGAGATTATCAGTGAAGTTAATCAAGCTGTGAGCAGTGATTCTAAAGCGATAAAAACAGGGATAACAAGCTCTGATAACTATGACTTATACAGTACTGAGTCGCGTTTTGTAGACGATAAGGTAATAGATGTTGATGGCGAAAAACTAACTGCTGACAAGATATTCATTGCAGCAGGTACAAGACCTTTTGTGCCTCCAATTAAGGGCGTTGACAATGTTGAATACTTGACTAGTAGTGAGGCTCTGAAACTTGAGAAAAGGCCTGACTCCATGATTATTATTGGCGGAGGCTATATTGCAGCCGAGATGGCATTTTTCTTCAGAGAAATGGGAGTGGAAATAACTATAGTCGAGAGGGGAGACAGATTACTCGCTCGTGAAGATAAAGATATATCTACGAAGTTTACAGAATTAGCAGAAGAAAAATATGACGTTATTTTGAATGCTAAAGCAGAAGAAATTGGAGAGAATGATGCCAAAGAAGTGTATCTAGATACTGGCGAAGTCTTAGAAGCAGATGAGGTGCTAATGGCTACTGGAAGAAGGCCGAACACTGATAATTTAGACCTGAAAGATACGAGTATAAATCTGGATGAGAGAGGGTTTATTGATACCAATAGGTATATGGAGACATCTATTGACGGAGTTTATGCATTAGGAGATATAGCTGGTAACTATATGTTTAAACATTCAGCCAACTTGGAGGCTCAGTATGCTTATCTTAGTTCTATAGGTGAGAGAGACCAAGTTGATTATAGGGCAATGCCGCATGCAGTATTTACTAGCCCTCAGATAGCAGGCGTAGGCGAGACAGAACAAGAATTAGAAGAATCTGGCGTAGACTATAGAAAATCTGTTTATAACTATGCTGATACAGGCATGGGTATGGCGTTAAAGGAGCGTCATGGATTTGTTAAGGTTATGGCATCTAAGAATGGCGAAATTCTAGGGGTTCATATCATGGGTCCAGAAGCATCTACTCTAATTCATGAAGTCCTTCCGGTTATGAGAGATAATGGTAATGTAAAAGATGTGCAAGATACAATTCACATTCATCCTGCTTTAAATGAGGTTGTAGGTAGAGCATTTGACAACGTTTAATGTTGCAAGAGCATATTGGCCACTATCATTTAGAATGAAGTGGCACACCATATAACAGCGTTTCTGCATATATATTTTATTTTAAATGGGTTAGAGCCTATTATTACAGCTTAGAAGCTATAAAATTAAATTGTGTCCTCGATAATTATTGATTCGAGGTGAAAAAATTGACTAATAAGAAAGTGGTTATAACCGCTTTAATGCTGATAGCTGCTTCAACCATTGCTGCTGCAAGCCCTTTTGAATCGTCCTTTGAGAATGATTTTTTCAACACAGGAGATTCATTAGACGCAAATGAATGGTTTAATAATGGCTTCTTCAACGAGAGAGAATCCGAAAATGAAGATTCATCTCAAGAAGATCAGTCATCAAACGACGACTTCATTAACAGCGATAACTGGTTTGATGATGATTTCTTCAACGAGAGAGAATCTGAGCAAGAGCCGTCCGAAGAAGCTAATAGCGAATCAGAAGACTATTCAGGAGAAACTGGCGATATAGAGCAATCTGAAGCAACAGAGGAAGAGTTTGTGCTAGAAGCTCCTTCATCTGGTGATGATTGGTTTGAGGCCGAAAGCGACAGCTGGGTGAGCTACATTAACCCTAGGGATGAATATAAGAGAGACTTTGCATCTTATCAGGGCGAAGGGTCAGGAAAACTCTGTGTCACACTTCTAAATGAAGATGGAGAAGTGATCGTTGGAGAAACATTGCCAGACACACAGATAACGATTCCTACTGGCGACTCCCTAGAATGGCATCCTCATGCGGGGCCTTTCACTGTAGATTTGCCTTTAACAGACAACTATGAAAGACCTTTAGATGCAGACCAGTTTGGAACATCTCCTGAGCTAGTCCAAGGAGACGGTTATATGGATAGTCACTGTATAGAATGGCATGATTTGGCAGATGATGCAGCTATAGAGTATGGAGAAGCTGAAGTAACAGGAGAATATGCTGACGATGTAGAAGTAGTAGGTTACATTCAGCAATCTCATGACTCATGGGATACTGATGTAGATCCTATCCAAGATGCTCAATCATACGATGAATCTGGAGGAGGATGGACAATGTATGAAAATGGATCTCATGGCCAAGCAGTTATAGTCCTACAGCTAGACAGATAGAAACTATTTTTCATCCATTTTTATTACCTTTTTTTATTCTATTTGCTCAAAAGCTTCGAGAAGCTGCTCAATATCATCATCAGGCTCATAAGTCAACAAATCATATCCAAAAGTTGCAGTTCTATCATCATAACTTATTACACCATAATCTTCCATTTTGGGTAGATGACGATGCTTCATATGAATCTTAGTCTCTCTCATACCTATATCTAGCTCACACGCCAAATGATGCGCAACTTCTTCTACCAGCGCCTCATCATTATCCTGCAGATAACTAACTATCGCTCTCCTAGATTCATTCTCAATAAGTTCGATCGCATCATCCAAATTGTTTTCCTCGTAACCCATCACAAATTACAACTAAGAACTCTTCTTCCCAAAAAAATTATTATGTAACAATATATAGTATCAAAACTAGATAATAAACCGAATATTCAACGGTTGCTAAGTTAAATATTAACAACAGCTTTATTCAGAGAGGTGTCCAAAAGACTTAGTGCATCTTTACGCCTAATCAATTTAGAGAAACCATATAGGATAATTGAACGCAGTACGAATATGGCAAAAAATTCTTATACAAACATTCCCTTTACCTGAATACTACCGAATAATTAGTTAAATTGAAGGACTCGATAACTTACCCTCATCTTAGGACTTCATGTATCAACCGTAAGATTTATTACTTTGGTGCTACTATAGAATATGTGGGTGAAACAATCATGGCTTCAGTTTCAGTTAAAATGCCTGATAATTTGAAAAGACAAATAGAGGAGAGATCCCAAGAAGAGGGATACATGAATACTTCCGAGTACATTCGACAGGCTGTAAGAGAAAAAATTAAAGAGGAGACGCAGTTATATCCTGATGAACTTAGAAGATTAATTGAACAAGGTCAAGAACCTGAAGAAGGAAAGAGCCATAGCCTGGAAGAAGTAAAAGAAGAGTTTAGGTAACTCATGGAAGTAATAATAAAGGAAGAATCTCGCCAAGACTTATATGAAATAGATGAAGAACTCAGAGACGAAATCCT
>LFCJ01002410.1_pt1 | contig 13481 bp, 8 predicted proteins | sample 643141 | NCBI WGS metagenome assembly LFCJ01 (sample SAMN03766243, study PRJNA286221) | soda lake metagenome | biome: soda lake; feature: Kulunda steppe; material: water; isolation source: sample B1-Br-g2 brine of Lake Bitter-1 | place: Russia: Kulunda steppe | collected 2010-07 | reverse complement strand
GCACGTTGGCACACTCGCACGTTGGCACACAGACACACATGCGTATGCGATCAAACATGTGCACTCATGCCCTTACACCCACTCACACACACACACATACATGCATGCACACACACGCATGCGCACACACGCACGCACACATGCACGTTGGCACACTCGCACGTTGGCACACAGACACACATGCGTATGCGATCAAACATGTGCACTCATGCCCTTACACCCACTCTCACACACGCACGCACACGCGCACGCACGTGCATACACACACGCACACACACACACACGCCACACCTCGTGCGCAAACACGTGCAAACACGCGCTTGCGCACATGCACATGCGCACACACGCTCTTAGTGTAAAGCTTGAGCCTCTGTTCTTATCCATGGCGCACGCAGATCGACCCCAGACAGACGGTCTTCGCAAGAGCTCCAGGCACCATTAAAGGACATGCATCCAATGATGTCAGTAAAGATTCAGGAGAAAGATCTCCTCACGACGACAGAGCTCGTGGCCATGGTATCGGTGGCACTTGTCACCATCCTTGTCTCCCTGTTACTGTGGTGAGTGCCGGAGTGCGCTCCTCTGGTGGCCGCTTGTACCAAGCACAGATTGAGGTCTGTTTGGGTGACGGAAGGGCACAATGCACACTGCATTGGGACCCTCCATGGTTGTAAGTTTTTCAAACATGCCACAAGTCGCCGTGTAGTTCGCTGGCAGGCCTGCACGACCTGTGTGCTCCCCGCAACAAACGTGCCTGATGCCCAGTGACTGGGAGAGGCCACAAGTCATGCTCATGTAACAAGCGTGCTTGCATGTGCACGTGTGTGCTTGTGCGCGCGCATGTGACAGGGACTTGGGGAGGCCACGAGTCATGCTCATATATCATATCGCTGGCCTGCATGGGGGATGCTGGAGCCCCCCGTCTTTTAGCACATCCTTGCCTCGGAATATTCTGGGTAGCAATGTTGATGTCTTGGTTGATCTTGCCTCACATTGCTGTGGCTGAGCACAATGAATGCCACCCAAGCTTTGGCTTGGGTACGGTGGAGCTGCTCTAAAATCTCCACTGGCCACATGTTCCTTTCTCACCCCCCGATGTTGACCTCTGGTAAGGGACTGGTGTGTGCATGTGCTCCTGCTGTGAATTAGCTTACGACACAACGGCCTATGGGTGAGCAACAAGTGCCAGGATGAGATTGGTGAGAGAGGAAAAGGTGTGTGTCCGCTCAATGTGGCCACAGTGGAATGCATGCACGGGACCATGATCAGGGGTACCGCTGCCAGGCTGGGCACAGCCTGCGCACATCCACCCCTCCTCACTCTATGCTCCATGCAGGTATTTGTACGGGTGAGGCTGCTGCATGGGCAGCTGCCCTTGGGCCTTGGTGGCCTGGAAGATGCTTCCCTCACCAAAGCAGGAGTTGTCCCATAGCCATGCAGCATGGACTGTGAGGGACCCCTGCAGTGCCCTAGCCGGCCAGCCGCCGGATCTTGCATGGAGCGGGCAAGGGCCGTTGTTGACTGGCCCTGCTGCTTTGAAAAGTACAAAGGGAATGGGGTGGGTTAAAAAGAAGTCGGGTAAGGCTTGGATGCTCAGCATCGGCTGTGCTCCTCAATGATGCAAAGGAGCATTGGCTGGGTGACGGGGCCAGGCTTGCATCAACCTTTGGCCATTGCATAATATTTGGCTTTGGAATCTTGAGGGCGCATCGCCGCACAATTGCGCGAATGCGACTTGAGACCCTATCTGATGTCGCAAGGACGTGTGCGTGTCGCTGGCTATTTGTGGAGGGCGGGTGGCGGAGCTAGCTGCTGTGCTCTGGAGCTGGGTCAGGACCTGCTGTGCAGCATCCTCTGACCAGGTGCACCCTGCCCCAGTTTTGCCTGCCGCGCAATCAACAGCCTGTTGCGCTGCGCTCACACACCCGCCTGCACTTGCGACGCGGCGTGCCGTGCTTTGCTGCCTCTCATAAGGTTTTGTGGGCGCGAGGTCTGCATCCTGTAGCATTTTACAAGTATAGTTATGCTATTGACACAGCAGCCTTGTTGCGAAGGGGGCACCCATGCAAAGGGGGCATGCATGCGTGTGGCACTGGCAAGCGGCAGAGGCAGCATCCTAGGAGGGGGGTCATTCATCATCTCCAGTACTATTTCATTGAGCTGTTTGGCTCTACCTGGTGCTGCATATTTGCCCACCAGTCACCTGTGTTGCACAAAAAATGCGGCAATACAAAAAGCAAACAGTTAAAATTGTTGACGAGCCTTTGAGTGCTTGGAGGTAGGTATTCCTTGTGTGCCATGAGAAGGCAATTATTTTTGTTGCTAGCATGATGCTCGTCCGAGCACGATGAGGCAGGCAATGTGTATCGCTACACTACCGTTTACTGATACATTACTACTGTATACGGCACATTAACTGGTATTTGTGCTTCTGTACACCGGCACTCGTTTACATTGGCGTATTGCATGATCTCGCTGCTTTGGCTCGAAAAAAACATTGTAACTGCACTAGCATTGTGTGCGTCGATGATCGGTGGCGACTTTGTGTCTGGAGCAAGATTGGGCCAGGCAAGCATCTGTTTCTTGTGACACATCATGGAGGACGGTGGCTTGGTCCTGGGTTCCTCCCAGAGGGCACAGAACACCCATGCGTCCAATGTGTGGCGAGGAGCAATGTATGTTCATCAAGCAGGGTTGACCCAAAGAAATGGAAAGGGAACTTGTGCAGTTGTTGTGCTGTGGCATGTGTGCTTCTTTGTATACCACCGTGGAGTGCAGTTGATCTTTTTTTCGCACACGCACTGATGTCCTTTGGCTCACGAATGTTGCTTATTGCCTTTGTTCTGCCTGGAAATGCAAAAGGCAGGGGTGTCCTTATCTGCCCCCAACCATAGCCAGTCTGTGACGGGCATTGGGAATTGTTTCTTAGTTGTTATATGCTGCTGACATCATACTGGTTCTTTAACACTGTTGTAACAAGAAAAGAAACCATGGTGGCATGTCGTGAAAATGTGCTTAGGATAAGCATCCACGCCTCATAACACCCTCCAGACTGCGCGCTGTTTATGTGAGTCTGGGGAGATTTGAGGTGGCTGACATCCGCACAAGGTAAGGTTTCAAGGCTGGATCCGCCGAACGAGGGCAGCTTAGCTGGTTGTGGCCTCCAGTGAGGTTCGAACCCCGAACCCACAGGTTGCGAGGGTGGATAATCGACTTTCCATCGCAGGTGCCTGCTGCCTGCTCGACTATCCGGAGCTGAAGACTTCCTAGATTCCTAGACATCCGCACAAGAACAAGTTCAAAGCCTTCAGGTGTGAATGGTAAGGGTTACAAGAGAAAGCCTTCACTGAAGGCTTCAGTCAAGAAGTGCGACTGCTAGCCTGCTCCGAGCACTTAATGAGTCATAAAAGGCTATCAAGTAAGGGCCACACAGCTGCACCTACTGAACGAGGGCAGCTTTACTGGAGCCTGTCAGGTCTGCAGCCTCAACTCAAATAGGTGTAGAAAGCTACAAGTTAGGGTAAGTGACCACCAGCCTGGACGTCAGGCTGATTGGTTTGTGGCTGGAAAATAATTTATTCATTATGTCTGAGTTGGCTGTGCAGTTGAAAAAGGAAATCAAAGACAGTCTGACCAGTAGGCAAGGCAGTAGTAGTCAGCCTAGTAGGCAAGGCACGCAAAATGTAAGGTGCCTCCACAGAAAGACTGGCAAAAAGGGAGAAAAAGGCACGAATCTTTCTTTCTGAGAGAGCAAACATAAGGTTAGGTGACATAGCTGTATCTGCCGAACAAGGGCAGCTTAGTTGGAGCCAAACAGGCCTGCTACCAACAATTGTTTGAAAAGGCAAGCAAGGTTGCTACTAGATAGAAAAGATCTAGTAGGCACAGCATTCTAGGCACTCATGCACAAACAAGGCCAGGCAATGAGTGCCTGCTTGGCCAATTAAGTCTCTTAGCCTGTTTGAGCTACTAGAGGGGGTGCGGAAGAGTTGGTGGTGCTTGACGCACAAGTTTGCCAAGTCAACACTTGGGCAATCTAAGAGGACGTGCTCTTTATCTCCAAGATGCACATAGTGCCTGTCGCACTTAGTGCAGATTCTGAGCTCGTAAGGAACTCTGTTCTGTTGTTGCCAGAGCCACTCGATATTCAAGTTGTGACCAGAGAGTTTGAGTCTGGAGAGCGCGCGTGAAAGATGGTTAACTTGAAGGGATATTCTACTAGAATAGTATCATAGGTATGAAGGCAGAGTTGGCTTGGTTGCACGTTTTGATCATCCCACCAGCCGATCTGAGTCCCAATTGGCACTCTAAAATGTGTGTGGTATGTCCTCATAACTCTATGGAAATATGCGCATCATGTGGGTGAATTTGGTCTAGATCTTTCGTCTAGATGTGTGTTCATGTCACATTCATGTCACAATCCTCATGACATGCTTAGGGAGGTCAATGTCAAATATGTAAAGAAAGGCACCAAAAACAATATTTGTGTCATCAGCCAGGCTGCCAACTTGGCTTGGAACCGACTCGGTCCGACTCCGTCCGGTCGGACGGCTCATTTGAAATCCATATGCTGTCTGGCTGTCAGCATGCTTCAATTCGAAACTTAACTGAAAGACAAAACAGTTCTTCCAGGCTCATCATCAAAACCTTGAAAAAAGGCGATTTTGGAGGAAACATCATTTTTCACAGTTATTGGAAGTGAAACACGGATGGCTCAACAAAGTCTGGTCTTACTGGCACATGTAGCCAACAGGACTTTACCCCAATGGATTCTACCAAACCTGTCAGTAGACGAACTTCAATCCTGCTCAAGACCAGATGCTATTTGCATACTGCCAGTTGGAATGAAAAATGGCCATCAAAGAGACATACAGGCTATACACCCTTCGCGCTGGGATGTACGCCTCATTGAGGTAAAATATTGTGATGATACTGACCAGAACAACAACTAGCAAGAGCAACTGAACGGCATATTGGATTGAAACACGCCCTTGCACAGCAATGCCACAAAGTAAGCCTACATACCATCCTTCCAGTATTGGAGTGATGGGGACCATCAATAAATGTTAGACTGAACTACCCCTCAGTAAGCTTGGCCTAGACAGGTGTAGAGTAAGAAAACTTACTCTCAATCTAAATACTCATTCAATTCAATATGCAACAAAGATCATAAATACAAGTAGGAGGTGAGAAACATCAAGGAAAGAACATACGGCTCTTTTCAGAACCCTCCCGACCCCCACTAGGGACCTTCTTCCTCGTTTAATGTTGGAGATTCGCCTGGTGCTTGCACCAAATGTATACTTCTTCCTTAGTACACGCAAACAGGGGTTACCTTGTTGGCGTAGTCTTTCTTTCTTTCTTTCTTTCTTTCTTTCTTTCTTTCTTTCTTTCTTTCTTTCTTTCTTTCTTTCTTTCTTTCTTTCTTTCTTTCTTGAGGGAAGGTAGTGTTTGAGGGATAAGAATGGTGTACCAAAAAGAGGCTCCAAAATCAAGATTGTTTTCAGTTAATAGCATTGATTTTGGAGCCTTTCCGGGCTGCATTCTCAACTTGATTTAAAGATAGTGTAAATTCGACCCAGTGATCAGATGTCTTCAGATCCCTGAGCATGCTAATAATAGGAAACTACCCAGCTGGCCTTTTGATGCTCGTTTATCTGCCAGAGAAAGACTTACCTCTAGTTGCCCTGGTGCCATTTTGGTCACTCCCCCACCTACTTAACAATTCAAATCGCCAACCACTCTTCATTTGCACCAGGTGTCATGCCCAACCCAGTGGAGATATATGCAAAGCTCATGAGCTCAATGTCAGTAAGAGGGAAATGCACCTCGTTGAGTTTAAGTACTAAGTACTGTGAAGATACACGGCCTGGACACCAATTGGAGGCCTCTAAAAAAAGAGCACGAAATTCTTCCAAGCGCTTGAAGGCTAAAAAATTTATCCTTCACATCATCCTGCTTGGTGTGGGAGGCTCTATCTATACCTCTCAAAGTTTAAATCATCTTAAAGAGCTCGGCCTTGTTACACAAAAAGCCCATAAGACTGCTCTTTAATTAGATGCTCACACAGTGCTTTATGCACACAAACTGCCAGACGCGCTCTTGAAAAAACCAGTTGCTGTCAAGGTCTTGGTCTGTAGCAGGGGGCGGCTTACCACCCTCAAGATCCTCACTAGTTCTATTTTCTCTGGTTGAAGACTCAGCTCTTCGGGCCAATGTGTCTATTTTTCCTTAATTGATGTAGGAAGTGATTTCACTGCCTATGTAGATATACTTTTTTCTGTAACAGAACTGTTCTCCGATTCTCCCACCAGGTTTCCGATTCAAAATACTTTGACCAGCATCAAGACCTTGAGCAATCCTTGTACTGCCAGCATGCCTCAGAGTACAGAACTCGTGTCCCCAGCTTGGTTACCAAGTTGAAACAGTTGGCTTATGTGTCCAGAACCACAGCTTCAGAGAGCATCGAAGCAACACTGTGACATGCAAAAGTGCTGGACGCGGAGAGCTGGAACAGACTTTTCTTTCGCACTGTCCTTCTGGGCAGTTGTAAGCAATGTATAAGAAAGCCATAACAAAGCGCACATAGACTGTGCCTAAGCCACATTTAAGAGTAGCACATGATCCCCACGGACACTTGGATGATCCAACACCTGGAGGAGGCTCAGTCATGCTAAAAAACTTAAAGAGCATGTAGGAGGAAGAGGAATGTTTTTGCGAATCTTCTGGACCCCCATTACACATCCCCTTCTCATGGTGAAGCTGTGCACCAGGATACACTTCTGCTCTTACACCGTGTGACATGCCACCACGGGTAAAACTAATGTTGCAGCCTTTCCTTTCCTCAACCTAGAGACGCTACATTGGGATCCCCCGCTGGGACAAATGTATTGGAAGCGAGGCATGTCCAAGCATCTTTGTTCTTAAGCTTTGCAACAGTAAAAGATTTGTTCTCAACGGTCTTAACGTGCATGCCTCTGCTTCTCAGAATAGTATGCACACGCAGTAAATTGCCGATTCATTTGCTAGTTACCCTACACAGGATATGTGTAGGGTATTTAGCAACCCTACTGCTTTCCACATATTCATATATTTGCAAGCTTTCAGACTTGCCCGCTAACACGATAATCACTTTTACACAAACACACACACACTTGATCATCAATCATGGGAATACAAATGGACAGTGCAACATCCTTGCTAAGCAGAAAATACTATGACCGATTGCCACATCAATTGCCTCAAAGATTGAAGGCCAGAAACTTCTGCTCCAAGAACTACATAGCGTCAGTCAAGCTACAGACCATCAAGTATGTCAGCCCTTTACTAAGAGTAGTAATCTCAACAGAAAGGGAAGGGTACTCTCCAAGATGAGCTAACATGGGCCACAAAGAGTTGCATGTGAATGGTAAGTAAGGGAACTACTTGGCAAAATGTTTGCGTTCACTGTTCATTAGCTATCAAAATGAATTCCCCTCACAAATTGAACCTATTCCTAAGCCCTTGCAACTAAATGCTTGATCAGGAGCTTCTTATAATAACAGCATCAAGTGACTACTTAACAAAATGTCTGCAAGAAAGTATTGTTCGCATCAAAATATATGCTAGCCATTCGCAATCCAATTCCAAAAAGGTATGGAAACACAAGCACAAGGTAAGCAAACTCAGCAAAAGCATTGTAATCATTGCCAGTGCTAACATTTATGGATACTTACTGCAAACAGAAATAGATTTAGCTTTCAGCAGCAAACAAAAGGTTTATAGCCAAATATGGTCAAAGATCAAGGCAATGTTGTCATAAATTTACTAGATGATCAAATGCGTACTTTTGAACCACTGTGCTCTGGTGAAAACAGCATTGCGCATGTCGTCCAGGAGGTGCACAAACAGAATGCTGTTATGCTGCATCACTGCAAGCGCTGCAGTTGTTCTGCATGTAAGGCTGGGACAAGCACACAAATACCTGTATAAGTACGCTCTTCTACTCTCAGCGTACAATTTGCAAGCAAGTAGGACTGGCCTCAATCCAGGACTGTTAATCGTTATTACAAATATCTAACAAATCCGCATGCTCTGCTAAGGAGACATGACAGAAAGCTCCTAGCCGGAAGGATGCAAGATACAGCATGCACAGTCAGCAAAATGTGAGGGGCGGGCTGTAGGTTACTCTTGCATCATAAGGTGTCAGAGTGAGGGCAGAAACAACAGAGCAGCTCCGTATTCTGTCCCTATGTGGCATGTCACATGGGTGCTCCATGACTTCACCCCACTTTTGCCCCACAGCCACATGTCACATGGGTGCACCATGACTCTATCCCTCTGTCTGCAGTGCACCAGAAGAGCTCCTCCAGGGGTCCATTTGTATGCAGCTGGGTTTTGCTCTCTCTAATAGCCAAAGCACGCTTGGGTCCACGTTGGGTACGCACGCTGAGCTGACAGCTAGTTACGCGCGCTCGGGCAAAGGAACAGCTCGTGATGGTGAATCCTCCAGTTACGCGCATCAAAAAGACAGATGGTCGCGCCTCCAAACATTTTAATGCACTTCTCTACAGGTGCATGCTAATCAAGCCTTAGAAAGCACAAGATCATGATACAACCCCTCCAAACAGCAGGTTGAGACCATGATCTTGCATTATCCTTTATCAAGTACAGGTCATCCACCAGTCTTATGGCTACCTACCTGCCATGAGTGAAAATACGCAAAACAGGTCCAGCAGTGCTTCAGGTTTAGCATGTGTAGGGGCGGCAGCCCAAACCAGCTCAAACCCGCAGATCAGACCAGGACAGGTCAGGTCAGGGTAAACAATTGCCCTCGTGTGGTCCCATGGCCCAGTGCACCAGTTCAAGCAGGCTTTCAGAGGAGGGGGAGGGGGGCAACCCCGGAGCTGGAGCTGCAGCACCCTGCCCCTGCTCTGCTGGTGTTGCATGCACGGGCAGGGCCAGAGACAGGCCTGCCCCCTGCAACTGTGCCTGCTCCTGCAGCAGCCGCTGCTGTTCTGGCATAAGCAAGACCTCCTCTTGTGCCTGCTGCTGCTGCTGCTGCTGCCACAGCAAAGGCGTGGGCAGTTCCAGGTTGATTGATTGCTGCTGCTGCTGCTGCTGCTGCTGCTGCCACAGCAAAGGCGTGGGCAGTTCCAGGTTGATCGCTTGCTGCTGCTGCTGCTGCTGCTGCTGCTGCCGCCGCAGCAAAGGCGTGGGCAGTTCCGGGTTGATCGCCTGCTGCTGCTGCTGCTGCTGCCACAGCAAAGGCGTGGGCAGTTCCAGGTCGCTCACCTGCTGCTGCTGCTGCTGTTGCTGCTGGTGGGGCTGCAGCTGATTCCGGATCCGTGGGAGCTGCTGCCTGTTGTTGCCGTCCCGCAACAGGGATTGGAAGTCGTCCAGGGCACCAGCCTGCTGCTCCAGCTGCTCCAGTGTGTCTTCAGAGGACATGAAGGGTAGAGTCCCGTCAAGGGCCTTCCCCAGCTCAAACAGCTCATCTGCGACCTGGCACCAAAAAGGCAGGTAGACACTTCTTTCCACCAAGTTTTAGATGTGTTATGGTTCAACAAGCAGTCATGACAGAATCTCAAAGCGCATGCTGCGCAGCTTTGGCCTTATGCAGCAAGAGGAGGCCTGTACCTGTTCCATCCAGGTCAGAACAAGAATTAGAAATCAATGTTTGAGCTCATCTGCAACCTTAAAGCTTTCGGTTAGGCAACAGAGCCCTCGGTAAAGGATTGGCTTTTCCCCTCGGGCGTCTGAGCATATGCATGGCTTTTTATGCAAGCATTGGGGGTGTGCAACCGTAAACCTTCGCCAAAACTTGTGCCTGAGCCTAACCCACACCAAACTAATAGCATAGACAGTGAAAGAAAGATGTAAGACAAGATCCAGGGGATTAAGGAGCAAAGTAATACACAACTTTTGGGGAACCCTGGTGGCACCCACCACACAGAGTGGCAGTGCTAATTCAAGCACCACAAATTTTATGGAATTCTTTCAGCAGTTTTGCCGGGCCTCAGGACAAGGATATGAAGGGCTTCATTGTAACACCAAGAAGAATGTTCGATTTTGTCCTGAGTTTTTGCTCACTCACACAGAGCATAAGCACATGGCACACTTGGTGTTATGAAAAAGGCTGATTGTCTCGGTAGAGCACTTGGTCTTTGCTCATCCACTCCGGTCAACATCATTCAGCACAGAAGCAGCAACATAATGGCCAAACTGTGGGACAACAAACAGGAGTGGGAATGTGCTTATCATGGGCGGCTTACGACCCATCTGCAACGGATCTGCTGCAGTTTCTCTAGCAACAGGATGTGCAGCAACTCAGACGCAAGAGTGCTTTGTTGGAGCGATAATTTAATGGTTGAATGCATGCTTCCATAGAGGTGCAACAACATGCAGCAGTGCTCTTTCTTTGCATTAGCAAAAGGTGAGCCAGCAAGCTGCCCTTGCTCCAACTAGGCACTCAACAACTGCATTCAAGCTGCATGCAGCTTGGTACCAGCACATGCAGCTTAAGCACCAGCACATGCAGCTGCATGCAGCTTGGTACCAGCACATGCAGCAACATCTTATCTGGCGGAGAGCTCTAGGCAAGACAGAGCAGCACGTCTGAGAAATCGTTGCGCCCTCCATGGCAGGAGGTCTTCCAGCTGAGTGCACAAGATTGCCCTCCCCTTCCAAGTGTAGTGCTGATCTCCCTCTTCCCTCCCTTATTGGGATTGTTACAGGCCATTCCCTCCACACACAAAAGGTGCAGGCCAGCATGCAGGACGAGCATAAAGGTTTTTGGGAAAGGAGGCAGGACTGCGTCAGGAGAACGCTCAGTGCCTCAGGGGTGCACCGCAAAACGCGCACAAGGCGCCCCAGGTCTCTTGCGCACCGGCCTCTCACCTGGTCGTGGCTCCTGTCCCCCTGGAATTCGAAAGCACGCGCCATCTCATGCGCGTCAAACATGCCACCCGGCATGTGGGCCATGGCCTCCACGTCACCTGCATGTGCCATGGCCGTGGCCAGCTCAGCTGCCTTGCGCACCTTCAAGCGACTGCTCTCGTCATTGCACCCCCCAACCATCTCTGGCAAGGGGGGTGCACGCATCTCATGCAGCAAACACGAGCCTCATCTAAGCAAGCACGCCCATGAGGGGCTTCAGCTGCATGGGCCCCACATTGAGCAAGCACGCCCATGAGAGATGCACGCAGCTCGAATACTACACACGCACGCAGTGTACACATCACACATGCACGCAATCCACACGAGCCGTGCATTGAGCAAGCACGCCCTGGATAAAGTGGACTGCTAGCCCCTTGATTTGGAGGACTGCCAGTAAAGGAGCAGCGCTTGAGTCCCACATCAATTGAGCATTATGCCGTGCCATAAACCCAGCTCGTTGTTTTAAAAGGGCAGGTGAGCAAGCTCAAAGATCAGAGCCATCAGACAGAGGTTTGCACCCTGGACACTTGAAACAATCCCATGCGCTGTTTGAGGAGGCAAAGTGCTTGACAGCCCTGTGCCTGCATTGACGAGTGGCGCTCTGCTGCAAGACTGGGCGCCAAGACTTTCCACTGGCCACTCCTGCCACTCAAAAGGCCATTCAGCCATCCTTCAGCTACATGTCAGTATCCCTAACATCCCTGACAAGCAGAGTTTTGGCCCGGTGAAAAGCCATGACCTGTGTTTTTGGGAGCCCCGTAACACTGGGATCATGGCCGGCAGGGAATGGCCGTCAGAAGTGCGTCCACGGGCCAGCGACTGCCCTACCTGCCATCGACGTCAAAAGAGGCCATGCCTGCATCTGCGGCACAAGCGCTGCCGTCGCCTCCGCGCTGGGCGCATGGGGAGCCGACGGCGGCGGCAGGAAGTCCGGCAGCAGGCACAGTACCCCTCCTGCTGCTATCCCCTGCCCTGCAGTGCCGGCCGCCCCCGCTCCTGCCGTTGTTGCTGCTGGTGCTGCTGCTGGTGCTGCTTCTGCTTCTGCTTCTACTTCTGCTGCTGTGCTGAAAGGCTGTGGCGGCCGTGGATGGAGCTGCACGGCACACTGCAGTGCCGGGTGACCTGTTGCAGGGTGCGCAGCTTTTTCTGAGGGTCGGGGCGGGGGCGGGGGCACTCTCTGAGGCCTGCCACGCGGCCGACGCGCAAGCTGCGGCGCGGCAGGAGGGAGAGGCGGAGGTGGCTGGACCCTGCCTGGAGCCGGCACGGCAGCTGCTGCTGGACCTTGTGGCAGGGAGGGCACCGCTGCCGCGGTTTGTGTAGGCGGCTGTCCCCAGCTGCCAGAGCCTGGGTGCTGACCCGCTCCTGCACACGCCATCGACGTGGGTGCTGCTGCTGCTGCTGCTGCTGCTGCTGCTGCCATTCCTGGATTGGTCTGGCTCCGGATCCTGCTGTTGCCGCTGCCACCACCACCACCCACACCGCGCGCGCGCGTGTGGTGGCTGCTCCCGCCGCTGGCGCCTTGCGCTTGCTTTGAGCTGCTGCTGCTGGAGCTGCTGCTGCTGCTGCTGCTGCTGCTGCTGGCCACCCGGAGGGCGGCGCCTGCAGGCAGCTGCACATTGTTGCTGCTGCAGCTGCTGCTGATGTTCTGGAGCAAGGGCGGGGGCTGGATGCTCACAAGCCTGCCGCTACTCAAAGCCTGCGGCTGCAGCTGCAGCTGGGGCTGGGGCTGGGGCTGGGGCTGCTGCGAGAGCTGCTGTGAGGGCTGAGCTTGGGATTGGAGCTTATTGCTGATCAGGCCTTGCAGCATGCGCACCTGGAAAAGTGACCAGCCAAGCCAGGCGTGGATGCAGCAATGTAGCGAGCATGAGCCCTCTGCTTGCGCGTGTGATACCCAGCAATGCTGCGAGCACAAGCCCTGCATGCGCGTGCTTCCAGGCTCACAGGCAAGCAAGCGCCGCGGTCCCCCCAAAGCAAGGCAAGCACGTTCTGCGCCTTGGCAGTCCACACCTGCCCGCACGCCTGTGTGCCTGGCTTGCGCTCACGAAGTGGCCACCAAGGATCTGCCCGCAGACACACACATGACATGCGGGGCACAAGCGGGACCGTGCCTGTCCCAGCTCTGCTCCAATTCCACAGCCTACTCCTATTCCACAACTCTGCTCCTATTCCACAACTCTGCTCCTATCTCACAACTCTGCTCCTATTTCACAGCCTACTCCTGTTCCAAAACTTTGCTCCTACTCCACAGCCCACTCCTATTCCACAACTCTGCTCCTATTCCACAACTCCGCTCCTATTCCACAGCTCTGCTCCTATTTCACGGCCTGCTCCTGTTCCATAACTTTGCTCCTACTCCACGGCCCACTCCTATTCCACAAATCTGCTCCTATCCCATGGCCTGCTCCTGTTCCACAGCTCTGATCCTATCCCACAAATCTGCACCTATTCCACAGCCGGCTCCTATTTCCACAACTCTGCTCCTATTCCACGGCCTGCTCCTATTCCACAGCTCTGCTCCTATTCTATGGCCTACTCCTATTCCAAAGCTCTGCTCCTATTTCACT
>LFCJ01002409.1_pt1 | contig 13486 bp, 15 predicted proteins | sample 643141 | NCBI WGS metagenome assembly LFCJ01 (sample SAMN03766243, study PRJNA286221) | soda lake metagenome | biome: soda lake; feature: Kulunda steppe; material: water; isolation source: sample B1-Br-g2 brine of Lake Bitter-1 | place: Russia: Kulunda steppe | collected 2010-07 | reverse complement strand
TGCGCCTGATCTCGAAACGTCGGCACCGTCGATTTCGTTCTAGTTTGTGACTCCTTGCCATACGTGAACCGCGATCCTTTCAAAGACCGACTCGAGTCGGACTCCGATTGGTCTGAGCGATTCGAGCGCTCTCGTTTGAATGACATTCGATTGTCTTGTAATTTTGTTCACAAAGATGTAGCTTAAGCTTATCTCCATAACTAATAAGTTTCTATACTGAAATATCGACATCCACGAAACTCGAATTGTGGATCCAGCCCATCCTCAAATGTGCGTCCTGTATTCAAGCAACCCACACCATGTACAACAAAAAAGTCAGGGCGGCAAGCGGTCCCCGAGAGAATGAAGCGACTAGCCGTCGACGGTCACTTCGAGCGTGAACTCGCGGTCGTCGAGTTCGCCGGGCTCGAGCAAGCCGATGGCGTAGCCGGTGTAAGCCGTTCCCAACTCGAGTTCGACATCGAAGGTGGCGACGGCCTCGGGTTCGCCAACCGGTCGAACCTCGAGGGTGTACTCGCCGGCAGGGATCGGCAGGTAGTCCGTAGCCTCCCCAAAGGCGACGTTTTCGAACAGCGGTTCGTCCGTCCCTTCGACGACAACGTCGACCGCTGGCGCGTCCGGTGCAGCGTGAGTCAGTCGGAGCAGTGAGGAGCCAGCATCGACGAGGATCAGCGGCTCGAACGTCGTGGCCTCGAGTTCACCGATTGCGGCGATCGTATAGAACGCCGACTCGACGGTGACCTCGCCCTCGAAGGCGACGGTATCCGGATCGCCGGCAGCCGTAATCGTTACCGTGTATGTACCCGGTTCGACAGCGAGATACTCCGAGACGGTGCCGTAGGGAACGTCAGCGAGGATCTGTTCGCCGTCGACGAAAACGTCGACGTTCGGCGCGTCCGGTGAGAAGTGGGCAACGCGGATTGCGGCGTCGACAGCGGGAACGCCGTCCGTTGGTTTCTCTTTTGATTCGCGTTTGTCGTCGGTATGCTCGCCGGCAGCGAGTACCTGTCCGCTCAGTGCTGCAGTTGCGCCTGCCACACCAAGCGCTTTGATTGTCGTCCGTCTGGAAACGGTCATATGCAGGTTTCTGAGAGGAGGAAACTGACAAAAATCGATGTGACTGTTACACGGCTTGTGGGGTCCTTACCGCTCGTGGGGAAGTGAGTACGGAAAACGAACACAGAACGTCAGCGCGAAGAGACTGTCCGGCTACTGGTCACCGTCGTGTATCGAGACAGTCGAGAGGTCGGCCTCGAGTTCCGTGACGTACTCGTTAAATGCGTCGACAAAGGCCCCAACGTCGGGTCCGTAGCGTTTGACATCGGGTGCCGATGGTGGCTCGTACTGTGAGAGTAAGTAGACGCCGTCTTCACCACCGATCCGAAGGTAGGCGGCTTTCGGGCCGTCCCATTTGAGCTCCCAGCGGGTGCCGGAGACGGTAGTCGCGTACGTGCCGTACTCGCCATCATATCGGTTGAGTTCGCCAGCGATTCGGTCGGCAACCGAACGAATTGTGCTGAGAAGGGCGTCACGCTCGGCGACGATCGACTCCGTGGAGGCGACCGGTGGCGTCTCAACAGTGACATCGGTGAGAACGTCTGTAAGCGAGTCGACGTAGTCGTTGTATGCGTTGACAAACGCCCCGTAGTCGGCCATCGCCGTCGCCAACTGCGCCGGTTCGGGGTGCTGTTTCGTCGAGATGACGTAGATGTCCGATCCCGACCGTGGCTCGTATCGGAGGTAGGCAATATCGCCGCCATCGTATTTGAGCGTCCACGTCCCCCGCTCGGTTTTGAACGATTGCTGGCCGTAGTCGCCACCGCTGAGCAACGCCAACTCTCTGGCAATGGTGCCAGCGTGCTCCCGAACGCGGGCGACGAGTTCGTCGCGTTCAGTCACACTGTCAGCGAGCGAGTCGAGATCACCAAACCCATCGGTCATGGCGTGAGCGATGGGGTAGTGACAGATAAGGTCGCTGGTCGGCGGTCCGGGTCAGGAGCCAACCGAAACTAAGGCGTTGCCCGGCGAATCCAGTGAGCCCACGCTTCGACAAGGTTGGCGCTCAACACTGTCCATCGAGCGACAGGCGTTGGATTCGGGTCGGGACGTGTCGTCACCGCAGTATGGCACGACGGGCACCGATAGACGAGCCCAGCGCGTTCGTGGCGGCAGTTCCAGTCACCCTCGATTGGGCTTTGGTGGTCACAGTCGGGACAGAACAGTACCGACTTTGGCGGCGGCTCTCGTGGAGGGGCCGAGTGAACGGGGTCAGTCATCGACCAGTGTAAACTCTCATCGGACATAACGGTGGTGTATTACGAATACAAGGTGTGGGAAGTGTATGTATGGCCTAAGTCGGCACCCACAACCGGTAGGCAGCGGCTATCTATACCAAGACAAGCCGATAGCTACCATTGGCGCTTCTACCGATTAGTGCGTCCCACGACCACACAGAGCGTGACCAGCACTGCCACGAACGCGACGCCAACGCCAAAGCCAGCCAGCCCATCATCGGCACCGTCATCAGCCGTTCCCTCGAGTTCGGATGGCTCGGCTGCAACGTCTGCAAATTCGAGTGCGCTAAGTGTGTCGATGGTCCCGTAGCCATATCGGTCGTCTTTTTCCGTCGGGACATCGGTTGGTTTCGTCGCCGTCTCTTCGAACGCCTCGGTGATCTCCGCTGGCGTCAGCCCATCATCGACGGCAAGCATCAGTGCGGCTGCCCCCGAAACGTGTGGGGTTGCCATCGACGTTCCCGAGGAGTAGCCATAGCCACCGGGGACGGTGCTTCCGATCGAGACCCCGGGAGCGGTCACATCCGGGACGAGATACGACTCCGGCCAGTGAGTTGGCGGTGCCTGCCAGTCATCGCGCTTAATTTCGCCGCCACCGGAGAATTCGGCGACTTCGCTGTTAGCATCGACCGCTCCGACGGCAAAAGCATCGTAGACGTTTGCCGGCGAGCCGGAGACGTCCGCGCCGTCGTTGCCAGTTGCAGCGATCGGGACGGCTCCGCTGTGTTCGATATGACGAATCGGCCGGATCAATGAATCGTAGGTGCCGATCGCGCCGAAGCTCATACTCACCACATCGGCGTCTGCTTCGACAGCCCACTGCATACCGGCAACCATCTGGGCGAAGGTGCCACTTTCCTCGCCGAGAACCTGTCCGTGGAGCAGTCGCACATCCGGTGCGACGCCGACGTGGACGCCGATCTCGTTTCCACCGGCGACGGTCCCAGAGACGTGCGTCCCGTGGGTTCCGGCATCGGACGGAACGGAGCCGTCGACTTGGGAACCATCCTCGCTAAACTCCGCCCACCCACCAGGGTAGGTCGGATCGTCTGGGTCTTCCGTATAGAGGTCGAGATCCGGATGATCGGCATCGATACCAGTATCCAAAACGGCCGCCGTCACGCCCTCACCTTGGGTCTCATAGACCTCCCAAACTGCCGGCGCATTAACTGCCGTGACACCATAGGTCGTCGTATAGCCACGGTTTCGGTCTGCTGGCTGTTCCTCACTCTCCGCTTCAGCCGCTTCCTCAAACACCGACGCCTCGAGGGTCTCACGCTCAACGTCCGGCTCCGGCGAGTCAATCTCGAAGTTTTCGTGGAAACCAACAACGTCATCCGCGGCAGCCAGCGCCTCGAGATCGACCGTCTCGGGATCGACCTCGAGCAGTATTGCGTTCGCCAGCCAGAACTCCTCGGTGACTTCGATATCAGTGTCGCCGTTTCCATACTCGTGGATATCCGCTTGCGTCTCCTCGGCATGCTCCTCGAGGGCGTCTTCGACGTCATCTTCGGGGACGTCCGCGACGTCTGGAGGCTCGAACCGAACGATCAGTTCGACCGTCTCGAGCCCGTTTGCCTCGGCATCTTCGAGCAGCTCCTCGAGGTCGTCATCGACCTCGACCATGGCGTCCGTCTCGAGGTCGGCATCCGGATCGACCGGCTCGAGATCCGGGGCGTCAGCCAGCGCGAGTCCGGTGGCCGGCCCGACGAGACCGACCACGAGCATGAGTGCAATAAGCGTCGTGAGGAGGCCAAGTCGACCGAGAGAAAATAGCGACCCAAATGAGGACATTCATCAGCTATTAACAGTCAATCGATAAAGATTCTCCGTTTGGGTTGAGAAGGATTCGCTGGGCAGCCTCTGGACACCCTGCAAGCACTGCCACGCAGCAAAAATGGGCCGTGAGAGTCAATAGACGGACGGGCTCCAAAACGGATCGGGGCAGTGAAAAATTGGTCAGCACCCTCCTCAGAAGTGTCCACCGATTGAGGTCGGCTCCGACACCTCTCACATGATTTATCAGTTCAGTAACGAGTACTCTCATCCGTAGCCCACGGAAACAGATCGAGCGACACTGACAAATACCGTCTAAAAACACTCTCGTCTTCTTGCTACTCTCCACGAGCGTCTTCGCACTCTCACTTTCATTTGGCGGGATTGCATTGACCGTCAACGACGGTCCCCAACCGGCATCAGCTACGTAACACGGAAGATGACTCACTCGCCGAGATACACGAACGTGAGACGACTGGAGAAAACGTTTCAGTTGGGATTCTGGACGTGACCGGCTTCAAGACCGAGCACCGACAGTTCGGAGAGCAAGTCGTCGAAACAGGGCAGTTCGGTGATGGGGCGTCCGCCGTTGACAGTGGCGACAGTCACGGGACGGCAACCGCAGCAACCGTCGCTCACATCGCTCCGGACGCAGACATCTACGTCGGCACCTTCGAATCGGCCGATGACTACGAGGATGGACTCACCTGGATGGCCGACAACAATGTAGATATTGTGATCGCTCCGGTTTTTCACGTCGGGACGTTCGGAGATGGGGTCTCCTCGATCTCGGCGGCAACGACGAATGCCGTCGAAGATGGGATGGTGGTCGTCGCGCCAACCGGGAACATCGCAACCGGCCACTGGGTCGAAGAATATGCCCCAACCGAAGACGGCGTCCACCAGTTCGATAACGGCCCAACAAACGAGATTCGCGGGCCGACAACGGCGGCCGAATTTTGGCTAACGTGGGATTCAGATGAGGAGTACAGCCTCGAGTTACACCGGCTCGTGGGGAACGAAACCGAACGGGCCGCTACATCAGAGCCATACGACAATCAAACCGAGCGACTGACCACCCAGATTGATGGGACTGACCTCGCGGTAGTCGTCAGCGGCCCATCGACACCGTCACAGACAGATATTCGGGTGACATCAAGCACCCACACATTTGCTGATAACCGGACGGTCGGAAGCATCACGGCCCCAGCAGCCGCAGATGGTGTCCTCGCTGTCGGCGCCATCGATTCTCAAACAGCGGAGATCGAACCGTTTAGCTCCCGTGGCCCAACCACCGACGGTCGAACTGGCGTCGACGTCGTCGCCCCGAGCTTCCAACTGGCAGATGAAGAGCCATTTATCGGCACCTCAGCGGCGGCTTCATACGTCGGCGGCGTGGCCGCTCTCGTCATCGACGCCGGTGTCGATAATCCCGAAGCCGTCACAGTGGTGCTCACCGAGAGTGCAACCGCGAGCGAAGCCGAACAAGGATCGTCTCCCCCGGTTCGAACTCCGATTCGCCAGTGATTTGCTGCTCCGGTGCCCGCTCTATTTCTAACTGGTCACCCTCATAGTCGAAGGTGACGCCATCATTGACCGGTTCTAAATCAATCTCGGAGTCGGCCTCGTCGTAACCGAGAGAGCCCGTCGTCTCTCCGACCTCGTCGCCCTCGCGGCGAACAATGAGATCAAATTCGCTTCCCCCAGCGGCCGATTGGAGGTCGAGGCCCGCCTCGAACGTTCCGTCCTCAACCGCGGGTGTATCGCTAGCGAAGCCGTCTGTCAAGTCGAGTATAACAAACACCGTTTCGCCAGCTTCGAGCGGTGTCTCACCACGGATCGTCTGGTTCGGCGCTGGCTCGAGTGTCTCGAGGGTTTCAAATTCGACCAGCGGCTGCACCGAAAGCGTCGAACGGTCGACGGTGCGCCACCGTCGACCAACGTCAGGTTGTAGCGTCGGTCGGTAACGGGTTCACTCTCGAGGTCGTTTGTCTCCACCGAGACCGACTCGAGTCCACCCCCATCTACCGACAGATACGTTTCTGGGTCGTCCGCATCGGCGCTCGCCGTATCGAACTGGAGCGTCGCTGATCCGTCGTGGTCTTCGATTTTCACATCGGCCTGAAACTCCGGCTCGCTGGTAAGACGCAGTTAAAACACGTCGTCTTCGTCGCTGGTCAATTCAACGGTTGCTGTCTCCGTGTACGCTACAGTCTGTGACTCCTCGGTAAACGACGGGTCACTGTACTCAGCGGCTGCTGAGAGGGACACCAGCCCAGCAGCCACAGTGAGAAAGACGAACACGAGGAACAGACGTCTGAACGGTACGGTTTTCACCACCGCATGGAGGGGCAGTTCACACATCGGCTTTCGCTTTGGTGGGATGTGTATTTAACCTCCGCTTGGCTCAAATCGTGCGTTTACTGATCGGACTCACTCGAGTCGGCGTTCCATTTCGACAACGGGTAACTCGATATCGCCCAGCGGAAGCGTCCGGTCTGTAACCCGCCGGTAGCCGAGATGTTCGTAAAACCCAATGGCGTTCAAGGATGCCCACAGTCCAAGCGAGTCGGACCCCTGCTCGCGAGCGTATCCCTCGAGTTCGGCGTGAAGTTCGGCCCAATACCCGAGCCAGCAGCGGCTGGGTGGACGTAGACGGCGAGCACCTCTGCGGCGACCGGACGCTCGAACGCTGCTCTGTTGGGGTCGGTATCGAGAATGCCGTAGCCGACGATTTCTCCCGGTTGTGGGCCATCCTGTGTCTCGTCACTCGAGTCGTCAGTCCGCTGGGCCTCGTCCGTACCGCTCGTTCGCTCAGCCACCACTGATTGGAACGCGGAATCGTCGAGCGGATACGAGTCGGGATCAAAATTTGTCGCCCACGCTTCGCGCTGGGCGTCGGTGTAAACTGCAGCAGCGAGCGCCTCAATTGCGCGTATGGTCACCCGGTGGACAGCCTCGGCGTCTGCCGCAGTCCCGGGACGGTACGCAACTGGCATACGCCTCTTTGATAGAGAACGCTCATAAAAAGTTTGGGTCGAACCCACTCGAGTGAGCAACTAAAAACGGCCTAGCTGTCTGCAACGACGATATCGTCATCGTCCTCGTCGTCTTCTTCCTCGGCTGCTCGAATCGCTTCGGCAACGTCGTTTTGGGTCGCTTCTTCCATAGACGGTTCTATTGAGCGTTCTGTTTGCAGCCCGCAATAATAAATACGGCTGAGCGTTGTCAGAGTGAGAAAAAACCGCAGTATGTACCTCTACAGCCGATCAGTGACGGAATCCATCACTCGAGCGAAGACGGGCCTGTATTCTCAAGGTCGAGCGTTTGCTGGTAGATGTAGCCGCCGACGCTGCCAACGGGAAGGGTAATCCAGAAAGTAAAAAGAAAGGCAAAGACGGTGACGACGGCTGCAAAGAGGGTGGCTTCCTGGATCGCCGCGAGACCACTGTTCAACGCGGCAAACCAGAGGATCAACAGCAGGAGACCACCGACATAGGTCCCAACCGTCGCGACGAGTCCGGCAACGAATCCAAAGTAGGGTGTCCGCTCAGGAAGAAACCGCCACGTCAGCGCGGCTGCCACAAACGCAGCCGGAACGACAAGCGGGATCGAAACGACCCCAACGAAACTCGGGATTGGCTCGAGACCGAACGGAGCCTCGAGGAGTTCGAGGGTGCCCATCAAGAAAATAAACCCCAGACTCGCCGCCAGAGCGCCACTTGCGCCGGCGTACCCAGCTCCGATCGATCGACGCTCGGCGTAGGGCAGCCGACCCGGGCCATAGCGTTTGCAGGCCGCCGCGATTCGAGGGATCTGACCCGACAGGTGCATACGTCTCCTTTATCTGTCAGCGTAATATGTCTTTCTGCAATACGGTCGTGGCCACGTCAGTTAGAACTGCTCGTAGCCATCGGTGTCCAAATAGTGGTGGACAATCGTAATCGCATGGTCAGCATGGAGGGCAGTCGACCCGAGTCGAATTCGGCGGTCGGCGTACTCCTCGAGCAGTGTCGCCTCAGCATTCGTAAAATCGTGATGATCCGAGAGGACGAACACCGGATTGTCCGGAATGCCGGCATCGACGACCGAGTCACCATCTTCATGTAAGGTAACAATCGGTCCCGAACACGCCTCGAGAGTCGCCTCGAGACCGCGCCGGTAAAGCTCGACGCCAGGGCTGGGTTCGGCGGGTAGTGCGCCGATAGCTTCGGCTTTGTGCTCGAGGGCTGTCCTGACGAGTGCGGCCGTCGAGCGTTCATCCGGATGCAGGTTTCGAAGCTCCCGCCCTTCGAAGGTGATCGTTAGCTCATCTTGGATCACGAGATGGACGCGGACGGACTTACGGATGCCGTGGGAGGTGACGAACGCGCTGGTGATCGATCGACAGAGTGCATCGAGACGGCCGGCACCGCCGGCGAGGTCGTTGAGCGAAAAGCTAGGTTTCGTGGGAACGTCGTGGGCAAGACAGACGAACTGGCGCATATGTAGCTCTCGAGGGAGACGGGTATAGGGGTGACTGTCTTCGGTAGGTTTGGAGTCGGTTCGAGGAAGGTGTCAGCTACGGTCGGCGGTAGTCGTGGCCAACGACGAGCGCGAGCACGTTGAGCAAGAGAAGCCCGACTAACAGGAGAAACCGGGCGAGTGAATCGATACCGGCCACAAACAGTGGGAGGTAGAGAAAGGGGAGGAGCGCCCCAAGCCAGAATCCAGCAGTTGTAACCGTACTCTCGGCGGTCATCGCCTATCGACTCGAAGCGAGGTCGACGAACGAGCCCTCCTGTGCAGAGATCCACGTTGTCATCAGTTCGGACTCGGACGCTGACGCCGGAAAGAGTGCACACTCGTTTGGCTCATCATCGTTCTCGACAGTGATATGATCGATTTCCGAGATGGGTTCGTCCGCCGGTGGCAGCGCCGGTTCGGATGGGGTGTCAATGTCGGAACTCATTGGAGCAACGCTACAGGTGACCAGCATATTGTTATCGGCGGGCTACAGGGATGGGATGAACCGTAGGCAGACGCTGTCAACCAATTCGTCCCAGAGAGTTCCAGCATCGAGCCAGTGACAGTAAGCAGAGAATACACCGAAACGGCGGCCGGCAGCCCGAGATGAGCGCCAGTAAGCGGTCGTTTCCAGCTACAGTTCCGGCTCCGGTCGCGCAGCAAGTGTCAACTCGACAGTTGTTGGCTCGCCATCACGGGAAATATCGAGGGAGATCGTGTCGCCGGGGCTTGTCTCTAAGGCGAGAAATGCCGAAAGCTCGTGTTCGTTCGGAATTGGTCGGCCGTCCATCTCGAGGATGACGTCACCACCGACGGGAACCGATTCACCGCGGTGGTCGGCCATCTCATCGCTTTCTTGCAGGGCGCCGTCGGCGGGACCATCGGAAGAAGTTTCGACGATTAATACGCCCTGTTCTTCTGTAAGGTTGTTTGCATCTGCGAGAATCGGATCGACGGTGGCGAGTGTGACACCCATCCACGAATGGTGAAACTCGCCGTCATCGATCAGTCCGGGGACCACACGCCGGGCAAGCGGAGCGGAGATACCGAACGTAATCGAGGCCCCAGTGCCGGCCCCGGCGTTGACGACACCGACGACCGACCCCTCGAGGTCGACGAGCGGGCCGCCACTGGAGCCGCGGTCGGCATCGGCGTCGGTTTGGATGGCGTTAGGAACGGTGAAATCGGTAGGGCCTGGGGTCGAGCGGTTGACGCCGCTGACGACGCCGGTCGACATCGAGCCCTCGAGACCGAGTGGGTTACCGATAGTGAGGACCTCTTGGCCGACTCGCGGGTGCGTTTCAATAAAGGAAAGCGGTGTCGCCGTCTCAGGGCGCTGTTCGATCCGGAGAACGGCCAAATCGCTAAACGGATCGGTACCGACGACGGCCGTTCCCGTCCACTCGCCGGTCGTATACTGAAGGTCGACCTCTCGAGCCCCACGAACGACGTGTTCGTTGGTCACGACGTGATTGTCGTCGTATAGGAACCCAGAGCCCTGTCCCTCCCCTTCCTGTTCACTGACGGGATCTTCGACACCGAAGGCTCTGACGAGCGTAACGGAATCGACAGTTGACTCATAGACATCGGTGTACGTCGACCCCTCAGCTCGGTCATCGGGGTTGAGGTCGGTTTCGGAGTCGACGACCGTCGCATCGGCCCGTGGCTCGACACAGCCTGCAAGCGAGGCGAACCCCCCGCCGACAGCCCCAAGCAGGGCGCGTCGGCGCAGCCGAAATGAATCCATACTGGCTCTTGGGGTAGACAGGCTTGAATCTCTTGGCTCCGGCATGTCCGTCGCCGACGAAGGGAAAGCGTGTTAGCCCCGGCCGCCTGACTGCGGACAATGACTATCACCGATGAGGCCCGACGGCTCCTCGAGACGGGGCCAATCTGTGACTCCTGTCTCGGGCGACCGTTTGCGGCCCGTAGTTTTGGCCTGACAAACGGCGAACGCGGCCGGGCGTTGCGGACGGCCATCGCGTTAACCGATGACGAACCTTACGAACCGATAGCGCCGATCGACTGCTGGGTCTGTGACGGCTACTGCGGGACGTTCGATGCACTCGCGGAGACGATCGTCGCTGAACTCGAGGGCGTCGGCTTTGACACCTATCAAGTCGGCACGAAGGTTCCCCCACTGGTCGAAGAAAACGACCGCCTACTCCGAGAGGATGCCGGACTCGAGCCCGATGTCGGTGAACTGTTCAAACGGGAGGTCAACCGTGAGGTGGGCCGGCGTGTCGGCGGACTTACCGGCGCGGAGGTTTCGTTTGACCGGCCGGACGTACTCGCTGTCATCGATCTCTCCGGATTCGACCCGCTCGCCGAGGAACCGGTCACCAGCCACGTCGTCGACGTCCAGATCAACCCGGCGTTCGTCTACGGACGCTACCGGAAACTAAAGCGAGATATTCCCCAGACGGAGTGGCCCTGTCGGGAGTGTGGCGGCAGCGGTATCCAGCTTGGATCGACGGGCGAGGAACCCTGTGAGCACTGTGACGGGATGGGATACATGTATCCCACGAGCGTCGAACAGACTGTCCGGCCACACGTCGTCGAGGCAATGGACGGCGAGGAGGGAACCTTCCACGGCGCTGGCCGCGAAGACGTCGACGCTCGGATGCTCGACGGTGGCCGACCCTTCGTCCTCGAAGTGAAACGGCCCTACAAGCGGCGTCCGGACGTGGCAGCGATCCAGTCAGCAATAAACGAGACCGAAAACGGCGTCGAAGTCGATGGCCTTCGACTGGCCACCTACGAGATGGTCGAACGGGTGAAAGAACTCGAGGCGAGCAAGCGCTATCGCGCCGAGGTCGAATTTGGTGAGCCAGTCGAGGAGGCCGCGTTACAGGCGGCACTCGAGACACTCGAGGGCGCGACAATCGAGCAGTATACGCCCCAGCGGGTCGACCACCGGCGGGCAAGTTTGACACGGACGCGGACCGTCTACGAGGCGACGGGATCGCTCAATGGCGACGACCCAACGACGGGAACGGTCGACATACACGGCGCAGGCGGCCTCTATATCAAGGAACTAATCAGCAGCGACAATGGGCGAACGGAGCCAAGTCTGGCCGGCCTCCTCAAGACTGACGCGGTCGTGACGGCGCTTGACGTTCTCGCCGTCGAAGGCGAGGATGAGCCCTTTGAGTCCGAAGAATTTTTCCGCGAATCCTGAGCGGGCGACGGTTTCCCCAGCTTACACAACAGCAACTCAGTCAGTACTTCGGCGCCGCACCGGTTGCCGCATAAATATCGTCCATAATCGAGTCCCGTTCGGCCTGCCAAGCGTCGAACTCGTGTGGGCTGTCGGGATAGCGTTCGTAATGAGCGAGCAACCGGTCGGCAAGTCCTTTGGTCTCATAGAGGTTTTTCAGCGTTCCCCAGTGGCCGAATGACTTGTACAGCACTTTCAGTTTCAATCCGAAACCGACACTCGAGGAGCCAGAATACAGCGCCTCAGAAAGCTGTTGGCCGGGGAGTGCCGCGAGCAAGCCAAGGAGTTCATCGAGATCGTAGGCCGTCGAAAAGATGTTGTAGATGTCGAGTGCGGCATATCGTGCGCCGTAGTGGTCCATCACGCGCTCGTTGTACCGCCAGAGCAGTTCCTCGCTTGTATCCTCACGCTCGAGTGCCTCGACAGCCTGCTCTCCGGCATAGGTGCCGGCGTAGGCGGCTCCCGAGATGCCGCCACCGCTGATCGGGTTGACGTGGGCAGCGGCGTCGCCGATTGCCATATACCCGGCAGCCGTTGCCGAATCGTACGGTCGGCGGGTCGGGAGGGCCGCCCCGAGTTTGTCAACAACCGTCGCCCCCTGTAGTTCGGGCCGCTGGGAGATGTCCTCTCGGAGGTCACTCACCAGGTGCATCGGTTCCTCGTTCATCTGGAAGCCAAGCCCGACGTTGATCTCCGTCGGCGTCCGCGGGAAGTACCACAGGTAGCCCGCCGACCGCTTTGTCGGTTTGATCACGAGGGCATCCGACCACTCAACGGGTTCCTCGACTTCGATAACCTCGCGGTAGGCAGAGGAAAACTGAGAGTACCGAACGTTCGTATCGAAGGTTGTTCCGGTAAAGTCGATCGTATCCTGGAGCAGGGAGAGTGCCCCGGCCCCATCGAGTGTGACGGTCGCTCGGTACCGTCGGCGTTGTCCCTTTTTTGTGGCCTCAAATCCGGAGACTCGACCCTCTTCATCCTGTGTCGCCCTGTGGACAACGGTGTCGTAATGGAAGTCGGTACCGGCCCGTTCGGCCCCGTTGATCAACAGTCGCCCATAGGCCAGCCGGTCGATCACGGCGAGTTCGCCAGGAACCGGAATGTCGAGGACGGTATCTTCCTGTGGTATCTCGAACCGACCGTGATCGACGGCCGTGTTCGTAAACGAGTCAGCAATCTCGGATTTTGGCATCACCGAGGGGAACTTGTCAGCCCCCTTGAGTGCGTCACCACAGGCGATATGGCCCGCCTCATCGGCATTCTTTCGCTCGACGATGACGACGTCGTAGCCGGCTGTAGCGATCGTCGCCGCCGCATAACAGCCGGCGGTACCCGCGCCGACAATCGCAACGTCGTATTCGAAGCTCTCCATAGCCCTCAGTTGCCTCGGGCGGTCAAAAGTCTTCATACCTCGAGAGTGTCACCGACTCCGACCTCGAGGCGGAAGTCTGAGCACACCCCTCGAGTGGGTCGTCGGACGCCTCGTTGCAACAGTCCTCATCGGGGCGGTGCTCATCAACGACTGGTTCGTCTTCTTTGCCGGACTCGAGAGTCCGTAATCGCTCTTAGACGAGTTCGGGCGTGTGAGCGGTGATGTCCGTCGAAGAAATCATCCCGATGTACTCGTCATCGTCATCGACGACGGGGAAATGTTTGATCCCGAAACTGGTCATCATTGCGGCGACTTCCT
>LFCJ01002407.1_pt1 | contig 13488 bp, 6 predicted proteins | sample 643141 | NCBI WGS metagenome assembly LFCJ01 (sample SAMN03766243, study PRJNA286221) | soda lake metagenome | biome: soda lake; feature: Kulunda steppe; material: water; isolation source: sample B1-Br-g2 brine of Lake Bitter-1 | place: Russia: Kulunda steppe | collected 2010-07 | reverse complement strand
GGAACCGCAGATTGGCTCGATGCTGAGAACTTCGTCGACGAGAAGCAGACGACTCGCCAGTTCATGCCCACCGCACTTGGAGAGGGAGCCGTCTCGTTCGCGTTCAACTCCTTCGTGAGCGCGCCGCTATCCGCGGTGAAGGCATTCTACCTCTGGGTCGAAGAAACGCCTCACGACGACGTCACACCACTCACGTTGACCGAGACGACCGCGAGGCTTTTCGACCGGACGCTCAACGCCACGAACGCATCGAGCGAACTCACGGGCCATCTTCAAGAGCACGACTTTCAGCCCGAAAAGCCGGCCATCACGGCAGGCGTCATCTGTTGGTACTGGATGCAGAACATGGACACGCGGGAGATCGAAGACCGGACCGAGGTCGACGCTGCGTACATCTCGAGCACTGCCCGGAAGCTCTCCGACGCGGTGGATGCGACGAAGCACCTTACCGAAGCGGCACCGAACGCGAGACAGCCGGAGTGGTTCGATACACACGTATTCCGCGTCGAACGAGGGGTCCGGCGTGACGAGGTCCCACTCGTCGAGAACGTGCGAGGACTTGGCCGCTATCGTGTCCGGATGCTGCGTCGGTATCTCGAAGCAACCGATATCGCGGCGATAGATGATCGGCTTGATGGATCGCTCTGGGAGATGCTCATACAATTCCGAGAAGAGGTCGGCTCAGCGGAGTTCTTCGAGGATACATTACGAGGAAATGTCGACGGTATCGGCAACAAGACCACAGAACGCCTTCGTGAATTCGTCGAAGCTGGTAGTGTCGACCAGAAGTATAGTGAGCCGGGTGGCGGCCCGGTGACGCCAAGAAGTCCCGACGGAGAGAATATGGAATTCACTCGAGGGACGCGGCTCGATGAGTTCTGATTAGTCTAAACAAGGTATGGTTCAGTTCGATGATTGAGCTATCAGTATGAGATAAAATCGTGCGAGAATATTCTTCTTCAGCAGTATGCCTACCGGTAAAGTACGTGGTAGGGAGTCTTCTTCGTAATTCGATCGAGTATATTTAACCCCTAAGTTAGGCTCGGTTGGCCTCTTTTATCCTAAAGCTTATGCTTTTAGTTTTTTACTGGAGAGTGTTCCATTAACCATCGTTTTTACTAGACTTGGGGGAACAGCATTTCCAACGACCCGTTCAGCATCCTGGTTTGTGCTCGGAAGCTCATACCAAATCGGGAAATCCATCAGTAGCGCTGCCTCCCGAAAGGTGATACCACGATCTTCTGACGGGTGAGTAAATCGTCCCGAGCTTACGTTCGTGCAACGAGTGGTCATCGTTGGGGCCGGCTCGTCCCAGTTCATGATACCGTAAGCGGAAGATGCACCTGAGTTTAGGTTTTGATGACACTCTTTGATAAGATTCTCGTCCTCAGTCCCTCGGAGATCTCTCCAACTCCCACCATGACGGCGGATTGCTTTGATCATTTTAATGGTACTATCTTGGTGTCGGTGAGCACGATGCGCCGGATCATCCGGATAACCATCGATACCGACTTGCTTTTGACCAAGGTCAAGATCTTCCTTTAGATCATCCCGTCGAATTGTGTCCCGAACTGTCGTCCATTTTCTGAGATCTTCGTCGTCTCCCGGACTTTCTGCGTGTGTTGGTTCTGGGAGTTCGATATCAGAATCTTCGGCACCATAGACGAACATTCCAATTGTTCGGTTCCGCCTTTGTGGTACGCCGTAATTAGCAGCGTTAACAACATCTAATTCGTACCCGTAACCGCCATTGTCTAGTGTATCCTCACTTCGAGTCATGGTAGCCATCCGCCGCACTAGCCAATCGATGTAATCGGTTGGAACCTCCTCACCAGCGTTCATGATATTACTAACATTTTCGAAGAAGACGACATCGGGAATCTCTTCTTCAATAAATTCGACGTAGGCACGCAGAAGATTGTCCTTAGGCTTTCCGCTGGGCCAAGGGTCCGTATCTCGGAGGCCGCTAAAATTTTGGCAAGGAGGACATCCACAGATCACGTCTATATCTCCCTTCCGAAGATCGAACTCCTCTCGAATATCTTCAAAGGTGACCGTTGGAAGTTCACTATTGACCTCGTTATCTTCGTATCCGCGGCTCAAGTCCGCCTGAAGCGGTGCATCGAAAGAAACACTGCCAGAGTATTCGTCGAGTGATCGTTGACAGAGGTTCTTCTGATAGGTGTTCAGTGCTCGTTCGTACGCATCAACCGCACCTACAACATCATATCCTGCCTGAACGAACCCAAGCGATGCTCCGCCAGCACCGCAGAACAGGTCAACAACCTTCCCCTTACTCATCGTCTAATATTGTCTGTTCCCGACGTCTATATTTATCGGTTGAACGGTGTCTATTTATATTCCGCATATTCACTCGGATAAGTTTAGGAGGTGTCAAATTATTTCAACAGATACTGTCACAAGTCTATATTTCACATTTCCTTCAAAAGCTAATTTCTGCTGTCTAAACGCTACCGTGTGAATCCGTGTAATTCCCGATGGGCTGCTAAGACTGAATCTGGTGGTTTTGCTGAACTGTCCTTTGGAAATTTGATATATTCTCCCTCGAGATTTTGAATTTCAGCTGGTGGCTTATTTTCTCCCCAATTTCGAACAATCACAGTTCGATCATCGGATACACTGAACCATCCACAGTCGTATGCCCAGTGATGATATCGACAGAGCGCCATTCCATTCTGTATCCGATCAGCACCACCTTCCGACTTTGGATAGATGTGTGCCGATTCCACCTCTGGATTACCCTCAGGAGAAACATGGTCTCTTCCACAGACCGCACAAGAATTACCGTATTGCTCTTTCACTTTCCGACTGAACACTGCAGATCGGGCTCGTGATTTTGAGATCTCATACTTTGATTCAGTTTCTAGAAGATCCTTTATTCCTTCAATTGGCGATCTCACTTCATCTTTCAGATTTTGGAATTCTTCCCAACTCGAGAGATTAAGTCGTTCCATCTGAAATCGAAATCTCATACGAGTTCCATCACTGACGTACTGATATCCATGAACATCAACTAGACCCCGGAACTCATATTCATCTTCACCTTCTATACTAGTAAACAGATATATCGGGAGTAAGTCATCAACAGATTGGATGAGAGCCTTATTCGGTGGCGTTTTCTTTTGATCTCCTTTACTTGGTCTCCCTTCCCCTTCATAGGTAAAATGCGGATCTGCGCCGATCTCGTCATTATAGATTTCTCCTTCGTTGGAGAGCAGAATGATATATTTCCCCTCGTCAGTTGAACGGAGTGTTATCCCTTTGAATTGGTAGCCAAAGTTGGTTTCAAACACTCCTTCAACATCGTCTTGTGAGAATTTTTCTCCGATTGCTATGGGTCGCCGCAGAGCGAAATCAGTCATATTGGCGTTATCTACTTGATTGTGTTACTTGTTTGTTTCTCAATATACTAATAAAGAGCAAGTATTCCTGAGACCCTCTCTGTAACCGAGTGTTCCCACAGACTCGTTTTACGACTTGAGAATCATCTCTGATTAGAACCGTATCGGCGTAGCGTAATCGAACATTGCATCAAATATATCGATCACTTCCTGGACGACTTTTCCTCGAAGGAGAACGCCCAATTCAAAATTACCAGACAAAGAAAGACGTGTTAGATTGGCACTCCCCAAATACGCAACTGTATCGTCAATAACTATGACCTTTGCGTGAGTTGCACCTGTCTGCCGATTCCAGCGGTTTGTCTCGTAGAAATCACGGATTGATAGATTCTCACTTGCGCCTTTTGAGTCCGATAATTGCGAAATAATCTTCTCTAGAGCGTCTAGCGTAGACTGATTTGGCTCATCGGCTTCAGCCTCGCGGGTGATAAGTCGCAGCTGGACGCCACGACGGGGTATAGCCGCTAAATCATCTATTACATGGTCTGTGCTATCAAAATAGGGATTTGCAATTCGAACAATTTCAGACGCATTCGCGAGCTGCTTACGAATAGATATGCGGATTGGGCTGAATTTTCCCTGTTTGGAGGCGACGACTTCTTTCGGAAGAGTTGAAACAACTTCTACGGAAGAATTCTCCTTGTTTGGGGAACTAGTAGAATTACTCACTTGACTATATGTTGCGATTATGATCTGGTCAAGAATCCGGAGAGCACTGAGTGGGTCAGTGACTTCTATTCGGTAGTCTGCGTATCCCCGACTTGTTGTCTCTTCTATTGCTACACCGTTGTTGCAGAGCGTTGTCGCCAGGGCATTGAATTCTCTCGAAGTGATTTGTTCATCAAACGCAGCAAGAACCTTGTTTAGGTGATCCTGCTTGAATGCGTATGTGCGGCATTGGATCGGAAATGGTAGTCCATCCAAATAACGAATGTCGACATCATCAGAATTACTGGTCGATTGCGTACCGATGGGAGTAGTACTTCCCAATAAAGCAAGTGCAAGACGTATCGATTCGATTCGTTTTGGATCTGGAATCATAGCCACAATAGAGAAATCACTACAGATTGGAGATCCGTCCAGTAACCGGGTTTGTCGGTTCATATGGTGATCTTGGTTATCGTGTGTTTTCCCAGTAACCTACTCAGTTTCTTCGTTGATTGAATTCGTGTCGCTAGTCCGTTCGGAGCTATTCTGAATTGCTGGTTCCCAAAATCCTGTGATCTCATCTTTTCCTTCGAGCAATCTACGGTCTAATGAATGATTGAAAAATTCACAAGAAGTCTCTGAGATATGAATACAGGCATCGCAAGCGGCACCCTCTGTATCTTCCGAACATGCCGGGTCTAAGAGACAATCTTCTGCGAGGTCTCGTGCCTGAGATAGCCACGGGTGCAGACGAGTTTTGAATAACGTCGACATACTTCCGATCGAGAATGATTCCGTGGTTGATGCATAGATCACAACCGCAGGAATATTGCAGAATACGCGCTCTCCAAGTGTATCCGTAGCGAGTCCACACTGTTCGCCAGCTCGTGCGAGTAGACAGTGGCTCATCGAATGTAACAGCGTATACACCGCCTCGGTGATCTCATCTTCAATGTCTGCAAACGGATTCTCGAGTTCTGTTGTCGCAATATTGGTCAAAAACCATTCTTTTAGCGCCCGTTCATCAGATGTGTCCGGAACAGAGTATCTGCTGTCTTCTGGAGCAGACTCATCAAGCAGGTCGTTGGCAACCAGCCAGTTAATGATCGCAGCTCGATCGATCTCGAGGACGATCGCCTCAGATGGTGCTCGGTCTGCAAAAACTGGGACCGTATTTTTTCCACGAGGATGCGTGAATCGGTTTAGATCCGTGTTTCTTGGTTCCGGATCGCCGCGACTGTACCCGTAGAGCACGTTGAGCAAGGGAAATTGGTCAACGACCCACGCTTGACTGATGTTCGTCTTGTTTAATTGGTCCCTGTACCTACTGCTCTGAGGGTGGTCAGATCGGAACTCGGGATCTGAGGTGTAAATCTCGAGATCAGTCGGATTCGGATAATCCAATTGCTTGATTTTCTCTGGGTCGCCGTCATACCCATCTGTGGTTCTCATGAACGTGAATAGTGCATGAGACGTGTTCGACCACGCAAGTTTGCGGTCTGCTTCCTCAGCGTGGAATTCCTTTCGTGCGTCGAAGGGGACGATATGTTCTGTATCCTCCAGTGCAAGCCCACGTCCTTCGAGAGGGATTCCCATCCCTTCCAAAATCCGTTTTACTGTCTCAGGATCTTCTCCATCCTCAACCATCTCCTCAAATTGACTTGATTTTCCCTCCTCAGTTGCTAATTCTTCGATGGTCATATCATCCGGATCTTGATAACCGAGATACACCGCAGCCAAGACTCTAGCCCACTGCTGATACGTGGGCATTTCTTCTGGTTCAATGTCAACAAGAGGGATGTTTGCCCTCACGAATCGTTGTGAATAGTATATTCTTGAGGATGCTGTGGGTAAGGGACCATCCATCTCGTTGCACACTCCACATGATTTGGACATTCCTCCCATCGAATTCCTGCATTTATTACACCTGAACCGCCATGAAGCAGGACCACTCGAAGTCTTTTGTATCCGATAATCATCGAATGCGTGATTTGGGCACGGCTTTGGGGGACTTGGATCCTCAAGTCGTCCACATCTACAAACATTGACGAAAGACAGCTGAGTTAGCTTTCCGTCACAGACCTCGCATTTACCATCGCTTGGAAGCTGTTGTGGATACTCGCGAGCCGTACTATGTATCTTCTTACAATCTTCACAGTAGAAAATTGTCGGGAACAACCGTGTTTCGATCGATCGATGGACTTGATATATGTCTATGTCACTTGATGTAAGATCTTCCCAAGTATCACCAGTCGTTCGGTTCTGATGCCTCTCTGCCCGATTGTTTATTTCAGCGACTATTCGTTCCTTGTCGATGTCGTCTATTGGATAGGAGTTTCGCCATGGTCGAACCTCTGCAGTTACTCCTAGGTCACCCATATCGACGACGTTCGCTTCGCCGAATGAGTGCATTGCCTGTGCGCGACCACGCTCCATCTCCAAATCGTTATTTGTCATTGTCTGTGATTTCAGGGGATTTCACTGCTGTTCTTCTGTTAGAACAACTCGCCAAGCTAATGTGTTGGTTTACAAGATTCATCCACGATACCCATTAATTATACTGGACGTGTCGTTGTCCAAGGCGATTGTAAGCTGTTCGTCGATGTCGCGCAGGTTCAGCATTGGAGCTCGTTGGTCTCCTCGTTCAAGGACAGCGCTAAGGAAGTTGGATTCGTCAGAATTCGGGTTATTTGCTCGCTGACGCTCGATGATGTTCTGTGGGTCGATTAATGCATCCCAAATATCGTCAAAACGAGCCTCGATCTGACGTCGATAGAGCTCTACACCCGTATTTGAGCTCCTGTTGACGAGTTCGTGATCGAGCCCATACGCATTCCGAACCATCGCCAGCACTTCGTCATAACCCAGATAGCCATTTGTGACCGCTTGTTGAACTCCCTCACCATCGTAGAGGCGTTGACTGGTCTTGCCCGCTAGTTTCTCATCGAAGTACTGGAGCAGAAGCGCACAAACTACACCAGGCATTGTGCATTTGATTCCATATTCTGCCCATCGTTCCAGTGGTGTAGCTTCTACGAGGAGGTCCTGGTACTCCTGGTGGTACTGGAAGTGCTTGTAGTGTGACCGATCTCTAGTTCGCATCGGGTCAAACAATAAGAACACAGAACCAGGCCATTTGCGTCCCACACGAGAGTATGACTGAATATACTCAGCCGTGTTTCGTGGTAATCCGAAGAAGCCGATGAATCCCAGTGCGTCGACGTCAACCCCGTGGCTGATCATAGACGTGGCGATTAACATATGCACGGCGTCAGCCGGGTCGTCCAATTTGTCCAAATTCTCGAGTACATCAAGAACAGAACTCACGTCTTCAAGAGCTGTTTGCCCAGTCATCAACTGACCATTTAGTGGATAATATGGATCTCCATCGTCAGAGAGGTGGACATTTATCATCGTCCGTAGAACCCGTTTTATTAGATCAGTATTATCACGAGAATAATGGTAGGAAACCTGAGTCTCGTAATCGTTTAATATCTTATTCAGCTCCGGTCCGTACTTATCAACATCCGTAGGAAGGTTGGCTTGATCAACAGAGTAGGTATCTGCCACATCAGCCATTGCGTCACGGAGATCTGCAGGTTCTGCCCGGTACTCTTGGATCGCGCGAGCGTATTCCTCGTGAACTTTCTCAATTGCGTACGTTCGGGATAGTGAGCGCGGAAGCGCCCCGATCATTCGCCTCTGGATTCGCGTGGGATGAGCGTATGCGTAAAAAGACTGCTTGAGCCGAGGGCTCTGTGATGGGAAAATATTTGTTTCTTTCATATATAGTGCTTCAACCTGCTGTTCAGCTCCCTTAATCGTCGCCGTTGCAGCGACTACTTTTGTATTCCACTTCCCATCTGTGAAGACGGCATTAAGCTGCTGGATTAGCGTCTCATAGTGAGAGTCAAACGAACCGAATTCTTCACGAAGTAAGTGTAGCTCGTCTTGGATTAACAGACTAGGTGGATCCACCGGATCGATTTCTACCCGGTCATCGGGACCGCATTCCCCGCCCTCATTCAGTATCCGCGTATTAGCAATGCAACGGTCCTCTCCAGAGAATCCGTGTTTATCACACCGAAGAAGAGTCCGCCCAAAGAGAGCAGTACGCATCCGTCGCTGCATTCCGATAATTGAGATTTTATCGATTGTAGCAACTACAAAAGTCGGCGTATATCGATAAATCTCTTGGTCTGTAACATAGACTGGGAGTGGCGCAGGATCGCCACCATTCCTCTGCACTTCATCACACTCCGGATTCTCGCACTTGTGTAGAATTCGACCTTGCTCGAGATCGCCATCGATGATAACACTATCCTCACCACAGAATGGACAATTACTAACATACTTTACTGAACTCTTGAACTCCTCATCGCTCTGAGCATCCCGGATGTAATTTGTATATTTACCACCGGAGAGTTTGTTCGGCGTGTTGTCGGATCCAACGAGGTATCCGACCGAGAAAGGTTCCCCGCCAATGTCGTCCCTACGCCTGATCTCTTCGGCCATTGCAAGGACATTCGCAATTCTTTGGAGTTGCTGCAGACTCAAGAACCGAAGCGGAAATTTTGCGAAGGCAGTCATTCCGTGCGTTTTCCCTCTAAACCGATCGTGGAATGCTGTGAACGTTACTAATCCCAAATAGGCCTCAGTTTTCCCACCTCCTGTCGGGAAATAGATGACATCAGCGACATCTAATTGCTCTGTGAACTGATCTTCCTCCCAATCGATCTCTATATCATCTCCGACCTGATCTGCCTGCTTCAGCATATCCGGGATCGTCATCAGAATGAATACAATCTGGAAGGTTCGCCACTTATCGAATCCCATCTTGACGAATGATTCGTTCATGCGTTTAAACGATTCAAGTGCTCGAGAATCTTGCCGAAGGCATTCTATTCCAGTAACCATCCGATCTCGGTGAGATTGAAAACTCTCGACTGAGGAATCGAAATCATTCTCTGCTTCCCGTGATTTATTATGAGTCATCTCCGACTTGATTTCTCGATAGTCGGAGACGGCAGCCTCCATTCCATCAGCCAGGTCTTCCAAGCAGTTGAACAGTGCTGCATCCCCATTCATTCCTGCGAGAGTGTCCATTGGAGCTGCAATATCATCCGGATTCCGGGACAGGTATCGTGACTGCTCGTATGTCGGGACCAATTCCGTTCGGACTCCAACTGGGTCATCCAATGTTGGGTTCTCAGAATATTGAGACCGATCAGGTACGCCCGAAGAATCGAGGTGTACGGGGTGTACAGGCTCTGTTGCCGTGTTCTCTCCCACAGCGAAGATACGACCGTCGTATTGATACTTATCGTCGATCTCGTTGGAATCGAATGTTTTCAGAGGTTCCCCCTCAATAGTGACTGCGACTTCGACATCAAAGAACGTTGATCGCCAGTCCTCATATCCTGGATCGTTTTTCTCTTGATATTCTTCATCTTCAGATTGGTAGTCTGACCCATGGGCGTTGATTAGACGGGCAGTGACTAGCAGGTAGTCACCGTCTTCGTCTGCTTTCACATCGAACTCAAGATGGGCATCCCACAGAGGCGGGATTTCGTCTCTGGCATATGAGTTCGTGAGATGATTTTCGAACGCCTGCTTGGAAGCAAGCGTTTCCTGGTCAAGCAGTGACGCTTCGTTCTCATCGACTCCTTCACTCCTTTTCCGAAATCGTCTATCTACATCGTACGCCTCCTTGTAGAGTTTAGACAGATCAAGTTCGAATACTCTCGAATCATTATCATCTATAAGCGACTTTACTTCGCTCCCAGTTACCGTAACGGCACTCCAATCTGGGTCTAATCTTTCGTAGGTACGGAGCAGATCTGTGACCTCATCTGTGTCCATGACGCTAGAGCCACTATCGCCATCTCCGGCATCGGTAGGAGATGTCTCTCGGTCTTGGTCTAGAACCGATGCCGATTCGTTGTCGTTGGATTCCCGCATCTGCTCGTCATATGTCGGGAATCGACGCTGGAAGGCAGATGCTCGAGGGAAAATCGAAATCTCTGCATCATCAGCAATTGTGCGCGGGAGACGGAAGGTAACTCCAATTTTGAATGGTGCAACCTTTTTTGCTACGTTTTCAAAAGATTCCTCGTTCGCCTTAGCCTCCCGATACTCATACTGAGAGGGTAAAGCAGCCGCAAAAAACTGATTCTGAGGACGACTGCCATACAGAGATTCGTATTGGCCTCCACGTCCAGTGATTCGCTCTGATAGATCGTTCGTCAGAACATTGTTGACTAATTGTCGTCGAATATAATCGACATTAGTATCTTCCTCATACGCTTCTGATGGCGGGCGCGTGTATCGTGGCGCATTCGACGGAGGAGCGTCCCGTGACATAATATGACAATTTCAATAATTCGACGGTTGATAAAACTATGTTCAAGAATTGTTTTATGAAACTACGTCGAACGCCATCTACCAAGGTAGCTGTACGAACGAGTAACGCCATGCTCAATTGACGTTACCTTATGAGCCAGGACGAGTGGTTCATTATCTTCGTCGAACTTCTCAAAATCAGATACCCGGATGTCTAGGCCCTGATCGTTTCTAAGTAGATCCTTTACTTCCATATCTTCAGAGAGGAGTTCTTCTTGAGCCTCGTCGAGCCATTTATCTATCAATTCGCTTTTGACGCGTCGTATTGTCCTATTCGCGTTCCAGCATTCATCGAGTTGATTCTTAATTTCATCTAGGTCGTACGCATCTGCGATATAATATAAGGAATCCTTTGATTTCGGCATAGTCACCTCACCATGATACCAGTCTCTGTAGGTAGATTTGTTTTTAGGGGTAATCTCTGTGCTATTCATTTGTTCTACAAAATCCTCGAAGCTGTGGTCTCGCAGGTCGATCTCCCGTTGTAGCAGATCCTTCCACTTGTTGGCTTTGACCACAATACTCGCTTCACCCATATCATAGAGCTGTCGTTCAACGTGAGTTCGGATTTCCATCCGATCTCGAACACTGACGACGTATTCCCCGACGTTTACTTCTCGAAGTGATTTAGATGTACGTACTTTCGCATCCATTCTAACAACCTCAACGGATGCATTTGGTTTATCAGCCATTCGGTAACCATCTCCAGCAACAAGTTCGATACAACCGTCAATATCGCGCCGACTCCAAGTGGACTGTTTTGAATTATCGGACCCAGAGTGGGTCGGTTGATATTGCCCATTTGACGAGTTAGAGACGTTATTCTTCTGTTCGATCAGTTCTCTCAGCCTTTCACGTTTGTTCGGATCCTTGCTCTCGTGATTCTTAAACGTCGAAGAACCAGATGATGTCTCATCTTCATCTGGAATGTTGATCCGGATTCCATCAATGCCAGGAGAGGCGACTGTCGGCGAAGAATTGTCCTCACTTGGCGGGAGTTCTACGCTCGGTAGTTCTTCTTCTAACTCTTTTAAGATACTCCCTTCTTGTGAGTTCAAAATGTCGTCTTTGTGTGGGGTAGCCTCATTCATAGTAGAGTTGAGATTGGAAGCCTGTGAAAATAGTAGACCTAACTCATGAGGATATGTGAGAATAGTAAGTTCGCCTCCATGTGGCGAACGCAAGAGCCACCGATCGGAGTATTTTGGCGGTCCATACAGCATAAGACGGTCTGCAGAGTATGATCGGGTTAATTCAGAGGGGGTCTGAATAGTTACTGAGTCTTGAGCTTCAAGCCAAAATTCTTTCCTATTGATGTACATATCTGCGCGCAAAGCCTCTGCTTCTGGGTCATCCGGGGCAACAATAATCAGAGATTCATTATTGTCTGTCGCGTTGAGCATCTCCGAGAGTACCCTACCCCGTTTCCAAGATAAATTCTCATCATTATCTAGCATCTCACAAAGGTCCTCAAGATCGTAGATCGCATTCTGAAGTCCAGTCCCTCCTGCCTGTGAATCACCAGACAGGTTTGATTTCATTTGACGGAGTGCTCCTACTCGTCCAGAAAGAGTAGTTGCCATAGCGTGTTGTGCTCTGTAGATGTTGCTCTGAGAGAGATTCGACAGGTTCCTTGAAAAGGCAGAAATTGTATCTTTAAGATAATATCTAGCGAATTTTAGCTGTTTGGTTCCAACTTCGTTGACAGTGGAATCAAATTCTTGATAAGCTTCCCACAGCCTGGAAAATTGATCTGTGACGGTACCTGGTGGACAGATTCGTGCTTCATACGATTGTCCATCTACCTTCCGTTGGAGATGGTCTCGCTCTCTTTTTGTACAGCTTGGAACAACTTCATTATTCTCGTGAGACACATCGGTTTCTTCACTCTGTTCTGCCGAAATTACTTTGTTCAGTGCAGGAAGACTCCAAGCCCATGTCGTGTCAACCTCTCCCGAAATACGGTCGTATGTCTGTCCGAGAGGGTCGCGAATATAGTAGACCACTGTAGGAATTTCCGCATTCTCACGCCACTCTTGAAACTCATCAAACCGCTCTTCGTCAAATCCTACTCCTTCATCATAAAGTACAGCCTGAATCTCATCAGCATGTTCTGAATTAGGTAGTCGCGTAGCCCATTTCGCATATATGACTGCCGGTGGGGCGTCTTCAGTTACGTAGTGATGTGTGCGGTGGGCTAGAGATCCGTCGGACTTCACTGATGCAAGTGGCCATCGACCAGTGGAATATTCGAACGCACCTTTCATGCGCTCATATCGGTCTCGAATATCACTATTTCGAGACATAATCATCACTGCACGCCGGTCCATTCCCATCATCTCAAACAAGCCAGCCAGCGTGTGCCGGTCAAGGTACTCTTGCCTCAGTGTTGGTGATATAATACAGAGATCTCGCTCTTGCCGAATTGCACTTCTAACCAGCTGAATATGTGTCTCCTCGGTAGGTGGTAGCTGATATTCATCGCTGCCGAGAGAAACTAACCTAATATTCCCCATTTTAGTCGTTCTACTATCATGAATGAGGGCTGGCTTATATATCCTAGTTGTATGTCTGAATAGAATACTCCCCATTGCAGGAGTGACGCAAACTATTTCTTAAAATCACCAACACATACGCCGACACCAACTTGAGGCCATCATGTACCATGGTTAGCTTAGAATTCGCTCAAAGGTCATCAACAATGCCGAGACGGCCGACCTGACTACTCTCGCTGTCAAGGACGCGATCGGCGTCGTCGACCGGCGGGACCGATACGTCATTCCCTCGGAGGAGACCCTTACTCCCCTGACCCGTTTCGGGGCCTCCCAGGACGACAGGCTTGACCTCCTCGACGAATCCATTCAGGATCGTACCGACGCCGGGGAGACGCTCCTCGCAGTCATTCGAGCCCTCGAACGGGCAGATGGCCCCGTGGAGACGGCGGAGGACGTCCGATGGATCGTTGTAGGCATGGAGGACTCCGACGACGTCCCGACCACCGAAGAGGTCCGGTCCG
>LFCJ01002406.1_pt1 | contig 13489 bp, 16 predicted proteins | sample 643141 | NCBI WGS metagenome assembly LFCJ01 (sample SAMN03766243, study PRJNA286221) | soda lake metagenome | biome: soda lake; feature: Kulunda steppe; material: water; isolation source: sample B1-Br-g2 brine of Lake Bitter-1 | place: Russia: Kulunda steppe | collected 2010-07 | reverse complement strand
GCTGCCAATCATGCTATCTGTTCCTGGGCGCACCAGGTGCAGCCAATCATGCTATCTGTTCCTGGGCGCACCAGATGCTGCCAATCATGCTATCTGTTCCTGGGCGCACCAGATGCTGCCAATCATGCTATCTGTTCCTAGGTACACCAGGTGGAGCCAATCATGCTATCTGTTCCTAGGTACACCAGATGCTGCCAATCATGCTATCTGTTCCTGGGCGCACCAGGTGCAGCCAATCATGCTATCTGTTCCTGGGCGCACCAGATGCTGCCAATCATGCTATCTGTTCCTAGGTACACCAGATGCAGCCAATCGTGCTATCTGTTCGTAGGTACACCAGATGCTGCCAATCATGCTATCTGTTCGTAGGTACACCATGTGCAGCCATGGTCAAGATATCACCAGGCTCAGGATACCACCAGGGTTCCAGAGCCTGTGCCGGGTCCTTCCAGGGGGCAGGCTGTAGCCCCTGGGACACTGCAGGTGCATGCAGGCCCCCTGCTGGCTGCCTGAGCAAGAATGCCAATCAGGCCGGAGAGCACGCCGCAGGCGCCTTTGTGCACACGCGGGAAAGTACGCACTCCCGCAGCCACCTTGTGTACACAAGGAGAAACTCTCGCAGCCACCATTCCCCCTTTCGCAGATACAGCATTCACATGTGCATACTGACCTGTGGTGCATTGTGCACACATGCTTGTATGCACATGATGCACACGCGCATGCTCACGCTTGCACCTCTCCCCCCACCTGTGGTCTTCGCCCTTGTCAGGGGTCGCTGCGGCTGCGTAGTCTGCCAATCTGCCCGTCAGCACCAGCGCCCGAAGATACTCAGCAACAACTGCCGCACCCGCTGCGTACTGCAGGCCAAACATAGGACGACCCAGGTGAATAGCAGGATGGGGCAGCGCTCTAAATGTAAAAGAACAAGGGCCTATCGTAAAACAGGGGCAATGCAAGAGCAGAAGGACTACCGGCCAGGTGCATGTCAAACCACGAGCGTCACAGGCAAGGGCAGGGAGAGGACCAAGCAAGGAAATGACATGCGACTCAGCACATGAGGTTTGAAGCACGTGGTGTGGTGGGAAGGAAGCTTGTTGGCTCTTTTAGGGTCAGGTGGAGGAGGCAGCCATGTAGCTGGGTAGCCATGCATATGCACGACTAAAGGGGCAGCAGAAAACAAGGGCCAGGGCATCCACTGCCCCAAGGAATGCCTGCATCTGCGTTTAACCTTCTGCATCCGGACGAAGCCACAGGCCCTGCAGGTGGGCAGGCACAGCCCCTGACGGCTGCTTGCAGAGGCAAGGTGCATAGAGAGGCAGACTCATTGGGGGAACTGGGGCAGAGCAAGCCAATCAGCCAGGATGCTGGGGACAGGCTCCATAAATGTACCCTTGTGGGCAGTGAGTCAGGGGCGCGCTTTGGCAGCCACAGTGGCTGCCTATCTCAGCGGCCGAAACAGCAGCGTGTGGCTAGCTGGCAAGAGCAGGAGCACATTCCTGCAGCTGCAGCTGCTCTTAGAAAATGGTGCAGACAGGTGGCTTGAACAGGCATCATAGTACAAAATTGCTGCTGCAGCAAGGGAAGAAAATCACAGTAGCTGCAGCCACCGAGACATGCTGCAGCATATATGATTGTGCTGCAGGGACGAGGGGTGAATTCAGACCAAAAGGATAAAGGGTCATGACTATGCGATCTAGACCAATTTAAACTGGACATGGCAGCAGCAAAGTCACCCTGACCTCATCATAGCACCTGGCAGCAGCTCGTGCAAGCAGTAGCATGCCCCCCACCGCTACACGCAGCAGCATTTGCAAGCTGCAGCATGCCCCTAATTGATGCTCACTCCAGCTAGCTGGGTTGTTTTACAAGAGCAGGCTCCCTTTTTTAAATGGGATAGCAGCCCCACAGGTCAACGGGTCCACGCAAAGACACAAATGCATCTTGGAGGAATGCAACAGTCTTGACAATTGATTGGAAGCGAGCCATGCTCTTTGATTAAATGAGCGTGTGCGCAAGCCATGATAATCCAGCTGCAATGTTGAGTGACATGCTTGAGGGGATGCGCGCATGAAAGAATAGATGCAAGGTTGCATGGAAGAGCGTTACAATAACGCATGCAAGCATGGCTGCACTAGAGGCGCACCATGCAAAGCAACAGTGAGCTAGGCTCCTCTCCAAAGCAGAAGAACACAATAAAAAGGATGGCATTCAGCGCCTGCCTCATGCGCACCTGCTTGCTCTCTACACGCGCTATGACCTCGCGCGGGCTGACTTTGTTGAGCTCCCTTAGCAAGCTGGCATGCTTTTCTGGGCTCTTGGGATCCTCCTCACATGCCTCCCGCAGCCGCTTTAGCTGCTGCTGCTGTACCCACAGGGGCAGCTTGCTCAGCAGCGCCAGCAGGCCGTGCCCAACAGAGCGGCAAAATGCTGCCAACGCAGCCAGCGCAGCGGTCAGCTCCTTCCAGGGCGATCCTGCTGCTGGTTGCTCTTGCTGCTGCTTCTGCTGAGAGGATGCTTGTTGGGGGGCTGGGCCCGCCTGACCACCTGTGCCTGAGGAGGGCGCCTCATCCTCAATCTCTCGTGCTCCCTCGATCATGATGCCCGAGCCCTCATCCCGAGAGCCAGGCAGCTGCTGCTCTTTGACATTGCCAGCATACGCCTGCTGCGCCTGCTCATCAGCACTGAGCTGCTGCTGCTGTTGCCCAGGTGGCACGTCTGGCTCCTCATGCGCCTGCGCTGAAGGGGCAGATGGCTGGCTTGCGATTGGTTGCTGCCCTGCTTGCTTGGCACCAGAGTTTGAAGGTCTAGACTGGCTGTCCCCACTCCTGTCTTCACTGCTGGATGCCCTGACCTGCTGTGCTAGCAAGCTGTGCCTTGTTTGAGGGCCTAAAATGGGAAGTGGGAGAAGAGTGGGCAAGCAAACACCGAAGCTATGCGGTCGTATATGTGCGATCTGATTGGAGGCACGCCAGTTGCTGCAAGCCCCACACACCATCCCTCTACTCTTCATGGAGAGCATGGGCTTCTCGCACGAGCCCTTTCTAACTCTAATGTATATAGCGTAATTAAATCGCGGTCTAACTATAATACATGCGATATTTTGATGGGCGGTGGGTTCCTCCAAAATAGGTGCACATCTTAGCTTAAATTGCACAGTAAACACGCATTGTTTGAGTGCACAAGCTGACGGAGATGATTTTGTAGGCCATTAAGTTATGCTTGATCCAAGCTGTTTTATTCGCATGAGCCTGCAATGGATGCCGCTTCAATCTAGTTCTGCACACAGGTCTTCTATAGTCTTGCGCTGGCTGGGGCTGCATGCACCGAGAACAATGCATTCACGCAGCAGTGACCGACGCTGTGGTGCGCTGATGCAGATGAGCTGCAAATCCCGCTGATTAATACCGAGTAGCAGATTCACGAGTTCCGACCGGAGCCTGCACAGCACGAAGACAAGCGCATTTGTGTTAACAGTACATGCCAACCCTGTACATGGCAGTCAGGTGAGCTGGATTCTGTTGAAAGCTGCAGTTCAATGCTATGGAGTGCGGCAATTTATGCAGGCTTTGGATCCAAAGAATGAGCACGTGAATATTTCAAAAGATAAAATGCATGCAACTTCAGGGTTCAATCTTGCAGGCCACCAAGAATTGTGAGGGCTTTCTCACAATGTCCACCCCTTTCCTTCCAAGGGTTACCTCGTAATTCCAACTCGCCCGGCTGCATGTTTAAATTGCATGCATCTTCACCATTATGACACCATCACCTATGTCAGAGCACATAATGTATGAAAAGGAGCCAAGGCTGTGGCTTTCCCCTCCATGCACACCCCCAGGGCTTGAGAACACAACATATGGCCAGGCATAACTGCTGCATGCTGAATCAACTGCACCTGCTTACCTGGCTACAACATCCTGTGAGCGTGGAGAGGCAACCTCCCCCCGGTTTGCTGACTGTGCCTCTCTAAGCAGCTGCTCTTGAGTGAAAAATAGGTTAATGAACTCGACCTATCAGCACCAGAGGAAGCAAGAGCCATACATAAGCTTGGACAAGATTGGGCCTGTGCACAGGACTACATGCAAAAGTGCTAGCAATGCAAGAGCAGCGGTTGTAACAACAGGTGAATCAGAGCAGGGCCTGAATGCAAGGGCCCGACTCTCGGCCACACCTTAGGTAGGCTGCCTATCTTAAGTGCTGATGCCATGGTTCAATCTTTTGTGGACTGAGATGAGCATACAACACACTAAGATGTTGCAGACTAGGCACAGATGCTGGGGTTTGCAGCTAAGTGCTACCAGTGTAGTACGGACCATGCCCGCTGGGGCGCACTGATAGCGGCCGGGCCTCCTCTGCATAGACTTACCCTTGCCGTGCAATGCTCGCGAATAATAAGCACATCCTCACTCTTCACCCCATCCATCCTGTCTTTATGCTGGGCACTTGTGCGAATTATTTCTCACAAGTGCAGGCTCCAGCGCATGCCATGCACCTTCCCCCAACTTTCCTCTCTTGAATGCCCCAAGGCCAAGCACTCCCCTCTCTCATCCTATCGTTCCCTCCCAAGCAAGTGCACATCAAGCCCTTTCCCCTCCCACTTTACCCCACGCCACATGATACACTCCTAGGCACAGACGCCAAACAGCCTACCCCCACAAGCTCCTCCAGTGTTCTCCCAAGCATGCGCAAATCCAGTGCCCCCAAGCACGCGCAGATCCAGCGCTCCCAAGCACGCACAGACCCAGCGCTCCTAAGCACACGCAGCCCCCACGCTCCCTGCTTGCACTTGGGCGTCCTCCAGGGCGGGGCATGCATCTGCCACACCCACCTCATCCATGTGCTCCCGCGCGTGCGCAAACCACGCCTCTCCCCCCACTCTCCTGCTCCCTGCAGCCTCTGCCCCAGGCCCGCCTGCTGCCACCACCAGCACATCTTGTTCCTCGTTTGAGTCGCTGAAGTAGGTGTCTGAGGTGACGGAGGTCAGGGGCTTGGAGGGCGGCGGCAGCAGGTGGGCCAAGGGCTGCCGATGCAGCGCCAGCCAGGTGCGGAAGTTTGCGGAGGCAAAGAGGCGGGAGTACAGCTCCACAATGGCAGAGGTGCCGCCCAATCTGTCGGCAGGGATGGGATGGAAGGCGGGGGACATTGCTTGATCGATGATGCAAGTTGTTGCACAGGAGAGGCGGGTTAGGTTACATAGCTGTATCTGCCACAGGGAAGGCAGGCTTGGCGGTCTATGGTTATGGCAACAATGCAGCATTCCGAGGCCGCAGCGTTTTTTCATGATGCAACTATGGTTGTTTGTTCTGGTAAAGCCCTCTGATGGAAACGCAGGCCACCATGGTGTAGGGTGACCATGATTGTGCAAGCTGATGCAGGTTGATGGATGGAGATTTGATGGAGCAAACCTGCACCAACTTGCGAGCGAGATCAAGTGGTGTAGCAAGTTGGTACGGGCTGATGCACGGGAGAATGTTTTGAGCGAGCCTGCATGAGCTAGCGAGCGAGATTGAGTGATGGAGCAAGTTGGTTCGAACTGATGCAAGGAAAGGGGGTGCGGCCTTTTTAAATCCTGGCACATTCCCAACAGCCAAACATCTCAGTCACGGGCGCCCTCACAAATGGCTCACAGGCCAAACATCTCAGTCAGGGGCGCCCTCACAAATGGCTCACAGGCCGAACATCCACATCACACGGAGTGCCCGGGCAGCTGCCTCGTATTCCAGCCCTCCCCCACCAGCCTCCCTGCCAGAGCGCGCCTGCTCACTGCAGCCACAGCAGCACACCCACCGCTCGGACACGACAGCCGGCACGGCCGCGGCCTGGGTTGCCTTCAGGTACTGCAGGAATGCAGCAGGGTCCCAGACTGGCAGCCAGCCATCTGGGCCCAGCTCAGTGAAGCGCTGCAGCGGCCGCAACAGCCCGGTGGTGAGGTCGTGGAAGTGCCGGCGGATGGCGCCGTTGTTAACAAACGCGATGCGCGTGACCTGTGACACATGCGGGTGCATCAGAGGCAGGCAGCGGGCCTTGTGTGGCTGGCATGGCCCAGTACGCCTGCTTTCCTGTGCTGCGAGGAAGGATACGGCCAGTTCCCATTGTGGAGGGCAAAACTGAGGGAGCCTTGCAGGATGCACTGTGAACAGAGCACTCCAGGGTCTTCTGAGGCTCTGTTCAGAAAAGTGTTTTGGGGAAAGTTGCAGATTGGCATGCAAGCAGGGAGGAAGTGCAGTTCCGGGGAATTTGCGATTTTGCGCACAAGCAGGGAGGGGGCGCATCCCTGGGGAGTCAAATCACATTTTGACATGCAAACAGGAATTCAGGAGCCGCCGGCCTCTTAGCGCCGACTCACTCCCCCGCGTACATCCCAGTATTGGTTGCTTCACAGAGCCAAACCCTGCAGAACATGCCGTGATTGGACACCTGTCGACCACTGTGAGACCACAAGACAGCTACAGCAAAGCAACACTGTGGGTGCTGATCCTCAGGGATCCCTATACCCCAGAGGGACCTCTGAAAGGGAGCAGCCAATGGCAAGTATGTGTTGGAGACCGCCATCTTGATGAGGGGGGCTTCTTTGTTGCATGCTGCACCTTCGTCTGCAAGCGCTGCTGGTCCATTCCGTGCTAGGCATTGTGCCAAAATACTGGGGTCTACCTTCTTGCACTGCAAAGGGGGCTGTGCAGCAGGTGCCATGCAGGCGGGGCTCTGCCCGTCTCATTGCTTTCAGGGCTTGCATCACCTTGTCTCACTACAGGCTCGATGCTCTTTGGGCTCGCATTCCCTTACCTCGGGCTTGCATCCCCTTACCTTGGACTTGATGTCGCCTGGCTTGGGCTGCAGCAGGCGTGCCAGCAGCTTATGATCGGGACGGGTGAGGGGCCGGTACTGCGACCACAAGGCCTCCATGTGCCCCGACAGCAATGCCTGCAAGCATGCATGGGAAACATGGAGGGCAGTAAAAACTAAGCCCCCACATGCTCCCAAAGCCGCGCTTGCAAGCTTGCATGCAAGCATGAGTGGCCCCCTATGTATGACCGTGCTATGTGTGACTTCAGGGCCCCTGTACAGACAGACACCTAGGCCAGGGCATGCGCAGGCTGCAGACCCAGCACGACCGCCCAAAAGGCCAAGGTGCATACCCAGCACAGCCGCCCAAAAGGCCAAGGTGCGGACCCAGCACAGCCGCCCAAAAAGCCAAGGTGCGGACCCAGCACAGCCGCCCAAAAGGCCAAGGTGGGGACCCAGCACAGCCGCCCAATAGGCCAAGGTGTGGCCGCCTGTCGGGGGAAGCTATGCTGGAGGTTTATTGGGGTGTGCGCCATTGTCTGTGCTGCATGCAACATTTTTTGTGCATGTCGATGAATGCTCCATGCTCAGCAAGGGTGTTTGCGCAGGCTGTTGACTGGACAATTGCGCAAGTGGATACATATATGCGCAGCCAGCAGTCAAAGTAGCCAGCCAGTGAATGGCCCCTGCTGCAGCAGTACACTGAGCCAGTACCCTAAGCCAGGCTGAGTGCGAGAATGAGCAGTATAAGTAGAGCGTGCTTGTGCATAGACTTCCTGGAGCGCAGAGGGGGGAATACTGGCAGGAAGAATGGGAGGCAGTACCAGGTGTCTTACCTGCGAGCCTTGGCTGCGAGCGCGTATAGCTTTTACAGCTCCCCCCAAGGATGACGATGCTGATGATGATGACGCAGGCAACCCATCTTTGTCCTTCCCAGTGGTCGCCCACATGTTGCCTGTTTGCAGGAAGGCAGGGGTAAGATGTTGCCTGCTTTTGCAAAGGAGGGCAAGCTCATCTCTGCATGTGCAGCTGCCCATTTGTAGCTGCCTTTTACCTGTCAAAGACAATAAAATGACAGGTCCTGTGATGTGCTAGACCTTGCCCACCATGACCATCAACGCTTATGATGCCAGCTTATCACCGTTTTACTGTTTTACTGTCAAGTGGACTTCGACTGCTCAAGGCTGGCTAGCTTCCCCCACTTGCTCATGAACATATTTCAATAGCAAAAAGGCCTCAAGCAGCCTGGCAGCTGCTGCAGAAAAGCGACGCCAGAGGGCACCAAATGTCTGCATGAGCCACTGGCCTAGATGCCTGGCCCATGTACACCGGAATTGCTACAAGGCAGGGCGTGTGCACACCTGAGTTGCGGCCGTCAATAGCCAGGATGCTGGGCCAGTGTGTCAGGGCCTTGATGAAGAAGAGGTTGGTCACACCAAACAGGCACGGCACCCCTGATGGGCCCGGTCCAAAGTCCACTCCATCCTCTGGGCCCTCTGCATCAAGCTCCCTGCTGCCCGCCGCCGCCGTGCGACTGCCCCTTTTGCTACTGCTGCTATTGACTTGTGGGTCGCCAGTGCCTTGGGAAGAGCAGGAGAGGGTGGGCGAGGCTTGCAAGTGGGGGGGGTCCTCAGGGAGCGCGCCCTTGGCCAAGAGCGCAAATGCACCATCATGGATGGTATGGTAGGGTCTGTGCGCACAGGGGAGCAGGGGGGTCTAAGCAGCAGCGACTCATATAAATGGAGCCCATGAATAAGGACTGCTGGAGCAGCATCATGACATCATGGATGGGGCATGAAGAATGGTGCCCGCAAGAGAAGCACACACAGCGGGAGCATCATCATCATCATCATCATCATCATCAGCAGCAGCAGCAGCAGCAGCATTGGCCATTTGCAATGCCCACTCTGAGCGCTGAAGCTTCAAACACACAAGAATGGTGCACCAATCCTGTTCGCAAAAGAAGGTAGTATCACTCCTGGACCGGTGCATATCTGGGCACATGTTTTGGCTTGTGCACGACATAAGCCAGCTGCACTCACAAGAGGACCGTTGCAGCAGGAGAGATACAGACATGGTGTGAAGGACTGTGCTAGCAGGCACAACCCAGATGGCATGTGCTGAGACATGGTGTGGTATTTGAGGAGCAGCTGATCCCCTTAAAAAGCCAGCTGCATCACTGTGTTGGGGACATGCTTGCCATTGCGACGTTCCATGACTTCCTTAAGGAGCTCTTGGTGAGGCGGGGCCACAAGAGCAGCTGGGTAGTACTGAGAGCATAGATTGCTTGTATAGATCAAGACCAGCGTCTGGTTAACACTGAGTTAACCAGCAATTAAGGTGGGATGCTCTTGATTTAAGCAATCAAGAGCAGCAAGTGAGCACAATGGCAGAGCACCAGTGTACAAAAAGCCCAAGCTAGAGGAAGTTCACTGGAATAAAGCAATTATCAAGACCAGGCCCTCAGAGCAGCACCTTAAAAGCATTACAAGGACAAGGAAGCACCTTTAATAAGCATCAAATGAGATGAGGCCTTGAGAGCATGGAATGAGGTGAAGCCATGAGAGCGCCAAGCGGCACCACAGGGGCATTGGAGGCTAGAGGCAAGAAGATGGCACGTAGGCAGCAACACGACCTTTGCTTCTGACAATCAGTAGAAGATGCGGAACAACAAGGTTCTCATAATTTAATCACACGGAGCAGCCTCAGGCACACATAAGCTCCAAGCAAGAAGCTCGAAGTAGTGTGACTGGGTCTTGTGCGCTAAGTAGCTCAGCACATGATCAAACTCGGCGCACCTGAAGTCGTACGCAAAGGGGACTGGAGCGATCAAGGACATAAGCGCTACTGTTGCCCACGAGCAATCAGTGGGAGAGGGGCCAAAGACCATGAGGGGCTTGCCAAGGAGCACCTGCAATAGTGTGAAGTGGTGGTGCTTCACAGGTCATGAGGAGTAGAGGCAGCACGTGTTTTGTATTGACGCCTTGTTGGGGGTGTCTTGCCTGCACCAAATGGACCAGGCGTTGCAATTTTTTTCTGGGAATGCTAGTTTACTTATGAAACATGGCATAAGGGATGGAGGATTTGTGCATTTTGAATCATTCACGCATTCAAATTTGCCGCACCTGAATACATCAATGTTTTCCAAATCTTGAAAACCCTTCCCAAAATGGGCCTTGTGGTTCACCTGCTTTGCTTTGTTTTTTCTCAAAAAGATACCCATGTCACCCCCCCTAGACTTGGACACTGTGATGAAATGTACAAACATGGAAACAGGGGGGGTGGGAGGGGAAGGGGATTGTTAGTTGGCATCAGTTACAGCTTCCCTTTCCTTCCCCTCCTCTCAGAAGCCCACTGGCAGACGTTTATTCAATTGTTGTGCATCTTTCAAACTCTACCAAAAAAATCATTTGCACGCAGCAAGCTCAAATCAGGCAAATCCTCCAACCCTGCATGGCATGGTGTAATCAGGCAATGATGGCTGGTCTCGCCATATTGCATGCATCTGGGCAGCGCTTGTGGGGTGCCAAACAGTGCACTCGGGCAGGGTGTCCCCAGCTGCTGGTTGCCTTGCAGTGTCTCTTCCCGCGCCCCCACATGCAATCTGGTGCAGGGTCTGTCCATGGTGGTGTTTTGGTGACTAAGGTGGGCGCGGGAAGGGGCAGGTGTGCAGATCCAACACGCGCATGCAAGGTATATGTATGCCTCTGGCCCGTCCGCCCTTCTGCGCTCTTGAGCGCAGGCGCCCCCCTGGCACGGCGCAACCCGCAATCCGTGTGACAAGCACCCAAACAGGTATGGTGTGCGGGGGAGGGTGCGGGGCAGCGGCGCTGGCAGGCACCCTCTTGATCCCACTGCCCTGTGGGACAGTGCCAAGGCCTGTGTCAAGAGACTGAGAAACAAGTATGAGATTGTTGATACATGAGCATTGCCAGCAAATGGATGATCCAGCGGTAGGCAGACGTATTGACCAACGGTGCATTTTACGAGGAGCCCAATAACAGTACACAATAACAACACTTTTGCGGCAATGTTGGTGCAGCGGCAGTGCAAACAAGCAGCGGATGGCCAAGGATTGGTGCAGAAGCGGATGCAATTGCCGGGAGGAAAGGTGTCTGGACACTGTGCGGGCCATTGCGCACGTCAGTGCAGATGTAAACTGGTGTACAAAGCTCATGCGCATTGCAGCAAAAGCCTGTGCACAAACGGGTGTGAGCAATGCCTAGGTTGAGGCAGAAGCATGGCCGTAATGCAAGCGCAGATCAATCAGTAGGCGTGGCATGAACCCCAAAGCTGAGAGCAATGCACGCCAGATGAATTACTGCCACCTTTCTGTCAGAAGTGACCGGGGCTATGTGACTGCGGTGCTGTTGCAGTCTTTAGTGTGCCCAGTCCAGTGAGCACGCTGCCAACAGACAGCACCAGCCTTGCTTGATGCTGTATTAGCGCATGGGACCCTAGATGTGCAGTGAGGGTAGACTGCTCATGGGTTGCCAAGACTGCAGCAGGGCTGCATGGTTGCATGTTGATGGATGTACGCATACATGCAGCGCACACAGCACGCGCGTGACTCACAGCGTGCGCTCAGCCCCCTGTCAGGGGGGTGAGGCCACGGTCGAGGTGGATGCGAGCATGCGGACGTCCAGCATGCGCCATGCTTGCATCGGAGGACGCGTTTTCTGGGGGCATCCAAAGGCAGGCGCTTGCCTAAGACACCACCCTTCGCCTCCCTCCCTCTCTGCCTCCCTTACTACCTCTCTCTTGCTGCCTCTCCCTCTCCTGCATGTGCTGGTTGCCAGAGTCCCCTGTGTTGTTGCCATGGCTGGATTGGCCTGACGCCTTGAAAGCAGCCAGCCAAAGGCACCAATCAGCATGCAAACAAGCACCCATACGCCCACAAGGGTTGGCACTTGCAGCCTGGGCAGAACACTGGCACGACAGGCAATACGCTTGTCCAGTAAAAAAGCCCAAGCCTGCCCAGCTGAAAGCAGCGTCCCACCACGCAAGGCCAGTGCTGCAAGGCCAGTGCTGCAAAGCATTCCCTCCCACCACTTCCCCCTGACACCTGGGGCCGCCCTGGCCTGCCCTGCCCCTCATCGTTTCCCACAGGTACCCCGCTCCTCATTGATCCCCACAGGTACCCTGCTCCTCACCGATTCCCACAGGTGCCCCGTTCCTCACCGATTCCTACAGGTACCCCGCTCCTCACTGATTCCCACAGGTACCCCGCTCCTCACCAATTCCCACAGGTACTCCGCTCCTCACTGATTCCCACAGGTACCCCGCTCCTCACCAATTCCCACAGGTGCCCCGTTCCTCACCGATTCCTACAGGTACCCCGCTCCTCACCAATTCCCACAGGTACTCCGCTCCTCACTTGATTCCCACAGGTACCCCGCTCCTCACCATTTCCCACAGGTGCCACAGCTTGTCCAGCTGCGACGCAAAGCAGCCAAACACATCGGCTTCATGGAAAGGGCCGGGCGGCCCAGAGGCATGGCTGCTGGGGTCTTGAAGGCCCACTGACAGCCGCCGCACCACCACAGGCACATTGCCGCCCCCTGCAACGCGTGGGCATGTGTGGGCGGCGTGCACGTGCAGGTACTTTCCTTGTGTGCGTTTGTGAGTTTAGGTGTAATCACGTGTGCGCGTGTCCTCACATAGACTTACGGCTAGGTGCCTAAGGTGTGAAACAGGCCCCAGGCATGCACAAATAGGATAGAAGGACCAGAGCTAGACGCACGCACGTGCACTGCAGGCATGCAGACTTGGTCAACTGACAAGACACGCTGTGCCCACCCACACATACTCTGTCGACTAGCTTAACAAAATGTGCCCTCCCACACGTACGGCCAACTGGCCCAACAAAGTGTGCCCACCCACACATGCACCTCACGCCCTTCCAACCCTTACTCCTATCGCCCTCTGCAGACACAAACTCTCTCACCCACGCACACGCCCTGGAAGCCCTTGCTCACTGCCTACACACCTACAGTGCTATGGCCTGACAGCCTGCAGTGCTGTGGCCTGGCGGCCTGCTGTGAAGTTCTGCGCCAGCCTGCAGTGCAGTGCTGTGGCGTGACAACCTGCAGCGCTGTGGCCTCACACTGTGAGGCTGTGACAGCCTACACACCTGCAGTGTTGTGGCCTTAAAGTGAGCCACGGCTTTGCTGGTGGGGTGCAGTGCAGTGCTGTGGCGTGACAACCTGCAGCGCTGTGGCCTCACAGCTTACACACCTGCAGTGTTGTGGCCTAAAAGTGAGCCACGGCTTTGCTGGTGGGGTGCAGTGCAGTGCTGTGGCGTGACAACCTGCAGCGCTGTGGCCTCACAGCCTACACACCTGCAGTGTTATGGCCTAACAGTGAGCCACGGCTTTGCTGGTGGGGTGCAGTGCTGGGCGCAGTGGAGGCTGAGGAAGCAGCGGCTGTGGGTGTACTGCTGCCTGGCTGCAGGGGCTGCTGCAGGGGCCCGTCATTGAGGCCTTGCTGCTGCTGCTGCTGCCTGTGTTGGCTTGGGGTGGTGAGTGCTTGTTGGTCTGCTGAGCTGGCAAGGCTGCTCACGCTGCTCAATGCCGACGGCATGGTGGCTTGGGCCTCCAGGTTGGCAGCTGTTCCTGCGCGTGGGTGGTGGAGGGGGTGCGCGCAGGAAGGTGAAGCAAACACGTACACGTACAAGTGCACTCTCTCTCTCTCTCTCTCTCTCTCTCTC
>LFCJ01002405.1_pt1 | contig 13490 bp, 18 predicted proteins | sample 643141 | NCBI WGS metagenome assembly LFCJ01 (sample SAMN03766243, study PRJNA286221) | soda lake metagenome | biome: soda lake; feature: Kulunda steppe; material: water; isolation source: sample B1-Br-g2 brine of Lake Bitter-1 | place: Russia: Kulunda steppe | collected 2010-07 | reverse complement strand
CCTTCCCGCTTGTCTTCCCACCTCTTCCACTGCGGATGTCCCAAAAAGTGCTTGCGCAGCTGCCCGCCACGCGAACTTGCTTGCCCAAGCCTGCCTAGGCGCTGCCACTTGCGTCTGCCAACCCATACGCCTGCCTACCAGCTCGCAGCATGCGGCCGCCCACTTATACACCTGCCGACCACTTGCGTCTACCCATCTTGCCCGTCGCGCATGCCTGCTTGCCCTGCTCTTTGCATGCACCTGCCCACCCTACCTCTGTCACTTGCACCTGCCCACGCTGCTCGTCTTGAGTTCCTGCCCACCCTCTGCCTGCTGCACACGGTGCACACGCCCACCTTGGCTGCAGAGGCTGACCAGGGCACAGAGCAGCTGTGCCAGGACCTGCTGCAGCACCTGCACGACATGCCAGACAGCCCCACCACCGCGCACAAGGAGCTGTACCGGGAGCTGGGCGCGGTGGGTGCAATGCTTTTGGGAGGGAGAGGCATGTGGCCTCAAGAGGGCCCGCAGGGGCAGGTGTGCCAGGTTCCTCAGACCTGGGGGGTTGCGCTCATCGCACTGGGCTTCCTCTGGCAGAGCTCTACCTGGTTTACACCACCCTCTCAGCTGTGCAAACCCTGAAGCCCTCGTCCATCAGCTTTACTATGACCATCTCAGGGGATGACTGTTGGCGCGGTCAGAGACAAAAGGGTGTGCGCCTTACGCAGGCGCTGGGGCTGTTGCCGGGTGGACCTGCGTTGCGGCTGTGAGGCTTGGCATGCAGGCCTTAGCCTGTTTACAAGCAGGCACAAGGCACGCAGATGCTGGTGGAGTGCCGCCAGCCCTTGTCTCGCTGCGTGAACAGAGGGGGGCCTTACTTGACGCGTACCCACTGTTTCTGTGTGTGTAGGCACGAAACATACATACAATCGCAGGCACACACACATGCACACACACGCACATGCACACACGCACGCGCACATGCGCACACACACGCACACACAGACGCACATGCACACACGCGCGCGCACATGCACACACACACACACACACACGCACACACACGCGCGCGCACATGCACACACACACACGCACACACACAAAGACATGCATGCATGCACATGTGCACACACAGACAAACACACATGCACGTCGCGCAAGCCTAGTGCTGCCCCCACCTGCATCGCCTGCACCAGCAGCATGTGTGCGGCTTTGCAAGGAATTGTGCACGTATATGCTGGGCCAATAGGGTCAGCGTCACCCGCACAAGATCAGTGCATGCACGGTTGAGGTACATGGGCGCTGAAGACGCTGTGCAGCCGGCCTCATCATCACTGAACCCGTGCAAGTGAGATTCAGGCGTGCGCGTGCGCCATTGCAGTGTAGCCTCACCTGCTCCAAGACTGTGCATGCTGGGCGAGGTTGTATGTACACACTGCTGCTGCGCAGCCAGCCTCACCTGCAACAAGACTGTGTTTGCATGTGCTTGTGCACGCAGATGCTATGCAGCCTGCCCTTTGACGCTCCCCAACATCCGGAGCGACTGCAGTGCTGCCTGCTGCTGCTGCGCCGCTGTCTGGTGCGTGACGCTCCTTGCGCAGGCCATGTGTTTAGGCTCAAACCCCTTCTGCACGAACGCGTGATGCCCTCCCCCTCCCACTTTGTGTGTTGGTTGCTCTGGCACATACTGAGGGCCCGCTTGAGCCAAGCCAACCAGCGCAGTCAACCTCATGCATTCCTGTGATTGTCCTTTGGCATGCGTGTGGTGTTGGTTGTGCCCGGCGCTCAAGACCTGGAGCTCTGACATGTGTGTTTTCACGTGTGCAAGTGTTGGTGTTTGTGTGTGTGTGTGTTTTAACACGCATGCAAATTTTGGCATGTGTTTTGAAACGCATGCAAGTGTGGGTTGGGTATGAGTGTCTATTCAAGGCAAAACAAAGTGCGTTCTCTGAGGCAGCTGCCACCTGGCCTTGCAGCTTGCGAGGCTTGACAACTGCTTACACGTGTGCACACCCCTTTTAAGGGGTCGGCTCCTGGGCCAGCTCGGTGCTCTAAAGTGATGCCAGCCCCCGTGCGCCGTCTTGCCCCGGGTCTGCACCTCCTTGCTCTTCCTCTTGGTGCAGTGACATGTCTCCATTTCTCGCACCACCTTCTTACTGCTGCGTCCTTTCGCTGGTGCCCCTGACACCACAGCCATCAGCACAACACCCCTGCACTTGGTACACATATGTGCATGCAAGTATGTGTGCGCACGCATGCATTGTTCGCTGCCAACCATTGCATATGTGCGTGTCTGTTGCTGCACGCATGAGCGCGCAGGTTGTACCTGCGTGTGCATGCATACTCCAACCGGAAGGTATGCTTGCTGCTCCGTCCGCAGAGTGAAGGCCACATGCCCACCAACGACCGCACGCTGTTGAAGCACATGGGGGCAGCGCAGGCGCGCTTTGAGACGCTGGCGGCGCAGGCGCTGCCAGGCGCCGCACGCCTGTCGGAGGAAGAGATGGACGCCATGCTGCAGGTGGGCAAACATGCCGTGCGTGTGCGCAGGGTGCAGAGCGAGGGGTGGTGTACGCAGGTGTGCTACCCCTGCTGCTTGTGTTCAGGCAAGAGGGTGGTACTTAGGCGCACATGTGTGGCACGTGAATCCCCAGGGTGAGGGGTGGCGCGTGCAGCCGTGCCGCCCCTGCTGCTTGTGGCGGGCCCTTGGGGTGCGTGTGCACGGCGTGCACCGCCAGGGCATTTGCACGAAGCCAGGGCTTTTGCACGCAGCCAGGGCTTTTGCACGCAGCCAGGGCATTTGCACGCAGCCAGAGCATTTACACGCAGCGCGCACTCTGCTTGCAGCAGAGGCGACACGCTGTCACTATGGGCCAGGTTTCTCAAACTGAGGCAAGCGACACGTGCTCACGCCATGCACATGATGCGGCGTGCAGTCTGTGCTCACCCCCCCCGGCGTGTGCCTGTGTTCCGCTCCTGCAGCATGCGCAGGAGGTGCTGCAGGCGCGCCAAGCGCTGCAGCGGCAGCAGCTGGTAGCTGAGGCGGGCGCAGGCGGCCTCGATGGGGATGGCGAGAGGCGAGAGGAGGAGGGGGGCGTGGATGAGGGGGAAGCATCGGATGATGAGCACAGCTCCGTGCGGTCTCGCAAGCCCAGGTGAGTGGGCAGTGTTGGCAACGGGGTGGTGGACTGCAGCTACCATGCTCAGCATGCGGCCGCACCCGTCGGATTTACTTGTGAGCTACCATGCGCAGCTGTCCATCTGCGCTGCTCCACATGCCCCCACTTTGGCGGATCTTGGTGCACCCGGCCTGCATGCAGGTCGCTTTAGGGCGTGCAGCCTGCGGGCTGATCTTTGGTATGTGTGTGTGTGTGTGTGTCTGTGTGTGAGTGTGTGAGTGTGAGTGTGTGTGTGTGAGTGTGTGTGTGTGTGCTGCCTGCCCCTGCAAGCTGCTTGCGACAGCTCGTCTATGTGGGCACGCACCAGCCTGTGCACGCATGCCATCAAAAAGGATCTCCCGCTCCACTTCAGGACGCCTCCTTGCGTTCGATACCAAACAACTGGCGTAGCACCTTCCTGCTGAAGATGTGCCCCTCTGCCTGCTTGGGCCGCAGGGCCCCCAAGCGCGCTCCCGTCCCGCGCGGCAGGAAGGCTGCAGCATCCAGCGCCAGGGCAGCTGGCGGTGACAGCGACGGCAGCGACAACAGCGACGGGGTGAGGATGCATGTGGAAGGGCCCGTGAGATGCTCGTGCAGCAAGCAAGCGCGCGCTGCCGATGGTCGGCTGTCCAGCCTGCACGCAGCTGGTGAAAATGCTGCCTGCGCTGTGCACGCTGCTGCAGGTGGACGCGACAGACGGCTCCGCGCCCTCCAAAGACCAGGCGCGCGCTGCGGCGGGGCGGCGGCAGCCCATGCGTGGCGCGGCGGCCAAGGCACGCCAGCAGCTGGCTGCAGGGGCTGAGGTGGAGAATGCGGAGTGAGGCGCACACCACTCAATGGGTTTCCGAGGCGTGGCCTACGCTTGCTTCTAGCGCAAGAGGCTCTGCTGCTGGGGGCCGCGCAGCGCGCAACATCCATGATGTGCCATGTGGCAAGCGACATTTATGGAGCAGGGGATACATGCAGCATAGGTGACAGCCCGGCTGTCGCTGCCAGGGGCAGGCGCCCCCTCCCCCCCCCTAGCATCCCACTGCGTGTGAATGTGTTTGTTGTGTTATTCTATGCATTTCGCTGGCGTGTAGATGTGCACTTGGCTTGCAACACTTGTAAGCACAGGTACCGTGTTTGTTTCCTGGCCACTCCTGTGGCCTCCCACTTTGAGCGTTGGCACCGCTCTGTACAGGCTCTCCAGACTGGCCTGCTGTGGATATACGCGCTGCTTCATGACTGACTGGGCAGGGTGATGCCGGGTAGCTTCCCCTTTTGTGTCACCAGGCCTCTCAACTACCTTGCATCTGGCGGTCCGCATGCTTCTGAGAGAACAGGTGGCCATGTCCCAGTCAATTCCTTGTGGACTGATCTGCCGAGAGGCTGTCAGGCTAATCAGCTTGTAACCTAACCTATTCAGCTTGCAGGGTGTCAAGATCAAGTGACGCATTAGCTAATCTGTGATTACGGGCAAGCCAGCTGCTGTGTCTTATGACTGGTACAGCGATTTGATGCCCTGACCCTGTATTGATTTGGCGGCGCCGGTTGCACTGCAAGCCCATTAAGGCTTCAGCTGACCTCTTGCTGCGGACACCCGCTTCCCCTGGAAGTTACTGTGCCGCACCATGTCCGCAAGTTACTGTGGACGGAGAACAAAGCCGCGTGCATCGGCAGTATGAGTTTCCAGGAGTTGTGCACCATGTGGTTGCAGCTGCTCAAGCCCTGACCGGTCCGGGACTTGCACAGTGCTAGCAGTCGAAGGTTTAAGGATTCAAGGCTGTATCCGCCGAACGAGGGCAGCTTAGCCGGTTGTAAGCCTCCATTGAGGATCGAACCCCGAACCGACAGGTTGCGGGGGTGGACAGCCGACTTCCCATTGCAGGTGCCTGGCCGCCTGCTCGAGTGTACGGAGCTAGCAGTCTAAGCGCTTAGACTTTGAGGATGGGGTGCAAGTCCCCTTGTTCAATTTTACAATGGCTGATCCTTTTGATGCTAGGAACGTTGTGCAATTCTAGCACCACTTGACAGCGAGGTATCTTGCTGTCATATGCATACTAGGCCATTCTGGGTGACCTGATGCTGATGTGACACCTTCTTATTCTTTTTCAAGTTACACGTCCATCCTCAAGGTCTGCGCACTGTGCAAGTCCTGAGCATCGGCAACCACATGTTGCACCGGGAACGCAGGTTGTCTGGTCCTCTCGAATCCATCGCAGCACTGGGTGCGTTTGGTCTCCCTGCCTCACATGCGGGAGGACAGGGACAATGCACAGAGGCAGGAACACAGTTAAGTTACAATGGGTTTAGACGTTCAGCCAGATGGGTTGACTGCTGGGCTTGCTGGGCACTGCCAGCCAGCCAGAAGATATCAAGGAACGCACCGAGCTCGCATGCGCAAAGCTTCCGCTTGAAGAAAGGGGAAGCAATAGAATAAATCCAGGACGGTCGTTGTCGACTTGAAAGACATGACTCGGGAGAAGTTGTGATTCAGAAACACCAAGCTTGCTATGCTTTTTATTGCCTGGGTAACATGACTTTCATGACGTCTTTATACCGTCGTATTGGTAAAAATCCTCTGATGTGCTCTCTAATCTATTGAATTGAAATGACAGAGACAGCATGTCAGCCCACTGTGATACAATGCTGGTCAGGTATGTCTTGCAATAACATGGTTTTAGATATGCAAGAGCTCACAAGCGCAAGTGCGTGCCCATACTCTCGCTCGTGCGCACACGCACACGCGCACGCGCACGCATGCGCGTACACACACACACTTTGGACAAAACTAGTTTGCATTTGTTCGTAGATAACGTGCACAAGCATGTGCTTTTGCATGTGCTCACTGGTGCAGTAGGTGTTTAGGTGCGCATCTTGCAAATGAATGCTCGATCAGCGACAAGGTGTGCCTACCAACACGCGCATGCTTGCTTGCTAGGGCCGCGCTGCTGCAGCACGAGCCTGATGTACGCATTTGCACAACGGAAGGACACCCAAGTGTTTGATGAGCCATTGTATGCCAGTTACCTTGCCAGATCAGGCAGCCATCACCCAGGTGGAGAGGAGGTACGGATCACTTGACCGCCCATGCTTGACCGTGAAATGCCCATCTTTTGATTATGACATGCCGATCTATCCATGACATGTTCTTCTTAAGCCATGACATGCCCATGTTCAAGCGTGACAAGCCCATATTCAACTGTGACATGGCCGTACCCAAAGATCCACGACATGCATCCCACCTGAAAACTCCCCTTGCGCCCTCAGGTGCTGCAGCTGTACAACACCGATGGCGATGCTGTGATGCAGCACTTGTTCATAGGCCCGCACAGCGCCCCGATCGTGTATGTCAAAGTAAGAGCGGCTTAGAAACGGAGATACCTGTCTGCCAGCAGATATCAGGCCCAATCACTGACTTTCGTTGACCCCAGGTAGCTAAGACAATGCTGAAGAGCATCCCATGCATATTTGGAAACTGGCAGCACACACAGAAGCACGCCTGGCATGGTCCTATTACCAGCCAGCTCTTGTTTTTGAATTACACCCTGTTAAAGTGGCAGCCTGCACATCGTCACCTTAGCCATTCCTTAACAAGACGCATCTCACCTATCTCACGTGCACCTAAGGGTCTCACCCCGTAGACCATAAACCAACTGATCTCTGTAATATGCAGCAAATTGGCAAGCACAAGCTGGGCTGCTCTAATGCAGTCTTCAAGCGAGGCAAGCACATGATCCTGGTGCGCGAGCCAGCCAACGTGCTGCTGTCCTGGACAAAAGGCAGTCAGCCCACACAACAGGAACTCAGCTACACGGCGCTGCTGGAGATCATGAGCGAGTTGCGGAGTAACAAGTGAGAGGGAGAGGAGAGGGGAGGAGGGCAGGGTTGCAAGTAAGGGCTGGGACGTGACGTAAGCGTGCCGCCGAGTAACAAGTGATGGGGCAAGGATGTCGGGGTGCAGGGGGCAAGCTTGCATTTCCAGGGGCGCATTGAGGCAATTGTTATTTCCGAGAGATTTCCAGGGATGCCATGCTGACGTTCAGAGCATGTGAAGTACTGCTGCTAGGCAGCACCATAGACATGCCCAAGCAGCCTCCTGTGCTTGCTCACTGGGCAAGAAGCGGGTCAGAGCGGCTTTTCACCATCTGCGTGCTTGCAATGGTACATGGTAGTGCAATTGCTCAGGGCCCCCGCAATGCCCTCCGTCCAAGCGTGCCTGACGCCCTTGCTGCACATCCACAGGCAAGAGGTCATCGTCGTTTTGTCCGATGACCTAGTGAGGCACCCCGAGGGCACACTGCGTGCGCTGTGCGCCAAGCTGGGCATCCCCTTCACCACAGACATGCTGTCATGGCCTCCTGGACCCAAGCCATATGGTGGGGCGCTGTGTGTGGTGCAAGGACGCATCAAGCTGCCCCTCCTGTCAGGCATCATGTGCGCTTTCATAGCGCATGGCAGGTGCCGGTTCCTGACTGGTATATGTGTGTGTGCGCATGTGTGTGCATATGAATGTGTGTTTATGCTCGTGCATTTACAGGTGTTGTGTGCGCTTTGTGCTGGTGTATCTGGTTGCTTGCAGACAAAGTTAATTGTATTGCTTGTTTATAAGTTAGGAAAAGTTTGCATGTACACGCTTTTGCTCAAAAGATGCACGTGAGGTCCATGAGGCTGTTTTGCATACACGCTCTTGCTTAGGGTGTGGTATGATGTATATTTCCAAAAAGTGTTTGGATGCACTGCTCACTTCATGGCTCTCTATAACCGTCTGCTTATGGCAAATGACTATGACAATCATTATCAACCGCAGACGGCTGCTGGGCAAAGTACTGGTACAAGGGTACGCACCTATCCACCGGTGAGTGCTTGTGGAGACCAAGCACTATCTCAGTTGAAATCGGGTCAATTTCTACAATCTCTGCATGCAGGATGCCATGCGCAGCTTGATCTTGGCAAGGGCCTTAGCACAAGTGAGAATGCTGGGAATTTTGCTGGCAGTGGAACGCATTTCTATCTTGGAACCCAACAGGTCTGGACCTCAATGCTAGCCAGATGCTTACATCCACCTGCAGGTTTCTCTAAAGACATCCAGATTGAGTCTGCCACTCCCGACTTGGCAGCCGTTCCTCCGGAGTTGCGCCCTCTTCTTGCTGAGTGCTACGCGATCTACAGTCTGCTTACCCCACTGGCTATCCGCCCAATCTTAAGTCAGGTGTTACAAGTAGAGTGGGCTTTAAGATTAGATGAACAAGATGATGAATGGTATCACTTGTGTTTGCATGCAAACTTAGGCATGTGCAATGCATGTGTAAGGCGCAGAAAGACAAATCTGGTAATTGCAGGTTGCAGGGTAATTTCGGCATGACACCATCATGGACCCGCTGGCCTTCGTTGAGGGCATTGATTTCCAGTGTCTTTCCTGGCAAATCCTGTGTGGTTAGGTGGCTGGGCACTTACATTTGAGTTGGTGCATCCATTTAAAAGCTGCAACTTCTGGGCTCGAATAAATCAGTGCTGCAAATGGTGTAGCTTTGCTTCACGCCATGTGTCTCTAGTTTGGCGCTGTATGTATCTTGGACCCATTTGTGTGTGGATGGCAGCATTGTTTATTTGATTTGATCGAGATTTTATCATGGTACTCAATGTTTTGGTAACTTGTTGACTGGACTCTCTTGTCACATGCATTCGGCCCTGATGCCAACCATGGTGATACTGACCACTCACTTTGTGCAGGAAGATGAAGAAAAGGGGCGGGATGATGCAGGAGAAAGGACATATAGGCAAGTCAACTTTGGCTGTGTGCCTTCCTGTCCTCTTCCCAGTGGATGGGATCTGAAACGTGGTCCATAAGCACAACTATCATGATGTGCAATACTTGCTCAAGCTCACCTGCCACTCTGCCTGCTCTGCTGGGCCCGTACCTGCTCCTGCCACTCTCAACCATGCCCCAGGCAATGTCTGCTCATAGATATCGCGCCTTAGGCATATCCGTCCTGTACTCAAGTTCTACCATATCATCACGTTCACGCCAATGTAAGCTCTAACCATGCTACAATCACGTGCTTCCCCATGCTGGTAATCCGAGAAACTCCAATTATTGGACCACATGGCGAAATCAAGCCATCAGAAATTTCCAAGCCTCCAAAATGCCATGCATTCGTCTTGTTTTGGCTAAGCTAATAAACTTTGACCCACTCCATCTTCACCTTCCCTGTTGCAAATGTGAGTGCATACTCCATTTGTGAGTCACGTGACAAGCTTATGCACACTCGCAGAGAGCAGCCACAAGGCACACACTCATATGAAGATGACCCAAGGAACAAAGACATCTTCATTGGCATCAGGGATGGCGTGTCAGGACGATTTGAGTTGGTGCCACGCCTGCACGCAAAAGTGTCTGTGCTGGACTCAGGCTTCATGCTGGTAAGCTTTGAAATGCCATACTCATATAGAATCATCGGTACCAGGCTTGTGCATTGGTGTCTGGACAGGACTTTACGTGGTGGACAGACTAATGAGCTGTGAAATTGTCAGGCGGGGAAGAGATTGATAAAAATTTATACACCCTGCATGGTGCACTTGCATCAACCCTGCCTACCTCACCTGAATTGATCAGGCACTTGAGCCTTCAAGAGGACCTTCCTGACAAGCACAGGGCTTGGTTGCATTGGTCAGTCTACTCGCCACATGGTTGGCGCATGTGTGCGAGCACTGTTGCACCAGCAGGTTCTCATCCTGCTTGAGTTTGGTTTGCATAAGCACAAGCCGTTGGATCTGCAAGTGCTGTTTAAGGAGAGGCACTGGTGCACCAGCAGGGCCTTGGCCTGCATTGCTTTGCTTTTATCAAACTGGCTTGCATGCGCAGAAGCCACTGGATCTGTTGCAAGCGTTGCGTAAGGAGAACATGGATCACTCCCCAAGTACTGGAGTGTGAGCATGGGCTGAATGAAGCAGGCTTAGTGGTGCAGATGCTGTGTGGCCATCTTCAAGCCTTATGTCTATCCCAAGGGTTCAATGGAAGCTGAAAGGCAGAGGGTGCTGTAACTAAGGGGGGGGGGATTGGGAAAAGGTCTACAGGTTTGCATGGTGCACGCCTATGTGCACAGCACAGGTCCTGCACACACACACACACACACACACACACACGCACACACACACATACACACACACGGTGCGTGCCTGTGTGCGCGGCGCAAGCCCTGTGCAGATGCGCGGTGCATGCCTGTGTCAATGACACAGGGCGATGGCGTGTGGGAGGGGCTCCGCCTGCACAGGGGCATCGTCCTGTTTGCACGAGACCACCTGCACAAGCTGTTTGAGGGTGCTGCGGCCATTGGGATGGACCTGGACCTGAGCGCGCAAGGCATCCTTGACTTGGTGTATCAGGCTGTGCAAGCCAACGGCATGTCAAACGCTTCAGGTACAAGTTGCGCTAGCTACCCCACTGGCAGCTGTACAGCAGCAGCACCAGCAATCTCATTTAAAGGAACACTAGCTGACATCAATTTAATGCATTTTGGTATATTGCAGAGGCCTTTGTTGGTAGCGCATGAGGTGGTTGGTAGCTGGTGCCAACCCTGCGGGCTAGCAGCCGCACTAGCAGCCACACCCTCACTCATACCTGCGGCCAAGCTTGCAATCACACCTGCAGCCACACAAGCACTTAAAATTGCAGCCAAACTGGATACCACGCTGGCTGCCCCACAAGCATTAATACAGCCGGCCACTGTGGCACTCACAAGAGCAGCCCCAATGTAGCCGCAGCATTTGCTGCCACATCAGCGCTCATAGAGGCAGCCACCCTGGCAGCTGCACAACGAGCCACCCTGGCAGCCACACGAGCTGTGACGCCTATCCAGGAATGAAACAGTGAGGCATGGAGTAAGGGCGTTTGCCCTGCGCCCCAGATAATAAGTGCATCACTCGCATTGTGGTTGACTTGACGTGCATGCTGGCTCAAGGCGCACTGAGGCAAGCAGCTGGCACGGCCCGACTCGGCAGAGGTTTGCCTTGCATGCAGGGGACGGCGTGGCATGCCATCTGCAGAATGCAGTGCGTGGGCGCATTGCCTTTCGGTCGTGCATTGCATGCAGCTGGCCTTTGCCTCGGGGTGATTTAGGGTAGTTCGTGCAAGCACAGGGTATTCTCCAGCTGCGCGCGGCTGGGTAGCCGGACGTTGGCAGCGCGTGCTTGCTTGCTGCATGAGCACCTCGCGGGCCCCTGTGCATGCATCTCACCCTCTTGCTGTTGTTGCTGCCGTGGCTGTCGCCGCCGGCGTCACATGCCAGAGCCTGCTTTTGACTGCACAGGGGTGCACATTCGGCTGATGATCACGCGGGGACTGAAGCCCACCCCTTACCAGGTGAGAGCCCACCCACCCACCTACCCCCTGCCCCCGGGACATTACCTGGCTGGTGCAGTGGAGGTGCTTGGACTCACTCGCCGACGCAGCAGGCCCACCTCTGGAGCTTGGAGGTTTCTTGTCTGCAATTGTGCAAATTGGCAGCTGCATTGAGTGCAAGCCGCCTTGCGGTTTGGGCCCGGGAGGGAGCGGTGCAAGACGCCGCCGTGGTGCCTAAGCAAGGGCAGTGCCTGAGCACGGGCAGTGCCTGAGCATGGGCGGTGCCTGAGCATGGGCGGTGCCTAAGCAAGGGCAGTGCCTGAGCATGGGCGGTGCCTGAGCAAGGGCGGTGCCTGAGTATGGGCGGTGCCTGAGCATGGGCGGTGCCTGAGCATGGGGGGTGCCTGAGCATGGGCGGTGCCTGAGCATGGGCGGTGCCTGAGCATGGGCGGTGCCTGAGCATGGGCAGTGCCTGAGCATGGGCGGTGCCTGAGCATGGGCGGTGCCTGAGTATGGGCAGTACCTAAGCATGGACGGTGCCAGAGCATGGTTAGTACCTGAGCACGGGTGGTGCCTGCCTGCCTGCCGCTGCGCAGAGCCCTTACATCACCATAGGCAAGCCGACCATGGTCATCATTCCTGAGTTCAAGGTACGCGTGCACTTGGCATGCTTTCCCTGCATCAGCCTCTCCTGTGCATCCATTAAAGTGTGGGACCTGCTCACATGGCATGCTGAAAGTGCTGCCCTTGCATTGACAATTTGCATGCGTGCATGTTTGGTTCACGCTATGATAGCGTGCCTGCGTAGATACTCACACTGGAGCACATGTCCATCATACATGTGCATATGTGTACATGTGCATCATAAGTGCGCATGTGCACATGTGCAGGTTAGAGTGCATGCACATGTGCATATTTGTGCACTCATAATGTATGGGGCACAAGCATATGCACACACGCTCACAGAGGACACTTCTTCATCCACAAGCATTTGTCCGCATACACGCGCACCTACTAGAATAGATCTCACAAGTGCTTTATTTATTTAGCTATTTCAAATAGCTCTTGCAATCCAACCAACATGCATGACTATAGTAAAAGGCTACTGAGCAACTCTGCAGGAAGCATTGATGAACCCACAAGGTATTTCACTGAACACCTGCCATGTCCGCCGAGGAGCACCTGACATCCAAGACCCAGCGTTGAATAGTCACAGCAAGTTGAACTGCATCACAGCTTGTATTCAGGTTTGTGGAGGGATTCATACATGCAATAGGTGCTCACTCACGCGCACTGTGGCTGCAATTAGGGAATGAAAATGTACTTTCAAACTTAACTTCTTAGGGCTTTAGGTGAGGGGAAAGCATACTTGTAAATGGAAATGGAGACTATTGTTTGTTTACACGGCGGCTGTTCTGCTTCCATCCCTAGGTGCCAATTGATGCAGTGTAAACAATTATATCGGCTGCCCTGGCTGCACTATGTACCTTCACTGAACAATTGGTGTATAGCTTAGCAGGGTAGTAGTCTGCCTCCACCCTGGTGCCAACTTGTACTTGAAGTTCCAGCATATTTGCCTCAAAACCTTGGGTGGCAGGATGGTGAAAGTGCAGCAGGGACGCGCTTTCTCTGCGAAAGCACCTGCAGTTCCAGTGCCTGCGAGCTGGCTTCCAACACTTCAAACACTTCGTAGACGTATCATTTAAGGGTTTTAGTATGTATGGTTGCATAGTTTGCCTTCGACATTAATGGGTGGCTAGATCCTGCTGGCATTAGGAACCAGGTTGGGGGCATTCGATATAGACAGGTTTTCTTCCTGGCATGGGCCCCACAGTGCCTTCAGGTTCGAATTTCAGGCCCACGAGAGGGTGCCCTGTGATATACGACGCTTGTGGCTGTGTGGCTGCCCAGCGAGTGTGCACCCTGGTGTTGCTGCAACTTTTGTAGGCGCACGTGTCAGGTGCCCAAGAGAGCCTCATGCTCGACCCGCATGGCTTTGTGGCCACCTGCAACAGCACAAATTTCTTCAT
>LFCJ01002404.1_pt1 | contig 13491 bp, 17 predicted proteins | sample 643141 | NCBI WGS metagenome assembly LFCJ01 (sample SAMN03766243, study PRJNA286221) | soda lake metagenome | biome: soda lake; feature: Kulunda steppe; material: water; isolation source: sample B1-Br-g2 brine of Lake Bitter-1 | place: Russia: Kulunda steppe | collected 2010-07 | reverse complement strand
TGAGAGCACTAGGAGTATCCAGGTCCCTTGAACGCTTGCTGTGCACACTCAGTCCTGGAAAAATGCTGCCAATCAGAAGTTTTTGTAAGAACACCATGATGCGCACATTGAACCAGTAGTGTGACTAGGTTTAAAGTTTTTGTAAGAACACCATGATGCGCACATTGAACCAGTAGTGTGACTAGTTTTTGTAAGAACACCATGATGCGCACATTGAACCAGTAGTGTGACTAGGTTTAAAGGCATTGTAGATGCTCAGATAGCAACAAGCACCGTGCGCAGTGTAATAGGGCACACGCTAGTGAAGCAACAAGGAAGTGTTTGCAAGAGGGCGCATGGCGCCAAGTATTCCTCATGGGGGAAAATCCCATTCTGTGTGCGTGTGCTATCATTTGTAACATAGCATGGAATCACTTGATGGTAGGCCATGACCGGGCCTGCAAGGCAGTACTGCCAAAACTTGATTGAATGAATTGGGCCTGTCCTATGCAGGAAGTGGATCTGTGTTGTCTGCTGCAGTCACTTGCAATGCCTGTGTTGTCAGCTGCAGTCACTTGCAATGCCTGTGTTGTCAGCTGCAGTCACTTGCAATGCCTGTGCGTGTCATCTTGTGGGCCTGCTCATGAGCAGCAAGCAACTGCTTGCGTCACCTACGCAGGTACTCCACAGCAGCAGGCAGTTCATGATACACCTGAAGACTCGAACCCTGTATCACATGGTCTGATGAGCAGGTGGGAGGTTGTGTTCGTTCTCGCTGTTACATAACCGCTCCAATCTTCAATCTGTCCCTGCGCTGCCGGGATGTCTACAAGCATTGCAATCTTTTCGTTGCAGCTGTGTGAGTGGCCTGGCCCGAACTTAGGGGCTGCGCTGCCAGTTGGCTCTAAACGGCATCACACATTATAAGGTCTCCTAACAGCCACTGGTGCAGAGCAAGCCTGATGTGTGTGTGTGTGTGTGTGTGTGTCATGAGCGCATGACACATCAAAATGCGCAGCCTTGCCAAGCCTGCACAAGAAGTGTCCTGGTGCCTGATTTGGTGTTGTTCCGCTGCCCTCACTCAATTTGAGATCAGGGGTAGTCAGACAGCAAAAAAGACCTCCATGCGCGCTATACCCCTCATAGCGTTCATAGCTCGTCCGGTTGCACATGTTGGCCCTGTGCATACCACTGCCCTCATTCATCCCCCTCTTTCGAACTCAACACTCCCTGTCGTTGGTGCAAGCCTGTGCCACTGTCGTCAATACAAGCCCCAGTTAACGCTGCTGGTGCTGCTGATGCTGGCGCCGCTGCTCCTGCTGCTCCGTACGCATATGTGCAGATCGGGTCTCGCTGTGGAGCCCTCCAATCGAGTCATGTCCCTCCTCCAGGGAACTGAAGTAGGCCTCAAGAAAGCAGGTAGGGCCTGTGCTCACCTATGTCAACCCCTGTCACAGAGCCTGTGTTTTGTACACATGTCTTATGGTGCCCAATATGACAGCTGCCCTGTGCACACCTGCAAGGCAAGCATCAGCACCTGGCGCCATGAGACAGCATGGGGTGCTCAACCTGCTGGGCCGGGCTTGTATGCACCCTGTGCTGTGCAAAATAACGCTGTACAGACCGTGCACGTCCGCTGCACGTAAACATGCCATACGCTGCACAAGACTTGGTGCTTGTGTGCACTGTCCGCTGCACAGGAAACTTGGACTGCTGTCGATGCACTCAGGCTCTTGTAGCACCCAAGGTCTTATGCATGCCCTGCTCTTGCTGGTGATGCTCTGGAGAGTCGGGCCTGGTCTAACTAAGCCCCACACCCCTGCAGCCCACATGCCAGCGCCAACATTGAAGCAATGGGCCACATTGGCCACATTGAAGCAATGGGCTGCCTCACAAACCCACAACTTATGCTGCCTTCCCAACTTTCCCAGTTTCCCGGAGACGGCGGGGGCAGCGTCAGAGCCAGGGTGGAAAGGAGGTCGGTCCTGATTGCAGACTCTTCCAGACTTGCAATATGTGCTTACAAAGCTGGGTGCAGCAATGTAGATAGGCAGTTGGTAATACCTCTTATTGCTGTTAAGATGGAGCGTGCCAACACGCCACACACCACCAATGATGCAGTTTACTTTTTTGTGACGGCGTATCGCTTGAACTTTTGAGTGCTATCAGAACTGAACCTCCTGCAAGATTCCACTGTCTTGCTTCCTTGCTTCCTCTGCCCTCCAGGAACCCCGTCTGCGCGCCCGTGACGCCATCACCAGCCACCCCCGCACCAATACCTCGTCAGGGCACCTGTCAGAAGACAGCGAGCCTCTTTGCAGTGGCAAGGCATGTCTGAGCGCGCTGAGTGTCATGTAGAGGCATGTGTGTCACTGAGGCATGGCCTTGTGTGTGTGTGTGTATGTGTGTGTGTGTGTGTGTGTGTGCGCATGCGTGTGCGTGTGTGTGCGTGTGCACGCGCGTGTGTCTGTTTTGTGTGCTGTGTGAGTGCGTTGTTTGTATGTTGCCCACAGATGGGAGAGCATACTCAGGTACCAGTAGGGGCTGCCTGTGGGCGTGGAGGCGCCAAAGCGTTGAGACCATGTGATGTGTGTGCGCCTGTGCTTAGTGGTGAGGGCGTGAAGGTGACGGCTTGGTTGGGAAATGCACACAAGCGCCTGAACATTTCGGAAGGGCCTGGCACTTGTGTGTGAGGTGTCAATGCAGCATGCGCTGCATCCCTGATCTTTGGGAGCCGATGGCGGTAACCAAGACCAGCTGTGTCCTTATGTTGCCACTGCAGGAAAGCCCCAGTGATGGAAGTGATGGTGAGGACCCTCTGGGCGCCAAGTTGCACCGCGGTAGAGGTAGGTCGGGTCGTAGACACCAGTGGCAGCTAAGGGCATAAAGGAGAGGGATGTTAAGGTCACAGAGTTAGGTGGCAGAGAGGAACAATCAGGTCAGAGAGGGAGAGGGAGTATGTATAGGAAGGTGCAAGCATCAGGCAATTCCCACCACTTGTTGTAGGTGTTACTTCCAATGAAATGCAATGAAAATGTAGTGGAGCCATTAGGGGACCTCTCATCACGCTTTTGAACTTAAATTTCATGGAGAGTGTTCTAGTAAGGTCAGTGAGACAGGCTTGAACTCAGAGAGGGAGGTTTTACTTGCATGCATCTTGCTCGCAACCTTCACTTGGAAAATGAATAAGACGCCTTGTCTAGCACTGGCATGCTTTGTACATGCAAGACAAAGCCGCCTGCATACCCCCCTCTCCCCCTTCCTCCCCCTTCCCTACTCAAATTCTCCCACTCTCCTTAGCAAGCGCACGCACACGCACACACACACACAAACACACACACACACACACACACACACACACAAACACACACACACACGCGCACAGCGCCTTCAACTGTGTGCGTGCCTGGGTCATCCTTATCCAAGCATATGGCACTTGCCTGATTGGGGTGCAGGTGGTAGTGTTTCTGCAACTGTTTGGCTAGGCATGCAGAAGGCCCTGTGTGCTGAAGTGGCTTGCCATATGTTGCCTTCCTCCCTGCACCTGTACTGCAGTCACCTCTCCCAACCTAGGGTACGGCAGGCGCAAGAGCAGCAGGTGCTGCACCAGCTTAGAGCTCGCGGATCACCAGCGGGGGGGGCTGCACATCCCCCGGCAGCAGCAGCTGAGGCTGTCGCACCAGGAGCCGCACAACAAGGGGGCCTGCTCCCTCCCTGCCTTCGCAGCTGGCCTGTCGCACACAGCTGAGGGTGAGCTCTGGGACGGCGAAGGAGAGGGGGCCTTCTTCTCCCGGGATGGCTGCGCGAGTGACGCGCTGCAGTACAACCGCACCAGCCCATTCCAGGTTGCCAGCCTTGAGTATGGTCAGAGGAGCAGCCTTGCCAGCAAGGTTTGTGCCAGAGACGTCAGCTGCTCAGACAAGGGGCGCAGCGGCAACAGCAGTAGTGGCAGTGGCGATGGCAGCGGCAGGAGCAGCAAGGAGCTGTGCGCGGGGCCCATGAGCTTGGGAGCTCTGGACAGCTGTCAAGGCCTGCCAGCCTCAGGCGGCAGCGCAGCCTGTGTGCCAGACCCAGCCAGTGCCATGCCTGATGGCTGCGCCGCTGCGGAGGGTGCGCAAGAGCCGTTAAGAGACCACCAGGGGACTGGCACAGGCACAGCAGGCGGCGGCCCTGGCACGCTTGCACAGACGGAGGATGTGCCAGGCCATGGGGAGCAGCCAGATCAGCCAGGGCCGCAGCAGCCAACACAGGAGCATTCACAGCCGCGTGGCAAAGGGCTGCAGGAGCAGCAGCAGCACCAGCAGCACCAGGAGCACCAGCAGCAGCCCCTGCAGCCCGCCTGCGCTGGCCCTGGCAATTCGCCCACACGAAGCATGCAGCAGGGTGGTCCAGGGTCAGCGTCAACCCTCCCCTGGGGCCTCCTGTCCAGCGCTTCCAGCATGCAGCCCTCACACCGCCCAAGCTCCATAGGCATCAAGGAGCAGGGGCCGCTGGGCTCGCAGTTCTCAGATGCCCTGTCCACGGACATGTGCAGGTGAGGCAGGCAGGCACATTAGCGCATTACCTGCATGATGATGATGATGCTGCACTGTGCGCATCCGCACTGTGCGCATGTGCCTGCATAATGACGATGCCGCACTGTGTGCACGTGCCTGCATGATGATGATGCTATACTGTGCGCATGTGCCTGCATGATGACGATGCTGCACTGTGCACGTGGTTGGTCCTTGAGCAGCATGTGCGCCTGAACAGCACACCCAGGCTGGTGCAAGCGTGCCCCGTGTGTTTTGCCCCGTGTGTGCATGTGCTCCATGCCACGTCTTACCTGCTTAGTGCACGCAGGAGCTGCGCGTGTGCTGTGCCTGGGCAGCTGCGCAAAGCCTTGCAGGCACGCAGTGCAGCCAGCGCCATTGCTGAACGTGTGATGCAAGTGCCTCTGTCTCAATTGTGCTTATGTCTGTGCTACCCTCCTCCACAGGCACGAGGTGCAGGCCATGTCCATCACCGACCCCGTGAGCGGGCGCGCAGCGCTGCTGCTGCTGCAGACGGACATCACCGTCAGGGCGGAGCTGGAGGCGCGCATGGCGGCGCTCACGGAGTCGCAGCTGGCCATGCTGGAGCAGATGTTCCCCAGGTGTGGGGGGCATCAATGTCTGGATACCACGTGCGCATGCACGAGCAGGCAGTTGAGCGTAGACGTCGTGCATGCACGCTTGAGTGTGCGCACACCTTTGTTTGTGCATGTGTGTACAAGTCTGTTTGCACGTGCGTTTGCACTGGCCAGCGTGTGTGCATGTGTGTGGAGTGCCCCGCCCCCCTCAAAAATACAGCGAATTCCCTTGCTCCAGCGCTTCCTGCTGCTGGATCACCACATGAGGCAATGCTCTGCTTCCTAACCGAGCTGGCATGGCACAAGGTCACTGGTCTGTGGCCCTCGGCAGGTGGGGCCAACAGAGCAGGCCTGTGAGCAGGTTTGCCTCTTAAGTGCCTTCTCAGCAGGTGCGTGACACAGGAATGGCATGACACAGGAATGGCATGTGTGGCACAGGAATGGCACAGGAATGGCGTGACACAGGCATGGCGTGACACAGGAATGGCACAGGAATGGCGTGACACAGGAATGGCGTGTGTGAAGTGTGCAGCCAGCCAGCAGCTGCCGGGCGTCTTGTGACCACAGACCAAAGAGCAACAGGGGACGGTCAGAACCGCTGCCGCTGCAGGCACGTGCTGGAGCACATGGCTATGCAACGCACGCACCATGTCCTTTGAAGCCCGCGCTGCTGCTGCTGCTGCTGCTGCTGCTGCTGCTGCTGCAGGCACGTGCTGGAGTACATGGTGCTGCAGCACATGCACCACTTCCCTCAAGGCTCCCTGTCCCAAGGAACGCCCCCCGATGTCAGCCAGCTGGCCAGCTCCCATGAGAACGTCACCATCCTCTTCACGGAGTGGGTGTGCGCGCGCTGTGCCACGGCTCTATGTGCGTGCCATGCGTTGAAGGCTGAGCAGAACCCTAAGGAAGGGCCATCGCCTTGCCCATGCTCAATGTGCAGGCTTGGGTGTGCACTGCCAAGGGTGTGATTTGAGACTCAGAAAAATTCCACACAATGCCTCAGCCATCCTATCGTACACACACGCTCAAGCCTGCACGGCAGTATGCCCTTGCAATGTGAGGTCCATCCACCACAGACACCACCCACACCGCAATGGCCTCTGCCCAATGTTCACCCATAGCGGTCACCCGTATGCTATGACGGCGTTCGCTGAGCGTTCAACCATGCCGTGGCGGCCTTTCTTTGCACTTCCATGCACAGCTCTGACCTGCCACTGCTCAAGCCTGCGTCATTGTTCGATACCTTGCAAAAGTATGCTCTGCAGGCGCCTGTTGCAGCTGATGCTCTGCCTCGGGGCACGCGCGCTGTGAGGGACAGGCAGCCGCAGCCCATGCCTCTTGCCATGCTTCCTGCCCAGGCTCGCCCTTGTGCCCTTGTGCTGTGCTTTGCAGCACCACTCAGGAGGCGCAGAGCACACACCTGTCCCTCGCTAAAAGCTCAGGAGTGTGCTGGACGGGAGGGTGGAATCCCACAGCTTAGTCAGCAAAGGATGCCCTTGCCTGGCTGCCCCGGCTTTCGAAAAGGGTCGGGTTTGGTGAGTTGGACCAGAGCAGCGTGGACGCAGTGCCGTCAAAACGTGTTGCGTACATCACTGTCTTGCAAATGCAGCATCGTGGGCTTCACGACGATGTCCAAAGAGGTCAAGCCGGACCAGGTCATGTCCTACCTGAATGAGCTCTTCACTGCGTTTGATGCGTTGGTGGACACATACCAGATCTACAAGGTGCGGGAATGCAAGGCAGCGTGGCGTTCGCGGAGGTTTGTTTGCGCATCATGAGTGCCCTCCCTTGCATTCTGTAAGATCTCCGCAGATCTGCGCGCGGACAAATGCACAGTCTGTACAGGATCTGCGAGCAGAGAGCCATGAAAGATGTTCCTTGCTCTGAAGATGCTGGCGCGCTCAGACCTGTGCCCTGCATGGTGCCCTGCCCAGCATGCTTAGGCGCATGGGGCCCTGGTGGGCTTTGCAAAGCCCAGAACCCTGCTTGCTCAAGAAAACCTATGTCCTGCGAAGCCTCCGAACGCCTGTGCCATGGTGGTGCGCGGCATCGCAATCGCAATGTGTGATGCAGCCAGAGCAAGCTGGCATGCAGGGCCGCACTGTTCAACACCCATCGCTTTCTTGCCTCTGGTCGCCCCCATGGCTGCCCTCCACGCCCCTGCCACGAGCAGGTGGAGACAGCGGGGGACTGCTACATAGCTGCCGGAGGGCTGACAAAGGTGGATGTGGATGGTTTCACGTGCATCGACCCAAGGCCCGACCCTGTGGAGGCTGCACAGAGCATCCTCTCCTTTGCAAAGGTGGGGGCCGGAGGGGCATACATGGTATGTTCATTGTGCATGCCTCGTCCACCGCTTGGCAAACCCGATCTGGGATGGAGGGAACACCCTGTCTCTATCAGCCTGTCTCTGTCGGCCTGCCAACGCTTAGCTAAGGGAGGGGATGTTCAGTACCAAAGCCACCCACAAATGTGGATGGGCCTCCTTTGTCCTTCATGGCATGCTGGTGGGTTAATAATCGCGGACGTGCTGCCGCTGCAACCGCATTGCTGGCTTGCTTCAAAGCTGGTGCTCGCAGAAGGTGCGCTCAGCAGTGGTGGGCCAGACACAGCGTGCTTCCTTTTACACACATGCGCATACCATAGCAAATGAGCAGGATTGGGCAGATGTACACAATTTCATCATAAGTGTCCACGATTATCTGTCACCCAGAAAGCCGCTTACCCTGTGGGGGTTCCTGCACACAAGGCTTTGGCAGCGTTTGCCTATGGCGGAGGATCAACAGCTGTAGCCGCCTGCACATGCTCCTCCCTGCGCATTGCCTCAGGCGCTCCTGTGCTGCGCCAAGACGGTGCGCATGCCGCACAATGGGCAGCCCACGCAGATCCGCGTGGGCATCCACACTGGGCCAGCAGTCACAGGCCTCATCGGCACCAAGCTACCCAAATACGGGGTCTTCGGAGATACCATGTGAGTGGCGAAACGCTATGACATAAGTGGCAGCACTACGTGAGTGGCGGTATAATGTGAGTAGGGGAAAGCATGTGTGTTTGGCGATTCGATCAATGGGGATAGCAGCACGGTAGGATTTGGCTCGGGGGATGTTTTGGTTTGTAGACCAGGACGTCTTCTTGTTCAACTTGTCACAGCCCTGAGACATCATAGGAGGGACCAGAAGTGGATAAAGCAATAGGAGGTGGCAAGTCGAAGGGGGGGGTGTCATTTTTGCTTCAAGGGTTTGTTGGAGAGTCTAAAGTGTTAGTGTTCATGGGTATGAAGAGTGGAATCGGGGACACAAAGTGTGGGGTGCTCTGTATTGCCCCATACAAATTACAGGTGTTCATGTGCGGTTGAGGCATTGATCAATGAAACTTGACTGAGCCGTGTCTGTGGGCATGCTGCCATTGCAACGGTGTCGACTGTTGATTTGGGGCGATTATTGTGCTCCTCCACGCAACCTGCCAAATCACACCTGCTGTTGCACACATCTCTGAACTTCGCTGCCACTGCACATATGCATACAGGAACACTGCCAGTCGCATGGAGTCCACATGCCCCTACAGCTGCATTCAGATCAGTGCAGCCACGCAGGCGCTGCTGCCTGACCACACTTTCAAGCCCACAGGTGGGTGCGCGGGGTGTGTTTGTGCATGAGCGCATGTGCATGCGCGCTTCATGTGTGATCCTAGCAACCATATTTTTAACCCCAACACAGATGCCTGGAGACCTGATGGGGAGAATTGTAGCATCCCCGAATGCTTGATGGCACATGCAATCATGCATGCACTTGCACATTAACATGCAAATAAACACTGCTCACACGCATGTGTACACACATGCTCAAAGCTCTGGCTTGATATTGTTGCATGCGCAGGCGGCATTCAAGTAAAAGGCAAAGGTCTAATGGAAACTTATATTTGGAGCCCAGATGATGAGCCTGAGTGTGCCATTTCGCCTGATGTGGCCGATGCTGTTGCGTTCGCCAAGGTGAGACACACTGCCGCAAGCGCACACGCACACGCGCGCACACACACACACACACACACACGACACGTCATGCATTCCCTTACCACTGCTGAGCACCCTGGGCTGGGTTTTCCGTCACGTGTTTGTGTCATGTACGTGCCATCCGTGGTTGTTACCGCGTCCAGCTCTGAGCAGCTTCTTAGCGTGCTCACCCTTCTGCCCGCACGGTTCAATGCACCCAGGCAAGTGCACGGCCGTGGTCACCGCCTGCTGAGGACACCCTGTCCTGCCTATTGCTTGCTTCCCCTGTTTGTGACCTAGGCTGGCGCACGCATTCTTGTGCACACGCCTGCCTGACGCCTTGGGTGCTGGTCACAAGGCATATTGAACATGATGCTTGCTGTACCTGGTGTGATGATCATGAGCCTGAAGCACAATGTGTATGCTGTGTACTGAGCATGATGTGTGCTATGCATGATGCGTGCACATGATGCTGACATTGCCAAGAACCACACTGCAAGTGTCGGGGCCCTGGCAGGACTCCATTGACAGCAAAGCCATGCTGGGCCGCCGCTACGGCAAGCGGTGGCACAATCAGTGGGGCTGGCAAATATACTCCTTGGATCCATGGGAACCTGCTTGAACCCCACGGCACCCAGTCCAAGAAGGGACGTTAAATATGTGCGAGCGGTCCCACCTGCCATGTGCCCTGCGCGGCCGTCTCAGCACTGCATGCACAGCTGCTGCCAGGGTTAACAGGGACACTGGTGCCGGCACGGCGTCGAGCTTCCCCGCGCGGCACAGGTGCTGCTCAGTTCAGCTTGAGTGCCCTCCTCATTGTGCACCCCGGCACAGAGCCCCTTATTTGTGTGATACCGCCCAGCACCACTGTGTGTTCCCCCCCCTCTTTCTTGGCACCCCGGGCCCATGCCCGTGGCAAGCAAGCAACCTCCTTGCCTGGAGCACCTAGCCACACAGCAGGCAGCCAGCGCTTGCGCGGCAGGCAAATTGCTGTGGGCACCATCGCCCCTTCTGCCCTCAGGAAGCTGCGATGGAGGAGAATGAGCTCCTTGGCTACAATAACCCAGGCAGGCGGGTTTTTGATGCACACGCGGTGGGGGCAGAGGATCAGTGCGGCTCACACACCAAGCTGGAACGTCACTCTGGGCCCATTTCTTCCGTAATGCCTTCCATTTCATCCCAACGGTAAGCCCAAGTACATCAGTTGCCGCACCGCTGGTGGTATTGTCGGTCCAGCGCTGAAGCTTAATGTGTGGGTATGACTGCATGCTGGTGCCCGTGGCGGCGCAGTCGGTGCCCAAGACTGGCATGCTGGTGCTGTGGCGACACAGGCGGTTATGTGAGACTGACTGGCCGTGGGGTTACCCTTGCCTGGACCGATCTACTTAGATCTGTTCTGGATTGCTGGCAGTGACAAGTGTCCTGCCGGTGTTTTGGTCAACGACACACTGCGCTGGCCGTTGGCCAGCAGCACCAGCACGTAGGTCACCAGGACGAAGGTCCTCACACCTGGCCGCAGTCCCTTTCCACCAAACAGGGCGACTCACGCTTTTGTTCCTCCATTAGCAAGCCCTCCGCTTTTTTGTGCTCATCTCTTCACCAACGTGCCCTTCCCCCCCCCTGTGCATGCTCCCATTCCATGCGCGCCTTGGTCTACCAAACATTTTGCAGCACTGCTCGTGGGGGCGCAGCAGCCCCTCCCTGCCTCCAATGCGTGCTCCGATCCACCTCCAACACACCCTGCCCCCCCTCGACACACTGCAGGCCAGTTGGAGATGTTATGGCCAGCCCTGGTGCGCAGCATGGTGAGCAGCCCAGGCGGTGGAGCACCGGGCAGCAGCAGCAGCTGCAGCTGCAGCAGCTGCTGCGCTTCTGGCCAAAAGACCAGCAGCAGGTGCTGAGGCAGCGACAAAGTCTGGCCCCGTGGACCATCCCCTGTGTCTCCACTGACGATGCGCGGCATGCCAGCGCAAGTACGCAGCAGCAGGATCATCATCATCAGCAGCAACTGCGACAGCCGCAGCAACCGCAACAGCAGCAGCAGCACACCTGGCCCTCTTTGTCGCACCTCATGCTCCACCACAGCCCACCGCTGACGACAGCTGCCACTTGCGCCAAGGCTGCCCCTTCATGCCCCCTGCACATCCCACACATGCAAACCGCCCTTGCCGCTTCACAGAGCTTAGTCAGCCCCAGAACGGGGGGCACGCTGGAGGCAGCAGGTGGTGCCGCTCCAGATGGTGCTGCGCCAGGGCACGGCGTTGGAGCTGGCGCCAAGGGGGAGGAGGTGTTCTTTTCGCTGCCGCCGCACAGCACTGCGGTTGGCGGTGCGGCCAGCGGGCAGCTGCCATTCATACATATGCTGCAGCACCCCCGCGACCGCAGCAGCCCGCCCTACTTGGCTGAGGATGCGGCCTGGCCACACGCGCAGCTGCTGCCGCGCAGCGCAGCGGGGGAGCCGCCCAGCCCACGTAGGGCTCTTGCGTCGGGGCAGGCAGCCTCCAGCGGCAGTAGCAGGCTGCGGGTCAGCAGCAGCACCCTCACACCTGCGGGCAGCAGCGGCTCGTTCCTGCCCCTGGGCACTGGCAGCGCAAGGGGGGGCAGCGCCCGTAGCAGCCAGGGCCAACAGCAGCACTGGATGCCGCTGCTACCAACCAGCTGCGCATCCAGCGCCTCCAGCGAGCAGCCGCGGTCATCGCAGGCCTTCACGCTGCAGCACTGCCTTTTCCCTACAGAGCAGCAGCAGCAGCAGCAGGAGCAACAACTTGCGGTTGGAGCGGGGCCCCAAGACCTTTGGGCGCATCGCAGCTCTGCAGAGTGGAAGCACGCCCACCTGCCAGTGCCGCCGCCATTGCCCCAAGGCCTCAGCAACGCCTGCGCAGGCAGCCTTGCCAGGGGCGTCGGGGCTGCGCGCACGCCTGCGCCGCAGCCCGCCGCATCCGCCTCCAGCTCCAGGGGCAGCCTTGAGCTGGGCAAGGGCACGCAGGCCTCCGCCCTGCCTGCCGGCGGCTGGGAGAGCATGTTCATGCTGGGCTCACAGGACAACCTGCTGCATCCAGTTGCACCTTCTGATGCCCGCCCAGCTGCCCCGGGTGCTGGCGCGGCTGGCCCCCGTGCTGGGGCCCCAGGCGCCGCCTCCCTACCACTCCCAAGATATGATCTGCCACGCACGCGCACGGAGCTCACGGAAGCGTTGCGGCAGGTGGGCGTGCCACACACACCTGCTTCGACTGCGGTCCTTTCCTCATCCAAACCCACACGCACCAACAACAACACGCAGCAACACGCATGCACACACACATGAGCATGCGCGCGCACACACACACATACACACACACGCATAAATACCAACATGCGCGCACACGCGCGCACGTGTGTTGGTGCTTTCATTTGTCTGTGTGTGCATCAAACCTGTCAAGCGCAGTGTGGTGTGGGAATGTGCGCCTCTGTGTCTATGGCAGTGTGCGTACGTGCGTCGGCGTGCGTGTGTTGCCTGTTGATCGTGTCACAGCACCCGTGTGCCAATGTACACTTGTCCGCAGACCCTGCTCCGGGCGCCCCTGCAGCGGCACCTTCATGCCGCGCACACCCAGCAGCCACCAACAAGGCACCCTGCAGCAGCTGCCTCCATGCCCCTGGGGCCCTCCTTTGCCCGTGGAAGGGCCAGCGTCGACATCGGCTCGGCTGCTGCTGTCCGTGCAGCCCGTGTTGGCACAAACAGCATGCGCAGCCCACTACGGGCCAGCATCGACGTCAGCTCTCCTGCTGCCACCGTCCCTGCTGCTGGCGTCAGCACAAGCAGCACGTACAATTCGCAGAGGGCCAGCGCGGATGCGGGCTCTGCCGCCATCACCGCCACGTGCAGCCCTGCCTCTCACGGCAGCACAGCAGGCGGCACCGCCGCGCCGTCGCTGCACATGGCCTGGACGTGCCCCTCGCTTGCAGACCCGACCCGCAGCATTGCTGATGCCCCTCCACGTGCGGCTGCCGTCGGCACTGCCAATGCTGGGGCAGGATCCGGGAAGGAGGGTCGGCCCACATGCCAGGGCGCTGCAGGTGATGCCGGCGGTATCAGCTGCCTGGCCTGGCCGCACGCCTCTGCTCTCATCCCTCCGCCTCAGCACAGGACAGACCTTTCCTGGCAGACCCGCAGCCCTGAGTACACGCGCACAGCAACGGAGCGCCCCAGCTTTGTCATGCAGGTGTGAGCAGCAGGTGCTGTTGCTGGCATGCGTGTGTAATGAGCGTGAGCGCATGTGTCTGTGCGCGCGTGTACGCGTGTGTGTGTGTGTGTGTGCATGTGTGTGCATGTGTGTGTAATGAGCGTGAGCCGTGTGTGTGCGCGCGTGTACGCATGTGTGTGTGCATGTGTATGCATGTGTGTGTGCATGTGTGTGCATGGGTGTGTAAGCAT
>LFCJ01002402.1_pt1 | contig 13496 bp, 7 predicted proteins | sample 643141 | NCBI WGS metagenome assembly LFCJ01 (sample SAMN03766243, study PRJNA286221) | soda lake metagenome | biome: soda lake; feature: Kulunda steppe; material: water; isolation source: sample B1-Br-g2 brine of Lake Bitter-1 | place: Russia: Kulunda steppe | collected 2010-07 | reverse complement strand
GCGGCACTCGATAGCGCCCACAGGTCGAACGAAGAGTACAACGAAGCTGGAACTGAATTCTCCACAAAAAACGACTTTGCATTTCGATGTACGCTCCAGCCACAGAACCCAATGAAAACGGCTCGGAAGTCGGGGCTTGACGAAGCAGCACTGTTCAACTCGCTCGCTGAACGGCAGACACTTGAGGGCGCACTCGAAAACGTCATTGACAACGTCCACAACCGCAACCACCACGGGTTGTGTCATCCGCGGCTAACGGGAGCAGACGCTCACTACTATGGCACCGACGTGAACATCGGTCTTGTCTCCCCGTTGCGCAAACCACTTGCGGATACGAGTACTGAACTTTCTAATCGCATCAACAACGGCTTCGCTGTCTCCGCCCCAGGGTCAGTCAACGATAGCGTCGGTATCTACTCTGTCACAGACGAGTGGGACAACCCGGTTGGGCCCGCGTGGGACATCGGTGTACATACGTTCATCAGCGGTGTCTTCCTTGACAACCTCCGCGCGGTAACTAATCGGGGATTCCGTCAGGAGTACGAGAACATCACGAGCGACAAATCTCTCGCTCTCCACCATGCCTACCGACTTGATGAGGGTACTGCTATTCGTCGCCGAGACCACGTTAATGTCGAACGAGCCGAAGAGCGAGAGTTCTACATCAACAATGACGCAGAGACGATTCGAAGCCAGCTACTTTCTGACCACTTCGAGTCGGTTCCGGTCGGTCCCTACGTCGACGAACGAGAAGGCAAGCATGAGACGGAAAGTTCTGCAAACGAACTCAAAGTAGGCCAAGCCATCGACGAGTCGGATGCAGTTGTCATGCTTGATGATGAGTCAGGCGATTCCGGTCTAAACAGTGATGTGACAGATTCTCACGGTACGCCTAGTAATGTCCGAACTTCTGGAGGTGACAACTGATGTCGTTTCTCGATACTCGTAGTTCCACAGCTGAGCGAAAGGAGCTCGTTGAGCTCTTGGTCTACCTGTCTGTGGTCTTCGCATCCTTGTTTTTCGTGCCGGATTTGATCCGGCGCGGTTGGTTCAGCGGCGACGCTTTCCACCTGACTCGGACGGTATTGACTGCTGGTGAACCCTACGGTTTTTCCCTCGCTGCGCTTCAGGCATTCGCTGTTGGTGGCTTTCTCGGATTGCTGGTCGTACTCTCGGCTGACCGAAAAAAGAAGCTACACGCCATTCTGCTTCTGTTTGGTGCATTCTCCATCGGATATCTTTTGATTGAACACTTGAACTTCGTCCCGCGTATCGTCGCGTTCTCGACGGCCGACTACCTGTTGCCCATCGGGATCGGATTCGTATGTAGCGTTCTCATCTGTCTGTGGCCCATCACGCCGATACAGCTGCTTGACCGCAACCACACTATTGATTTTGAGTTCCGCCGTGGCGCGATGGTGGTGGCTACCCTCGTGATTATTAGCTTAGTTGCGATGTTAATTGAGGCGACGGTTATTTACCCATCGTTGAACGAGTTCATTGACGCCGTAACCGGCGATGATGCCGTCGCAATCGATGTTCGAACTGACTACCTACTGCAAGACAGCTTGGTAGTTGGTGCGCTTTCATGGACGTTATTCAAGTTTGTGACGTACAACCGCTCGACTGTGCCACTTGTGCTTGGTCCGTCAGGTGCTGGAAAGACGTACTTTATGTTAGGTGCGTTTTTCGAAGATCGCCAGACTAATGCCAGTATGTCGCCCTCCCGAACATCCGCACTGGCTCAGAAAGCAAACAAACTCGAGGAGACCGTTCGCATCAATGATGAGCCCGGATGGATACTGGACAGTACTGATTCAGGTAAAACCGAACTGTTGGAGTACACTCGCGAGAGTGGTCGTATGTTACCCCGAGATGTAACAATTCAATCGCTTGATTATGCCGGTGAGAATTTGGAGGGTCTCGCAGCGGCAATTGAGCAAGATATCGACCTCACTGAGGCTACTAATGATGACCTTCCTGATAAGTCGAATATCGACGATGTTCGGAAAATGAAAGACCGAATTGAGCGGTCAGACACACTGCTGTTCCTGCTTGACGCAAAAACACTCTTCGGTGACTCGCGCCTGGCGACCGACGGTGGGGCCGTTTCGGCGTTTGATCCCGAAAAAAAGGGGGCATCCGACCAGTCGACGAATAATGATAAATCAACCAGCCTCTCCAATAATTCAGAGTCGAAATTAGAGGAAATCGCGTACTACGAACCGGTGCTTGCCAAGTACGGTGATGAGAAACGCGTCATATTTGCGTTGACGAAAGCAGACATTCTCGACGCCAGCTACCGCAACCACTACGGTATCGACATTTACAATCGCGCCGAAATCGACCGGTTTGCTGAGTTGCTCACCGAAGAACTGCGATACGAGTACACCACTAAGAATCTACTGAACCAGACGCGGACAGCGGAAGTGTACCCGGTGTACTTCCGGACAAAACTCGGTGAGAACGACAAACGGGTCCCCGAGAGACCGTCGACGTCACCTCTGTCTCCATTTGGATTCTCGCGGCTCATGGAGGACCTCTAAAATGTCAGAGAAGATTTCTTCGGCCAGGTTCGATGATCGGGAGGATACAGCGAAACCCATTACAGTTTACGATTCCCGAGAAAACTTGCTCATCGGAGACATCGTCGAAGGGGTTTCTAATATTGTTGCGCGACTTTTTGGCTCGGAAGTCCCAGCCGCGTACGACGGAACGTACGTCTACCTCGCAATTCGACTTTCAGAAGGACTTAATCGCTCACAGACCTGCTACGCAGTCGTCTCCGCAGACTGCCTCAACCGTACCTCAGACCTCAAATGGGTCATCGACGAGGCCGTCGAACCGACGCAGTTCCAACTTGAACAGTCGACCGAGGAGCAGCTAGGGTACGTCTGCCGCTCAATTACCAGCTACGATTCAGTGGAGGTATCTCAGGAAGTCGACGAGATGATGCAGTCAGACAAGTCGCTCTGTTGTGGTGTCCCGAATTACGCGGAGTCACTTGCTCTGCTCAATTGCGCAATCGCAGCCGGAACGTCTCTGGCCGTGAGTCGTCGCAAAGCCTACTTCGACTCTGATTCCGACGAACAGTTTGACCTCGTCGACAGTATTGTGGTCGTCGACGAACAGTTCGATACCCTGACGTACGCCGACGACACGCGGCGTGTCGTCGACCGAATTCGAAGCAACCGGAAACGACAGTCAATCACTGCTGCGGTGAAACCGGTCAAACAAGTTGTTGCAGAGCTCCGAGAGCTTGGACTCAACAATGCAGAGATTCGAGAGGAGATCGTGGCCGAAATTCCTGACAGTGGTACCGAGCGAAAGCGCAGTGGAATAATAAATACTCTGATTCAAAAGTCCAAACTCGAACACAGGAACCAATTTGATTCCAAACAGTTCACCAGGGTGGGTAATAGCCTGAATTTCACTATGGCGAGACGAACGATACTGAAGCTCGTCGTAGCTATCTCGCTTATTATATTACTATTTGTGAGCGCATCTATTATTCTTTGGCAGTTTGGGACTCTCCCGTTGATTTCAATTCCGTCTCTTCAGTCGGTTTTATCATTGTCTCTTCCTACAATCCCTTCTGTCCCTATCGACGCTTCTGTGGTGCTGTTGGGTGCTGCTACCGTGGCGCTCCTCGGATTCGCCTTTGCTGTGCTATCGCGGTAGTTGTCGTAACCATCGAAAACAGTAATATTCGACGGGTACGTGACGATTCCGTTCTTCTTATTTAAACAGTACGTCTAAATCATACCTTAGTGTTTTTATACACTACAACACAATCAGAGCTATGACCGCATTTGAGGCAATCACAGAGGGCCACCACCTAATACGTAGATTGAACGATCACAATCCATGGTGGACCGACGGGCCGTTTGCTTTTCGCGACGAGAACTTTTGTCAATTGAGTCACCACGCCGACCTACGAAGCGATTTTTATCAACTACCTCGCGGACTTGCGAGTAACAAATTTTCGATTATTAGCGGTCCTGCGATGATCGGAAAATCAACGCTTTTGTATGATCTTATCGCTGCGTGTATCGATTCGGACTTTCGAAAAAAACATCTCTACAACGATCCGAAGATTGAACAATACCTGACGGATATCGTCGGCGACATAGATCTTGCTTCGGGAAGACAATTCTTGTATGTACCATTGTTTGAGGATCCACTCTATCAAATCCAGACTGGCGAGCAACTCGCTGCAGCGACCACTCATTTTAAAAATGCGATACGGCCGCCAGAGAATACCGATCTCGTACTTCTTCTCGACGATGTGCAAGCTCTTCTTCGATCAAAAAAGAAAGACAGCGACGGAATCTCGTGGGTTGAGGTAGTCGACAAAGTCCTTCGAGACGGATGGTCTGTGCTTCTCACCACAACCGCGCCTCGTCGAACTTGGAACGCTATCCAATCGACGATTCAGGACGTCAATGCAGACCTCGAAATCGAACTACCGACTCGGTTTGAAAAGTCTGTAAGACCAATGGTTCCGTGGAAGTATCGAGATTTCCTTGAGTATCGATATCCCGAACTGCGGGAGCAGGCCCACGGAAAAATGCCTCGATTTAGCGGTTCTTCGATTCGAGGTAATCTCCAAGAGGTAATCTCAGATCCTCAAAAGGATGTCGACCAGTTCGTCGACACGCTAAGAGAGAACGTTGAACAGCTACCGAATCTTGACTGGGCTCGTGAAATCACACTGTACACGTTCCTCGGCGGTACGCTAAGTATTCGACTCGCAGGCGATCGCCAGTTCCCATTGGGCCCCAGTCAGTCCGGAGACGACAGAGGAGAGCTATTCGAACGGCTCGACGAGCAAAGTGGACGATTCAATGAGTTGCGCTCAAATATGTTGGCGCAGTACCGCGATCAGCTCTACCGCCTTGCAACGAACAGCGACATCAATCTGGAGGACCCTGACGACCTAGAACGGATCCTTGGACTCATAGCATATCTACTAGTTAACGAGTCTTCGGACGACGTCTCAGTCCCTTCGCCAATTTCAAGCATCTTATTTGGCGATCTTGCCGATACGTTGACTGTTGATCGCCGTACGCTGCGAGATAAATATCTTCAGCTTCTTTCGGAGCTATATCTGCTGACTGAATCCGAAGAGTACAATAACCAGCGTCCAAAGACGATCCGAATATATCCGCGAGATTTCGGAATCATTCACGCACTCGTAGATCAGTCGTTCGAAGAATTTGACCGTTCACCTACACAGAAACGAGCACTCACAAAGGTCGCGGCGTTCGACCACACGGTGCGACTCACGTACACGCTCAACAACTCGTATGATCCAAAACGAGGGCGGGTGAAATTCTGGCCGGCTGAAGATGGGACTATTGATTTTGTTCCACGATTTAACGGTCGACCGCTTCCGATTGTTGTTTCAGATGCCGACAGTTTCGAGCAACTGAGTTTAACCGAACCGCCGATAACCACATTTGAGCGTTTCTTCCGGCAACGACATGATTCGGAGCAGGATCCAATCGAAGATCAACATGCAACGGCACTTCCTGATGAACGGCTCATCGAGAAGAGAATTAAATACGTAGAAAGTGATCGTTTTGCGGGGAACAAAAAAACAAAATCTAGATCAGATGCGCCAGTAGCAACCGACGGTGCTGCGCCGTTCGGAATCGTTCTCACGAACGGTTCGGATGCACCGGTAGAAGAGCAAGTAGCCGTTCACCATCACGTAGCGACAAAACCGATCGTAGAGATACCGATCTGGCTGTACCTGCTTTTTTCATAGGCCCGTTTCTTAACTGAAGGGAATTGATACAGAATCTAAAACAGTACAGCAAGACGGTACTCGTGTGTCCAGCACGATACAGACTTAACTGGTCGAGTATCAGCGCTCAATACGAAGTTGTATCGTGATAACTAACGGGTTTGCTTTGAGCACAGTTACAGTGTTAAGTTTGCCAGATACGGTAACTCCACTATATTCTGCGGGCGCCAGCACAGTTGAGAGCGTATCATACATGCTGTCTCGCTCTACGCCACCGCCGAAGCGAGCGATAGCTGACTGTGTCTGACTACAGACGTTGAGCGCCTTGAGGGATGGCTCAGCAAGTGTCCGGGTGGTGAATTCGATACGGTAGCAGTCGTAGGACGATTCTATCTGGTCTGGGGAGTCGGCACTGTAGTTGGTCATTGAGTGAATGTGTTTGCAGACGATTGCAACTGGTATCCAGTGACCACCTGTCTGGGAGAACGTCCGTTGACTCATCAGAGCGCACGGTGTTGCTGAGGCTCACGAGCCGATTGCAACTGTCGGTTGCGTGATGGAGGTCTTCCATTACGTTCCGACCGCGGAGGTGGTAGTCACCTCATAGCTACATTGCCTACTACCGATTACTGTCGATGTAGGCGAACGCGACTATGAACCTAGATCCCGCGGTCGATCAAACTGGCATTCACTCAAAGACATACAGATTATATCTTATTGGTAATCAAATATAAGTCTGTATTTTTTGGTACTACCTCATTGTAGAAATTATCCGATTCCAAATAACACACATGGGTATGGTTCTTTGAGTACTTTTATATACTATCCCTACGTATTGAATAACACAATGTCCATCGACGAACACTCCAGCACGCCCGAACCGAATATCATCAACCTCTCACCTGCACACACCTTCGATGACCTCGATGGTCTAGAAAAGATTAAAGAGCGACTGCAGACTGTCATCACCTCGCTCGTCGACGATGCTAGCATCAAGACCCATAGTGTCCTCATCCACGGCCCCCATGGAAACGGAAAGACGCGTCTCGCTAACGCCGTCGCGGGTGAGATGGCCAACGAGGGCTTTTCTGTCAACCAGTTCGAACACAGTGAGGACAACGCCGGTGAAGAAAAAGCGGTTGTCAGAAAGGCCGTCGATGATGCCATTGAAGCCTCGCCGAGTGTGCTCATTTTCGATGACCTCCCCGAACACCAAATGAGTGAGTTCCTGACGTACCTTCGTGCCGAACTCGACCGCGTACAGACGGCAAACGAGCAGGTATTCATTATTGCTACGGCTATGCCCAGAATGTTTGGTGGGAGTGTCCCCGTTGACTTTGGGCTGAACATCGAACTCTCAGACCCTGACGAGGAGCGGGCAATGGCTCTCGTCGAAAGCTACGTCGACGAGTTCGCTTCCCAGAGCGATGTCGATGTGACTGTCGACTTTACCGATGAAGAGTTGCTTGAGACAGCGACAGAGTTGAGTGCGACAGAGTTGCGGCTCGCGACAAAATCTACCTTCCAGAAGGCCGCAACCGCCGAGAATACGGTGACTACTGACGCGTTCACGTCCACGCTATTGACTGTCAAAGAAAATAGACCCACCCCGACGATGGGCCCTGGACCGCAGACGACTGGCGGAGAGGAGTTCATCGTCGAGGACACAAACGTCTCCTTCGACAATATCGGCGGCCTCGACGAAGTGAAAGCAGAAATGCGGGCCGCCATGGATTTCCCCTCACGTTTCCCTGATGTCTTCGAGACGTGTGACCTCGGAACTCCTGGAATGTTGCTCTTTGGCGCGCCTGGAAACGGAAAGACGATGTTGGCGAAAGCGCTCGCCAACGAGTATGACCGCACGTTTGTGGCGGTCAATGGTCCCGAACTGAAGAATAAATATGTTGGAGAGACGGAAGGGAATATCAGGGAGGTGTTCGAAGTTGCTCGCAGACATGCTCCGAGTATTCTCTTTTTCGATGAGTTCGACGGCCTCGCTGTTAACCGTCATGAAGCGGACGGTTCCCACGAGGTCGACTTTGTCAACACAATTTTGGCAGAACTTGATGGCTTCCGTGATACCAATGACGTGTTTGTCGTCGCTGCCACAAACCGCCCCCAAGCATTAGACCCTGCCACCCTCCGTGAGGGACGCCTCGGGCGCCATATTTACGTCCCGCTCCCTGACGATGACGCAGCCCGTGCTATCATCGAAGTCCATACTGACCAGTTCCCTCTCGCAGACGACGTTACTCCTGAGTGGGTCGCCACGGAATTCCCGAATGATATCCCTGCGGCGACCATGACTGGTGTCTGTGACCACGCGCTTCGCTGGCATGCAATGCGTCGCGTCACCGACGAAGGAGACCAGCTGGAAGTAACCCAAGCGGACATCCGAGCCGCTATCGAGGAGTACCCTATGCCCGAAAAAGAAGAAGATGACTCCGCCAGAAGTGGCGTTAGCTTCTACTGACGACGATACCCTGTATCACAGTTGCGATCTCGCAGATACGCTGTCACCGCAAAAATATGAGTACATCAATCCACTCCCAGCAAGAGGTATCGTTCGAAAACGGAGCAGTCACAGAGTGTTCGACTGCTGCCGAGCGCCCGACTGCAGCAGCCCAGTGTTGTGACTGTGGACGGCATTTGCAGTCGGACAACGTCTCAGAGGTTGTCTGTCCCGACTGCGATATTGTCGTCGACGATTCGCCACCATCAACCCGTGGTAAGCCACAATACACTGCTGAGGACACGCGTAATCGGTCCCGTACAGGAGGGACAGTTACTAACCTTCGTTCGGACGGTGGTATCGGCGTTGGTATACAGTGGAATGCTCACCGCGACATAAATAATTCTGTTTTATCTTCAGAACAACGACGTCTGTTTCGAGAGACTCATTGGAAAAAATATCGAGATAGCAAAGAGTACACCCTTGATTACGGCTACGGTGAAATTCGACGCATGAGCAGTGTGCTGGAGATTCCAAGACCTGAACGCGAGCAGGCTGCACGGCTGTTCAGACAATGCCTAGAAGAAGAACTCACAGCTGGCAGGTGCCTTGACGGCTTCGCCACGGCGTGCTTACTCATTTCTGTGCGAAACAGCGATAAGTGCAACAGTGTTCTGCTATCTGAGTTCGAAAAGGTCAGTCGTTCAACAAAAAAACAACTGAACAATGCCCGCGGCGCCATAGAACTATTCCTAGAAGATGTTTTCATACCCCCGATGAAACCGGAGTATCTCGTCGCTAGGGTCGCATCCGAACTGAATGCATCACCGAGGGTTGAACAGGTTGTCAGAGGTCTGCTTTCAGCGTACAACGATGCCGACCATAGTCACTCGTTTTGTCCGCGAACGGTCGTTGGGGCCGCCTTCCATGCAGCCTACGATCTTGTAGAAGACGACGACCGACCATCGCTGTCCACTGTTGCAACCACCGTCGACGTCCATGGCAGCACTGTCAGCGACCGTAAAAAAGTGCTTATCACGTTTCAGAGCGAATGAATATAGAGAATTTATTCTAATAAACAGGCGTATTGACCGTTTGGTAAGTCAAACCGGCGTTGATCAGATGCGAATTGAAAAGTGAACTGTTGCGTCCTCATCAAATCTGGACTAGCGGATTAGGTCAACGCCTCAAACTGAGTATTTACCTCACCAGCAAAATGAAGAGCAGCAGCATACAGTTCCAGTCACGTCCCATATTATTGCAAAATCGTCAACTGACTGTTCAGAGGGATCACTCTTTTTTTTATACGATTACTTGGTAATGGTTAGAATTAATGATAAGTAGATGCGTATCGCCGACGATATGACCAGCCTGTAATTGTGTAACCACAGAGAAATAGATGTCCAAAAAATAGTTTTTAAGAAATTATTCGCCGGGTAGCCAAACTACTGAGCCGCAAGGTTTCGGATTTTGACCACCAGAAGATTCAATTAGTAGTTTGACTGATTGTACATAATGTCACAACGACGGTTGTTTCGGTCATCTAATCCTACTCATGGGCGATCGGCAGCCATGCAATGGGCTGCTGAACGCTCGTCAGGACTCCCACATTCTGTCTTATATATATCTCCGCCGGAAGTACGCAATAAAACACTCGCCGATCAGTGGGAACAACATGGGCCTCAACTTGCACTCCAGTCGACTCGGTTCGATGAGATCGTCGACACACTGTATGAAGCTGACACACATGACGGCCAGTCCACCTATGGCTCGCAGGCCGAACGACAGTGGGTGATTGAGACTGCACTATCACGAATTGCGGATGAAAGTCACCCGCTGTACTGTGCCGGCGAACCATCTGTGGGATTAGTCCAACAGACAGAAAATGTGCTCTCGCTGCTCGAATTCGCTGGGTTAGACACAGAGGCCGCGGTCCGAAAGCGATTGAACCAGGTCGGCGTCGATCACCTCGCAGAACCCTTAGCTGAATTTACCGCAACTGTCGACGCGATTCACGTAGCGGCGTTTGAACGGACCCACACGTTTCGTGGTGAACGATATCTGCACGCCATTCGACAAGGTGAATCGTTAGCAACGTCGGAATTCTCGGAAGTCGATGTGGTTGTCATTGGGGCATTCCAGACCCTTTCACCGCTCGAACGAGATCTGATCGACGTGTTCTCGTCAGCGTTCGATACTGGCATCGTTCTCGCACAGGTAACCCCAGATTCGGAACCAGCCGGTGTTGACGACGCCACCTCACGAATCAGTTCATGGTATAATGAAATCGGATTTACCCACCAGTCAACACAACGTACTGAGAAAGACTTCAAATCCTCCCGGTCGCGTGTTGCAGCGTCGCTATACCGGCACGCAAATGAAGAAACGAAGCAGTCCAAAACCCTCGGTGAGGACATCGTAATTGAAACACACGCGACGATCCGACACGAGGTCGCCGATCTTGTGCGACACGTACGGTCACTGATAGCAGATCCCGATGTTGAGCCAGAGCAAATCTGTGTCGCAACATTTGATACGGACACCTATACGAAACTAGTTGCTCAGCAACTTCGTGCGGCAGATGTGCCGGTACACTACGATCTGTCTGATAAGTTTTTTTCCACGACAACAGGAGACCTGATTGACGCCGCACTGAACCTCGGTACTGAACCGGATCGACAGGAGCCGTTGGTTCGATTGGTTTCAAATCCACTTGTTCAGGTGGAGGCAGATTCTACTGACGAGATTCTTGAGTATGCAGGCCTCGTCGAGTCGACGCGGATATCACGTTTACAGACTCATCTCGGAGACCCAGCACAATCGGTTGTAGACACGATTGTCACAGCCTGTCAGTCGTTCGTCGACAACACCAACCAGTCTCATGGGCGAGAGGCACTCCTTCGGGAATTGGATGTCCCGGTCGGTGATCGAGGAGTCGAACTCACCGATGATGTGACGTTCTCGACGCAGACACAACACCGTGAGGAGTCGGCGCTACACCAACTCGCCGGTGTCTGTGACTCGCTCACCACTGTAACTGAGAAAACGACTTTCGAGACGCTGCGCCGGGTGTTGGATCAGGCGACAGTCGACACCACCGTTGGACGGCAATCGAGCAGTGTCCGAATCTGCTCACCAACAGAGGCAGTCTCAAACCCGTATACACATGTGCTTGTTCCAGGATTGACGACAGAACACACACCCTCCCCACCACGCCGCCCAGCGTTCGCTCGCGCGCTCAATGAATCGCACACTGACTTCGAAGCTGCTGACCCGATACGTCGAACACGGTACCTGTTTGCCTTGTTGCTCACGTCCGGGGCTGACGTGTTGATAACCGCTCCAGAACGGAACGCAAACGGTGACCCGTACGTGCTGGCAGATGTTCTTGTAGAGCTACAGCGCGTTGCTGACGTTCCAGTTGAGTCTCAAGAAGAACGAACTGTAACCCCTGTCACGTGTGATGATGTTTACCGGTCATTGGCCACAGGATTGGAAACTGGTGGTGTAACACCCACCGATATCACTGCGAACGCTGGAACGTACGACATTAACGTTGCAGGGGCTAACACAGTGGAACGCCTCACGAGCGGTGTCAGCGTTGCTGCTGCAAGAGCCAAGCGCAAAATAGGCCGATACGACGGGCAAGTTGATCCAACAGTTGTCGAAAAACTCCGTTCCGTAGATACACCATTCAGTCCGAGTCAGTTGGAAACGTACGCCAAGTGCGGCTTCAAATACTACATGAGCTATCTGCTTAGTATCAAGGATGACGAAACGATCACTCTGGAGTTGAACGCGCTTGACGCGGGCAACTACATTCACGACGTGTTCGAAGGCTTCTACAACGAATGGACTTCCCAGAGAGACGGCCCACTGACTGAAGCCACACTCAAAGATGCCCAACGCTTGCTATATGAGGTCGCAACGGAATCGCTTGACGAGCTCAATGTAAAAGAAACCACATTTCATGATGCATGGCTCCGATCACTGTTCGATGGATTGGCTGTCGAAGAGAACCAGTATGGAGACCCATCAGGCCCTGACGGGTTGTTCCGCCGGTTCCTCACCGCGGAGCTAGAGCTAACTGCACGCGATGCCCGGCCAGCGTACTTCGAAGCACACGTCGGACTCACTCCACGGGATGGCGCTGGGACTGTGATATCACCAGATCCGGTTACAGTACCGGACACAGACGTTGATATCCGTGGTAAGATTGATCGACTGGATGTGACCTCTGACGGTGGTGTCATCGGATTAGACTACAAAACTGGCAGCACGCCGACCGAGAGAGACACGGTCGACGGCCTGAAGTTCCAGCTTCCAGCGTACCTTCTGTTGGCAGAAAACGTGTTGGACAGGGAAGCAATCGGTGGATCGTATTATCAAGTAAATCCCAGTCAGTCAGTGTCGTATCATGCCGGCACGATCGGCAGCGAAGAATATGCTGTACAAACACGCCCGAAAAAACACGAGACAAAACCACTGCGCCGTTGGCTCAAGCTTGAATTCGATACGCAAACCGAGTTCCAAGAATTTCTTCACTGCGATATTCCCGACCGCATCGAACAAATTGCGGCTGCGGTCCATGATGGATCGTTCCACCCGACAGTGTTAGATCCGAACCAAGCCGGATGTGAGTACTGTGAGTACCGAGATGCGTGTGATGTCCGTCACCATCGTCGACACAACATACGAGAACAACTCGAACGTGACGGCATTACAGCCTACACGCCACGCTCCGAGGAGGCCAACCAATGAGCAACAACTCAACCGGTGACGACGAGGCGTTCACCTTAGAACCGGAACAACAAGCCGCAGCGCGAACGCTCGATCGGAACGTGACAGTCGAGGCCGGTGCTGGAACCGGGAAAACCACGACACTCACCGAACGCTACCTCACAATCCTTCGGGCGCATCTTGATGGCCCAGCGGCTCTGCACGAAGACGTCACTGATGATGAAGTGCCGTACCACTTACCAGAGGATATCGAACGAATTACCGACCCTGCAAAAGCGCGCCGACTCGCCGAACGAATCGTCGTTACAACATTCACTGAGCGGGGAGCCGAAGACCTGAAACAGTCTATCCGAGAGAAGATCCGCGAGCGACTCGATGAGATCACAGATCCCGAGCAATGGAAGCTGTGGCGTGCAGCCGCCTATGGCGTCGAAGCCAGCTATATCGACACTACACACGGGTTCTGTGGGCGTATCCTTCAAGAGTACGCGATTCAACACCCAGCTGTCGACCCACAGTTCGACGTTCTTGACGAAGATGATGCAACACTTC
>LFCJ01002401.1_pt1 | contig 13500 bp, 20 predicted proteins | sample 643141 | NCBI WGS metagenome assembly LFCJ01 (sample SAMN03766243, study PRJNA286221) | soda lake metagenome | biome: soda lake; feature: Kulunda steppe; material: water; isolation source: sample B1-Br-g2 brine of Lake Bitter-1 | place: Russia: Kulunda steppe | collected 2010-07 | reverse complement strand
ATGGTGCGCAACCACGAGCTCAGGGCCTACCCACTTCCAAGTATGCACTTGGACCGAGCAACATTTACTTTCCTGGCGGTGTGTCACCTAATAAGGGCTGAGCACCTCTCGGAAGGGCGCTGCAGCACCCACAGCGACAGACACAAAAGCACGCACTGAGGCGCAGGCGTGAGGGCACAGGCACCAGCACGTGCACGTGCACACACGCGTGCGTACAGGCGTGGGGATGCGCACGCACCGCGGGGGGGCGCGCAGACATGACCGGCTCTGGCTGCTGCTGGTAGGCGGGCCTGCCCCGCTCCTCTGTCCAGGCCTGTAGGCTGGGCGGCACCACCACGGGGCTGACCTGCTCACCACGCACTGACGGCTGCCCGCTCTGACGGTAGGACAGTCGGGGCACGCGGCCAACGTCCACCTGCGCCGCACACAGGTGTCGGCGCACGTGCCCTTGCTTGTTTGTGCGCATGTGCGTGTCGAGTCATTGCGGAGAGTGCACGCACGCGCACTTGTGTGTGTGTGCGTGTGTGTGTGTGCATGCGTGTGTGTGTGTGTGTGCGTGCATGATGCAGTCATACCACAGGGCTGCAAAGGCCAAAAGATGTGAGCAGGGGCGCTCCGATGTGCGCTTGATGTGGGGAGTAGCTTCTTTGCCTGCGTAGCTTTTGCTTTCCTGATGTGGGCCCCTTGTAGGGCAGCTGGGCAAAGAGAGTATGCAGGCGCTGATGCGCAGGTGACGCGACAATGTAAGAGTCACCAACCTGTGTGGGCCCCCTTCCCAGCATGCGGGATCCACTGCCCCAGAGGACAAGCTCAAACTGCTGCCTTAGAGGACACACACAAACTGCTGCCCCAGAAGGCATGCACTCACTGCTGCATGCCCCAGACAACGTGCACAACCTGCTGCTCAAAAGAGCATGTGCAGGCCTCTTCCCTGGTCCGTCCTCGCCTTAAGAACAATGCAGGCGAGCGCTGCAGAGGGGGGTCTCCTTCTGCGGGTCCTCAACAGTGCCCCCTGCCCCCTTTCCCCCCTCACCTTGCTTTATTCCTTGCTGCCGCTTGATCATTTCCCCCGCGACGCCTAGGTTTACCTTAGCCAAACCCCCCTTGACCCAGCCCCACTCCTTCCTCTCAGAGATGCTACACAGCTCTCAGGCACGGCGCCCTCTTTGAAGCCATTGTGCTGAGACTGTTGGGGGACTCCTGCACCCCATCCCTCCCCGCTCACCTGTGCTGCGCAGCTCTCTGGCGCACAGCCCCCCTTTGAGGACATTGCGCTGAGGCTGGTAGGCGCAGAGGCGCCCCGCGCCATCCGCATCTTCCTGGCCACCAAACTGGCAATCCTCAAGTCCAGCACCGCACGCAACTTAGATCGCGGGAACAGTGACGTCGCCATGCCACCCCCCATCAGGGCCGGCCCTCAAGGTGTGCCATGCGCCACGCTGAGTCTCCTCGCGTGCTTTGTGTGATGTTCGTTGTTGTGGGGGAGGGAGGCTGGGGGCTGGGGAGAGGGCGCCTCTCTGGGTACGTCACAATTCCCACTGTTTGCTGAGAATGAGAGCTTCCTGTGCTCTGTGTATGACTACAGTAAGGCAGTGGGATAGGGCAGCCGGCAGGGGAGCGCAGTTCTCCTTGCGTTGCATGCACTGTTGGTGTTGAGAAAAGGAGGTCCAAGTGATATTAGCTTCAGGCATGCGCTAGCATGGTGCAATGCCTGGATGCTTGTTGTACACAACAGCGATCGCAGAGTGCTCTGTGCATCTTCTCCACAGTAATCATAGCGTGCCCTGTGCACCTTCTCCTTTGGCCTTGGCTGAGTTCAAACTCAGTGCAACTCAGTGCAAGAATTGCTGACCCTTGCATCCCTGACAAGCACGTATGAGGGCAAGGCATGCATGCTTGCTCTCCATTTGCTCAAAGCGTGGCTGCGTCAGAGGCTCATGCAGATGCCTTTGTGCGTCAGAGGCTCATGCAGATGCCTTTGTGCGTCAGAGGCTCTTGCGGATGCCTTTGTACGTCAGAGGCTCATGCAGATGCCTTTGTGCATGTGATCCTGCTCCTGTGCATATCCTGAAGCAAACAGCATAAAGCTGGATCGCCCTGAACTCAAAGCGATACGCAGATGCCTTTCAAGGCCCAGTGAAGCGCACGCCAAGCCCTGCATCTTAAAGATGCTACATCTCCCATGACCATACAAAGATGGCCATCGGTTGCGGCTGCAAACACTGCTTGCGCGTTGACCTGGTAGGGAGCAAGCTTGGAGTGTGGCTACTGGAGAGCTCTGGATGCCCCCCAAGTCCACCACACGCCGCTACACACACATACACACACAGCATGTGTGACACGTACCACATAAACACATCTACCTGCCCGTTGCAGAACCAGGTATCCATGCCGCTGCGGCATGCACCGGCCTGGCATCCTCCCTTGAGCCATGCATGAATGCCCAATTCCTGGCCTGGCATCAATCTTCTGCTCCTAGCCGGCAGCTTGCTCGCAGCACCCCTTGATGGCAATGTGCATGCGCTTGCAGGCCCAGCATCCGCCACTCCCTCCTTGTTTGATGTGCCCACTGATTGCAATGTGCACGCGCTCGCAGGCTTGGCATCAGCCTCTTCCTTGCTTGCAGCGTCTGCAGCCTGCGCCCAGCCCGAGCGCGCACAGGCCACAATGGTAGCGTCTTGGTTGACAGAGCTGCTGCTGGACTCAATCAACAGGGAGCTGCTCGAGGTGTGCGGGTGGTCTGTTTTCAGTGTGTGTGTGTAGGAAGGCCATGCTGCCTCCTCTGCTGGCTGAGCTGCTGCCAGACCCACCAGATGGACAGAGCTCCTTGTCTTCAACAACAGGGAGCTGCTCGAGTTTTTTTGGGGGTCCTGGAAGGGATGTTCTCAAATTTTTCCTCGTACGAATAGGCGTCTGGGGCTGCAGATGTCTGCGATAGGGTGAGCAGTGGGGCTGGGCTATTCTTTAAACAGGCCATGCACCCATCTGTAGGGAGGTGGGTGGGCAGGGAATGCTCACCAGTCTGCTTGTCAGGTCAGGAAATACTCACCAGTGACAAGTGCCCCAATATGTTGGCAAGGTGCCCCATTTTCAGGAAGGTGCTGCTTGGTCATAAAATTTTCTGTGATGGGCTCTTTGAGGGCATGTGCTGAAGAGAGCTTGTGTACAGAACACCTGCTTTTCTTGTTGTGTGCCCCACAAGCAGTGTGCACAAGGGTGCTTCCAATTAAGCAGCCCCTTGTGTGTGCTGGCAACAAAAATCCACAGCACTTCTTCAATCTGCCCGCTCCATGCCGTTGAAGTGCAAAGTTCCGGCTTTCATTCTGGCTTTCATGGGTACATCCTCAAAAGGAACCCCCCTGATGGGCGCATCTTGGGCTCTCAAGGCGCATCCTGACTTCCACCCACTGGAACCTGGCTGTCCCTGCAGTCTGGCGGCAAGCCCAGCCCAGCTGTCCGTGCAGCAGAGCAGCAGCTGCATGACTTTTTGTGCGAGAACGTGGACGTCTTGGATGTGGGCACCACCACGGGGCTACTGGGCGCATACGGGCGTCTGGAGGAGCTGCTGACTTACGCGCAGGTGCGGCTGCACAGTGTATATGCCCGCCTTGCTGACTTGCACACAGACGCGGGTGCGCAAGGGTAGCTGGAGGAGCTGTGGACACTTGCACAGGTGTGGGTTCGTTGTGCAAATCCACCTGGCTTTAACACAGGTGCAAAAGTGCAGGGCGTGGGTATTGCGCACAAGTGTGTGTGCGCGTGTTGTGAGCAGGGTTATCGAGAGCAGAGGGCGGCTGAGCTCTTGCTTAGCTGGCATGGAGCAGTAGGCGCGCAGCCTGCAAACATTGACGTGGGAAGAGTGCGCAGTGGAGCATGCACCTGGAGCAGGGCTTCTCCCTGGAAGCAATTTCACGAAGTTGCATAAGCCCCTTAGCGTGTGCGTTTGCTCCATACACACAGGCGCGGGGCGATCATGAAGCCGTGCTCGAGTCTCTGCTCCAGGTGCGTACCTCGTGGCCAGCCATTGCGTGAAGGCCATGTGGCACAGGCTTTTTGTGCTCCCACCACTCGCCGCATACCCCTCCTTTCCTGGTGGCATGCTTTGCTGCTGTTGCTGGCGCACTGCATCGCCCAACAGCCTGCGCAGCTGCAGCTGGCATGCAAGGAGCAGCATCGGTCGGTCTGTGCATTTCCACTAGGTTGCATGCGCCTCCCTATCACAGCAGCATGCCAATTTGCTGTTGCTACTGCATTTGTTTTTGTCAAACAGTATGTCACCGATTGAGTTGGCAGCCTGCGTGCACGAAGGCTGGCGTCAGTGCCCGCTCTGATCGGAACTCTGACTGGAACTGTTCTTATGCCACGCTCAGGCTGCGGTGTTCAACAGCAGATATTTAAGCGTGTTGCGCCCTCCATGCAACATGGTCAATACCAGCTCTGCGCCCTGCATGCTATGTGGAAGCAGGGCACTGTTTGTAACAGCTGTACGGGGCAAGCCTGCATGCACATATACATACACACATGCACGTGCACACGCGGACGTGCGCACACGTGTGCGCATGCACTTACACGATTCCATTCGTGCAACTGTCACGCGGACCTCTCCTCTGCTGCCTGCAGCGCCCTGGCGGAGCGCTGCGTGCGCTGGCGGTGCTGCGCAAGCCCAGCTGCCCGCGCGAGCTGATGTACCGCTTTGCGCCGGCGCTGATGGCTGACGCACCGGACAACACTGTGGACGCGCTCGTGGCAGCCAATCCCCCCTTGGAGCCCAGGTTTGTGAATGTATGTGTGCAGGATTCCTGGTGTGCGCGCGCATGTGTGTGTGTGTGCGTGCGCGCGTGTGTGATTCTGTTGATGGCTACCCACAAGAGAGAATGCAGGCGTGGCAGCCGACCCGCCTCTGGAGACAAAAGGTGTGTTTGTTGTGCGCTTGTCTCCCTATCCCTTCCTTGAAGTACACGGCCAACCCGCCTCTGGAGGCAAAAGGTGCGTTTGCTGTGGGCTTGTCTCCCTATCCCTTCCTTAAAGTACACAGCAATTTGTGGTAGGGGGACCCCAGGAAGGCTGTCAGCCACACTTCTGGACCTTCCCTACATACACTTTGCCAGCGATGCGGTTGGTGTGGACCACTTCACTTTGTCAAGGGGGGCCCAAGTGCAATTGTGGGGACTGCAAGCATAGTCAGGTGGGGGGAGCATGCAGGCACAGCCTTAAGGCGTGTGTTCACTTGGGCCGCATATGCAAAAGCCAACGTTGCAGGCATAAGATTTAGGCTCCGACTTGGCTTTATACAAGACAGCAATGCAGGCATGTGAGCCCTGAAGAGTTGCCTTGCAGCCAGCGGGCGCGCTTCCAGGTTGACCCCCGTCCCTTTTTGAGTTTAGGAGGCACTCTTCAGTCACACACACACAGCCATACACACTTGGAGGCAAGTGCGTACACACATGGGGAAACACAACCTGTTGACACGTGCACTGTGCATACACATCCGCACACACGCATATTCATACGTTCATGCACACACATGCGCGCTTACACGGCTACACACAGGCGCCTCATCCCTGCCATGCTGCGCTTTGCCTCGCCCTCCTGTGCCGAGACCGGTAGGCGTGCTGTGCTGCGCTACCTCACTTACGCGGTTGATGGCCCCCCTCGCTGCCAAGACAGGTGTGATACAAGACGGGTGTGATACTAGACAGGTGTGAAACAAGGCGGGTGTGATACAAGGCGGGTGTGATACAAGGCGGGTGTGATACAAGACGGGTGTGATACAAGACAGGTGTGATACTAGACAGGGTAATACTAGACAGGTGTGATACGATGTGATACTGCGTGGGGTAGCCTTGCTTGAGGCAGGACTGCCCGGGAAAAAGTGGGCCCTGCCACAGCAAACTAGTTTCGAGGGCTGCAGGCTCCACACGAGCAGTAGACGTGTGAAAGAGACACCAGCGCAGGAGTCTTCCGGGCCAGGCATATGAATCATGCAGCGCTTGCGCATGCAGTCGTGCTGCGCTTGTACGATGGCAAGGTGCAGTGGCAGCAGTGCCGATGACATTCAGTTCTCAGTGGCGCATGAGGTGTGCATGCTGAATCTCCTACTATAGGTGTGAGATGGCCACTCCTTGGCAGCAAGCTTATGAGTGAGCACAAACGGTCCATATGTCACATTCTGCCAAATTCTCTGCAAGCGCAATCATAGCTTAAGGCTGGCAATGGTGTGTTGGTGGCAGGGAATGGTGCATTGGTGGCTGGGAGTGATGCAAAGTGATGTATAGGAGGCTGCAGAAGGTGCACAGGGCCGCGGCTTGCATCATGTCTGTTCTTTTCTACGGACCTTGGGAAGGCTGCCTCAATGCCCGTCATTGGCCAGTGGAAGTGTCTGCAGCACAGCTGCTTTTGCTTCGAACCCATCTTATTGCCACCTTTTTTCCCTCCCCCTGCAGTGCTGTGCACAACCTCGTTGTTGCGCTGTGTGCGCTTGCTGATGACGAGGCTGACCTGCTCACCTATCTTGCTCGGTAAGCCCTGCTTAGACGCAAGGCCGCCTCTAGCACTGTCAGCTCTTTGCAGGCCTGTAATAGGCTTTTGATAGGCTTGTATTAGGCTTGTTTCCTGCCTGGACTGGGTTACTTCTTGTCATTTGAGAGCGCTCCATTTTGCAGCCTGGCACTGGATGGACGTTTAGGTGGGGCTCACAAGCTTTGCTGCTGCTTGCGCATGCAATGTGCCCTTGTGCTTCAGGTCGGCACTGCATGCAGGTGCTGCTGCTGCTGCTGCTGCACTCCCGCTGCTGCTGTTGCACTCCCGCTGCTGCTGCTGCTGCTGCTGCTGCTACTGCGGCTGACAAGAATATTATGGCACAGTGATGATAGCTGCCCATGATGACCATGACCACGCCAGTCAAGCTGCTCCTTGTCTGGACCTTGTATCATAACTCTTCTGCTTTAAGTGCCTTGCTGATTATAAATTCTCCCAAATCTATGTGCTTCCCTCCAAACACCATCATTTGACATATTCTTGATTTTTTAGTGTCTGGAGAAAGGGCCAATAGTGTGTCTCAAGCTCCCCCCCAGTGCGGCCTTGTATTACGTATTTGTCAATGGTACCCTGGACATGCTGTAGTTTACCCATGTGTTGCGCCCCCTCCCTCCCAGGGCTAGGAGTGCCTCTGGGGTGCCCTTGTACGACCCCAAGTATGCCTTGAGGCGCGTACAGCAGCAGGGCAAAGACAAGGCCACCGTCAGGCTGCTGTGCGAACTTGGTGAGTGTTGTGTATAGTAGCGCAGTAGGTGGCTGTGCTGTGTGCTGTGTGTGTCAGTCATGGGTGCACTCATATGATGAGCTATGTGCGCAGAGTGGGATGAACACCTGTTCTTGCACGCGCACACAGACACACGCACACGCACACACTCCCATGCAATATCCTTGAAATGCACATGCGTGTATGCGATGATTACGCGCACACTCCATGCACAGTCCTGAAGTGCACGCATGCATGCAATGACTGCACATTCAGTCCTTAGGGCAACCCCAAAACAAAAAAGTGCACGCCTGGAAAAAAACTGTATGAAGTAGAACCCAAGGGTCCTAATAAGGCGCCAGCATTACAGATGGTCTGATGTTCACCACCTGCATGTCTGCTACATTCACACACGCCACTCATTTGTCAGACTCCTGCCCCCCCTGCCTGTCTCCTGCCCAGGGATAGCCACAGCCGCCCATCTCCATCCCTTGCCCCTACACCCGGCATGCTCTCCACGCAGGCATGCACGCGGATGCACGCAGGCATGCACGCAGGCATGCACGCGGATGCATGCTCGCAGGCATGCACGCAGATACACTCAGGCATGCACGCAGGCATGCACGCAGGCATGCACACAGATGCACGCAGGCATGCACGCAGGCATGCACGCAGGCATGCACGCGGATGCACGCAGGCATGCACGCGGATGCCGTGGGCGTGGCCTGCGCACACAACAACCTGGAGCTTGCCAAGGCTGTTGCGGGCGCGGCTCCTGAGGAGACACTGGCGCTTGTTGGGCCGGAGGCAGGGGGGGGCAGCACCGCAGCCGCCGTGAGCCCAAGCAGCACACGCAGGCGCCTCTGGCTGGCCATCGCGCGGCATGTGGTGCAGCAGCAGGTAGCTGGAGTTTGTGTTTGGGTGCAAATGGCTACCGTGGGTGTGTGTCCTGTACGCAGTAACATGTAGCCTTAGTGTGTATGCATATGTGTGTGTGCTCTTGGCAAGTGCAGAGCTGAGCTGCATGCGCAAGCCTCATCAAATCTATGATTGCTGCGCACTGGTCGTACGCAGGTTCTTGATCCTTGCAAGTGTGCAGTAATACTTAATTGGTGGTTAGTCATTTATTGCCAAATTGTTATGCTGCCGTTTTGCCAAGCCTTGCAGGGCTGTTCATCTGTTGCCCAGCGCATGCTTGTGTACATATTGCTTAAAATGAACCGCACATTTAAAGCTTCACACTCTGCACGCACCTCTTCCCATGCTCCTGAATGGCTACCACTGCCTCGTTTGGTAAAGGCAGACACTGATGCCTCAGTCATCAGTCATCAGAGGTGCTGAGTGCGTGTCAGTCATCAGAGGCGCCAAGTGCATGTCAGTCATCAGTCATCAGAGGTGCCTAGTGCGTGTCAGTCATCAGTCATCAGAGGTGCCTAGTGCGTGTCAGTCATCAGTCATCAGAGATGCCAAGTGCGTGGGAGTATCTTGGGCGCCACCCTGTGGAGGTGCCAAGTGCGTGGGTGTGCCTTGGGCGCCACCCTGTGGAGGTGCCAAGTGCGTGGGTGTGCCTTGGGCGCCACCCTGTGGACCTTCGGGTATATGCTGAAGCATCATGTATATGCGCCGCATGTGCCTGATGTCAAGTAAACGTGCGCCCAAGGCGTACAGCCTTCCTTCCTTCCTCGCTACATGGGTATGCGTACCATTGCTGTTGTGCACACAGGGCTCTGATGCAGACGGCCCTGGACAGCTTTACCAACTTGCGTACCCTGCCACATTGCACCCGCGTCACACATGTGTGGGGTGTGTGCACACAGGGCTCTGATGCAGACGGCCTGGCTAGGTTTATAAAAGTGCCCATCCTGCCACATTGCACGCGCATCAAGTATGTGAGGGCTTGTGTGCACGCAGGGCTCTGATGCGGACGGCCCTGATGGCTCTGACCAGGTTTACGAAGTTGCCCACCCTGCCACATTGCACGCACGTCAAGCACGTATGGGGTTGTGTGCGCACTGGGCTCCGATGCAGACGGCCTGGCTAGGTTTATAAAAGTGCCCATCCTGCCACATTGCACGCGCATCAAGTATGTGAGGGCTTGTGTGCACGCAGGGCTCTGATGCGGACGGCCCTGACCAGATTTCTCGCCAGACAGCGGCAATAAAACAAGCCGTGGACCTGGTCAAGGAAGCAGGTGCGCCTGCTTGCCGTGATGGTTTGTGGGTCCATGGCCTTGGTTCATGGAAGGCGATGCAGTACGCCTTGGACCTTGACCAGTCAAGATAGCAGGTGCGCCTGCTTACCGTGACAGGCCTTGTGTGTCAGCAAAATTGATTTGCATCAGTGCGTGGCATGTTGAGCACTGCCATTCCAGCAATCTGGCTTGATATGTTGCAGGCTCTCTGCATATAGGTCCACATCAGGCTGAGCTCTGAGTGTAGCGCTTTTCATCATGGGAGCGCAGCGCGGTGCAAATGTGGCCAGCTCAAGGTCATACGTACCTTTGCTTGTAGCTTTCGTTCCCGAGTACCCGCCGTTGCAGAGTGCCTTTTGGGTCCCTTCCAACAAGGGGCTTGGTTCCCACCCAGCATCAAACATGCATCACTTTCTGTGTAAGCCTGCAAGCAGTCATCGGGAGGGTCTCCATGCTGTTATTACTTGCAGAGGGTTTACTCAAGATCGAAGATGTATTGCCCTTCTTCCCCAACTTTGTGACCATAGACAACTTTAAGGACGCCATCTGCGACTCTTTGGAACAGTACAACAAGCAGGTGCAGCTTTGTTCCTCTTCCTCCTCAAGCGCTGCTGCCTCCCTAGATTACAGTACAGACCTAGGCATGCACAGCTGCGTCCAATTGTTCCGGGAATGCAGCTGGAACGGGAGGCTGTGGTTGTCTTGAGGTATCAAGGGAGGCACTGGCCAGTGAGGACGGAGTGTAGTGTAGGAGGGAGTATCAAGGGAGGCCCTGGCCTGTAAGGAGCTGACTATTACAATGAGCGGCAAGGGTGTGCAATGGCAAGAGCCAAAACCAACCTAAAGCCGATGCTCAGGTCTGCTACCTCAAAAACCCAGCTCCTTGATAGATTCAAGTGACAGGGTGGCAGATTTATGGTGCGCACCCAAGCACTATGCTCCCCTGCCATGTTGTGCACACCTGCGTGCTCAAGCCTGAGTACGGGGCACATGCCCAAGATCCTTGACTTGCGCTGACGGCCACCGACGAGGAGCCCTGAGTGCATAGGCTGAGCCCTGAGTCGGCTCACTTGTGAGCTGAGTACGCCGGCGTGCGGTTATTACAATAAGCGGGAAGGGTGTGCAAGCGCGAAAGTCAAGCGCTGGCTCGACGAAGAGACCTTCATGCCACGCAAGCACAACCCGACTTCCATACAGTTATGCCAGGCTGCGTGCGTGTGTGCGTGTGTGTGCGTGTGCATGTGCACTTGCGAATGTGTGTTTGCGTGTTTGCGTGTGTGTGTGTGTGTGCGTGTGCGTGTACGTGTGTGCGTGTGTGTGCGTGCGTGTGTAAGCTCGCGCACGCCTACCAACCGTCTGCAATCAGGCCTACGTACTGTCCCACGAGCCATCAAGTTGGTATCCGCTGGCGTGCTTCATTTCGACCAGTGTGCTTCATTCTGACCAAGCGTGCTTCGCAAGCGTGCTTCATTCTCACCAACCAACTTCTAACTCTACAAGGCACCTGCCCTGCCCTAAAAGCATCATATCAAGTCCGCTGGCATACGTGAGGCTGTACTCGCATGCCAACTTGCCCATGCCACACCTTGCTGCAGTGCTACCCTCCTCATCAGGTCGTTCAAATCTCACTCAAACCTTTTGAGTGGCACAGCTTACGCACATTTCATTATTAAGCATATCCCTGCTTGCTCTTGCCATCCAATGTCTTACAGCACTGCTGTTGTCCTCCTCACGGGCTTGCCAAGTCCACAATTTGTAGGCGATGTGAGCACCCTCGAGCACTCGCCTGCCTTGACTTGCTGTTGCGCTCCCAGATTGAGCACTTAAAGGCAGAGATGGAAGAAGCCACAGGCATTGCAGACGCGGTGCGCGCAGACCTGGCCACGCTCAAGGGCAGAGTGGCAGTGGTGCAAGCAGACCAGGTGTGCCATGCTTGCATCTGTAGAGCAGGGTGTACTCACGGCCGCCCAGCTTGCCGTCAAAGCACAAGGCCCACCTCCAGCTGCTGCACCCAGCACATTCAGAGCTGACTGAGGCGGGAGGGGCAGGCGTGCGTGCTTTAAATCAAACCAGGCGGCCAGGTCTGCCTCCGGTCCCTGGGGCTGGCTGACTCACTGGCTGGTTGACTGTGGCTTGCAATACAAACAGGTCCTGTGGATGCAGCCTTGCCAATTTGCTTGTTCTCTGCTTTGCGGCCACGTCTCATGTGAAGAATAGGAAGGGAGGCTGCAGCCAAGCACGGCTGCAACATCATCACCAGCCCGCCCCTCTGTATCCTCAGCTTGGCTGTGCTTACCGTGGTGTGGGCCTGCTCCTTATACCCTAGGCCTTAGTTGGAAGTAACCATTTTCATCCCACAAAGAGAAGCATGTGCATGCCTTCATCTCACGGTGGCAGGGCTGTGCGCGCTGCGGTGTGGGCCTGCTTTTGAGGCCGCCATCCTCTGCATTAGCCGGCCTCCCCGTAGGTGAGATCAGTCACAGCGCCAGTCAAAATTCTGCCAGTCATGCCAATGCGCAGTCTTGTTCGGGTTCAGCCGTGTTTGTGCCAAGGCCTGCATTCTTCATGAAGGTGGTCAGTCCTCGATCAACTGCAGCAGTGGTTTGTCAGGTAGAGTGCCCTTGAAGTCAACACACTATTACTTTGCCTGAACATGAAGCCAACACACCGTTACTTTACCTAAACTTGAAGTCAAACCACATGTCCAGAAGGGCCAGGAACCTGGAGTCATGCACACAAGGAAGATGTTATGTCAGTGTAGCAAGAATCTCTGGGATCTGCTGCCCATCATAGGTTGCGGCTTAAAAGCTTGGGCTGGTAGAAGAGTGGCCGTAGGGTGTGCGCGCTCAAAGGCCGACAGCATGCACCGCAGACAAGTCTGCGAACAGGGCATTCAGGCTAATAATTACCTCAACAGTTTGCTTGATACCCTTTCAGACCATCAAACCCTTTGACTGGCCATCAAATGCTATGGCAGGCTGCTGTGACAGGCTGCAGGTGCTGCAACCCTTTGTGGTTGCCTGCTTCGGAAAGTCTTGTTACAGAGGGGTTGGCGCTCTGATTACACTAGTTGAAGAGGGCACTCGGGTTCAACCAAAAAAAATGGCTTCTCCTTTGGATATTGCTTGCCCTCCACGTTTTATCTTAAACTTGCTGTGTTAAGAAGATGTAATAAGCTGTTCAACTACCTCGGCCAACTCTGATTTTATTACAGCTCCTTTTGAAGCACATTGAGTGAGCCATGACCTTGCCCACTCAGGCAGAAAATGCAAGCACGTGCAGAGGTAAAAAAAATCAACATTTGGAGTGCACAGCCCATAAGTAAGCCCATGCGCATTTTGGCCGCCCTCTGGGAGGGATAGGTATGAGGCTCGTCGTTAAGAGCTCAAACCAAAATGACCTGATCTGTCTTGAATACTATCCGCAGGGGGCGCTATACCTCCAGTATATGTGTTTCCCTCTGGCCTCGCTTACCATGGGTCATGTTGTGCCGCAGAGGCTCAGGTGTGCGTGTTTTTGTGCACCTGTTGCCTGTTTTGGAATGCCTTCTTAACCTCAAGGAGCACAAAGTATGTTATTACTGGCATGTGCTTGCATGTGAGCCTGTTTCTATGCTCTAATATATAGCATGTTTACCTCCCTTGCATACAAGCTGCTGGGTGTCAGAACCTGGAGCACAGTCCTGCCTAAGCAGCACCCTCCCACCTTGCACACAGGTGCTCGCTACACACCCACACCTATGTAAGCATGATTCCAAGTTCATGATGCCAAGCGTGCATGCGCCCTGCCCCGCTGTTTGTGCCCATAGGCTCTGATGCTGCCTCAGCAGAGAAGCCGCATGCGTAAGATCATGGCGCGCTTGGCCCGCACGCAGCCAACCCCAAGCCAGCAGCAGCCTCCTGCAGCTGCGCCTCCTCAATCGCCACAGCAGCAGCTGCAGCAGGGGCCCCAAGCATCAGAGGAGGCAAAGCCTGCCTCCGGGGAGGGGGAGACGCAGGTGTGTGGCCCGGGAGGGGCGTGCGAGGATGTGAAGACTGTGCAGGGTCACTGGGGGTCACTGGGGGTCACT
>LFCJ01002400.1_pt1 | contig 13502 bp, 17 predicted proteins | sample 643141 | NCBI WGS metagenome assembly LFCJ01 (sample SAMN03766243, study PRJNA286221) | soda lake metagenome | biome: soda lake; feature: Kulunda steppe; material: water; isolation source: sample B1-Br-g2 brine of Lake Bitter-1 | place: Russia: Kulunda steppe | collected 2010-07 | reverse complement strand
TGACAGGGCTGGCGTACCCTCTGGAACCGAGACAACCACCTGGTGGTCTGCGGTCGCCTGGTTGAGGGCGTCCCGCACCGTGTCAGCGTCCCATGCTGCTGCTGCTGCTGCATCTGTGTCCGCTCCACCTTGCTGCTGCTGCTGCTGCTGCTGCTGCTGCTGCTGCTGCTGCTGCTCCACTGCCGCGACGCGCGCCTCCATGGCATCGAAGCGTGTGTCCACAGCTGCTGTGTGCGTCGAAGCGCTGCGTAAGCTCCTGTCGGAGGGCGTGGAAGTGCTGCTGCTGCTGCTCTGCCATCTGCTGCTGCTGCTGTCCCTGGTGCGTGAGTTGTGCGGTGAGTTGGTTCATGTTCTTGTTGGTAACCTCGACGCAGGCTAGCGTCGAGGTTACCAACAAAAAGCTACTAGAGAGTAACTCGAAGGTATAAAGTTTAAAAGAAGAAAAGAAAAACTTTGCAAGCAGTAAAAAGCTCCTCTTAAAGAAAAGTTAACTCGAAGGTTGTATCCTTATCCTTTTGAAAGGAGAAGGCGCACATGCAGCTCCAGCTGTGCAAGCACCAAGCGAAATCCCTGCACCAAACAGGGAAGTGGAACATCAGCGACTCGCTACGAAACCTTCCCTGTTATCACAAAGAACTTCGTTGGCAGGTAGGCTGGTCCATTTGGATGCCGGCAGCACTAACCGTTTGGCCCAACAAAACCTTCAAATTTCTGAGCATGCTAATAAAAGGACAATACCTAGCTGGCTTTTTGATGCTCGTTCATGCTAGAGATAAACTCACCTTTTGTCGCCTTAATGTCATTTTGGTCACTCCCTTACCTACATAAAACCCAAATCGCCAACCATTCCTCCGAGGATGAGTCATTAGTACCAGATGTCATACCCAAGACAACCCAGCAGAGATGTACGCAGAGTTCACGAGCTCAATGTGAACATGATGGATATACACCTCGTTGAGGTTGAATACTGTGAAGAAGCACAGCCTGGACACCAGTTAGAGGCCTCTGGAAAACAGCGCGAAGTTCTTTGTAAGCGCTTGAAGGCCAATAAATTTATCCTTCACACCGTTCTTCTTGGTGTGGGAGGCTCTACCTATACCTCACATAGCTAAAATCATCTAAAATAGCTTGGCCTTTATACACAAAACGCCCATTAGACTGCCCTCAAATCACATGCTTATTTTGTGCTCCATGCACACAACCTGACAACAATTAGGCGCACTCTCTAAAAATCCAGCTGCTCTCAAGGTCTTGGTCTGGAGCAGGGGGCAGCTTCTCACCCTCCAGATCCTCATAAGTTCTTCCTTTTCCTTGGTGGAGGAGACTCACGGCTCTTTGGGTCAGTGAGTCTCCTTTTCCTTAATTGACGTAGGTAGTGGTTTCACTGCCTACGTAGTTTTCTTTTCCTTTTTTTGAGCATGCATGGCTGGAACCAGCTCAGCCATGGGATGCAGGTCCCTTGACCATATGCCCCATCATCAAACACTCAAGATCCATATCGTCCAGCTGGCCCGTAAACAATGGGTTGAGACCTATGTCATGCAGATTCACTGCTCACCATAAATGGCAGGAAGCACACAATCCACACAGGATAAAAATTCTCCCAAGAAGGGCACATCGAGGAGTGCTTAGTGGCATATCGGCAAAAACTAGCACAGCGAGATCTTGTCAGCCTAGCAGGCAGATAGGCTATGTAAGTGAGGAGCTTCCATTTGGCTGATGACTGTCCAAGAGGACAGTCCAAGAGGACACAGAGCAAGAAACACATAGAATGTGTGCTGGCATAGCTGAGGTTAAGGAGCCAGAGGTCCAGACCCAGAAGTCTCAGGTCTTAATGCACCCTGATACGGCTAAGGTCATCGAAGACAAGTTTGAAGTGTTTGAACTGCTCGCCGGTCCTCCTGCTAGAGAGGGAATGGATCATGCCATGCAATGGCATCCCAGTGCATCATTTTCTGGTCTATACATGAGAGAGTATAGAACATTTAAGCATCAGGAAGAGGAGACACACACACGTAGCAGATGGCACTGCCTAATTAACCTTATAAGTAGGGATGGGTAAATAGGGTTTGGCAAACCTTCATCGAGGCTCTGTAGAACCTCTATAAAGCTTATTTGAGCATCTTTGGCATTTTGATCAGACCCTACCCATTTACCCATCCCTACTTATAAGGTATCATTAGGCCAAGCTACTTCCCGAATGGAGTACCAGTCCTTTTGGCTAGAAAAAGGAATGGATCACTTAGGATGTGTATCAACCATAAGTGGCTCAATTAAGCTACTGTGTGCCATAAGTACCCTCTCCACAGAATTCACGGTTTACTGGGAAAACTCAACACCAATGGAGTGCTCAGGGTTTGCAGGCCGATAACCATCAGATCATAATTTCTGATGAGGATAAGCCTAAGATAGCCTCTACGCAGCCATTTGGCCATTACCAATTCAAGGTGTGGTACTTTGATCTGACCAAAGCAAAAGATTCGTTCCGGATAGTCATAAAAACATTCAAGCTAGTGTCCTAGGCGCTTCATTTAGAGGTCCATGCAGAGGGATGTGGATAACTATGTGGAAATGTGATGCTCGCCAGATGAACAAAGCAATCAGGAATGCTTGAGCAGGCAAGCTGCAGCCTATACCCATTCCAAGCAGAATGGGAGAACATCATAATGGACTTCATAGTGAGCTGGCAAAGGTAGGTCATGGCCACGGTTCTATTCTCATATTTGTGGACGGGGTGGTATGTAAGTTGATGCATCTGTACCAGCGGTTGTGTAACTATTTGCCAGGGAATTTGCAAAGCAATTTGAACTGGATCATACCGCTTAGCGGCGTACTAGCATCGGTGATTTCAGACAGAGGTCCACACTTGATCATTATTCTTTGGGGAGAGGTCGAAAAATTGACCGGTATGCTTAGGAAGCTGTCAAGTGTGTGCTACCCACAGAGTGATGGACAAACAGAAGGCACCAAAAGCACTCTGGAAGAGATGCATATGTTGCTCCAGATCAGAATGATTAGGATGAGCATTTACCCTGTGCACAATTTGACATAAACAACTCATGACAAGATTTCATCAAGAACATGATGAAGCCCTTCCTTTTGAATGATGATATGCAACCGCTGACATCTGTCCTTGAGAGTTGGGCTACCATGCGCAGGTCCCAAAGCGCACGATTTTTTGCAAGCTGAGCCAACCAACATACAATGGGCTGTATCTGGTTGAGAATGTAGTTTGTAAGGTAGCACTCAAGCTGCGCTTACTACCAGCTGGTCCTGCAGGTTGGTCTAGGATACGTGATGTTTTCCATGTCCGTCTGATCAGGTGAAGAAGCAAGGAACAGGCTATGCCTAATTCATACCATATATGTAAGAAGTACATACTTCTTCATTCACTAGCCTAGCTACTCTGAGGATTATGAGAGTCCACCAGGGAATTCCCAACTAGCATACGTATACTAGCTGGTATACTAGTATACTTTTAAAATTTCATAAGCATCAAAGCAGATATCTGCTCACGTGTGTGAAAGGCAGTATTTGAAGATAGCAGCATTAGCAGCACGTGAAAGGCAAATATTTGAAGATAGCACACACCAACCTACGTGTGCAGTATACTGCACAGTGGTACATACCACTGTACCACATGTTGCATATATAGATATGCATATATATATATGTATACGCATATATGGCATACATGCTTAAGGTGTAATTAAGGAACGCTGTAAGAAGGGTCTTTTTATGGGCTGGCCGGGGAACGATCCCGGTCAATAAACTGGCCAGCCCATTAGCCATGGCCTGAACCCAGTCGACTGGGGGACTTGGGGTCGACTGGGGGTCGATCGACTCGTACCCCAGTCGACGACTGGGGAACGCGTTCAGCCCGAAGCCTGAGCCTGGTGCACCACGTGGTTGGTTATGTAGTGGGGGGTGATCTGATGATCAAGGAAAGCCTGGATTTGTAACATAAGGCTTATAAGCCATAATTACCCGTGATCCAGCGAGTTCATCCAGGCGCACCCTGATAGGATGATGTCCGCAGATGTCCGCTTTCGTGACACTTCCACTCTCATAAAAATTCTTATAAGAGAATAAATTGGCTTTTTCTCCGAAGGTGTACGTCAACTGAATCTAGTTCGAACGGGGCCGTGAGATTTTCACGGGTCCCGCCAGCATCCATACTTTGAGAATCAGCTGGAAATTTTCAATGAAGCCTGAATACTAGGATCTTTTCAGCCACTATGCCGAAAAAGAAGCCAATCAATGCATGGACTCTTCTCCAGGATGCGCATCTGAAGGAGATACTGCGCGCATTTTTCCTGTCCAAGTCTGATTCCCATGCTTCTTTCTATCAGCTTAAGCAGACATTCTTCATGAATACCACGTATGCCCACATGAAGGCCTACTTCCGGAGCCAAGTAGACACGTACATGATTATTGGCCAGAAAGTGCTCTTAATTGCACAAGTGAGATTTAGTGGTTGCTCACAGGAATGTAAATGAATTGTATGCTCTAAGAAGTATTTGTTGCAGGCACCATCCAATTGGGGCAGTAATTGCAGCAGGTTTTGTTTGTCAAGCAGGCACCATCCAATTGGCCCCTTGCAAGGGGCGCCAGCTCCGGGATCCCCAAGGCATATGCCCCATGTACATATGCACGTGCGCATGCATGCTTATTTATCATCTGAAAGAAGTCTTTCCTGCAGACTAGGGAACAGGACACCTAAGTACTGCTATTTGTTTACAATTCGACTGGGCTGCAGCTGCCTTATGGAATGGAGATACCTTCAGGATTGATCCTGATTGCTATATGACCTCGGGGGCTTCATAGTCCTGATCATTTGCATCCTTGCTGGCACTGTCTCTGCATGCAGGGCACAGCTGCAACATCTTTTGTTTTCAACCCCGAGCCCTTCTCGGCCACCCCAGAACCTCTTTTCACTCCAAGCTCAGATACACCGATGGCCAGCGCAAGCTACAGTGGAACTAGCGGCACAGCTTTGCGTTGTGGGATCTGCAACTTGCCGTTTGCAAGCAGGTGAGTCTTGAGGAGGATGTTAGTGTCTCACAACTCCTTGTGAGGCTTGACTCTTTACAGAAAGAGAGCGCATGCCCCTTGAAAAAACCCGTGCCTAATCGCTTATGTTTGCCCACAGGCTGCACATGCAGCACCCTGATGCAAATCAAAGGGACAGCCATACACGGCATGCCACCAAACATTTTAAAACCAGGATAATCACACCCTGCATCTATTAGCTTAGTACTTGGCTTGGGCATTTGATTTATGGAGTATGTTGCTCTTATATTTCTAGGAAATGTGTTGTCTATTTGTGTGCGTCTTCCAGGAGTGAGCTGGCGCGGCATAGGGACACCAATAAGCACCGCATCAAGGTGATGGCGCAGCAGCTGCGCAGCCAGGGGGCGTGGACGGCAAACAAAGGGGGCATGGAGGTGTCTGAGCTGCCAGAGGTTGATGTGGCAGAGGGCCAGGTGCGCTTCGTGGCTGCAGAGGGCAGAGGGTGCATGTGATAAGGCAACTGCTGGATATCAGGTCATTCATGATTGCACCCACAAGCAGCGTGGCTGCCCTATGACGTGTGTGAGTGACTTCCTGTCCCGTTGTCTAGGGTATACTAATACGAACCAAAAGCACCTGCAAAAACACTGCCTCAAGATGACTTGCCCTGTGTGAGAAAGCGCTGTGGGGTCCTTCAGTTTAAGCACAGGCTAAAGGCGAGGCAAGGCCACCTAGCGGCTCAGCTGGCCACACTGGTAGCATGCGCCATTCATAAAAAGTTTTGGTCTGCCTGGTGTAAAAGCAGCTCTTCCTCTTGTGGTGCCAGATGGCAAGACGAGAGGCAAACGAGGCGATTGCCCTGTGGCCGTGTCGGTTGGCACACTCTGCCTGTGTGGTTCTTGTTCAACTGAGCTGCATATAGAGCTGCCCATTGAAATACGGCCCAGAGCTCCTGCTTTGCACACTTAAGGATCATGAGGGTCATATGGTCCATACATGTGCATAAATGCTAACGCTGCTGCTTGCCTCCTCTCCTTTCCATGAGTATGCTCAATCCCAGATCATTTGCCCGCGCCCAGATCATCTGTACACGCCCGGATTATTGGCTCATGCGGCATATGAGCCATGCCATGCTAGAACAGGGAGGCCTGCCTGCAGCTTGTGTGCATGTGTGGACTTGAATGCGTGCTGCCTTGCAGGAAGCTGTGCAGCGGCTGGACATCCGCAACTTAGGCAACACACCGGTGCTGCTGGCGTCATACTCCCTCATCAAGCGCACGCCTGGGTGAGGAGGAGCGCGAGAGCTGTAGTTGTTGAAAAAGGTTGCCCTTAGAACGTAGAACGTGCTGGGTGGGGATCCTTGTGCATAAATGTGTGCATATGTGTATGTGCGCGCTCGCATGTGTGTGCGCTTGCGTATGTGTGTGCGTAGTGTGTATGCGTGTGTTGGCATGGCAACACTGTGTGCATGCTGCACCCATACATGCAAGCACACACTTCTAATTTGGCTTTCCTGCAGCTTCCAGCTGGTGGACTGCATAGGGCAGGACACGCCTGCTGGCGCAGTCAGCCACAAGATGCCTCCTGGAAGCAGTACACACCTGGAAGTGCGCATCAAGCCCCTGGTATGTGCCCCCTCTTTCCTCTCCCGGGCACAGCCTGCCTGAAGGTTGCCCTGAGCTTCCACCTCACATGGGCCCCCTCTATGGGGCTGCTGATGCCTGCAATAGCTGTGCATTCTGCTCATGATGCTTCTACTCTTGTCTCAGCGCCCAGCAATGTCTGTGCAAGAAAGCCAGCAAGCGAGCATGCAGGGATGCACAGTAAGGAGGCGTTCAATTGGCTAGCGGGCTTTGGTCACTTGCGCAGGCACCTGGCCTGCTGCGTGACGTCGTGGTACTGGAGTTTGAAGGCTTCACAATCGTACGCAAGGTGTCGGCCTCATGCGACCCGGACGTCGGCCCAGGTGACGCGGGGCGCCTGTCGACGGTGATGCTTGGGTCTGCATGCATTTGCCCCAAAGCGGAATGTGCCTCCTGCAGCAGCAGCGGGAGCTAGGTCAGCGTAGCCTTCCCTGCCCCTGCCACGAGTAGGTGGGGTTTGCAGCAGCTCGATGCCAATGAGCACACAGGGCTGTTGTGAGGGGGCACACATGGGCTTGCCATGAGTATTCAGAGCTCTTGGCATGGAATGAAGCCTTGGGCAGGTACACTGGTCAGTCCAACGTTAAGCATCTCTTTTAGCGCAATGAGCACATGCAGCAGCTTGCCAAAAGTCAGGATGACAGCTCACGTACACCAGAGCTGAGATTGTGCACCATGGAAAGCTGTGCAAGGAAATCGACACATTGAATGGTTTGCCTAAACCTCCCAGAACTAGCTTGACTGGACTGAATGTCCCATACAGGAAGGCGGTTTCACGACATTGATTCTCAACATTCTGCACAAAAACCCCCCGAGCCCTCACTATTTCTGCCCTTCTTCCAGACCTGCCTGTTTTCTTGGTCTCTTGCCTGGCTGCGGCGCCGTGTGTGCAGGCATGCCCAGCATCAGCCCCACTGCCCCATATGTGCCCAAGCCTCGAGCGCGAGTGGACCGTGCACGCAATGCCAATGCAGTGCCTGGAGAGAAGCCCCGCCGCATAACTACCGAGTGAGAACAGTGCTAGGGGGCTTGGTGCAAAGCGTGCACAGGCCTGCTGAGCTCCAACGTGCCGCAGCAATCTTCTGGCTTGCTGCCGTCCTGTGCAGATGTTGGGGGCTGGTCTCAAGCCTGAACTCTTTACCCCCGGCAATGCCCCGCAGGGAAAAGGGCAGGGTGAAAAGGTGCTGGTCCTTGCCTGCTTGCTTGTTGTTGATGTGCAGCGGTGGTATGCACGCTGCATCCAAGAGCACGCTGCGTCTTTACCCACAGCCCGTGCCAGCGCAAAGTATGCCCATGTTAGTGCTGTGATAGTCTGACAGCTTGCTGTAGCTACATACCTGTAGGTGCATTGTGTCATGGGGTGCAGCACAACAGAAGTGCTGCGGCACTTGATGCCTCAAGATGTGGTGCCTGCACCGTGAGGCTTGTTAAAAAGTTTGCTGCGCAATGTTTGTTACAGCTTTGGTTGTTGTGTGCATGGCTATCTCCCATGCGTGCTTAGAGAATGGAGGACTTGAGTGAGTGTCTTACACCTGCAGGGTGAGCAGTACTTGTGGGCTGAGCAACACATGCCTGGTACAGCAAAGCTCTACAGGGCTGCTTGTGACAGCTGCCATAAGACAGAGACGCTGCTAGTGAACAGCTGCCCTCTGTGATGGAGGCACAGCCGCGGAGTTGCCTGAACTGTGGCAGCCGCTGTTGCTGCCCTAGGGTGATACACAGCCCTAGGGTGCTGATACAGAGCCCTAGGGTGATACACAGTAGCAGCGCAGCCCCTTGTGCTCCTGGATGCATGTGCAACTGTTCAGGGCCCCTCTGGATGGCTGACGTCCCCTGTGCCTTTGTGCTGCATCAAGCACATGCACACACATGTGGACACATACACACACGTGGACACATACACACGTGTAAACACATGCACACGTGTGGACACACACACATGTGGACACACACAAGCACAAAAATATAGACAAACAAACAGACACACACGTGTGGACACACCCAAGCAGACAAACACATACACGCAGAAGCACTGGTGTTCACTTGCACACAAAACGATTGCACGCTTCCACGTACATGTATGCACACACAGCTGGGAGCGGCCGCCAGCGCAAATGAGCCCAGAGCCATGGTTGGAAAGGGCACTAGAGGACGGCGAGTGCGTGCGTGCGTGTTATATCAAATGTGTGTATGTATGAGTGTATGTATGTTTGTGTTGGGTATGTATGTGCGCATGCATGGACAAGTACATGGCTGCTGTAACCTAGCCATGTGCCTCTTTATTTTGTTGATCTTCCTTCAGATAAGAGCAAAATTGTTTTTGCCGCTGAGCGCTCAGGCTAGCCTTGGGGGGCGTCTGGTTGATTGGGACAATGCTTTGTACATGACCTTGTCACCTTCAAAATGTTTGCACGCTGTACGTATGCAAGTGCTTGGTTTGGAAGTTAAGAATGAAACATATGGGTGTGCAAATCCTGCTGGCTGCCCAGCATGGCTGCTCGTGTAAACAGTCTTGGTACTATCTCCTCAATTACAGACTCCCTTCAAAATTGCAGTTTCTGCAAGCCTGCTGCTGCCTTGCATCATGCGCTGCACACAGCATCAAAACTCTGGAGGCGCTGCTGGTCAGCCCAGTCGTAGATACTGAGACGTATGGCTATAAGGTGCGTAGTGGGTGGGTGGGTGATGTGCGCGGATGTGTTTTTAACACATGTGCGTGTGTGTTGGAATCATTCCAGGCCCATGTCGCTGTGACGCCGCATGACATGTTGCGGGGAAGGGTTGGTGGCACGCGGGGCCAAAGCTCATACGTGAAGAGCCTAAAAAACTGACCCATGGCAGATTGGTGGCATGTTACTTGCTAGCAGGGAGAACGGTGGCAGATAGCACAGCCTGCAAGGGTCAGATTCTCATGAAACCAATTCTATACGGGTCACGTCTGGTTGTGGAGGCGCACACAATCTGGGTGGGGGGGTTGGGGGGTTTGCACGCCGTTGAGGGACTGGAAGGCACTTCGATCATGCCTTGCTTGTGAGCCTCATGCAGTGCCTGCCACCATGATGCATATGCGTACAGGTACACAGAAATACACACACACGCAAACACATGCACACGCACACACATGCACACGCACACGCACAAACATACACACATACGTACACACGCTCCGAAAATCCGTGCATCTGCATGTGCGTGCCTGCACATGCAGATGCAGCTGCTGCTGTGGATCGAGGAGCTGCAGCACGAGGTGGACATCCGGCAGTATGACATACCACAGGCCAAGCTGGAGCCCAAATCTGGCGGACTTGTGGGCCTGGTGGTGCGAGCATGCATGCCAGCATGCGTGTTTCTATGTTGGGATGACGTGCAGCACAGTGCAGGGCTACTCCTGTGCGCTGTCGGGGCGTGTTGGTGCTGTGAGAGAAGCGGGAGTGCAATGAGGGCCAAGCCAGCTTAATTGTTGGATTCAAGGCAGGCAGGGCGAGGACGCTGAGCCACTGCAAGATGCCACCATATGTTTAGTCTTCATGTCCACACAGACAAGCATGTGAAGTCTATTGGATCTCAGTGCCCAGGGTGTTTGGACCACTCAATCAAGCTGCCAAGCATGCGTGTTTCGTTTGTTTACAATGCCAAGCTCGTGTAGACCGCTGCTCCACTCAGCCAAACATGTGTTGTCCACTGGTTCTTTTTGCCTAGTTGCTGTTGCCACCGCCCTGTTTGGGGACCCAGATTCACTGGTGCACGCATACATGCATGCATGCAGCAAGCGCAGCGGCATGCACACAGATGTACATGAGCACGTGCCGCCAAGTTATGCACCGCAAATGACAGACGCTTATGCTGCCATACCTGTTAGTGCTACATTGCCCTTACCGCCCCTGCATATATACTGTGAGGTGATGGCGATGCTGAGGCTGTTGCTGCTGTGATGCACAAGCACAGGTTCCAGGCCTTGCAGAGAACAGGCCTTCAGTGATGAAGGGTGACGCGCTGTACGTCACGCCTCCTGGCAGCCGGCAGGAGTACCAGGGCTATGTGCACCGTGTGGAGCGGGATGAGGTGAATCGCTGCAGCAAAGCGATGGGCTTTGGGTGTGCTTGAGTGTGTGTGGCAAGAAACTGGTACGGATATTGGGGGGCAGGTCCCAACAGGGATTAAACTGTTTTAAATTTGGCATACACTGATCTGGGATGGCAAGGCACAGCTATTATATGTGGCTTGGACAGCAGTAGAGCTGATACAAGTAGGAGGTAGGTGGTGATGCGGCAGCAGGAGGGTTGAGATGTATTAGGTCAGGTTATGCTAGTGCAAGGATCATGCTCCATGCCGTGATTGTAGGTTTAATTGGTTGTAATTGGGCATGGGCATGGGATTTGAGGGCGACCATTGATCAATCAGCAGCTCATGAGCTGCTGCAGCTGGTGCTACTATTGGTGGCGGTGGTGGTGGTGGCGGTGGTGGTGCCATAAATGATGCCTGTGCATTTTGTGCCTTAAATTGAAACATCTCACCTTTCATGTTTGTGTAAAATGAAATTGCATGCATGTGGGCAAAAGTCTTATATGCATATGATGTGGTGTGTGTGTACATGTGTGCGCATGTTTGCATGCATGCATTTGTACATGTGTGCCTGTATTCACATGTGTGTGTGTGTGTGTGTGTGTGTGCAAGAAGCATGCCAGATTGAATGGGCTCAGGGAAGAAAGGTGTGTATCAGGAGCCTGATTTGGGCCACAAGCAATTTCAGAACCATTTTAGTTCTCGGAGTGTCATGGTTTGCTTGCAGGTGCATCTCAAGTTCAACCCTATCTTTATGCAGAGGCAGCTTTTCTCGGCATCCCGCTACGATGTACGCTTCTCCATCAAACGCAGCACATTTGTGTTCATGCAGGCAAGTGGGCCTGCCTTGGAAGGGTTCTGCTGCAGGGGCAACACTGCAGGGCTAACCGCCTGCGCTGTTGTGCTGCCACGGGGCTTGGCTTTGGGTGTTGTGACTTGTGCAGCCTCTGCACTGCAGAGCAAGGTGCTTACGTATGTGGTGGAGGGCCAGGCGCCCCTCTCCAGATCAGACAACTTTTCTAGATCTATGGCTGGCAGGCGTGGCAGATTTACAGTAGTGCTAAGTAGCAAGTAAGGAGTGGGGGCTGCGGGCTTAAGACACCCCTGTGTGAGAGAATAGATCCCTGGCCGCATGCTCCCAAATAACGGACAACAGTCTGTAAGGTTTACATGCGTGCCAAACGGCAGAGGGTCACCTTCGCGCACAGCAGCAGGTGTGCATGGCAGAGGGCCACCTCTACAGATCTGTGCCAGCCGTGCAGCCAGGGCAAGAAGACTCAGCAGTTGAGCTGAGCGTGCCGCCTGAAATGGTGCACAGCAAGCACAATGGATACCTAGAATGGTGCACGGCAAGCACAACGGATGCCCGTGTGGGTAAATGCCCTTGTATCAAGGTTTGAGGTGTGTTGGAGCGGCATGTTGCTTGTGTTGTGTTCATGCATGCATGGATTGATTCAATTGCTTCTGAGCGGCAATGGGTTTTACAGCTCCTGCGCAGCCATTGGGTGTGAGCTGCACGTGCCTGCTGGTGTGTGCATGCTGAATGTCATTGCAGGGGCCAAGCAGCCTGACATGCTTGGCTCAAGCTGCTTGGGACACGGCTTGAGCAGCTGTGGGGGCGCGTGTCACCCCTTTTTGCAGAAACGCGATTGCAAGAGCCAAGTAGCGCCACTTGCTCTGCACCCATTGGATGCAGAATGCCATAGGCGCATGCAAAGCAGCCTGGCGTGCTGCACCCGTTGCATGCAGAACGCCATAGCCAGGGCAAAGCGGCCCAACGTGCTGCACCCGTGCACACTGCTGGGTGCGGCTGGGGAGATGATGGCGCCTGCTGTCGGATCCAGCCCCTTAGCCTACGTCACGGTGAGTCGGTGAATTAGACTCACGGCACTTTGGGGCCACGCGTGTACACATGTCTCCTTTTCCTCAATCGATGCAGGGACCGTCTTGCTGTCTGCGTAGTTTTCCTTCACTGTTTTACATCACGTGCTTGCACGAGCACTTTTCTTGCAGATTTGTGATAGGAGAGGCTGGGAAGGCCTTGGCTGTTTTGGCCACGACCGATCACATGAGCTAATTACAAGGACTGTGCATCTTGGGCTGGGCGTGTGGTTCATCATTTCCGCAGAGGCACAGGAGACTCACCGACTGAGGCCTGAGACACACATGCACTTTTCCAAGGCCTGCAACACACATGCGCCAGAGGCCCTGTCCCAAACACTGAGGAGGCCAGGATCAAGTATGACCCTATCATCCCCTTTCGTGACTCACATGTGCTCAATGGACACATTTCTTGGGGCCTGAGTGCGTGCGCACCTGCACGCAACTTTCACCCGCCCTAAGGCTGTCGCATAATTAAGCAGTGTAGCCTCAGTCTCTCTGGCCTTTCCCTTCTATTTCAGGCGCAAATCGCTGCCCACCCTGGGGTCCGCCTGTTGTTTTTACCCTCCTGGCCTCTGGGCTCTGCCTGTGTGTAGCCTTGGGCTGCTGCTCAATTTGGGTGCCATGACCTCCGCAGAGTCGTGCGCCATCAGAGTCTCTCACTAGATGATGTTGGCCATCACAAAGCAAAATGAACCCGCCGTACAATGTGTATATGCTGTGCCTACCTCCCGCCATCTCGACGCGCCACATGCCCCCCAGCAATCTCCCAATGTGTGCCGCTGGCTGTCATAGGAAGCCCTTGGACCACAGTTGTCCCTTCCTCAGCATACACACGCATGCACGTACACATGCAAGCGCACACACACACACACACACACACACACACATACACACGCATGC
>LFCJ01002399.1_pt1 | contig 13505 bp, 15 predicted proteins | sample 643141 | NCBI WGS metagenome assembly LFCJ01 (sample SAMN03766243, study PRJNA286221) | soda lake metagenome | biome: soda lake; feature: Kulunda steppe; material: water; isolation source: sample B1-Br-g2 brine of Lake Bitter-1 | place: Russia: Kulunda steppe | collected 2010-07 | reverse complement strand
TCTCTCTCTCTCTCTCTCTCCCTCCCTCTCTCTCTCCCCCCCTCTCTCTCTCTCACTCTCTCTTCCGGTGCATTCAGCTATTTGCGTCGCTGCTGCCACTGTAATCGCAGCGTTGCATCACGTGTCCCTCTGCCACTGTAACCGCAGTGTTGCATCACGTGTTCCTCTGGCACTGTAACCGCAGCGTTGCATCACGTGTCCCTCTGGCACGTCCCCCAACGAGGCAAATGACGCTTGCGTTCCTGATGGCCGCGCACTGAACAACACCTCACCGTTGGAAGACCTGCAATCGGTGGTGGCAGAGCTTGGGCTTGGCCTTAATGTGGGGGCTGCCATTGAGGTGAGCAGGAGCACCGGGAGAGCTATTCAGGCAGGGATCAGACCCTCTGTGTGGCTTTCATTGCGTGCCTCGTACTGCAGTGAGACGTACGCTGTGGGCAGTGTTGTTTGAAGGATGACACAGACCGTGCAGCTCTTGTGGGAATGCGCATGTATGCGGGCTGCTTGAGTGGTTGCAGCTGAATGTTTCCATACCACAGCATGTAGTCCATGTGCTGGGGCGTCTTTCTAATGTGGGGGACAGCACGCCCCCCTCACGAGAATCTGGTGTGCAGTTGCGGTAAACAGGAGCCTGGGCCCGCCACATGCAAGTACATCCCCAGGGCTGGAGCGCTCCCTTCCATATGACCTCTGAGGGAGAGTGGTCTGCTCGTGCCGCACTCAGTTGCTTGCGCTGGTTGCTGCTCACGCACTGCTGCGTGCCTTGCAGTGCAATTGAGCTTGCACGGCAAGGGGGGCACGGCGTGCTGCTGCCGAGTCCTGAAATGGACTAGTGCTGAGCTTGTGCTGCTGCTGCTCGCCTCGCGCAGGCCTCCTTCCCATCCATCACCGTCTCTGATTCCGTGCCCCTGGCAGTACTGCTCGGTCCATCTGCAAAAGCTTGCCTGCAGGCCCAGAGCCGCAGCGCCTGCAATGCAGTGGCCAATCTGTGCGTCCTGCAGCTGTACAACAAGTGAGTGCTGGGGAGGGTCCCTTTTTCCCTTGGACCTGCAGGCCTGCAGCTGCACCTGGCCCTGCTCAACCTCTGTTGTTCAGGGTTTGTTTCCGGCTCTGCTGCTCCATGCCAGCGCACGCCCTGGCTGGCTGCTGCCAGGGTGCTCCATGTCGTCCAGGCTTGGCCATGCTACGTGTGTGCTGCATGCTGTGGCTTGCGAGGGTCCTGCCGTGGACTGCCAGGCCATATGCCACAGGCTGTGCACCAGATGGACGGGAGGACGGGAGGCGCGCGCGTGAGCGCGGGGGCGGTGGCCTGTGTGCTGCACAGGGACGCCGGCGCGTGCATCATCTATGACCGCCTGGTGGCAGAGCTCGCGGACGGTGCGGGTGGGAGTCAGGAGCCCAGGCCGGCCACAGGGCCCCTGCCCTGGCTGTTCTACACTGGGAACCAGTACTCCCGCGCTGATGTGGGGCTCAAGTGAGTGCGCGCGTGCGCGCGTGTTGGAGCGCATGCGTGCGTGCGGTGCATGCTCACACAGTGTGGGCTGGCCTCCGCCCTGACCCTGCTGGGAATCATGCGCAGCCTGCCCAGGCCTGCCACTGAGCACCTGCTCAAACCTTAGGCCTTGGGCCTGTGCCACAAGGTCACATGCACGCATGCGCACGCACACACACACACACACACACACACACACACACTCACAAATGTGCGCACGCATGCGCGCACCCTCCATTGCCTACCGAAACCGAAGTTGCAGCTTACACGGCTAGCTTGCTCAAGGAAGCTCCGGCCCAGGGTCCCTGCTGAGCTGCGCAGGCACATTTGCTGTGTGCAGGGTCCATTTTGGCAGCGGAGACGTGGACACGGTTGAGTCTGGAGAACCAGTCTCGCAATTCACCTTTGTCTTGTCAGCATACGCCATGAACGGGACTTGGCTGGGCTTCCATGAATGGCAGAGGCACTTCCAACTCTGCGGCATTCACGCTGACGAGGGCCGCCTGTGGAGGAAGTGAGTCCCATTGATGCATGCATGGGCCACGCAGCCACTGCTGGTCGGCTCTCGTGACTGCGGTGGCACTCTCAACAAATGAGGCTGCAGCCTGCCTGTCTGCCTGCCTGCCTGCCTGTGCTTGCTCACTCCCTTCTCAGCCTCCTACAAACACACACACACCTGTGCCCATCTGCGAAGCTGCCTTAGCTGGCTGGCACTCCTAGATGGCATGGTGCGCACCAACAGCCCTGGCGATTCCATTGCCCTGACCCGCACCGCATCTTGGTGTTGGCACGCTGTGAGCTTGCTGTCGCACAGCAGCCCTTGTGGAAGCAGCAGCCCCCGGTGCCTGCCTGCCTGCAGCTTTGGCTGGGAGTACAAGAACGATTGTGAGGTAGATCTGGCAATCATTCTTGATGAGATGCCCAAGACCAGGGAGCCCATCTTCTATGACGCATTCTTGCGCACGGGGGTGGACGCCCTGTACCCTGTGCCCGTCAAGGTGACCAACTTTGACGAGTCTGCAGGCAACAGTCCTGATTCAGGTGGGTGCGTTGCCTGCATAGCTCGCCCCCCCCCCTGCCTCTTTTTTCTCGTTATGCCAATGTTCAGAGATGAGGCAGATGCCTGTTTTGTTTTGCTGCGCGCACTGGCGCAAACCAGCCGTACTGTTTTCTTAGAGGGACGTCTTTGAAATACGTGAGCATAATTCCATGTTTGCTGCTGTGCCTCTCAGGTGCTGTTCGGCGCTTCTTCTATGTTGATGGAGCCTTAGGGACAAGCAAGGACAACCCCTCACGAGCAGAGTTTGAAGTGGTCCAGTACCCATCAACTTTCCGGCTGGAAATCACACAGCGTCCTGACCCTACGGATGAGATTTTCCCACCCCAGATCTTCATTACGTGAGAAACAAACTGTGCCTTATGAGCGGTGCATGTGCGTGCTCATGCATGCGTTTGTGTGCATGTGCGTAAGCATGTTCTTGCATGTGGGTGGCATGTGCGTAGAGCGCCCTTTACTTATGGTCAGTTCAGCCAGTACAGTCAGCTCAGCCAGACAACCTGGAGTCATCAAAAGTGTTTTAGCTTCATCTGTCACAGCCCTTCACCTCACCCAGCTCACCAACGATTGCTCTGTTGTCTCAACTGCCAGGTATGCATCCCAGCAGGTTGGGGCAGGGCAGACAGATGAGGAGTTGAGCATCCACTATTCTGTAGAGTACTTGAATGGCGGTAACCTTGAAGAATCTTTTGACAACGCATTCAACATCATGCTCATTGTTTTCCTGGTGAGCTGGAACTTATGTTCGCAGAGAACTGTCCCTGTTTGCTACCACTTGCAAAGCCAGCTACATAGGCCTCAATGCAGTCCCCATCGGTCAATCCAGTTGTCACTCCGCAAAGAGTCAGATAAAGCTTGCCGTTTAGTTCTGTGCTCTGTTTCATCAAGATTTTGAAGTTGCATCTCTGCTTTATCGTGGACATGCTATGATTGTTGGGTCTCTGTGCAGGTGGCCATAGCTTTCCCTGTGTACTGCTGGAAGATGCTTTTGGCCTTCCGTCGAAGGAAAGACACACAGAGCGACCAGGTGCATGCCAAGGCACAATCTGTGCAGCACATTGCCCACCTTTTTTGTTGTTGTCTCTTGACAGAATTCAGGAAGAAGTGTGTGGCACACTCTGGACTGCCGCTGTTGCTTCTGTCAGCGAGGTATTTGCTTTGTATTGCAGTGCATTTGTTTGACATGCTCAGGTACATTTTTTCATCGCAGGACCTCTTCATCTACATTGGCGTGTGCCTCATAGATGTTGCCTCCTTTGCTTTGTTTCTGGTGGTGGGCCTAGTTGGTTTGTACCAACTGATCCTGTACAAAATGCAAGCTGCAGTATTTTTCATGGTCCCCCGGGATGAGGATCTTGTAAACTTCAGGTAAACTTCAGGTTAGGAGTGAGGCAAATCCTGGTAGGAATTAGAACCCACTGAACTGTTCCTACTCTGTGCATCTGCCTAAGCTAGGACACTCAAAATAGCAAAATAGCGTCATGGTTCTTTCTATGTGAATCTTAAAGAAGTCTAGTTCCTTCAAATGCTCTTGCTCGTCTGCAAATGTCCCAATCTGTGCTCACAATTAAAAGATAAACGTACAAACCATGTGCCTCCTTCTGAACTTCAGGGCTACAGCTATAGTCGCCATAGTAGGACAAGCTGTGGGTTTGATTTACATGCTTTGGAAGCAGATCAGGACAGATATTTTTTTCTTGGATTGGGAGCGGCCACGGAAGGTCTTATCTCGAGATGGTAGGGGGGGAGAGGAAGGGGTTTGCAGAGGCAAGGGATAGCGTTTGCACTAAGTGTGGTTGTTTTGCACGTCTGGCACTGACGCAATATCTGACTTACTATCTTAGGGAGTATTAGCAAGTGTGTTGTGGTTTGGCTATCCATACTATTGTGGCTGCCCTTCCTCATTGCCCTTCCTCAAAGCAAGAGTGCTGGATTGTGCCTTGGCTCAGGTTTCCGTGAGGAAGATGCAGAGGTCAGCGCCTGGCGCCTGCTCACCATCGTAAACAAATTTGCTGAGCTACAGACTTACAGGGTGACATGCCCTGCTTTTACTCTGCTGATGATGGTGAGTCAGCATCATGAAGCGTCAGTGAAGCAGGATCACCTAATAATTAAGGGATTACACAACACAAAATGTCATCAGGGCATCTGGCTTGCCCTTACCTGCACATTGTGTTGCTTATGTCTTGCCGTAAATGACAGCTGAAATCAAAAGAACTTTGCACTCTTGACAAATTTTCAAGGCTTGCGCGAGCCATACAGGCCAATTAATCTGCTATTTTGTACAACCAAGCCACAAGTATACCTGAATTCCTAAATGCTGATCAATAATATGCCTTATTCTGGTCCCGTGTCTTCTCTCTGTTTTAATGACAGACACACACACACACACGCACACCCCTGCACACGCCAGCATGTAGGTAGAGGAGCATTTTTGCGCCATCTATTAACTGCCAGCAGTGCTCACGGACACCTCTATGCACATGCTGTCCCCACTTAATTCATACCATGTCCAACGCCCAAGACCTGCACAACTGCTTACAGGTGCTTATTCTTGTGGGTGCAAACGTGCAAAATGCTGGGGAGATCACCCCCAAAGAGGGGGACTTTGACAGTACATACCGCACTACGCAACCAAGCATCGTTCTGCGCTGGGGCATTCAGGTACGCAGTAATACTTATCGCCGCTCGCTTGTGCAGGGCATGGCTGAGTGGGTGAGCCGCTTGCACTGCGCTTTAATGTGGATCATTGTGCTGCGCAACCCCTGTTCATCTGAAATGCCTTGCCTGCATAAAACTGGAATCATCTTGTACAACATGCTGCATGGCTCGCATTGCTCCTAGCCCCATCATCCATCCCCAGCCATCACCTCTCCCACGGCTCTCTGCCCTCTGCAGACGGCCTTTTTCTTGGTTCTGTTCTTGGGTCAGTACCTGTTCCGGAAGTTGCTGTTCTTTCCATACGTGTCCCACCCCATCACCAACTTTGTGGACCTGATGTACTTGGCCAACATTAGCGCTATTATTCTAGACGAGCGGCATATGGGGAGCTACATACATGGCCGCAACAATGCGCAGCATTCAGATACAACTCTGAGGTGAGTGCACAGCTTGTGCTGGCGCGCTGTGCAATGAGTGTTGTGTCGAATCCACCTAGCAGCCCTAAGTGTAAAGCATCCAATTTCAGCTTGCAATGTAAGCAAGGTCCTTGAGTTACGCACTTGCCAGGATGCACTGTTGTTCCAGCCAGGATGTGGTCAGGCGCTCAAATACTTGATGCCCAGAAGGACATGCTCAAGCATCAGGCTGCCGTGCTCTACATACGACAGGGGTCTGAATCAAGAGCTTGAGAGAGAAGGTGAAGGCATTGTTGCCCATCGCGGGCTCATTCCCACGTATCAGGGCAGCAGGGAGAAGTGTGAGAACCAGGTGTTTCAGATTTACATCACTGAGGACGTACGCAGGCAGTATGATGCCATGATGACTCAGCGGCTGATGCAGGTGAGGAGCATACTTGCTTCCACCCTGAGCCTGCCTCAAAATGCATTCATTGGCAAGGTGAGGGATGGGCTTAACCAACAGAGGTTAGTACTCATGCCACAAGCTTGGAGCGGCTTCCGCGTACGTCACAGTGCCGCTTGCACACTGGTGTACCCATGTGTGGTGCGCCCATGCGTGGGGGCACATTGTGCATGAAGGAGTGCGTGCCTCATGCATTGCTCGGAGCTCCGTCCACTGCTTCTCAGGTCCAAAATGAAGCACGCATCAGGCAGGGCCAGGTGATGACCTTCTTCAAAGGCACCGGCAAGCCAGAGGAGGCCATGCTCTCCGCCAATGACGACGTGGCTGCCTTGTTCCGAGAGATGATCCATGACGTGGAACGCAACTACGCAACACAGGTACAGGCCCTGCACAACTATTGTGATGAATGTCAAAGTCATCTGCACAGCTCCTCCTGCCTGCCGCTTGTTCTCGTTTGGAGGCCTCCACCTGCTGGCTTCACGCTTGCATCATCCCCGTTGCTGGCCTGAACGGCTGGTGGGTTGCAGGTGGTGGACCCATCGTACCTCCAGCTCCTGGTCCAGCTGCCTCCAGAGGCATCGGCTTTAAACACAGTGTTTGTCCATGACTATTTCAGAAGCTTTACAGAGACCATCTTCTTCGGCAATGAGGTGCGTGGGTTGCGGACTCTGCCTGGCCAGCAACAACTATTGCAAGATGATGAGCTGGAAATGAGCAGTGTGAACCCTCTCATCAACCCTGCCTGTGCCAACCCTTCCCTTCCCCCACAGGTGCGCCTATTTGTATTTGAGGCCTTGTTCTTTATGTCCATCGAGCTGGCCTTGAACAATGCCGCGGTGTCTGCCCTCATCACCTACGTCATGGTGCGGGCGGTTGCCTTAATCCGCAAGTTTTTTGGCACCCTCAACCTTTCCCAAAAGACCACCGTTGACCTTCATTTCTTAGTATAGTTGCCATCTGGTGGTTTGGGTGGGACCGGACTGCCACTTGGCTGATCAGACAGGGTGTGTGTATGTGTGCGTGCGTGTGTGTACATGTCTGCAATGTGCATGCCACTGTGCAAGTACGCGTGAGAGTGTGTAAGGTTCATCAGATGCATACTAATGTGGGTGCCAGGATACGGGATTGGAAGAAGGACTGTACGTGCATGCGGCGCAAATTCATTGTATCTTGCTCCTTTACACCTGATGTGCACTTTGCACACCATCGACTTAGTCTAAAGTGCAAGTCGTTTGCCAGTCAGCAGGATGTCTGAATGCAAATAATGACCATTTCCAAAACGTATGAGTGTTTTTTTTGCCACATCTCCTTGTATTATTCATCATACACCAAGAACGCTTGTCCTTGATATCTACATAGCTGGACCTGGTATTTTAATGGATTTGCTTTTGCACAACCCTGTAGCTTATAGGCTTTCTACAATGGAGAAACCCTGGCAGTAGAATGATTGGTAAATATATGCAAGGCATGATGGAAGTTACCAAAAGTAGTTGCCTGTCACTTCTAGCTAGGGACAGAAATTCATGCAAATGCAAAACGGCCATAAGAGCAGGGGGCTTTGTCGTTGAGCTCCAGATTGTTTGATTGAACCATCTGATCGATTCCTTGGCAGGCTTGTGTTTTAAGTTAGCAAATTTACACATAATCCCAGACTTGCTGGGTCAGCCATGATTATTGCTTGATCCATGATGAATATAAATGAAGCAGCCCTCCTGAGGATGTCAGAGCGTACAATGTAAGTTACAGGGGGCTTTCCATTTCAGTACTAGCCAAGCATGGGGAAAGCTCTGGCTCGTTGCTTTGTAATCATCGCCAGCTAAGGTAAGAATTAAGAGATTTGGAAAAGGATTACGATGAGGATGCCACAAGCCTGGTCATTAGGCTGGTTGGTGTGGGCCTAATTTTAGTCATTGCCAGCCAAAAAGTATCCATGATGTCTGAGATGGAATGGCAAATTTTAATGCCGCTGAGAAAGGTGTCACGCTGTCACGCCAGATTTATGCAGTGCCAGATTTGTGCTGCAATGTGACCCGGAGGTTGGCTGTGTCAGTTGGAAGAGTATTCGATCATATTGTCAGTTCAGCCATAGCTGTATCCCAGTACGTCAAAGAGGAACTCGCAGTGATACCTTGTTTTCTCCGAGCAACCTTGTAACATGTACGCTAAGGAATAGACCCCTCTACTTGGGGCCCTTGGGGAGTAACAGTCCAGTCCAGTTTAGTCCATCGTCCAGTGTTAGTGCATCCAACAGCAGCTGCATACAGCGCTGACCTTGCCTATTTGCAGGCTGAAGCGAGAGAGAGAATGTGTAGGGAAGGATAAGGGTATCAGAGGCTTCTCAGTCTCATCATGGGCAGCCTGTTGTCTGCTTGGTGTACACTGGCAGTGTCCCTGTCTGCAGCCAGTCCACACGCCATGCTAAATAAGTGTTGCAGCCAAAAGTGTGCTGTGTGTTCAGCTGGCAGGAGTTGGATGGCTAAGTACTTTAAAGTGACTAACAGTACAGATATCGCTGTATTTAAAGCACGTTGCAATGTCTTTACATACCTAAGGACAAACTAGTACTACTTGTAGTATTACCGTATTGAGCCTTTTAGTAACCTTGTATTTATGACCCTCATGAAGAAATCCACTCGAACTCTTGGTCAAACAAGTCTTTTGATGACTTACTATATTGTCCTGAGCATGACGTTAAACTGCGGCTGGGAGGACTTGTCCTCAAAGATCCCCAGTCCGTGTCGGGCTGGGGGTAACGGTGGGGTTTTTTCCGCAAGAGAAACCACCTTCCTTAATTCACGCCTCCGGTGTATTCTGAGTGCGTAGCTTTTCCTTTTCCTTTTACCACTAAGCACTGCATGATGCACAACACTCACATGCAAACCATGCAACATAGTGCTCGTACATGCGCATGCGCTCATGCATGCACACTTGCCGACGCACGCACAGGAACTCACGCCCCCCCTTCACCACATGAAGGTAAGGTGAGGCTAGATAGCTGCACCTGCCAAACGAGGGTAGCTTAGCTGAAGCCTTTCAGGCCTGCGACCATGTCCTCAAAGAATCAAGGATCACAGCTTTTTGGGCCAATATGTCTCCTTTCCTTCATTGATGCAGGGAGTTTAACTGCCTGCGTAGCTTTTCTTTTCAAGCCCATTCCTTCCTTCCTTCCAAGAATCTGAGCTCCAACTGTCAAGAAGAGAGAGAGAGAGAGAGTCCAGCAAAGCCACAGCCTCTGTGGTTGCCCTTCGTGCTGTCATGCCAGATTAGCGCAGTGCCAGATTTTTGCTCCATTGTGACCCGGAGGTTGGTTGACTTAAATGGCGGAGTATTTGTTCCTTTGTCAGTTCAGCTAGAGCTGTATTTGAGCGCGCCAAAGACGAACTTGTAGTTATACCTTGTTTGATCCTAGCAACCTTGTAAGATGTATGCCAGGTAGTTGACCCCTCAAGCCATTAGGGGTCGACAGGCGCGGCAGTGCCCAGTCCAGTCCAGTCCACCGTACAGTCTGAGTATGTCAAACAGCAGCTGCATGCAGCGCTGACCTTGCCTATCCGCAGGCTGAACAGGGAGAGAAAGTTTAGGGAAGGGTAAGGGTATCAGAGACTCTTTAGTCTCATCGCGGGCAACCCGTTGTCTGCTTGGTGTACACTGTTGCTGTTCGCAGCCAGTCCACACACCACTGTCATGGCCATGCCGCGAGTCACGTTTAGATGCAGCAGTTTCTCAGCGTGACAGTGCAAGCATGCAGTGCTTGCGTGTTACGTACACTGCCTGCTGTCCGCAGCCGACTGGACCGGTTGCACACACCCATCTACTAAGCTTACTAGTAGTATGATGTGATTATGTCTAGAGGCTATTCTGCATGCCGCAGACTCTCAGCCTGACAGAGGAAATCAAAAGCAGTCTAATGCGGCAGCAGCAAAAGCCTGGCACAAAAAAAGCCTGGCAAAAGGAATGAGAAGGATTGAAATTCTTATTTCGAGATCATAAGCTTGACAGCAGCTTAAACAATGAGAAGTGGCAATTATAATACGGAAGGCAAAGGAGGTCAGGAATCCTGACTCAGGATGAACAGGTAATAGACAGAGCCTGTATTGCGCCCTAGAGAGTACTCTTAGATCAAAGGAAGTACTCTGGAAAAAGCCTGTGGCCGTCAACAGAGCCCCAGGGGCTGCCCGGCCTGTGTTTGAGCTCATCTACAGCAAGCCAGCGGCTCTCTAGCAGTCCAGAGACAGTGAAACGCTTACAGTGAATAACAACTTTGAATATGCCACTGAATATGCCAAAGATCGGATTTATGTAGGCTGGAGGTTAAGAAATTTGAAAACGCCAAGGCCACACATGCCAGGCAGGCAGCCTCCCTGAACCATGAAACCAGATGTCAGAAAGGTCCAGAGCATCACGACCATCTGTGCGAAGGGACGATCTGGACGAGTGCAAAAAGGGCGCGCAATAGCAAACTGATAGCCTGGAGGAAAAATTGGATAAGTCCGAACGTCCTGCGGACGGGGCAGATCGGTGCTATTTGTGTACACAGTAGTTGACGTCGTTGCGTGCAAGTGTCGTTGCTCCCTCCATCTGCTGTGATTGGGCACCAGCCTGCTTGATGGAGCGTGCATAAATGCAATGTGGGGCCAAGAAGGAGGCAGCAGGCGCGTGCGCGAGCTCAAGAGTGCTGTATACGGCTTCTGGGCCGATGCAAACACGTGCACGCTGTCCACCAGCATCAGCACCCCCCAATCTAGCAGTGTTGATGTAGTATTGCACATTGCCTTGATGCAAATTGATAAATAACAGTGGACACGGGCGCGGGGATGCGTGCCATCCTGGACTTGCGCTGGTGCTGGTTGATGCAAGTATTGGTTGGATCCATGCTTGCAGCGGAGCAGCAGACATTGGGGAGGCAGAAGCGTCAACAGCAGCAGCAGCATTAATCCTTGGTGTGTCACGCCAGATAAGTGCAGCACCAGATTTGTGCTGCATTTGCATGTACATTCAGTTGTGGTAGTTGACTGGGTATTAATGGCTTGTTTTGCCTCTATTACTTGGTCGTTTTGCTCCTATGAAGTAGCCAGTCTCCCTTCTACCTTGTAACACTTACTGGTTGAGGGGGCGGCTATGGAGCGAACAAATAGTGCGACCTTGTAAGCAGCTGCAGCCAGCAGAAAGCTCAACCTAAGGGGGGGGGGAAGGTTGCAGCTGATGCCGGGCGCAGCTGGAGGAGGGTGGCTTCAGAAGCAGCCGGGGTATCTTCACGCTGGTGCGTGCACCTGAGAGCCAGCCCTGTCCGGTGGTGGGTGTCAGGCGGATGTGTGGAGGTGACAAGCTTCGCCCCGCACTGGGTGTCGCCCGGCTCCCCACCCAACGGTCTGCGTGACAGGTGGCATTATTTTGGCATTGGGTTGTTAAATGAGCTGTCCAGACATATGACAGCTCATACAATATGCCCTTTCTGAACTTCTGTATTTGCCTGTTGCCTCCATCCTTCCTTCCTTCCTTCCTTCCTTCCTTCCTTCCTTCCTTCCTTCCTTCCAATATATTTATCCTTTGTGATAATGTTCCTTCCTTCCTTCCTTTCTATATATCTATCCTATGGATCTATACTTGTCCTTTTCGATATTTTTTTTGCGTGATGAGCTTGTGTTAAGTTATTTAAAAGTTCACCGGTCCAGGCCAAGCTTAATGAGAGGTAGCTCAGTATGGCATGTTTAGGTGATTTCCAAGTCAAGTATTGCTTAGATGCCAGGACCAGTAGCCAGCTCAAAGCCGCCAATTGCACAGCGTGCACTGTCAGCACCTTGAGCAAAGCTAGCCTTCACTCCATCCTTCAGGAAGTAGGCCGAACAACGTACAGTCCACACAATTTAGCGCCTTCCAATACTTTTGGGTCTCAATCCTCAAAAAGCTACCGAGCTTTGAAGCCTCATCCTCATTCAGTTCAGTAAGCTTCATGCTCATTTGGTTCAGTGTTCTTACAAACTTGTCAATACCCAGACGCGCACTTGGAGAGCCTTTGCCACTGCTCATCATCAAAAGGTCAGGAGTGGGACATTGCTTGTCGCCTCCCCGATCCCCATTGATTTTTTCCTCTGGGTTTCCCTACTGGACTAGGCATTGGCAATTAGGATAGTATGTGTGCAAGCTCCGTGCTTCTCCGAGGCTGTCTGTGGGTCACTTTGTGGCACTGCTTTGTTAGTATGTGCTTCTTAGTCTGCAATGCTTTTTGGCTGCTTTTCCTGATTGTTGTTTTGGCCATGTGTTTTCAACGAGGTGTGCATCCCAGCACAGAGGGTGAAGTGCCTAAATGACGCTTTGATAGTTATCCTGCTCATCTGGCAAAATGGACATAGCTTGTGGTCTAGAGGTCCAGAACAATGGTGATGGTCATCTGCTGAGGGACGTGGGTGCAACTTTGAAGCCTCCGTCCTTTCTGAGGAGCATTGAAATGGCACAAAAGGGTGAAGAGAGTCACGTCTAAGACTTGAAGTATGGCTAATTTACTTGCAAGCGCGAGACAAGAATGATTTACCCCTGCAAGCACTCATTCCTACTTTCAGAGCAGACCGTCAGCTATGTAGCTAGACAGCTGGTTGTGCCAGACCTTGCCAGCGCCAAGCAACATGATTCATATCATGAATGGACTTTGTAGTGCTTTTAAAGCTGGATGTTCCGCAATACAAAACGTAGTAAGACCTTTAGTATGTTGCATTTCGAATTTCCTTTGCTGCTCAGCTTCTGTCCTCATGCGCACTGTGATTCACTCTGTAGATGTCCTAGGAGTACAACAAGAAGCTTCAAATGATGAACCCGGAGATATGTTAGATGGACTAGTCACATTCTCATTGGTGACCATATGGTCTCGTCACATTGCGTGATCCTTGTCCTTGAAAGCGTGTGCATATTGTTTATACATGTGAATGCGCATGCATTTGGGTACCTGAGTGCTTATGCGTGTGATTGTTAGTGCGTGTGTGTGTGTGTGCGCGCGTGCGCATGCGTGATCATGATAGTGTTTGTGCATGTGCGTGTGTGTGCGTGCATGCGTAAGTGCATGTGCGCATGCGTGTGCATGTACGCGCTTGACCATGTGCGTTTGCAAGTGTTTGTACGTGCGCGTGCGTGCGTGCATGTGAGCAAACATGCATGCGTGCGTGCGTGTGCGCCTGCGTGTGGGCATGCATGTGCGTGTGTGTGCATGTGCGCATGCGTGTGTGTGCGTGTGTGTGCCCTTGTGTGTAGGTGTGTTTTTGTGCATGTGTGTGTAGGTGTGTTTTTGTGCATGCGTGTGTAGGGGTGTGTGTGCATGTGTATGTGTGTTCACACGCGCGTGCGTGCGTGCGTGCTTGTGTGTGTGTATGTGTATGTGTGTGTGTGTGTGTGTGTGTGTGTGTGTGTGTGTGTGTGTGTGTGTGCGCGCGTGTGTGTGTGTGTGTG
>LFCJ01002396.1_pt1 | contig 13516 bp, 14 predicted proteins | sample 643141 | NCBI WGS metagenome assembly LFCJ01 (sample SAMN03766243, study PRJNA286221) | soda lake metagenome | biome: soda lake; feature: Kulunda steppe; material: water; isolation source: sample B1-Br-g2 brine of Lake Bitter-1 | place: Russia: Kulunda steppe | collected 2010-07 | reverse complement strand
TTAAGACTAGATGATGAAGTAATTAGAGAATCTCTTTCTCCTGAATACGATGCTTTCTAAAACATATTTTTTATTTTAATATAATTGAGGCTTTGAGATAGAAGTCAAATAAAAGTGGACTCGCAGGACGTGCTTGCCTACGTCCGCATTTTATTCAACTGCCGGTTCGTATGAATAGTATGTGGAATAATTTTTACATATATTTTTGCAGTTACTCTGCAAAAATTTCTTCCAGTTTCTTTTCATAATTTCCTGAATTAAGTTCGTTCATAGTTGCTTCATAGATTACGCCATAATTTAGCTCTGAACTGCCGGGGAGATCTTCTGAGGTAATCAAGTTTTGTAATATATCGCTATTTTCATCGGCATGATATGTCTTGAGACATAGTAAGAACAGCTCAAAGATATTTGAGAAGTTATGTCTTACTTTGTTTACTGCTGCTTTGTTTTCTGTTGACTCTGCCTTGTAGAACTCTTTGATATTTTCTATATTGAATACATTTGTTCTAATTTCTTCTTCATCGAGTAGTTTACATAGTTCTTTTGAGATAGCTGCGGATTCTCCTGAGATAGACTCTATATATTCTTGGAAGTATCCGGAAAAGATAGACTTAATGCCGTCTCCTGAGTCATTAACCATTTCGTATTTATGAAGATTTGTCAAGTCTTCTTGAGCACCTTTTCGGTACAGTGGTCTTCCCTTCTCCGACATATTCCATTTTCTCGTAATTTCCATCCTGTTTCGTCTCTGGTCTATACAGGATAAGAAGATTAGTCGAGAATAGCCGTGATTTCTATCGATAAACATGTATTGTTACATCACTACACAGATTTAAAAACTTTAACGAACAATCATATTGTGTAGGTGCGTAACAAATGACAAAAACTATTTCATTACAAGATGAAATCTGGAACGAAATCAAAAGTCAGAAGAGACCAGGGCAAAGCTACTCCGGTTTTTTCGTTGAAGAGCTAAACCTTGACATAGAAATTAAGTGATTCCAAATGCCGACAAGAGAAGAATATCGACAAATTCTAATACAAGAATTAGATAAAAAATCTGAAAAAACAGGAGATGGGAACTCCTGCAGCGAAAGTGTAACTGAGTATGGAAAGGTTAGAAAGCGGGATTAAAAACTGCTTTGGCAATAAGACTCGGCGTAAGAGATCTTCTAATATTAACCTCTACGAGAGCCAATGGGATTTTCTTGATGAATTGTCAGAAGAACTGGGTAGAAGCCGTAACCAAGTAATTAGAGAAATAATAGCTTTCTATGCTGAAAACAGGAATAGTTCTAAAAGTGATCTTCTATGACGCTTGAAAAGCCAGATTCCTTAGATGAGATCTATGGACATGAGGATCAGGTCAGATACCTACAGAAAGCCATTGACGAAGGTAATTTGAAGAGCCATATGATATTTCGCGGACCTCATGGCGTAGGCAAATCTGCAATTGCAAGATTAGTAGCCGATCAGTTTGGAATGGTCTCTCCAACAGTAGAGCTTGGAGATGGTAATCATAGAAAAAACGCTGATACACTACGAAGCCTACTTGATACGTCATCTCCAGGAAGCCAAACTATTGTTGTTGCAGAAGAACTGGATTACCTAACTCCAAAACAACAAAAGAAGGTAGAGAAGAAAATAGAAAACTTAGAATTCGGTAGCGGAAAGGTTCCAAGGATTATCTTTACTACTAATGTCGAAGAGGGCGATAGCAAGATTAGATCTAAAATATGGAGTGTATGTACTACTCTATCTTTTGATGAATTGCCTGAATGCCAGATGAGAAAATATGTTGCTCATATTGCTAAAAAGAGAAACCTCAATTTATCGGAAAGAGATATCACACAAATAGTCCAGGATGCCGACGGAAAACCTCGAGAAGCACTAAACCATAAAAATACTCTCTACTGATAAAATGGTTCATACCTATCGTATATGCCCAGGATGTAGAAAGGAAGAATGCTACCAGCTTGACAAACCTCCATTCAGGCACATAAAATGTAAGTGTTGCGGCTTTGAGAAAAAGGCGTTCATAGGATTTAGGTGAGTTAGATGAAAACTCTTAATCCAAGAGTTGACAGATTATCAAAAAATGGCGGCTGGAGTCCTGAGGACGTAGTACGCATCAAAAGAATTTTGAGAGAATTCAGCCAATCTCCAAGCACCAATAATCTTACAGTAGCAGGATTTGGAGAAGGTAAAAGCTCAGCTTATGGCGTAGGAATGGAAGAAGGAGATACATTCGCAACTAAAAACACTGAACAATTAAACCAGAAAATTTCGCAATTTCAGAGTATAAAAAATGCTCTTAATCAAGAGTTCAAACCACAATGGATTGTTGGCAAGTTAAGGTTTCTCGGCTACAAAAACCGATCCTTAGAACCTGCTGAAAACACGCCAAATGAAGCCTACATTTGGGATAAAGATGATGAGAAAGTTGTTAAAAAAGATTTAGCCAGCTTAAGGAATAGTAAATCGACCAGGAAAATATTACAGGATTTACAGAACACAAATTATAGTATTAGTACGATCTGGCGCTATCATAGCTCAAAAAAGATATGTAAGGCATACTCAAATACACTCAAACCCGAAGTATACAATTCAGTTCATAATTTCTCTACTATTCATATGCTCGGGCTTACTAAAGAGATATCTAATGGAAGTCTTGGACTTGATGAAGGCGTTGATGGAAAAAGAATGTCTGGGTCGATGTTCAATTTACCCAGCTGGAGACAAACTCAGTCAAAAATTCGTAAAAATCAGGTACTCGGCAATGTAGGGTCCAGAAGAGTTAACCCATGGAACACTACGGTTAAGAACATAAAACAGAGATATAAACAGCCAAGCTACGAAAATGACATCACTTCCAAAAAGTTTCCTCTTATATGCCAAGAACTTGATATACTGTCTACTTTACTGTATCTAGTTTTACAAAATAAAGAAAAAGACATTACTGACTATGAAACCAAAGGAACAAACTTCTGGAAGTCTGCGGAAGTCGTTTTTCTTAGATCAGAGGATATTCCAAAACATTTGGACTCTATGAGTAAGCATAGTAAATCGGAATGGAATAATTCTATCTCCAATCTGATTAGATTAATGAATAGCTTAGAACAACCACATTCTCACAAGGATGTGCCAATAATATGGATGGAAAGAACCAGTCAGCCTAATTTAGGAGATACCAAAAAGGTTGTAGAGATATGGAGGTTAGCTGAATGGTTCAGATCATTTCACAATCGAAATGTTGAGGTTGAAGCTTACAGAAATGTAGCGTCGGTAAACCATGATGGGGTGGCTTGGGTAAAGAAAGCAGGAAAGATGTGGAAAGAAGTGTTGGACTGGGATGATGATGTTTTTATTCTCGATGCTACAGCCGATAGAAATCAGGCAAAGATAATGGCTGAAAGAACTAATCAGGATATTGAAATCTTATCAGAAGATCGTAGTTTAGATAAAATCGATCAGCAGGATTTGAAAACAGATTATCATCAGTACGGGTATGGTTCGAACAACACTTGGGGGAATAATAATCTTTCAGGTAAGAAGTTCAAGAAGGTTATAATTCCGCTGATAAACAAGCTTGCAGATTACAAAAGAGTAGGAGTAATTTCCAAGAAAAAGAATAAATCTGGAGAGGTTATACCAGATCTTTTCTCGGAGAAGGTTGTCTCTGGACATTTTACCGAAGAGGAAGGAAGTAATAGATTCCGGGAATGCGAAGTTCTATTCGTTATCGGTTCTCCCAGACCTAAAGCTACGAAGATCTGGAAACAGGTCTATGATCATTATGGTGAAAAAATGGGGGAATCTCCAAAGTATCTTGGAGAACTTGTAAAAACTAATAATCAAGGAAGCCAGATTGGTTATCATGACCCTGAAGAGCTTTGGGCTGATTTCAGTTGGTCTGAGGACTATGATTTCAATCCTCTACAACAGGTGTGGGAAAACCAGATATCAAAAACTGTGCTGGAAAAATATTTCAGGAAAAGGAATCAAGAAGATGAGAGTTCTCTTATTTTGAGGCTTGGGATTGATGTGATGGATTTTATACAGGATAAGGAGAATAGAGATGAATCAGACTTAACTTATTTTTTAATTGATTTTTTGACAGAACAGAATGATTTAGATGAGTTAGATGTATCGAAATTTCTAACGGGGCTTGATAAGCCAGATTTCATCAATAAAAACTCGCCTCCAGAAGTGAAGTACTTGCTGGATACAGTTATTATATCGGGGAATTCCAGAAAACTAAAACTCAATCGAAGGAAGCTGGTTTCATATCAAGTTGCGGATCAAGATAAGGAGTGGGTGAAGATAGATGATGAATTCCTTAATGGCTTACCTATACCATCTGTTAGGACTATACAGGATTGGAGAGAGGAAGAGTTAAATGATGTAAATCTTGTTAGGAAGACTAAAAGAGGTCCTAAAGGAGGAACATTCCTGAAATTTAGTGTTGATTAATGCTATTGCTCAACAGTAATTACGTGCAATAACTTACTTTTTCACATTACAAATACTATAGTGAGAATGTAAGAAAATGTGTAAATTAGTTTGAAGAAAATGAGTACAAGTAAAACATTTTTTCTACATAACGTAAGTATGGCATGGGGAGACTACGCAATTACGGCAGTTCGCTACAACGATGACGAAACCAGAATCAAAAAAGTAGAGAGGAAAGAGGTAGAACCTGAAAAACTGACTAACTCTACAAAAATAAGTAGACAAAAGGTAGTAGCAAGTATAGAAGCCGGAAACGAATACACAACAGCCATCAAAACTGATGAAGGTAAATGGGATTAGGAGATCCAATCCACGTAGTAGAGATAGATGGAGAAAAGTTCATCCGAACCGACAAAAGCGATACTAAAGAGGATAACCTTGAAGGATTACCTAAATTTTAATCTGGGATAAATACTATTTCGAGATGAACCAAGACCTCCAACACCCAGAACTCTCAATAGGGACTAACCTCGTACTTGAACATATCGAGGAACTGAAGGGAAAAGACCAGCTATCAAGAGAGAATCTTGAGAAAAAGGTAGAGGAAAATCCTCGATTATCGGTAAATAATCTGGACAATCAGCTTGGTAAATTAAATTTAGAGCTTAATGAGAAATAAATTTCTTATCTTCATTATACCTATATATGCCAGATAAAGACTCCATAAAAACTGCCAAAACTATTTGCAGAGGTAAAAACTGTAATAATCGGATTAAAAGAGGAAATAAATACTGTAAGAAATGTAAGTAAATATGATTCCAGAATCCATAATTATAGGTAAAGCTATCATAATCCTCCTCGCTTTAGGTATTACTATAGAGACAGCCATTACATTCCTTTTACATCGAAAACATGCTCTCAAAGATAAAACTGCTTCTTCAGACGAAGAAGTTAAGTTATATGCGTCCCGGTCATTAACTTTAGCTTCTATAACATTTGCAGCATTAGCATTCCTTTATAATCAGTTTCAGCAGAGTCTAACCATAACATTACAGCTTTTAGTATTCGGATTTTTCTTATTCCTATTATCATACAAGTTAGACGTATTCGGTGGGGTAAAACCAATATTATGGAATCTACAGCAACGTCTTTTTAATTATGGCTTACTTTCTCTAACTCTTGCTACAGCTCATTTATTCTTCACAGAGTTTCAGGCTCTACAGAGTATAATAGCGATTATGACTGTGTTAATTATAATTTTACATATAGTTGAGTTTCTTTCCGATCTAAAACACTTTGATGAGGATAACAAGCTTGGAGTTCCTTATGTCTAAAATTTAGACTTTCAGGACTATTCGTTTTAATTTTTAAGAGAAATAATCGGGATACAGCGACCATCAACAAGTATGAAGGTCGGTGGAAGCATTCTCGCTGATAAAAGCAGCTTTTCTGTATCTCCTGAATTTCGGTTTCTACTCCTCCTAAGAAGTCTTCGGTCGTATTAACAGGGAACTCCGACAGATCTTAAAAGATAAATTTTCTACTTTCTGGACCATAGCATCCATAAAACCGGATCAGCACCTATTTAATATGGGTAGAGATCAAAAGAAAATTAGAATATTGTCGGAAAGTGAAGCTAAGCAACTGCTGAAAAGCATCAACTATAACGAATACCAGATGCTTGTAGAAATAACCTTGAACCATGGATTGAGGAACTCAGAAGCTGTCAGCTTGAAGAGGAAGGATTTCGATCTCGATAATATGACGTTATGGGTTATTGATGGAAAACGAGGTAAAGACCGCCAACTACCCGTGCACCCTGATATGAGCGACAAACTGGAAGACTACCTCGAAGGATTGAGCGATGAAGACTATCTTTTTCCAAGTCCAGTTATCGATTCGCATGTTTCAACAAGACACTTCCAGAGAGTAATCCGGAGAGCTGCTGTCAACGCCGGACTATACTCGGAAAGCGTTCAGAAGCCGCAGGATGTCACTCTAAACATTCCCTACTGTGAAAGAGTTACGCCTCATACACTCAGGCATACCTTCTCGGTTCGACTACTCAGAAATGACACACCAATTCAAGAAGTATCCAAACTGCTCGGACACGACGGTGTTGAAATTACAATTGAATCTTACGACTTCTTGGATATTGATACAGGACGAAAACACATGAGCAAAGTGTCCTTCACATAAAGAGTAGTTTGAACAACCAGTTAAACCATGATTCGACTGGAACGTAGAAGTTAAAAGACTCTCTCAGATGTTGCCAAGACTACTCCTAAGAAAGACTCTATATAAATAGACAGATCGGACAAAGTAACTATTATTCTACCTAATCTTATATGGACAAGCGCCAGATTAAAAGGCAATAACTTCTATATTACATTGTAGGGGAACTATGACTAATAAGACTGTTAATATGTACTTTGGTAGGTTTCACTTTCATAAGCCGCTTGACTCTTTTACTGGGAATAATTCAATCTTAGATCAATTGAAAACATTTTGCGAAGAACCGGAGATTGAAACAGAAAAAGAAGATGGCGACTGGAAAATCGGAGGCGTAGAACTTGAATCAGATGTTATATATGGCAAGTTAGGTAAAATAAAAACCGGAGAATATGAAGAACCAATATGGGATGAAGAGCAGGAAGACTTTATTTACGAAGAAAGCGAAGACACAAGCTTTGCATATTTCGCTATCATTCCTGAAGATAAGCTAATAATATATGAGCGAAAGAGACATATCGGTCATAAACAGTTCAAAAATGTGTTTGTAGAGGGATTTAACAATTTTTATGAGTCGGAAGGGCTTCTTGAAATTAAATTGATAGAACAGAAAGGCGAGTTTAAAGAAATATTATCTGAAGCAACCAGAATTCCAAGAGCAAACTTCAAACATTTAGAACCAACGAACCCTGATTTTACTGAAGAATCTGAGAAAATTGATAAAGCCTTGAGAGCGATGAATGCAGAATCAGCTAACTTTGAAGCAGAGAACGAAGAAGGATCTTTAGAATTTGGAGAAGGAAGCCTACTTGGTAGTGCTATAGCGCTGGTTTCAGAAGGATATGGAAAGTTTGCAATAGACTATGTTAAAGACGGGGTCGAAAAAACATTAACATCAGGTAAAAAACCAGTAAAAAAGAAGGTTTCCAGACCTTCTGCTCTCGAAGAGTTCAAACAGGCTGTCCCAAATCTGAAAAAATTCATAAGGCGCAGAATGAAGGAAGATAATGGCTGAAAAAACATTTTTCTCAAGATTAAATCAGTATGGAGGAATAAGAATATTTAGATCGAAGGATTTTGTAGCTTCAGCAGTTGTTTTTTCGATATTATGGATTTTCTCACTTATACCTGGCTCTACTGAATTTCTAAAGGCAAGCATCGGTTTTTCATCGTCTTTAATAGCTATTGTACTTACAGGTCTTGCTATAATTGTGTCGCTTTCAAACTCTCAATTTATAGCTTTTTTGAAGGATAAAGCGAACGTTTTCGATCGCTTAATATTTTTATTTGAATGGAATGCATATTTAGCTATAATAACAACTCTAACTGGGCTTGCTACAATTTACCACCAAAATATTTGGCTTTATACAGTATTCACTTTTTTGCTATTGTATTTGTCAGCTTCCATAATAAATCTTATAGCGTTTGTAAGCTATTATGGACAAGCCAAGGCAGAATTTGACAAAAATAAAACTGGGTAGAATTCTGGTTGAAGGCAGATTTTAAACAGTGAAGTATCCAAGTTTCAGTATGGGCAGACAAAAGAGACTAAATGAAAAGAAACTCTTTAACAAAAAGGTTTTAGATTCGGTAAAAAAAGAATTGGATAGAGAAATAATTCGGGAGAGATTTAATTACTTAGAGGATAATTTTCTCAGCGTTGATATTGAGTCTGCAGTTACTAATAATGAAGACTATAATCAGCAAGTTAAAGGTGTGGAGGAAAATGTCAAGAACAATTTGGTTCTTGAGCTATTTGATGCTCTTGGGTGGCGGAGACATAAAGGAGAAGTTACCTGGGAGGACACTGTCGATAGAGGTAATGTTGACACAGCACTGAAGGTAGATGGAGATACTAAAGTATATATAGAAATAAAGACTTGGAAGAAGGATTTAGTAACTCGAAAGAGCTTCAATAAGTATGAGAGTCCAGTTGATCAAGCATTGCAGTATGCACAGAAAAAAGGTGTTCCGTGGGTATTAATCACTAACGGATACGAATATAGATTATACAAGACCTACATAGAAGGAGAAAATACAGCAGAATACTCCGAGGTCTTTACATTAGATTCATTAGAAGATGAAGAAAATTTTGCAGAACTGTATGCACTCTTGTCCAGAAATCGTATAGAAAAACTATCGGAGTTATTTAATAAGACGAGACTTAGGCTCAAAAACATAGATGAGCACGTTTTAGATACATTATTAGAGTGTAGAACCAAGTTAGTGAAAGATATCTATGAAAATAATGAAATTGATGACTCTGAGGCTCTGAAAGAAGATGCACAAAGAATATTAGACAGAATACTTTTCATTAGATACGCAGAAGATAACGGCTTCTTTTCGGAAGACACTTTACTCAAGAAGCATTTCAACCAGTGGAAAAATGACACTGTGATGGGCAGAGGCTTGTCAGAAGTACTAAATGATATTTTCAGATATGTAGATAGCGGTACTGAACGAAGTGACTTTGATGGGTATAATGGAGAATTATTCAAAGAACATGAATGCGAGAACCTCGTAATATCAGATGATGTTCTTGTATACATTATAGAGAGAGTTTACAAGGATGATAAAGGAGACAGACTGGATTTCTCGGAGATTAATGCAGATATAGTTGGTACAGTATATGAGAAATATTTGGGATGGGCTTTAGATGTAAAGGACGAAGGTGTCTCGGAAGAATCAGATCCAAGTGAAAGAAAAAACTTAGGTCAATACTATACTCCTCCTTATGTTGTCAACTTCATAATTGACAATACTTTAGGACGGTACTTCGAGGAAAAAGAACTATCTCAAGAAGAGTTATCTGAATTGAACTTACTTGATCCTGCCTGTGGTTCTGGTGCATTCCTAATCAAGTCATACGACAAACTTCGAGAATTCTATACTACTCAGCTGGAGGAAGAGAAAGAGAAAGGAAACTTAGCCGAAGGCGTAGAGAAATGGGACAGTTTTATTTCAGCAAGCCAGTTAGGTCACTTCAACGAACTAATACTGAAAAATAACATCCATGGTGTCGATCTAAACCAAGAAGCTGTAGAGATATCAAAGATGAATCTCTGGTTCAAATCGATGCAGAAGGAGAGAAAACTAAATGAATTAGATCATAACATAAAAACTGGTAACTCTGTAATCGAAGACAGAGAAATAGCTGGAGAGTCGGCATTTAACTGGAATAATGGGTTCGAAGATGTGTTTGATTCAAACGGCGGATTTGATGTAATAATAGGTAATCCTCCTTACATCAAATATCATAATATTCCAAACAACCAGAGAGATTACTTCAAAGAAGCTTATGAGACTCCAAAATACAAGTTTGACATTTATATCGTGTTTATAGAGAAATGTATTGATCTGCTGGCAGAAGGAGGGCGATTCAGTTTTATTGTACCGGGAACTTACATGAACGCCAACTATGGGAACCAGCTTAGGGAAAAAATCCTGGAAGAATGTACAATAGAACATATTGTTGATTTCAGCCAAGTTAAAGTCTTTGAAGACGCAAGCGTGCCTAATCCAAGTATTTTCGTACTCAGAAAAGGGAGGGACGATAACGCCGAAGTTACCATACATACAGACATCGATAGCCCTCACGATTTCGTCACACAGAACTACAACGAATATCAGATAGATCAGGAATTCTTTGAGAGAACACCGCGGAAAACCTTTAGATACAAGAATGAAGTATCTGATGAGCTTGTTAATGTTATTGACACTATAGAGAATAACTCAGAGAAAATGGAAGAGGTATGTTATACTATACCCGGAGTTGAGACTGGTACAAATCCTGTGTTCCTCTCCAACCAGAAATTAACAGAAGAACATAAACCGTTACAGGCAGGAGATGAAGTAGCAAGATACCACAGCGAAGATCCAGACGAGTACATTTGGTATGTAGAAAGTGTATATCTTGAAGGAGAACAGTCGGTTAAATGGGCAGAGAATAAATTTGACTGTATTGAATGTAATTCAAAAACAGAAGTAGAAAAAGTAGAGGAAGGCGGATACATAGATTTCAAAATTAGATGTGAAGAATGTGGCTCTGAGATAAATGTAGAAGCTCAAACGGAAATGCCTTATAGCGAAGAGGAATTCGAGAAGGAGAAGATAAGGGACTCGCACTACAAGCTTCTGTTTGAAGATAGAAAAGTCGCCGAGATTAACCTCAAAAGACCGAGAACAGAGAAGTTCTTTGAATCCTCAAAAATCTTTACACAAAAAGTTGCAGGCGATCGAGGTCTGATTTCAACCCGGGGAGAGGAATCTGTCTATGCTCTTGATTCGCTAATCGTATCAGTTCTCAAGAAAAATCTTGTAACAGACGAAGATCTGAATATAACAAGTGATGAAGCAGAAGCATCGGAGGATTATAGCGAAGAGGACATATTAGCGGTAGTGAACTCAAAATTAATTAACTTCTATTTCCAGTTCCTTCAATCTGAAGACTTGAATGTATATCCACGAGATATCAACGCCCTTCCGTTGAAGAATAACATCAACAATAATGTATCTGGATTTGTAGAAGATCTTGAAACTAAATATGAGAGAGTTTCAGAGCTTAATACCGATATAGAAAGCTTCCTAAGTAGAAAACCTGTAGTAGATCAAATAAGGCTGGAAGAGTTAATCGAAGTGAGTAACTTATCTATAGAGGAAACACTCGATGACTCAAGCCAAGAAGAAAAAATTTCAGATTTCTGGGCTGAAGGGCGTAGAGAGAAAGGTAAGAACTATGACAACAACGTAATAATCAAGGTAGAAAATGGTCAGGAGGGAGGATTCCTCGTACTAAGGGTTCAAGCGAAAGATCCTGTAATGAGTGAATTTCTAAAGTCATACATAAACAGTCTTGATGAGGATCTGGGCAAAGGTAATGTCTTGAAGAGGATAATGGACATAGAGCTGCCTGTATTCTCAGAGGATTGGCAAGAGAATAGAGACATTCTAATGAATCTCCTGAGTTCCTTTGTTGAAAACAGAGAGGAAGAAGAAAATCTCAAAGAAGATATAACTCGGCTTCAAGCAAAACTGGATGCCGAAATATTTGATTCCTATGGATTGAATGAGAAAATGACTAAAGAGGTTTTAAGCTCTTTAGAGATGCCTCAGTGGGAAAGGAGAAAAATAATAGAGGAATTCAGAGCAATAGAATAAATATTTTAAGCACTCTATTTATTGTTCCGAACCATCTCTCTGAATTCGCTTTTTTCAAGTCCTGCTTGCTCTGCTATATCCAGTAGCGTTTCCTGCATATCCTCTGCTTCAAGTTCGGATTCTGTCTTGTTATGCTGACGGAGTTCCTCGTCAAGTTCTCTATTACACTTACGACAAAATTTTTCAACCGCAGAGTTTATTTCTCCGCATCGGGGACACTCAATCGGTTTCATAGAGTTATCATTAGAAAATCCATCGTCTGTACTCTCTATCTTTCCCTCTCCGAACTCTTTTTCTATAGCCGTTACCAAATCATCTTCCCGTATAGTGATGTAATGTTCTGGTGAGTCGCTGTTCTCACTCCAACCGAAGAAAGCTCGAAGTCGGTTCTCTGACCATCCTACAGCTGCTCTATTTAATGCCCGGGATTTACGGAAAAGGGCATGTGGGTTGACATCAATTTCTCTGTCGATATCGGATCTTTCGTAGCATCTGCGCAAAATCTTTCGTATAGAGTCATCCGTTAATGGCTTACGTTTTTTGTCAGCATCAAAGTTCCTTCCTCTCCAGCTACAATTTTCACACTCATACTCTCTTTTCTCGTATGAGGTTCTGCTGCATCTTGTCACTTGGGTGCTGCATCTTGGACAATATAAAGACTGATCTAAGTTTCGGAAAATTGGATCTTTCGGATTAGGATTCTCTCTTTCGTATAACTTCCTCATTATGGGCATAGAAACTCTTACAGGAATGGTTCTGCCTATCTTTCCTTTCCCTCTATTGTCTCTCCCATCTTCATTAGCTACTACACTCATATGGCTATCCCCCCGAAATTTGACATCTTCCCATCTGATCGGATCTGGATCTTTCGCGGTCCTTGATAGTTCTCCTACGCGTGTGCCGGTAGCCCATCCAAAAAGTATCAGAGCTTTGTTACGAAGATTATTTGTTGATTCTGCAAGTTCTCTAACCTCTTCTGGTTTAGCTTTAGTTTCCGGCTCTACCTTATTGTTAGGTTCGGCTCTCAGTTCTAAATCTTCAAAAAGGGCTGGACCATCTAAATCCTCATTGTAGCCTCTTCCTTTTCTTTTAATTAGTAGGTTGTAGAAGCGGTAGAGCGTCTTCCAAAACTTAATTTTACTGTCGTCTGTATAGGATTCTGGATCGTCTATCTTAGGGTTATCTCGCTGTTTTTTCTTTGTAATTAAGTCAGTATTGAGTTTGGATATTAAACCTTCAATATCTTCTCTATCAGGATCATCAAGCTCAAAATCGATATACTTGGCGAGAGCATTAAACCTACTGGCGTAGTCTTCCTGTGTGGACATACCAGTCCCTGATCCACTACATTTCTGGAAAAACTTCTCAAGTATCTTTTTGTTGTGATCAGAAAGTTCCGGGTTTTTTGCCAGCTGTTGATTAATGTTCTCCAGTAGGGGGAATTGAGTCATTTCTTTGCACCATGATAGCTGGCAGTTGCGGACCTTATGACTGCTTTGGCATGATGTTGACACAGGTCAGCTTAGAATAAAGTTGGACATAGGAAGTAGTGGACTCGCAGGGATTTGAACCCTGGGCCTTCCCCTTGCAAGGGGGACGTTCTGCCAGACTGAACTACGAGCCCTTCTAATTGTTACTGGGTAGGCCTATTTTTTTAAATAGAGTTGAGTCTCAG
>LFCJ01002392.1_pt1 | contig 13530 bp, 21 predicted proteins | sample 643141 | NCBI WGS metagenome assembly LFCJ01 (sample SAMN03766243, study PRJNA286221) | soda lake metagenome | biome: soda lake; feature: Kulunda steppe; material: water; isolation source: sample B1-Br-g2 brine of Lake Bitter-1 | place: Russia: Kulunda steppe | collected 2010-07 | reverse complement strand
TGCTGCTGCTGCTGCTGCTGCTGCTGTTTGTGTGCCTAATGTGCCCTAAGAGCCTAGTGCTCTGCAGCAGGGATGCAGGTGAGCAGCAGCGCTGATTGCTGCTGCTGCTGCTGCTGCTGCTGCTGCTGCTGCTGTTTGTGTGCCTCGTGTGCCCTTAGAGCCTAGTGCTCTGCAGCAGGGATGCAGGTGAGCTGCAGCGCTGACTGCTGCTGCTGCTGCTGTTGCTGCTGCTGTTTGTGTGCCTCATGTGCCCTGTATGCTTTCACATGTGTACAATGGGGGGCTGCTGCTGCTGTCACACAGCAGCTCGACCAGTGCAGGTGAGAAGGCTGTGACGTAACAGCAAGACGCGCGTCGCGTGCCGCACCTTCTGGCGCATCACGTAGCTGGGCCAGTTGATGCTCTCCAGCGGGAAGGGGGGCACCAGCAGGCGCAGGCGGTGGAAGTACATGGCGCTGCTGCCGGACGCGGACTGGTTGACGCCGGCCTGCGTGAAAGGGAACAAGCAAGGCGTGGTGGGATGGAGGAGGCACCAGGGCGTGAGAGGGCTTTGGGCCTCCAAACATGAGGGCTCCTTTGTTGCTGCGTGGACCATCTGTGCGCACGCACGTGCTTGCTTTTGTGCGCGCGCGTCCGTGTGCAGTGCTCGTATGACGCCCTTTAAGAGAGCAGACACACACGGGAGCCAGAGCCATCACTTCCATCCATGCAGCCAGCCCATGCTCATGCTCGAGCGCTCGCTGTCCACCCCCTGCCTCACTGCCACAATCCCCCAGCGCCTGTCTGTGCCTGTGGGCCCCCCCTCCCCCCTTGCCCCGCCGCGCTGCGCCGCCCAGCCGCACACCTGCATACGCATGCGCGCCGCGCGCCGCTCCCAGGCCGTGAAGATGGTCATCACGTACACCTCTGAAAGCGCGGGCGGCATGCCCCGCAGGTCTGCCACGAAGTCCTTGTCCACCGAGAAGCGCGGCAGCGCGTAGCGTGCGATGGCGTCCTCCACCAGTGCGACCGCCCTGCGCATGGGCGCAGCGGCAGGCATGGACGTGGGCGCAGTGGCAGGAAAGGCTGTGGACATAGTGGCAGGAAAGGCTGTGGGCGCAATGACAGGAAAAGCTGTGGACGTAGTGGCAGGAGAGGCTGTGGACAAAGTGACAGGAAAGGCTGGGGACAAAGCGCAGGAAAGGCTGTGAGTGCAGGGACAGGAAAGGCTGTTGGCGCAGCAGCATCACACGCCCAGCACAGTCGACCTGTGCGAGGGCGAGGGCACAGCAAAAGGAGAGGCTGGGGTTCAAATTCAAGGGAAGGCTGTTAAGTGGCAGGAGGGGCACACGCGTCAGGGCTAAGCACAGGCTCAAGCGAACAGTCAGGGCTGCGCCACGCTGCCCGCAGCCGCGTGCCAGGGATACACACTGACGTACGCGAGTGCGCGGGTGCAGACCAAAGAGCGTGCACGGCGTCGCACCTGGTGTCAAAGGAGCCATCGTATCTGCGCTGTGGGCCGCGCATGCCGGCTGTGGGCGAGGTCTGCGCGGCCGCGAGGTGCAGCTGGCGCTGGCCATCGGCCGCACCCTCTCCATCCTTGCCGGCGGCGTGGACGAGGAAGTCGTCGTCGCCGTCAACTTTGCTCACCCCCGGGACTTGCAGCGGCACGCGCATGCAGTTCATGAGCCTGCGCGCGCGCACGTGCATTGGGGAGGGAAGGCAGGGGTTAGGGTGTCTTGGACGGTACTTGGGGCTGCAGGCCAAGCGGAACGAAGACGGAATCAGAGCCCAGGACCTTTGGTGCAGCTGTGCCAACCTCACCAGGGGCAAGAAGCAAAGGGCCTGGCGCAACAAATCAGTCCAGATTCCCAAGTCCTGCCTGTGATGGGTCCCGAGACACACCCCTGCCCCAGCCGCGCATACACCTCGCCAGCCTACACGCTGCCCAGGGCAGATCCCCCTCTCTGCCCAACCACAAAAGTTGGTCTATCAGGTCACACACGCGTCGCCACACCTTGTGCGCTGCACAGCGCCTAATTTGCGTGTCATTGCATGCGCTCGCGGGTCCATGTGTGTGCGCAGGCACGCTTTGAAGGCCTCTGCGCACAGAGACGCTGAGCGCGTGCTGCCTCCACACCATGACCTGTGCCCCCTGATGCAGAGCCCCTTGCGCACTCACATGTTGAGTACGTCGTAGTTGGGCTTCCAGCCTTTGACAGCCATGTCGCGGTACACAGACACCGCGCACGCGGCCCACGTTGACACGCTGGCTTCCTTCTGCAGCAGGCTGCGCGAGCCGCGCGCGCGCACGCTGGACCCCAGCGCCTGCAGCACCTGCGCGCGGCACAAGTTAGGGTTGTGGTATGGGGATGAGCACGCAAGATGGTGGCAGGGCATCAAAAGGGGGGGGGGGAGGCGCCACAGTGTCATCTGAATACATACGATACTTTATTGGGCTTGCAGGCTCCTCAGTGCACTTCATTGTGCCCTCGCACGCGCTCAGCACGCGTGCTCAGCCTGTGCGCACCTGCTCAGCTTCAGCCATGCGCACAGAGCGGCGGGAGGACAGGCTCTGCCGCCACGGCGCGAGGATGTTGTTCTCGCTCTCCAGCGCATCCGCCCAGATGTAGCGCTGCTGGTTGAAGCAGCACTTGAGCAGCAGGTAGTACAGCGACTGCGCCAGCCTCTGCAGTGCAAGGCACAGGTTGAAGAAGGGCAGCGCCTGAGCAACGCGTATGCAGTACAGCCTCTGAGGTGCGCAACGCACGAAATGGGCACAGGGAGCGGGAGAAGGCGAGCGCGTGCGCCCAGGTTGCGCCACCAGTGTCCCTGGCGCAAGCAACTGAGGGGGGGGGGCGCATTCACCAGGGCCTGCTGGTGCGCGATGCATGACGGCACTCACTGGCAGCGCTGTGCTGCTAGATCATGGGCACACACACACAGCCTGTGCAAGTAGGTGCGTGGGCGCAGGACATGCTTGCCTTCACATGCACGCGTCCCGCAACAAATAGCACGCCAGCTGTTTGCAGCCGAGGGCATGCGGGCCACAGCGCCCGCACGCCGCACCACATGCGCGCAGCAAAGGGCGGCTTGGCACAGGGAGGCAGCAAAGGGGGGCTGTCTGAAGGGAGAAGGCAGAGGGGGACCCCCAAGGGGGAAAAGCCGAGGCCACACAGCGCGCGCGCTCCCAGCGCCGCGACACACACACACACACACACACACGCTAGACATGCAGCAGCCGCGCCCCATCAGGCAGAGCATCAAAGAGGGAGACCTCTGGGGGGGATTCGGAGAGGGGGACGGCAACAGGCAGGGCCACGCACCTCCTGCAGGATGGGCAGCCTGCGGGCCTTCATGATCTCGTACACTTCAAACGCGAGTGCGCCCTGGTCTGTGCGCTGACACGCGTTGAGGAGGATGCGGAAGGTGTTCATGTTGGGCTGCGCGCGCGCACAGGTGCGTGGCAGCAAGGAGTTAGCATTACGAAGACCTAGGTCAACATGATCAACTGCTTGGGCTGTGTACCCGAGACCTGCAAATGCCCATTGCTGTCTGGTCACCTTCGTTTTAACTAACTCATGTACCCATAATGACTCGTGCATGAGCGCTTGGATTGTCCAAACCCATTGCTCATGCGTGATGGCAAACACACCTCCTCGCAACTGCGCACACATGCGAATCCAGTCACCCATCCAGCAGGCCATAAAGGTCAGGTAATTTGCGGGAACCATGCAATTTCGGCGCAAGCAGCTGAGCCGTTGCGGGCCATTGCAGCACCATAAGCAGTAGCAGTGGCGGCAGTGGGCGGCAGTGTCCCCCCGCCTAAGTCGACCCACCTGCAGGCGTGCGCGCTGCGTCATGTCTGTCAACAGCCGCGCCACATCTCCCAGGCGGAGTTCACCGGCATACCAGTCCATGAGGTTGTTGAACAAGCTGAGCGTGGGGAAGATGCCCTGCGCACGCGCAGGTACACACGCAAACCAGCAGCGCGCAGGTGTTGCCTTGTCACACGCTCTAAAGGATGGGGGCAATTTGCACGCATCCGCGCGAGCGCACAAGGCACAAGGAGTTTGCTTTTTGTGCAGAGTCCTTGCTAGTTCATCAGCCTTGTATTGCATGCGTAGCGCAGTTTGCGTGCTGCAGCCATGCCACGCATCCACGCCTGTGTGGGCCGCTGCTAGGGCGCCACAGGTTGCGCAACAGGGCATTCCACCTGATGCGCGCAGCACCCGCCCAGGAGCGAACTAGACAAGGCCCCTGTGCACAGATACAGACACACCAAGGGGACACACACATGCGCGCATGGGCACACCACAGATACAGACACACCAAGGGGACACACACATGCGACAGATACAGACACACCAAGGGGACACACACATGCACAGATACAGACACACCAAGGGGACACACCACAGATACAGACACACCAAGGGGACACACACATGCGCGCATGGGCAGCCGCCGCCAATGCAGGCGCCCTCTTCCCCTGCTGACTCGTGGTCACAGAGCCGTGAGTGCCGGCGCTGTGGCCTGGGGCCAAGTGGCGGCGCGTGCTTACCTTGTCCGCGCACAGGTTGTACACCTTCTGGGCCAAGTGGAAGCGGCGGTCTTTGATGCATGCAAGGATGAGGCCGCTGCACACCGTGGAGCCCGGCACCACGCCCTCCGCCTGCACGTCCGTCAGCATCTCGAACGCCAGGTCCAGCCGGCCCGCTGCGCCCGCGGTGGCGATGAGCGCGGCGAAGAACTTCTTATCTGGCTGGATCTGGTTGAGCTGCATGTGCGCGTAGATCTTGAGCGCGGTGTCCAGGTCCACGGCGCCCCGCAGCTTGCAGGCCGACACCGCCTGCGTGTACAGCTCCACGCTCTTCTCGTGGCCCTGCACACCAAGAGTACACAAAAAGCCACGCAACGCGCGTGCATCAGCGCCCATGAGCGGCCCTGCACACCAAGAGTACACAAAAAGCCACACGACGCACGTGCATCAGCGCCCATGGGTGGCCCTGCACACCAAGAGTACACGAAAAGCCCCACAAAGTGCATGCGTGTGCACCCACGAGTGGCATGGGCACCATGATCGGCATAGGCGTCATGGGCACCATGATCATCACAGGCATCATAGGCATGGCATGGGCACCATGATCATCATAGGCGTCATGGGCACCATGATCATTGTATGCATCATAGGCATGGCATGGGCACCATGATCATCACATGCGTCATATGGGGTATGCAGGGGTGCCATGGGGTATGCAGGGGTGCCATGGGTGTGCCTGAACTGGGTAAGCTTAGGTGAGGGGGAGGGGGAGCATGGGCACAGATGCTTGTTTGCCTGCTGTCAACATCGGTGTACGCTGCCTGGAGCTGCTGCCGCAGAAGGGAGCACATGTGCGCACGCTTGCATGCACTCGCAAACACAACACGGCGCATGTGCACCCACACCCACGCCCACACGCATGCACGCATGTTCCCACCCACACACTCACCCAGGCACACACGCACGCACCTCTGCCAGCACGCGGTTCACGACTTTGAGCGCCAGGTCCGCGTTGCCCGCCAGCACACACGCCTCCACGATCGAGCCCAGCGAGATGACATCCGCCTCTACGCCATGCTGCTGCATCTTGTCCAGGATCTCAAAACCGCGCCGCAGCTGCCCGCACCGCCCCGCGCACGTGAGCACAGCATTCCAGGGCGCCTGCGCGGCGAGGGTTGGGTACTGCATGCGCTGATTACGTGCACGAGCAAATGTCATGCAGGCGCCTGGCCTGGCCTGGCCTGGCGTTTGTGCCTCTGCTGCTTGCTGTCTGTGTCCCTGCCCCTGCCAGTACATGTCTAGAGAATGCCAGTGATGTGGCGAGTATAAAGCAGGTGCGAAGGAGTGAACACCATGGCACTACTCTCGGCCTGGCCTGGCCTGGCCTCAGCCCCAGGCCAGCGGTGGGGAAGAGTGTGCATGTGTGCCATGCATGCAGTAGGACCTCAGCCTGGCGGCAGGGATGTGAGTGTGTGTGTGTGTGTGTGAGGCATGCCTGTGAAGTTGTGAGTTCATGCATGCAGTAGGGCTTCTGACCGGCGGCAAGGAACAGCGCATGTGTCATGCACATCACGCATGTGCAGGCGGAGTGCTGGTGCGGCGGTGCGCAAGGGCAGGGCAAAGGCGGGGCGCGCTCACGCTCACTGCTTAATGCGCGCGCAGCGCGTGCTGACCCTGTGGCGAGGAGGGCGCCCACGATGTGCGCATGCGCGCGCACCTCATCCAGAGCCACACCCGACTTGACAGCCTCCACGAGGATGCCGTGTACCCGCGCGCACCTCATTCAGAGCCACACCCGACTTGTCAGCCTCCATGAGGATGCCGTACGCGCGCTCCAGCAGGACGTACTGGTCCTTGCGCTCGTGCGCGACCTGCGGGCATGTCGCGGCGGCCAGCAAAGGCCCTGTGAGCGGAGTGGAGGCGCCGCGGCGCACACAGCAACGCAGAACGTGCATGCACGCACGAGGGTCTGCAAGCAGACACGCGGTTGGGCATGCGTGGCCCGGGCCTGGGCCGCGCAGGGCACGCACGCGCACCCATTGCGCGCAGGACACGCACGCGCACCTGTTGCACGCAGGGACACGGGCTCATCTAAGCGCGGCTCAGGGCGGTATGGGTAGCACAGGGTGCACGCGTCGCAGGAGCTGCTCTCGCGCGCAGCCTTTGCAGGCAGGCGTGTGGCGGCGGCCAAGGCCAGACGCCCAGACCTGGCAAACCTGGACCCAGCCTGTGCGCACCCTCTCTAGGGCATTAGCTGTGTGCGCGCTGCACATGGGGGGGCACAGAGGCCAGGAGACATGACCCTGGGACCCACTTTAAGCCCGACCCCAAGCGCGCACGCGCATGCTGCACCAGCTGCGCGCGGGCACTGCGTGCTAGGTACACACACACACACATACACACACACACACACCGTCAGCTCGCGGTGCATGGCCTCCCCGAACGCCGCGATGAGCACGCAGTACACGTGCGCGTCCAGCGACATGCGCCGCCGCTTCATTGCCAGGAACACGCTGTACGCCTTGTCGGCGTTGCCGGCCGACTTGCACACTGCGGGCCAGGGTGGGAAGCGAGGCAAGGCAAGGAGCTTGCACACTGCGGCTTGCACACTGCGGGCCAAGGGTGGAAAGCGAGGCAAGGCAAGGAGCTTGCACACTGCGGCTTGCACACTGCGGGCCAGGGTGGGAAGCGAGGCAAGGCAAGGAGGGGTGTGCGCCGGCTGTTGCTGCAAGGGGGTGCATATGGGGTGCAACGTAGCCCCACGCCTCCGAAGGGTGATGTGCAGCTGCTGCTTGAAGTTGTCGCCGCCATGACACGGAATTCCCATCCCATGCCCAGCCCCACTGACGCCCTGCCCCTGAAACCGCGCACCTTTGATGTACGTCGTCATCAGCTTCAAGTCCGGCTTGCGCGCCATGGCTGGCAGCGTGCGCTCCGCCATCTCAAACAGGGCGGTCCCAGTAGTGAGATCACGCGCCTCAGCACACACATCCAGCGCCATGGTGAAGCTCTTGCTGAAGCAGTACTGGGGCGGTAGCACGCGCATGAGGTTGAAGGCCTGGCGGGAGGCCTTCAGCGTGCGCGCGTGCACCATAAAGGGCTTGTGCTGCAGCCTGCGAGGAATGCGCACGTGTGTGTGAGCATGTGCATGTGTGCGAGGTGTGTGCATGCTTCTGTGTACACGCCTGTGTCCATGTGCGTGTATGTGTATGAGTGCGGGGGCGGGTATGTCTATGTGAGCGCGCATGCGTACTTGCACATGTGAGCCTATGAGCGCAGGAAGGTGTCTACGCGAGCAAGAGAAGCAGAAACTGTAGGGCTTGTTGGTGGGGTTTGCAAGCCCTCAGCAGCAGAGGGGGCCTCCACAGGGGCTGTTGTGGACACGTGTGCTGCACATGCATCAACGCAGCTGGGGCCTGAGTGAGAGGGCGCTCATCCGCGGGTGTGCCTCCTCCCTGAAGCAAGTCCTAGAACCCTTGCTTCTTGAGAGCATGCATGTCGTGTACCTTATGCGAAAGTTACGACAACCTCTAGCACAGCACAAGGTCCCCCTGCATGCTTGCCCTGTCTTGCCATTGAGCTCTGGAGCCCAGCAACGGCTGCACTTTCAGTGACCTAGTGCCTCGGCAGGTGCAGACAACACAGCCATTTTGCAATTTTAGCCATGGCCCCCTCTTAGGTCAGGTGCGTGTCGGTAATCACAGTCTAAGGACACCTCAATGCGCACAGGTTAATGTGCAACAGGACAGCCCTTCAGCAGGCATGCTGGTGCGGGGACCCGAGCAGCAGTCCATGGGCACACCCTTTCCATGGTGCAGGTCAGCGCCCGTGAACACGAGTGAGGCTTGTTGCCTCATGTACGTCCAAAACAACAGAGCCTCATGTTCCAAGGCCGCTCACAGCTGGGCGCACACTCACGGCAAGGCCCACATCCACACAGCCTTCTCCAAGTGCCGTGCCCTAGCCACTGCGGCTGGGGCCCAAGACAGCAGCACAGCTCGCCCTTGCATTGGTTCAAGACCAGGCAGCTCCAGGACTCATTTCTCGTGCCTATGAATGCAGCAGCTCTCCCTGAGCCCTCGATCCAAACAGCAGCCGCCTTGCAGGATACACGCGCACATGCACTCACAGGCTTAGCACATTGGTCCGGTTCTTGGTCACAATGTATGTGACTGCCTTGACAGCCTCCTCCAACTGCTGGGACTCCATGAGCGCAGTGATGGCTTGGCACACAGCGTGGGGGTCCGGGTGGTCAAGGATACCAGGTTCCAAGGGCTTGGGTTTTGAAGGCCGTGGGGCCCCTGCAAACCAGCTGGTCAAGCACTGGGTGGCCACAGTGTCCAGCTGGCTCTCAGAAAGGACGCTGCCTTTGCCCTGGAGGAGACCTTGAGGGGGTAGGCGAGAGGAGGAGGAGGAGGAGGAGGAGGACGGGCCCCCATCGTGGGAGCCTGGCCGTTGACGCCTCAGCAACTCCTCCTGCAGCCGCTGCTGCCTTTGCTCGCTGCTGCTGGCCAGCTTCTGCAGGCTGGGCTGGCCTGGCGGGTCGGGGCTGGGACTACGTAGGTGGTGCTGCTGCTGCTGCTGCTGCTGCTGCTGCTGCTGCTGCTGCTGCTGCGGGGGCAGGGTGTCACCGCGCAGAAGTCGCTGCTGCTCCTGGTACCGTCGAGTGCCGGGCGGCAAGTACGTGGGGGGAAAGTCAACGGAATTTTGCGAAGTCCCACGCACTTGGGCGTGCGTGGGGGCTGGCCCGCACACCCTGCAGCAAGCAAGTGCGGGGCAACAACAATGGGCAACGCTTTCCGGGATGAGGCGGCAACATCCGACGCTGACGAGGCCAATGTCGCCGAATTGGGACCGCTTAAATTGAAGCTTGATGCTGGCTCTGCTCAGTCCAGTGCTCGTGGGGCAGCAGGCAGGGGGGGGCCGGTAGAGCGTGCAGGTTAGCCAGCTCCAGCTCGTGCTGTGTGCAAGCACATTTTCGCCCGCTGTGCATACCCACCGTCGACGCCTGCCCTCGTATGACACCGCACCGCCGCCTCCGAGCCAGCCCTGGTGCTGCAGAGGCAGCATTCTGCCACCCCTCGGCGCACGAACACCACTGCACACTAAGCTGCCGGCTAGAATATTGTCAAAATCGTGAACACATAACTCAAGATACTCTGTACAAGTTTCTTATCATTTAACTGTACGATAAGACTGCGTGTCAAGCTTGGAGTTTAGACCTTCCCTACAGATCTGCTTAAGTCAACAGAATCCTTAGTACTTTGGTATTACTGAACATGAATTTGTACAGTTTACCTGTGCGTTCTACGATGTAGCCTGGCGCCCTCTGCTGCCAGGCCTTTGGCATATGTCAGCCGCTGACATCCAGCGGCGGTCCCTCTTGAAGCAGCTGACAGACAGGGATGCCCTGCGGCAGCAGCACAAGCTAGGCATCACATCAAATGGCGAGACCTCCCAGCATCACCCTCCCAACGAGGCTGCCTTGTCAGCTTCCCTGCAGCAGCAAGCGGTAGTCAGTTCTCTGCTGGGTGTGGAGAAGGACCTCGAGGATTTCCAGGTGTAGTGGGCGCCACACTTTTATCCTCAGGTTTCATCAAAACCGGAGGCAACGAGAGCAGCTGTGCATACTTAGCTGCCAATGGCTCCGTGGGCTGCCAGATCCCAGGAGACTAAATCAGCACTGCTCACTTCCATCCGCAGAACCATGATATCATAAAGGGTGTCCTAGACCATGGCCGCCTCATCACAGATTTCATGCGAGGCATTGATGAGGAGCTGAGGCAAACCGAGCGCGAGAGTGTGCAGGTGTGGAACCCTGACACCTTCCTTCCCTTCCTACCCTTCAAAAGAACATGCAGCACATGCATTCGCAAGCTCGCAAGAATTCACAGGAGGATGTATGAGGAGTTCATCTACGTCGAATTGCTACACCATGCCTTACACCATAACTCAAACCAGAGGTCTGGGAAGAGCGTCCATGGTTGTGCTGATCCGCTTGATTTGATGCTGCGCGCCAAAAAGAGCCAAGATTACAACACTTCCTCCCCAGCAATATGGCCATGCACATGCTTGCCAGTGTAGCACCCTGCGTGTGTTCTAGCTGCAGCCTGTGACAAGGTTTGTGGATGGCTGTATCTGTGCACAGAGTGCATGCCGATGTTGGAGTGCTGCTCTGCATCAAAGCTCTGCCAAACCCTTGGCAGATTGACGACCCCCCTCAAACACTCCCTGTCTCACGTGCAGAGAGCTGCAAGCACGCGCACTGCACACGCACGTGCCCCGCTTAAAGCCTTCCATGCACACACACAGCGTGTCTGCGCTCACGCCCAGCACCTGTTGGGTCTAAGGGCGGCGCGCTGCGTGCCTCTGATATCATCACAAGGGAGCCGTGTTGCCACCTGCAGGACTACTTGTCGGAGAGCGATAGCATGGTCGCCCTTCATGACCAGGTGAGAGCCATGTGCTTCCTGCACCTCAATGCATGAGAGCGACAGCATGGTCGCCCTTCATGACCAGGTGAGAGCCCTTCATGACCAGGTGAGGGCCATGTGCTTCCTGCACCTCAATGCTCCTGTGCTCAGCACGCACTGCAGCTTGCTGTGCAGCAGATCAAGAGGCACAGCAGTGCAGAGGAATTGATGGATGTTAACAAATGACAAGTGTTGATGCGCTCAACGTGCCACGTGCTCCGCTTTTTGCTGACGCACACGACATGCCGCGTTCTCTACTTTTTTGGTTGATGCACACAACATGGCGTGTGCTCTGTGACAGATCAAAGGGTGTGATGGCATCCTGCGTGGTATGGAGGAGCTGCTGGGCACCTTCCAAGCGGACATCGGGCGCGTAGGGGAGGAGATCAGGCAGCTCCAAGTGGGTTGCTTGAGAGGACTGGGGCGGAAGGTTTGAGTGCTTGTCTATTGTGCCAAGAGGGCTTGCTCAACACGGCTGGTGCATGGTTGCTGCTGCGCTGGACTCTGGGCCTTGGCAGCAGGTTGTGGTTGGACGCCTGGTGAGCTGTATTCACAGTGCAGTTGGGACCTGTGTATGTCATCGGCTGTTGTCGGTCCCTAATCCTTCTCTGGCAGCCAAACTGGAGGCTCATGTATCATCCCGTGCATCAGGCAGGACAGCCGCCTGCGGGCGCACCCTCCAGCGTTATCTTGCCACCACACACCCCCTGACCTGCCCCAGCCCAACTCAAGTCGAATCGGTCCAACCATACCAGCCACAGTAGATGCAAGCAAGCATGGAATGTGCATGGGGAAGGCTCTTCATCCAAGTGGGACCTTGACATCCGTCCACGCGCAGGTCAAGTCCCAGCTGATGAGCATCAAGCTCGCCAACCGCCGCACGCTCGAGCAGCACCTGGGCTCCTTCATTGAGCACCTCACGGTGTCTGAGGCCATGGTGGCCACCATCTTGGACGGCCCGGTGGGTGTGCTGGGCCGCAAAACGCACACACGGTGGCAGTGGCGTCACAAACTGTCATCACATGACAGTTGTGGGTTGGTTCTTCCTGTGAGCGCGCTTGACTCCCTGCGCCGCATTTGTGTAAATATCATCAACTTGGTGTACTGCATGCACAACATGAACATGTAAACCTGTGTGGAAGTGAAGCCTCCAACCCATTGGCTGAAGGAGGAGGCAATGTGCCTTGGTTGTGCACGGAATGAAAGGTGAATCAAAGAGAAGGCCTTGCAATGCGCTTTGATTGTTCACGGAATGAATGGTAGGTGCCTGAAGGAGAAGGCCTTGCAATGTGCTTTGATTGTGCACAGAGTGAATGGTAGGTGCCTGAGCGGTTCAGTAGCGCGCTCCAAGTTCCGCTGAGGCTAGCCGTGTGGGGGTTTTGTGTCACATAAGTGGAACCAAGCTAAGTGTCCTGCCAAGGGCTTGTCAACGCTGTGTCCTTTCAGAGCCCTTCTCATCCGCGTGCATGAGTGTGGTGCCAAACCTGTGCGGACCCTCCACTGGATTTCGGGCTGCATGTGCGTACGTGGTGGGCGTGCTGGCTGGCCTGCAACGTTTGCTCTGTCAAAGCACCAACAGAAGCATGACTCATGCGTGACATATCAAACACAGTGCGCCTCTATGGCAGCCCAGGGACGCAGTGCAGCTTTGTGGCAGCGTGCTTGCTGGGCTTGCTAGGAACATGGATGGCTCGTCAATGAGGCAAGCCAGGCGGAGCTGCTGAGGCACACCTTTCCTGGAGGCGGCTGAGCGCTGCTCCTAGAGGTAGAGCTGCTAGAGGCGGCTGAGCACTGCTGCTTGAGGCACAGCTGCATGAGGCACAGAAGCTAGACAGTTGGCAAGTAAGGCGGAGCTCCTGAGGCGCGGCTGCCGTCTGCCCGGCTGTGCAGGTGGATGACAAGTTCTATGAGCAGCTGCATGAGCTCGATAAGAAGCTCGCCTTTGTGTACCGGGACAAAGTTGCACGTGCATCTGAGGCGACGCATGCGCTGCAGGGGGCGCTGGAGAAACTGCGCATCAAAGCTCTGATTAAGGTGGGCTCAGCTCTTCAGCTTCTGGAGGTCAAAGCATGAATGGCGTGACTTATAACGAGGCAAAGCCTCTGAGTCTTTACCGGAAGTGGTAGCTGAGCTGCATTCACAGCCCCTCATGTGTGTCTGCATCATAGTGCAAGGCAAGCATGCTTGCAAGCAATGAGACCTGCAAGCAATGAGACCTGCAAGACCCCCAGTTAGCTGCCTGTTGAAAAGGAGATGAGATGCCTGGCCACAGCCACCAGCCAGCCTCTTTTTTATCAGGTCATGATTGTGCCGTTCTGCTGCATTTTCAGCGTAGGGTATTTGAGCATCTGCTTGGATATCAGTCGCTGCATGCTTGCTTGCTTGCTCGGTGGCTGCTCAGGTCCGCGAATTCATGCTGTACAAGGTCATGATGCTGCGCCGGCCCAAGACCAACATCCAGATCATCCAGCAAACCAGCCTGCTCAAGAACAAGAAGTTCCTGCACTTCCTCAAGCAGCATGGCCCTGACTTGTA
>LFCJ01002390.1_pt1 | contig 13530 bp, 13 predicted proteins | sample 643141 | NCBI WGS metagenome assembly LFCJ01 (sample SAMN03766243, study PRJNA286221) | soda lake metagenome | biome: soda lake; feature: Kulunda steppe; material: water; isolation source: sample B1-Br-g2 brine of Lake Bitter-1 | place: Russia: Kulunda steppe | collected 2010-07 | reverse complement strand
GCGATCTGTCACGAACCGGGCTCGATTCTAACGAACAAGGGCGACCATTACTCGGTGTACACCTATTTTTGGAAGAAGTGGCGTGACCGCGAGAAGGCCGACCCAGTGGAGGCCCCGGCGGCCGACGACCTTGCGGCTATCTCGGGTGAGCCCCTCCCGTCGATTGCCGATCTCGGATTCGAGGAGCCGGCGGCAACGACGCCCACCGTGACACCCGAGAAAGCCCGCGAGCGAGTGGCGACGTTCTGTGGCGGGCCGATCTGCCAGTATAGCGACCAACGCGACAAACCGGATGCCGGCGGGACGTCGAAACTCTCCGTTCATCTCAAGTGGGGAACGATTGGGATTCGAGAGCTGTATGCTGCCACTGCAGCCGCAAAGCAACGGGCAGGTGACCCCGACAACAGCGAATCAATCGAGGAGTTTCAGTCACAACTGGCTTGGCGGGAGTTCTATGCTCACGTCCTCGCCTACAATCCCGAGGTTGTCAGCGAGAACTTCCTCGAGTACGAACACGACCTCGAGTGGAAAAACGATCCCGACGAACTCGAGGCGTGGAAACAGGGGAAGACGGGGTATCCGATCGTCGATGCGGGTATGCGCCAGTTGCTGGCGGAGGCGTGGGTGCACAACCGCGTACGGATGATCGTCGCCTCCTTTCTCACGAAGGATTTGTTGATCGACTGGCGAGAGGGCTATGACTGGTATCGCCGGAAACTGGCCGATCACGACACCGCAAACGATACCGGCGGGTGGCAGTGGGCAGCCTCAACGGGGACCGACGCCCAACCGTACTTTCGTATCTTCAACCCGATGAAACAGGGGGCCGATTACGATCCGGAAGCCACCTATATCAAAACGTATGTCCCCGAACTCGCCGACGTCGATGCCGAAACAATCCACCGGTGGCACGAGTGTTCGGCCGCAGAACGTGACGCTGCCGCCCCCGACTATCCGGCACCGATTGTCGACCATAGCCGTCGACGTGAGGCTGCCCTTTCGATGTTCCGGCGCGCCCGTGGTGAGGAAGACGACTGATAGATTGGTAAACTGCTACGTGTTTATTTTTTATACTTGTTAGCCGTCACACTTTTAAACTTACACGATCTATCATTTTTCATGTCTCCGCCATCAGTATCGCCCTCGGTGACCAATACGGCCCCAAGCACAGCGGTTATCACCGCAATCGCCAGCGAGGAGGGTATCGACCCAACGGAACTCGAGCCACCGAGGTATGAGACACTCTATTCGGTGATCGATCCCGAAGCGCTTGATCAGTTGTTTTCTCAGCCCCGTGGGAGCGGAACGGTTGTCTTTGGGTACTGTGGATATGAGGTGACCGTACACGCTGATGGGACAGTCGAGGTCGCTGGTGGACCGACACGTAAATCCGAACGAACCGATGCGTGAACCCGAACGATCGACCGAGCCTACTCACTCCGCCCAGTAGGCATCGCCGGGCTCGTCTTTAAACACGGCCCGCTGGAGCAGCGAGATGGCTTTCTGGAGTCCCTCTTTAGAGCTAGTAAGAGAGTCTTCGTGTTCGATACTAAGCGTCCCGTCGTAGCCAACCATTCGCAACGTTGAGACAATATCCTTCCAGTGGCTTTCACCGTGTCCGTAGCCAACCGACCGAAAGAGCCAGGATCGGTCCGCTTCGGCGTCGTATGGGGTCGTATCGAGAACGCCTTTCTCCCGAGCCACTGGCTCATACACCTTGGTGTCTTTCGCATGGACGTGGACTAGAGCGTCGTGGTCGGCGAGATATCGGATCGCATCGGGGACTGAGATTCCCTGCCAGTAGAGATGTGAGGGGTCGAAATTCGCCCCGATCCGCTCACCGGTTGCCTCTCGAAGCCGAACCAACCCGTGTGGTTCGTAGACGAGCATGTTCGGATGCATTTCGATACCGATATCCACGTCGTGGTCTGCCCCAAGGGTCGCAATCTCACTCCAATACTCCGTGGCAACCTCCCACTGGTAGTCGTGGGCGTCGGCGTGTTCCGATGGCCACGGTGCCGTCACCCAGTTGGGCACCTCGTCGTCGGGTCCACCCGCCGGCAGCCCCGAAAAGCAGGTGACCGTCCCAATCTCGAGCTGTGCGGCAAGTTCGATAGCTTCTCGCAGTTCGCTGTCGGCGGTGGCCGCCCGCTCGTCGTCGGGATGGAGCGGATTGTTGTGCGTTGCGAGGGCGCTGACAGTCATATCATAGGTCGAAAGTACCTCTTTGAGTTCGGCTTGTCGTTCCGGATCGTCGAGATACTCACCGCGGGAGAGGTGATCCGTGCCTGGATACCCCCCACAGCCGAGTTCAACGGCTTTGACACCGAGACTCTCGAGATAGGCCAGTGCGTCGTCGAGCGATTCATCGCCAAGTGGAACGGTGAGTACACCGATTTGCATAGATTCTCGACCACGTCGATTGTGTTAAACACCAAGCCACCCAGCGGTCACTCTGAGTCCGGCCCCGGCCCCGACTCCGATCCCGTCTCGAGTGAGATACCGTGACCCTGTTCGCTCGAACGATAGATTCCATCGATCACCCGCTGGACGGTAAGGGCTTGCTCGACGCTGGCCTCGAGGCTGGCCTGTGTGACCGCTGACTCGGTGACCGGGTCGAATCGCCCATCAGCGGCAACCAGCTGAAAAAATGCCCGCTGTTCAGCGGTGTGGGTGTCGTTTTGGACAGTCGTCACCGACGTATCCTCTAAATGGTCGGGGCCGACTTTGCTCGCGCGATAAAACGTGAGGTCACCGCCAAGAAGATCGAACCGGGCGGCAGCCTCAGTGCCGCGGACGACGAACTCGTTGTCCTCAGGTCGGTTCGTCGCCCACGCAACCTCGAGTGAGATCGTTCGATTGTCCGCACAGCGAATAAAGGCGCTTGCGGAGTCGTCGACATCAAATGACTCCGCACCGGAATCAACGCCCCACATATCGAGGAACGCATAATCGTCACGGATGCCGAACTCGGTGCGCGTCACGCCGTTGACCTCGACGACTGGCGGATAATCGAGCAGATACAGCGACAGATCGATTGCATGCACGCCGAGGTCGATCAACGAGCCACCGCCAGCGATCGCCCGCCGAGTAAACCACGAGCCCCGTCCGGGAACCCCTCGACGCCTGACGTAGTTCGCCTCGAGATGGGTGACGTCACCGAGGTCCTCTCGGTCGATTCGGTTTTTGACGATCTGGACGGTGTTGGCAAACCGGTTGTTGAAGCCGACAACACAGTAGCTGTCAGCCTTCTCAGCCGCCGTGGCAATCCGCTGTGCACTCTCGAGGGTGTGGGCCAATGGTTTCTCCAGGAGGACGTGGAGCCCACGCTCTAAGGCGTCGACTGCGTACTGTTCGTGGAACTTGTTTGGGGTGGTGACGACGACCGCATCGATTTCCTCGAACAGTTCGTGATGATCGTCGTAGACATCGACGTCGTACCGTCTGGTAAACCGCCGTCGCGCCTCAGCTGAGACGTCCATGCCACCGACGAGTGAAACCCCAAGGTCGACGATCCGCTCGGCGTGATACTGGCCGATGTTTCCGAGGCCGACGATACCGGTCTTCAGTGTCGGGTGGTCTGTCATTGATTGGTCGCAGTCGGGACTGTAATTGTGCAGTCAGTACAGTTGTCGTTCATTCTCCTCGCGTTCACGGTCCTGTTCGGCTTCCTCCTTGAGTTGTTTGCGCCCCCGTCGATACCGTTTAATTCCCGGAATAACTGTGTTTTTCAGATCGAGAATAAACGAGGCGATGCCGTAGATCCAGAAGAAAAAGAGGACGAGCATACCGCCGACGTAGACGAGAACGACGGAATCCATAGCCGTAATCATGGTGGTAGCGATGGCCGTGCCCATGAGTTAGGTATCGGACTCCGCTTCGGTCACCGTTGGTCCAGTTCGGGGGCTTGTCTCTGACCCCTGTGTTCTATCCGGATCGGGGATATCCTCGATGCCGTGGGCGATTGCATTGCCAGTCGCCGTATCGAACAGGTGGACTCGTGTTCGATCAAGCACCACATCGACCGCTTGCTCGTCGGTAATCTCGGTGTCGGGGCTGACACTCATCAACAGCTGATTTTGGCCGAGTCCCTCCTCCTCCATCGATCGTTCGGCTCCCTCCTCTAAGAGGAGATAGACGAAGATTTCATCGCCCATCGGTTCCAGCACGTCGGTTATCGTTTCGATTTGGTTGGTTGGATGAGTCAGTGACTCTGCGTACCGTTTGAGATGGACATCTTCAGGACGGATGCCGAGGGTTACCTCGTCGCCGACGCGAACCTCGGGGACCTCCTCGGGCGTAAACTGGACACTGAACTGCTCAGTTTCGTAGCCGTTGGCTGTAATCTCCCCGTCGACAAGATTCATCGCCGGCGAGCCGATAAAGCCGGCGACAAAGAGGTTTGCGGGCTCGTTGTAACAGGTCAGCGGGGGATCGATCTGCTGGAGTTTACCAGCGTTCAACACAGCGATCCGGTCGGACATCGTCATCGCCTCCGCCTGGTCGTGGGTGACGTAGATGATCGTCGTGTCTAACTCCTTGTGCAGACGCTGGAGTTCCGTCCGCATGTGCACTCGCAACTTCGCATCGAGATTGGCCAACGGCTCGTCCATCAAGAAGACATCCGGCTGGCGGACGATGGCTCGCGCAATCGCCACACGCTGGCGCTGCCCACCGGACATCTCGTCGGGCATCCGATCTAACATGCCCTCGAGTTGGACGATATCGGAGGCCTGTTCGACTCGACGGTCGATCTCCTCTTTGTCATACTTGCGAAGCCGAAGGCCAAAGGAGATGTTCTCATAGACATCCATGTGGGGAAAGAGGGCGATGTTCTGGAAGACCATCGCCACGCCCCGGTCTTTCGGCGGCAGTTTCGTGACGTCGACGTCACCGATATGGATCGTGCCTTCCGTCGGCGTTGTGAGCCCGGCGACCGTCTCCATCGTCGTCGACTTCCCACAGCCGGAGGGACCGACGAAGCAGACGAACTCGCCGTCTCTGATCTCGAGGTTCATGTCGTCGACTGCCGTGACGTCTTCGTAGCGTTTTGTGACGTGTTCAAGGGTAACTCGTGCCATGATTGGGTGTCGTGTTTTAGGTCGGTTGGTAGTAGTCGGGTGTTGCGTTATCGTGTCGTTGATTGAATGGATGTTCGATTGGTAGGGTTCCTTACTCTTTGAGTGCTCCTGCGGTTAGCCCGCTTACGATTCGTTCTTGGGCGACGACCACCAGAATTATCACAGGGAGCACGCCGACGATACTGGCGGCTGCCATTAGATTGAACTCCGTCGCATACAGCGACTGGTACTGCAAGAGGCCACCGACCAGCGGCGACCACTGTTGAGGCTCGTTACCCAGGGCCATAATCGAGCTGAAGAAGTACTCGTTGTACACCGCAATAAAGGTCAACACGGCAGCGGTAGCGACACCGGGTGCTGAAAGCGGCATAATCACTCGGAAGAGTGCCCCCAGCCGAGTGGTGCCTTCAACACGAGCGGCGTCCTCTAACCCGTCGGGAATCTGGGCGTAGAAGGTCGTCAGAATAAAGATCGAAAGCGGCAAAAAGAGGGCGCTAAAGGGCAACACCATCGAACCGGGGGTGTTGACCAGCCGTGGTGGCTCGAAGAGTTCGATGCCCAAGAACGGGACGACAATGACGTTCCCGGTAAAGGCCTCGAACAGCGGGATGAGGAAGGCTGCCGGGGGGAAGTATGAGATCATTAGTATGCCCAACATGAGCGGGCCGCGGCCGGGGAACTCGAGTCGGCCGAAGACGTAGCCTGCGAGGCTGGAAATGAAGATGACGATAATCGTCGTCAGCGTCGCAAGCACGAAGCTGTTGAAGACGTAGAGGTGGAACGGAATCGTTTCGAACACCTCGATGAACGCTTCCGGGTTGAATCCCTGTGGGCGCAAGAACGGCAGGTCCCACTCGCCACCGAGAATAAGACTATTGGGCGTCAGCGCGAGGACGAGCAGCCAGTAGAACGGAAACAGCGTCGTCACGAGGAAGAAAATCGTGATGACGTAAAACAGCGCTCGGTAGAGGTAGGCCCGCCGGTCAGGGTCGGAGATGACACCCTGCGTCCAGCGGGCGAGTGGGCCCTCTTGACTTTCGTTGTCGCCACCACCCGTCTCGGTCCCCGTTCCAGTCGTCGTTTCGGTTTTCGCTGCCATTACAGTCCCTCCTTGTACTGCTGGTAGATGACGCCCATCACGGCGATTCCAATTAGCAACGCCGTCACGAACGCGATGGCCGAGGCCAGCCCGCGCTGACTCCCGAACGTCGCCACAACCATACACGAAAGCGACGGTACGACGGTACAACTCGAGACGGAGTCAATGAGGCCGTACACCCGCATCGCGTCGATGGTCCGAAAGAGGATGGCGATGCCAAGCGTTGGCAGGATCAGCGGGAACGTAATCATCTTGAACTGCTGCCAGCGGGAGGCACCGGCCACCCGTGCGACATCGTAGAGGCTGCGGTCGATGCTCTGGAGCCCTGCCAAAATAAGTAGCGCCATGAACGCCGACGTTTTCCAGATGTCGGCGACGGTGACGATTAACAACGAGCTGTAGGGGTCGTTGAGCGTGTTCGTCCCGGCGACGATCCCGTACTGGGAGAGATATTCGGTCGCAAAGCCGGTCGAGGGGTGGAACATCAGGTAGAAGATCATCCCCTGGATGACGATCGGAATCGCCCACGGGATGATGATCGCCACCCGGACCCAACTTCGGCCACGGAACTCCTGATCCAAGACGAGCGCCTGTCCAAAGCCGATGATCGTCTCGAAGAATACGCTCACGATCGTAAAGATGAGCGTCACTGCGAGTGCACTTCGCAAGAGGCCTTCAACCTGAATAAACGGGAACGAACTACTCACTGAGACGTCACCCCACAGAAACGCCGAGGTGCCGGGGAGCCACCGGTCGGATTCACCGGTAAAGAGACTCACATAGTGGCCAACACCGACGAACTCCCGCTCCCCAGCACCCAGAATGTTTGTGTAGAGCGACAGCTCCAGGGTTCGCAACAACGGGTAGAGCGCAATCGCGCCAAGCAGGATGAACACCGGCATGAGCAACAGATAGGCAAAGCCGGTCTCTCCAAGGTTCTCCATCCAGCGGGTGATCGCCACGAGCGGGCCGGATCGCTGGCTTTCTCGGGTCGGACCGCTCACCGGCTGATCGCCGCTCATCTGTGTCCCCTCGTGGCGCGGTGACGCCTATTCATGTTACTCATCCTCGAGGTTCTCGAGCCCGGTCTGGAGGTCACTCGCTGCCTCCTCGGGTGATTTCGTCCCGTCGACGGCGCTGTTTACCTCCTGGGCAATGAGATCAGCTTGGGTTGGCCAGACCTCCGTCACCGGCCGAGCTACTGCGTTCTCACCGGCCAACCGTAACGTGTCCATATACTCACCGATGCCTTCGATCTCTTCTGCCTCCTCGGACTCGAACAGTTCCGGTTTCGGTGGCAACCAGCCCCACAACTCGAGTAAGCCGAGGTTGAAATCGTCCTGCATCGTTACCCGGATGACCTCCATGGCTTCTTCGGGCCGTTCGGAGTTGGGGTTGAGGACGGTGTGCCAGCCACCGAGGGCGGATGCCGTGCCGCCCATACCCTCCTGAGCAGCCTCCTCTTCGGTCACGCCGTAGGGAATCGGCATCACGCCGTAGTCGTCGGTTCCGACCTCATCGACCATGAGTGGGATCGCATATGGCCAGTTGCGGTGCATCGCTGCACTGCCGTTTTCCATCTGTGGCAGGGACTCGTCTTCGGACCATTCGGTGATCTCCGAGGGGGCGATGTCTCCCTCGAATTCATCGAGGGCGTTCTCGTCGTCGGCATCGACGAACGTTCGCAACATCGCAAGCGACTCGATAAACTCCTCTTCATCGACGGTCACCGGCCGGTCACCAACGGGACCAAACAGGTTTTCCTCGCCACCGAAGTAGCCCCCACCCCACGAGGAGAGCACTTCGTTGAACGAACAACAGGACGTACCCTCATAGATAGCCATCTGTGTTGAGAGTCCAAGGGAGGCATCCGACGCCTCAACTATTTCGGCCGTAACCTCCGACCATTCTTCCCAACTCATCGGTTCGGTTTCCCACTGCTCGAAATCGTCGTCATCGTAGCCGGCCTCTCTGGCATAGTCCTTCCGGTACTGCATCGTCCCAAAGTCCGGAAAGAGCGGGACGCCGTACAGTTCGTCGGTATCCGGGTCACGCGCCGTATCGGTGAACGCCTCGAAGTACTGCTCGTCGACAGCATCGACCGTCTCATCGTCTAACTCATCGCTGAGATTGGCGATCAACCCCCGCTGGATAAAGACGTTCACCCAGCCGTTGTCCATCAACATGATATCCGGCTCGGCCTCGCCGGTATCTAACAGCGTCTCGTAGTTGTCTCGTCGCTCACCGGTGTCAGACGCCCCCGGCAACAGTTGGATGTCAATCTCCTCGTCGAGCCCGTTCTCGTAGAAAAGATCGATGATTTCGTCACCGACAGCCTGTGCGGAATCCGGATCAAATCCAAAGACGACGGCGTCCTCGGCCCCGTCACCGTTTCCGTAGATACAGCCGGCGAGACCGACTGCGACACCCGACGCACCCGCCGCTTTGACGAACGTTCGGCGACCGACTCCGTCACTGCGGGGAGACGTCCCTGACCCATTCGTTCCCTGGAGGTCTGTCATTCCGGACAATCCTCCCATGGATGGCCTCTTATAGTTAATTCAGGGAGGATTATGGGTGATCTGGATAGTCCTTCACTAATAATGAGTAAGATAAGGCTGCCGGCTGTATGTGGTGGAAAACCCGGAACTACTTACGCGACTCGAGGGCCGACTTGGTGATCGAACGTGCCTCTCTGAGAGAGGCCAGTCGGTCGACAGCTAGGCTTGCCGCAGGCGCTACCCCGATGAAAAATGGGTGTGCTGGAATCCAACTCCGTGCAGTAAGCTACCTTATCTCAATCCTCGAGCGGTTCGAGTAGCTCGATGAGATGACCATCAGGGTCTTCGATGAACGCGACGCGAGCGCCGGCCGGTTCCACAACAAACGGCGCTTTTTCTAACCCGTGGTGATTGATCCGGTCGACTGCAGCCTCGACGTCATCGACGGAGATGGCGAGATGGTCCCAGGCGGTTCCGGGCTCGAGGCTCGTTTCACCGTCCGTATCCGACAGTTGGAGTTCAAAGCCTTCCTCATCGGCAATGTAGACGTGTCGAGTGTCACCCATCGTGAACTCCCAGGCGTATTCGAACCCGAGGTTCGACTCGTACCATTCAACTGACCGATCAACATCCGTGACCGCGAGACAGACGTGTAGCGTCGACATATCCCTACCTCAGTGGCAAGCGAAATAATACCCCGTTTTTTCCAAGCGAACGCCATTGCCCGCTCGATGGTCAACTCAGCCGGTCAGAGCCACAGATCCAGTTCCGTTGTCTCATCAAATTCCCGAACTAACGGCTCCTCGAACGCCTGTAAGCACACCTCTCCCGCAAAGACAGTCGCCGCATCGAGATGGCCGGCAACCGTCTCTCCATCCGGCCGAGAAAGAACAGCGTGCGTGTGCGCGAAGACTTCGCCGTCGAGTACCGACACGTTTCCAACACAGGCAGCCACCTCGAGCGGTTCGTCAAATTCGACGGCTTCGTACTCCTTTTTGGTCTGGTCATAAAACCAAATGACAGCGTCTTCGACCGCGCCCATGCCGTTGAACCAGCCGGCTTCGATGCCCTCTGCCTTGGCAAGTGACTCGATCTCCGCCCGCCAGTCAGCTCCCGTCTCGAGGCGCGCGAGGTACGCCTCTCGGGGTGTGACAGCTTGGTACTGCATGGTCAGTTCTTGTGTGGTGGCGATAAAAGGCTACGCCTACTCGTCGCTTGTTTCCGGCACGACGAGAACCCGTAGATCATTGACGTTCGTTCCTGTTGGTCCGGTGCGGATGAGCGCGCCTGCAGACGCCAAAAACGGCGTCGTATTGTGTGTTTCGAGGGCTCGCCGTGCGCACTCGAGTGGCGCTGCCGTCTCGGAATCGACGATCCCCCCGGCGGCATCCGACCGACCATCGATCCCATCGGTGTCGACACTGGCGAGGACCGTCCCACGGTCGGTGTCCGAAAGGCCGATACTTGCGCTCAGGGCGAGTTCTTGATTTGGGCCGCCGTGGCCGCGCTGTGTTTCCTCATCCTCGGCTTTCGTTCCCGCACCCGTTTCATCACAACCTGCAGCCCCAATCGTAACCGTTGTCTCCCCACCCGAAAGCACGACCGCCGGTGGCTCAACCGGATTACCGGTCGCCCCAATCTCCGCTGCAATCCCAGCATGCATCGTTCCAACCTCGCGGGCTTCCCCCTCTAGACGCGAAGAGAGCAGACAGGTATTGTAGCCACGTTCGACCGCCACATCCCGAGCGGCCGACAGGGCCGTCAATCCGTTGGCGAGAATATGAACTTCGACGGCATCAAAAACGGGCGACCCCGGTCCGGGGGTCTCGGGGACCGCTCCCTCGACACCGGCCTCGAGATAGGTCTCGACGGAGTCGGGAAGTGACAGCCCATACCGCCCGCAGATTTCGCGGGCGTCTTCAAACGTCGTCGGGTCCGGGACGGTCGGGCCGCTGGCAATAACATCCAGATCGTCACCGACGACGTCACTGATAACAAGACTGACAACGGTCGCCGGTGCACTCGCCCGCGCGAGACCGCCACCCTTGATCGTTGAGAGGTGTTTCCGAACACAATTCTGTTCGTGGATCGTCGCGCCGCTCTCGAGCAAATCGTTCGTCACCGACTGAAGATCCTCGAGGGAGAGTCCGTCGGCCGGCGCCGGAAGCAGGGCGCTGCCGCCACCGGTGATGAGCGTCAGGATCAACGTCCCCTCGTTTGCGTTTGCTGCCAACTCGAGGATCCGTTTCGTTCCCTCCACGCCTCGCTCGTCGGGGACCGGATGGCGTCCTTCGACGACATCGATCCGATCCGTTTCGACCGGCGCGTTCGTGACGATGACCCCGTCGGTGATCCGGTCCTCCAGGATGTCCTCGAGGGCACGGGCTAGTTCTCCGGCGGCTTTCCCGCCACCGACGACGAGCACGTGATCGTACGCTCCCAAGTCGTACGTCTCACGCTGGATGTGCAACGTGTCGTCTTCGACGTCGAGCCGTATCCCGTTGGCCGCGAGCGTCCGTGGCTGTGTTGCGGCGATCCCCGCGTCGACGCAAGCGAGTGCCGTTTCACGAGCCGGGGTCAACGAAACGGTGTTTTCGTCGGGATCCATATTGCTCACCACTCCGTGAATGCAAAAAAAGACCGCCTATCTTACGTCGTCGGTGGCTCGTCACGACCGATATGAATCTCGTGGGCTTCAATTTCCTCTATGGCGGCGACCCGACCACCGACGGTAACCACCCCATCGTCAGTCTCGAGGGTCAGCCCTGCAACCTCCTCAGTGAGTTCAAAAGAGACGTCGACGATTCGACCACTGACAGTACGTTGGTGGCCGTTCTCGACGTCGCGGCCGTCGATCGTCGCATAGAACGTGCCACCCTCCTCGATCAGGTCCTTTACACACCGGCGAATCGAGGCATACCGGCGGGGGAAGATGCGACCAGTCTCCTCTTCGACAAGGGTCTCTTCGGTCGTCGTCCAGAGAACCGTCCCAAAGAAGCCCGAGACCAGAAATCCGAGTGCAGAGCGGTTGAAGATGACGCCGTACCGATCTCGGTCATCCCGGAGGGCGTTCTGGGTGGCATAGATCGAATAGTTACCGTCGGCGACCGCAATCACCGGCGTCGTAATTCCCCGCCGACTCCGGGCGGTCGTGGCGACGGCACCGTATTTAAAATGCACTGGATCAGGTGCCTGTGACGCCGGACTGACAAGCAAATCGATGCTCACCCCTGTGGCGAGAACCCGCTTCAAAACGTCTTCAAACCGTTCGAGGAGTTCAGGCGTCAACGACAGGGACAACTCATACTCCGCCGACTCGATTACCTCCTCGAGATAGCGGAGGATCGTCGAGCGAGACTTGACAAGGGAGACGGCTTCCGTTTCTCGAGCGGGGGCCGTATACCGGGACTCGAGTTCGTCAATCATCTCCGCAAGCGAGGACTGGACGTCATCAAAGGCTTCGGCCGGGTCGACGGCAACGATCTTCATCGGGCGTGATTCTCGCAACTCGACTATCCCGCGGTCGCTCAGGCTGCGAACGGTGTCGTAAACGCGTGGCTGGGGAATGCTCGTCTGGTCGGCAATCTCACTGGCAGTCAGTTGACCGTGCTCGAGGACGGCCAAGTAGGCGTCAAGTTCGTACTCCCCGAGATTGAATCGGTCTCCGACACGCTCGACGGTCGCACGCAGTTCGTCCTGAGCCATAATCAGTGTCACGCAGTGGTCGTATAAAAAATGTAGTCTATGCTGAGTAACACGTTATTTCATAATCGAGTTTGAAAACGGTCGGTCAGAACGTTTAACAACTCCCGACATAAGAGTCCGCCCATGCGCGATGGTTTTGTGTTGGAAACTGCTGGAAACGGCGTGATCCAGCGGATTGCAGCAAACGACTTTCTTGGCGGGCTCAGAGAGCTGTTGCCGTCATTTGAGACGGGCCTTCTCATCGACCTCGGGTTGGCTCTTTTCGTGCTCATTGCCGGCTGGTATCTCTCGAAGATTGTTGTTCGGATCACCGGTCGAACGGTCGCCCAACGGATTGCCCGGCCGAGTGTCACCCGAACCGTCCTCCGTGGGGTTCGAGTCACCGTGTTGGTCGCTGCAGCCGCTGTTGCCGCCGGTATCCTGGGTATTGGAGGCGTCGAAATTCTTCTCTCAGTGACCGTCATCTCGGCCATCGTCGGTATTGTGCTGGCTCCCCTTATTGGAAGTTTTATCAATGGCATCTTTATTCTCACTGACCGCCCGTTCGAAATCGGTGACATGATCGAGGTGGTCGACGAGGGCCATCGCGGCTTCGTCGAGGATATTACAATCCGGTACACGAAGATTTTCACCCTCGAGAACACGTTTCTGGTGATCCCAAACTCCGAAATTCACACGCGAGACGTGATCAATTACTCCGCAGAAGACGAACGAACGCGCCTTTCAATCCAGATTGAGATCACGTACGAAAGCAATCTTGAGCAAGCCCGAACGCTTACCGAACGGGCCGCACGGGACGTCGAAGAGGTCATCTCTGGTGGTCCGGATATCCGAATCGGCAGCGCGCGGTATCCGGCTGCGCCGAGGTGTTATCTCGAGGAGTACGGCGATAATGGTATACTGCTGACGTTGCGCTTCTGGGCGAAACATCCCTACAAATTGGGGACGGTTCGGTCGCACGTCCAGTCAAACATTTGGACGCGCGTCACCGATGCTGACGTTGAATTCGCCTATCCACATACCCATCACGTCTTCGATGAAACGAGCGGGACGGCGCGGGTGGCAATGGGCGCTGGGCCGGGCAAGAGTGCAGGAACGGCAACAAAAAAGACGGGGGCAGATCAAACAGATACCCTTACACACG
>LFCJ01002389.1_pt1 | contig 13536 bp, 14 predicted proteins | sample 643141 | NCBI WGS metagenome assembly LFCJ01 (sample SAMN03766243, study PRJNA286221) | soda lake metagenome | biome: soda lake; feature: Kulunda steppe; material: water; isolation source: sample B1-Br-g2 brine of Lake Bitter-1 | place: Russia: Kulunda steppe | collected 2010-07 | reverse complement strand
CGGACCAGACGGTCCTCAAGCTCGCCGCGGCCGCCGGCATACGCCACGGTCAGGTCCGGCAGCTTCGTGCGTGCACGGAACCCGGCCAGCGCACCGGACCCGGACAGCCCGTCAAGGTCGAACCTCGCTTCGAACCGGTCCTGCGGCACCACGATCTCGAACCGTATGGCCGCAGGCACCCCGAGCTGCTGCACCGCACGGAACCCGACCCCGCCACGGTCAGCCAGCACCGCACAGAAGCCGATCAGGTCCTGCCAGCGGCCCCTGCCCGTCACCGTGCCACCATCAGTGGACGGCACCACCTCAAGGCCGGGCAGCCTGCGCTCCGCACGCGCACCCTCGCCGGCATTCACGTCGACGAACTGGGAGATGACCTGCCCTGCGGGACCTGTCCGAACGTCACGTGCCGGCTGGGTGCCGTCGGCCGGCACGGCCGGGTCGGGATGCACCCGCCGGGCCATCCGGCCCACCTCGTCGACCACCACCAGCTGAAGCCGGTCATCGCCGCCCTGCACCGCCCGTTGAACCTCGGCAACCACGCCGGACAGTTCGGTGCGGCCGTTACGGGACAGGATCAGCCCGTCACCGATCTGCAGCCCGCCAGCGTCCGACGTGTGCGTGTCGATGATGGCCCGCGACGGTGCGGACCAGCGCAGTCCGGCCTCAAGCCGCACGAACGGCAGCACACCGGTGCGGCGCAGCTGCGGATCGCGCCGGTAGACGACCCAGTCGGTCATGCCGACAGCCAACGGCGCCGCCACTCAAGCCGGACCTGCGTCTCGCCCGCCACCGCATCGACGATCTGTACCTGCACGGTCTGCGAGCCGCGGGGAAGCGGCCACAACGTCGACGGGTCGGTCACCTGCGGCCACAGGTTGACGCCGGCCGGTCCGACGACGGTCTTCACGTCCGGGCGAGTGTCGATGTGCAGCTGCTGGCCTGCCGACAGGACCGTGTCGACCTCGAGCGTTTCCCCGGTGGTGATGTTGACCAGGGTGACCGGACCGCCGGGGCCTTGGACGGTCCACACCGGGAACGCCGCGTCGTCCCCGTCGTTGGTGACGGTGAACCCGCCCTGCACGTCGACCTCTACGGTCTGCCACGGGAACCACGGCTCCTGGCTGCCGGATGACAGGAACGCGATGGCGTCGACCTGGGCGACCGACACGTTCGGGTTGACGTCCTCCCAGAACGGGTCGAAGCAGCGCAGCACCAGCCCGGCGTTGGCCACGCCGCTGACGGTGGTGCCGAAGTCCTCGACGATCTCGAGGCCGCCGGCGTATCGTCCGCGGATCTGTCGGGCACCTTCCGGGCGGACAGCGCGAAGCAGCACGTCCCCGCGGGACGGCCACACGGCCGACACCAGGTCACGTAGGCGCGCACGCAATGCCGCCTCGGACAGCGGCTCGACCGACAACGGAATGACGATGTCACGCACGTCGGCGCGCGCCACACGCAGGCGGGCACCGTCACGGTTGGCGACCCGGTCAGCAACCAGCTCCGACGGTGGCGCGAACCGGCCCGTCAGACCAGCCCGCACATCGATGTCGTCGACAAGGTCGGTCAGCACGGTCACGGCACCGTCAGGCGCGACCAGCTGCAGCTCTTCCATCAACGCACCCCCGCCAGCACCTCGGACCTGTTGAGCAGCTCAACCAGCCGCTCCTCGTCGAGGTCGCCGGCCACGTCACCGTGGATGTTGATGACGACCTGCCGCGGCTGCATCCCGCCTGCTGGCCCGCCGGACGAAGCCGTCGTCGCAGCGTTCGCGTCCGACACGCTCACCGGGATCTCGGCGGTCATCGCGCCGAGCATCTTCTCGACGTTGCGCCACTCGTCATCGAGGCCGCGTCCGAGCCCGCCGATGATCTCCTCACCGATGTCGGTGAGCAGCACCCGGTCCTTCTCGATGGGGCCCTTGAGGTTGCGGATTTCGGAGCCGAGCCCGGAGAACCAGGCGGTGACGTTCTCCCACATCGACTTCAGGCCGTCCCACAGCCCGTCGATGATCTCGCGGCCGGCGTCGAACAGGATGCGTCCGAGGTCGCCGAGGGCGTCGAGCATGTCGCCGGGCAGGTCACGGAAGAAGTCGAGGACGTCCTCGATGGCGTCCGAGATGGACTCCTTCAGGTCGTCCCATGCCTGGCTGGCGGTGTCCTTCACCCAGGTCCACAGCTTGTCCCACAGCTCGGTGATGGTGTCCCACGCGACGTTCAACGCGAGCTCGATGGCCCCCATCAGGGTGTCCCACAGCCCCAGGATGGCGTCCCACACCCCGGAAACGATGCTCTTGATGCCCTCCCACATCCGTTCCCAGTCGCCCGAGAAAAGACCAGCGAACGTCTCGAACAGGCCCTGGATGACGTCGAGCACCCCGCCGATGACCTTCTGGATGGACTCCCACACGGTCGTGGCGAACTCAAGGATGTCCTCACCCCACCGGTCCCAGATGCCCTGCACGATGGCGGTGACCCGTTCGATGACCGCGTTGATGGCGTCCATGGCCGACTCGATGATGCCCTGGATCTTGGGCCACACCTCCTCAGCGAAGTCCTGGATGGACGCGAACACCCCTTCGGTGTCGTCACCGCCGGACGTGAACAGGCCGACCACGGTGTTCCAGTAGTCGGTGAGAGTGTCGAAGATGGACTGCAGCCCTTCCCACAACTCCTGGGCGGCGGCCACGATGGCGGGGCCGTTGTCGTCCCACCAGTCCGACAGCGACTGGAACGCCGGCAGGAGCACTTCGTCGAAGAACCCGCCGATCCACTCCATCGCGTCTGCGAGGTGCGGGCCGATCCACTCGGCGAACCCCTGCAGGGCCGGGACGACCTGGTCCTGGATGACCGGGAACAGGCTGTTCGCCATCCACTCCATCAGCGGGGTGCCGAAGTCGCGGAGCATCGCCATGCCCGCGTCCTTGATGTCGGCCCAGGAGTCGGTGAACCGCTCGCTTGCGGCGATGGCGTCCTCGTCCATCACCACGCCCATCTCGTGGGCCATCTGTGCGGCTTCCTCCATCGAGAGGGAGCCGTCCTCCAGCGCCGGCATCAGGTTGCGTGCCAGCGACGTGCCGAACACGTCCGCGGCCTTGCGTGACCGTTCCGCAGGCGACTCGATTTCCGACAGCGCCTGGATCGTTTCGCCCATCACCTCGGAGGTGTCGCGGACGTTTCCGTTCATGTCGAGGGTGGCGACACCCATCCCGTTGAGCGCGTCCACGTACTTCGAAGACCCGGCGGTTCCGTCACCGATTCGCTGGTTGAGCCGGCCGACCGCCCGTTCCATGTCGGACGAGCTGACGCCGTTGCGGTCCGCCCAGTGGGCCATCTCCTGGAGCTCGTCGGTGGTGACGCCGAGCTTCGGGGCGGTCTTGGCGATTTCGTCACCCATCGACGCGGTCTTGAACGCCGCACCGACCGCTGCGGACCCGAACCCGACGACCGCGCCGACACCGACCTTGGCCAGGTTCTTCGCGAACCCGCCGATCTTGGAGCTGGTGCCCTTCAGCGTGTTCTGCAGGGGCCCAGAGTCACCGACGATGTTGACGCGTAGCGTCCCGGTCTTAGACATCGCCCGCCTCCACCTTCCGGGTCACGACCCGGTCAAGGACCTGGTACTCGGTCCAGGTCAGCTCCCAGAACACCTGGGGTGAGCACCACGGGAACACGGTGGCGAACGCCGCCAGCTTGGTCAGCCGGCGGCGCCGGTAGGGTCCGCCCCCACCGTCAACGCCTGCACCTCGGCGAGCGGCGTGTTTCGCGCGTCCTCCAACGTGAAGTTGGGGTCGTCGCGACGCTTCACGATCCACAGCATCGCCAGCAGCACCTTCGTCGGTGGGGAGTCCATGTCGACGATGTCGTCCCACGCCATCCCGACGGTGTCTTCGATGTCGACGATGTCGCCGACGGTGACCTTGTCCAGGTCGAAGGTGAACTCGCTCATCGCTTCTCCGTCGCTGCGAACGCCCCGGACATCGCCGCCAATGTCGCGTCGATCCAGGCCTCCTCGATGTCCTTGCGGTTGTCCTCCACCGTCTGCCGGATGAACGGACGCGGGCCACGCCGCCGGAACGCCAACGGCCCCGGCTTCCTGCCCCACTGCTTCTGTGGTGCCAGGCCGGCACGGTGTGCACCACCGACGCGCAGGAGCACCTCGCGCCGGGACGCGGACGGTCGCACGGCCGCGCCGGACCCTTCACCGACCGCTGCCGGGTCCGGGCGGGGCTGCAGCCGGTCCACGACCAGCTGGCCGATGGACTTGTTGGCTTGCCCGAGCCGCTTGGGAAGCTCACGGTCGGTGGACTGGCGCACCGCACGACGGAACGCGCGCAGGTCCGCGGTGTCCACCTCGATCTTGCCCTTAGCCATCAGGCGGACGCCTCACCGTTGATCAGCGTCGCCGTGATCGCATCAGCGTCCGACGTGGCAGACAGGCAGGTGAACGGCAGCGACTGCTCCAGCAGCTCCGGGCCGTCCAGCTCCGGGGTCGACCCGTCGAACATGATGTTCGCCACGATCGTCAACGAGTCGGTCCCGTTGTCGAACTCGACCTCAAGCGCAACCTCGTCAGCGTCCAGGAACCGCTGGTACTGGGTCAGCCCCTCGAACTCGGTGGTCAGCTCGCCGGTGTATTCCCGCATCCCGTTCTCGAGCTGTTCACGGATCAGCGACGACCCGAGACGGTGCCCGTCGGTCCGCAGCTCGTTCCCACCGGTCAACGTCAGCGAGGTGACGGTCGCCACCGGCTGGCCTGCCACCTTCACCGACGCTTCGGTGAACACGAACGGCGAACCGGACCCGTAGCTGGCGGTCTCTGCGCTGCCGACCTCTTCGTCCTTGGCGGACATCTCAAGCTGCAGCTGGGCGAGCTCACCGACCGAACACTCCAACGTCCACGACGCGACCTTCGCGCCGGGGTAGTCGAACCCGTGCAGGTTCCCGCCCGAATCGGGCTTGACGATCTGCACGGTCAGCGACTTGCCGGACAGCCCGTCCGGGGTGGCCACGTGCGTGTACGGGCCGGACCCGGACGTCTCGACCTTGCCGAACATCTGCTCCAGCAGCCCGACAAGCGGTTCGGACCACAGCTCCAGGTTCACGGTCCCGGACACGGTCCGCGGGCCGGGCTTGCGGACCGAGGTGACCCGCCGGCCGGCACGTAGCCCCATCGACGGGATACGTTCCTGCTCGACAGTGAACCCGCCGCCGGTGAACCCCTCATGGAAGATGTCCGGGGCTACCGCATCGCCCCACGACGTTTCCTTCTTGAACCCGATGTAGCCGGACAGGCCTGCAGGCGACGCCATGTCAGCCCTCCTTCTTGATGGTGGTCTTCTTGGGTGGCGCAGGCTTCGCCCACACGTCTGTCTGACGCAGAAGCGACTGCCCGACCTCGGCGGGCACGTCGACAGGGACGTCCGGTTCGGCCGTCCCAGCGAAGTCGGGGTGCGCGATGTGCCGCACCCGTCCGGAGATGTTCACGACCTTCATGTCAGCCTCGCAGTGACCTCGACCTGCAACACCAGCTCGCACGCCCAGCCCTTCTGGAACGGGAACAGCGTCGATGCGACGTCAGAGATGAACGCCCGATGCACCGCCGGCCCCAGGCCGAGGGTGACGTTGTCAGCCAGGACGTCCTCGACGGTCTTGGCCAGGTCGAACGCGTCCACCTCAGCAGTTTCAGCACCTTCAGCGGTCAGGTCCGGACGGAACGACCAGGCAGTCACCGGCACGGTGTAGGTCTCCTGCCGCTGCCGGCGGCCAGCTTTGATCGTCGGGTCTTCGGACGTCCCGTCGATGCGGACGTCGTCAAGCTCCGGATGCCGGCCGAGGAAGATGGCCCGCGGCGGGCACGACGGGCCCGGCCAGGCATAGAACGCATCCGCGCCCTCGGCGGCGAACAGCTCGACCAGTTTCGACTTCACCGTCGGGATCGTCGACACGCTGCCCATCAGGCGACCGCCGGGGGCAGCATCTCGTCGGCCAGCCACCGTTTCACGTTGTGGGTCAGCTCGTCGAAGAACTGCGGGCCAGCGCCGGCCTCAGCGAACGGGTCGGAGCCGGACGCCCACGCCCCGCCGTACTTGGCCCACAGGCCGTTGAGGACGTTGGCAGCCGCCAGCTTGAACAGCGGGTCCACCGTTTCGGTGTCCGCAGCACGTCCGGCCTGGTAGGTGATCTCGATGTTGCGCCGGCCTGATGGCCACCGGACGTCATGCTCGAGGGCGGGTACGAACCGGTAGTCGTCGATCAGCGTCCACGCCGTCGTCACGGCCCCGTCGATGGTGACCTGGTCGACCTGGTGGACGGGGACGACACGCGGCCGGATGATGCGCCTGCCACCGTCGTGCTTCTCCACGATCTGGCGGGTGACGACGGGGCCGCACAGCTGGTCGATCCGGTTCGACACGGCCGCGACCCACAGGAACACCTCGGCGTCCCGGTCGCTCGCCCCCGCGCCGCCCGACACCGGGTCGTTGATCGCTTCGTACGCTTCCTGACGGGTCAGGACCGCACTGTCAGGCAGGCTGGACATCGTCGCCTCCAAGCCACACGTTCTTCAGGTGCGTGGTCCTGACTGAGGTGTCCACCCAGATGGACAGGCCAGCCTCGATGGCTCGCACACAGAACGACAGGTCTTCGCCGAGCCAGCGTCCATCGGTCGGGTTGCGGACCGGGTCGTACCAGCACGGCCCTGCCAGGTCGGCGACCTTCTCGAACACGGTCCGGTGTATCAGCAGGCAGGCCGAACCTGTACCTGACACCGGCTGAAGCTCGTCCGGCAGGTAGTCGAACCTCGGCGCGAAACCGGCAACACCGTCCGTACGGGTGTGCCAGTCGTACAGCGTTGGGGTCGGCTCGGTCCGGAATCCGCCGTACCCGTCGGCCTCCACTTCGCGCTGAGCGAACGCTAACCCACCGACGATGGGCCGCTCGTCAGGGTCGGCTCCTGCTGCGAGCCGGTCGATGGTGTCTGGCGCGAACCCCATGTCGGTGTCGATCCAGAACAGCCACGGCGTGTCGGACTGCAAGAACCGTCCGACCGCGCTGTTGCGTGCCTGCACGATCCCGCCGGTCCCGTACCTCACGGCGATGGTGCCGCCACGCACGATCCGCTGCGACGCGGACAGGTCGTGACCGAACGCGGCCATCATCGACGAGTGCCAGGAGTAGGCGACCTCGTGGGAGTGGACGTAGGCGACGGTGACCGGGTCAGCCACGCTTCTCGCCGGGCGCAGCTGTGGCCTGCTCGACCTTCCCGGCCGTGGAACGCTGCACATTCGACGGCTGCTTGGTGAACAGCTCCGGGTGTGCCTTGACCAGCGGGTCAGACGCTTCCCACGGCTGATCGACCCTGAGGGTGAACCGGCGGCCGTCGAAACCGATTCGGGTGTTGACGTTTGCGTACACCACTGCGCGTGCAGGCATGTTCGCTCCTCTGTGGGCGGGCCGGGGGCGCCCCGCAAGGCACCCCCGGCGTCCGGCTACTAGCTGCCGTTCTGCAGGATGCGGAACGCCAGGTCGTTGACGCTGTTGCCGCCGACCCGGGCGTACGCGAACCACCCCCGCTCACCCGTCGGGCGACCGTTGGTAGTCCCGAACAGGTGCGGGACCAGCTCGACCGACATGCCGAGGCGCTGCGCCACCAGGTAGTTCTGGAACGCACCGACGATCAGCAGGTTCGCGTTGTCGTCGGTGGAGACGTCAGGCATGTACGCCGACTCGAACACCGGACGTCCCTGGAGCAGATCAACCGCGCCAGCTTCGAGGTTCTTCGTCTGCGACGCCAGCTTGTCGTCACCGAACTGCTTGACCTCGTTGTTGACATCGACCGACATCAGCCAAGACGCGGAGTCGCGGTACCGCTCGGGCAGCTCCTTCCACACCTTGTAGATGTCTTCGACAGCGAACGCGTTGTTCGTCGTGACCACCACCTCGACGTTGGTGTTGGCGTCGAGCGCGGTCTTGATGCCGCGCGGCTCACCGGAACCGGAACCGTCAACGAGCTTCTTCGCGAGCAGCTCGTTGTAGCCCTCCATCAGCAGGACTGACATCTCCTGGGCGAACCCGGGGTAGTCGCCACCGATTTCGATGGAGTAGGGGATGAACCCGCGGGCCATGTGGGCCTCAACGGTCGGCTGCGCGAGCGTCGGCGAGTCGTCGGAAACCTCGGAACCTTCAGCGTCGAACGACCAGGTCACCCCGGCGGAGTTGACGCCCTTCCACTCGTCGTTGGTGATGGTCTCCACCCGGGCGATCTGCATGACCGGGTTCGCGGAGCCCTGGTCGGTGAGGATGATGGACGGATCGATGAACACCGGGACACCGAAACCGCCAGAGGTGTCGTTCAGCGACGCTGCACGGGACAGCGCGCGGGACTCCTCGGGGCTCAGTGCCGGGACGGTCTGCGTCGCCATCTTCTGGAACGCGGACCGGTACTCCGGGTCCTCAGAAACGACCAGGCGGCGTGCCAGGTCGGCCGGGTCGAAGTTGCGGGTCTTGCCGCCACGAAGCAGCTGCTCCACACGCTCCTTCTGCCGGTCCTCAAGGTGCGAGGTCAGCTCGGGACGGTCAAGAGCGGCCAGGGCACGGTCGCGGACCTCGACGGGCCGCATGTAGCGGAGCTCTTCACCGTCGAAAGGGTCGACCTTGCGCATGTGCTGCGGGGCGCCCTGGTCGGAGCCTGCCACCACGGCGGCACGGCCGGACTCGACCGCGTCACGGACCGCGGCACGCTTGGCGTCGCGCTCCTCGATGGCGACCTGGAGGGCGCGCAGCTCCTCAGCTTCGCTGGTGAGCTCGTCGAAACGGACGGTTTCCTGCTCGTCGAGGCTGTCGACGTCGAGCTGCTCGAGCTCGTCACCGATTTCGCCCAGCCGAGCGATGATCTGGTCGCGGTTCATCGCGACTCCTTTCGCTTCTGGATGAAGCCACGAACGTTTGCCAGTGCGGCATCCCGTTCTGCGGCAAGGTCACGACGCGGGGCCGTTACGGCCGAGGCGTCATCGGTGGCGAGCACCTCCACAGGGCCGACAGCGTCGGCGGGTGTGTCGGTGGGGCCGTCCCGCAACTCAGCAGCGAGCTGGTCACGGAGGTCTGGGTGGGCGTCCAGCAGGGCGCGCAGAAGCTGTGCAGGATCGTTGGGCTGCGGCTGGGAACGCACACCAACCGCAGTGTCCGGGTAGGCGGGCCAAACGACCGGGCCGACCTCGAACAGCTCAACCTCACGGATGGTTCGCAGGTCGACGTCGCCGTCGGTGTCCCACGCTTCAGCGTGGACCGCGAACCGGAACGACATGCCTGACACCGCGCCGGACGCGATGGCGTCACGGATCGGCTGGACGAACCAGTTGTCGTGCAGCCGAGCCTTCACGTACAGGCCGCGGGAATCCTCACGGAGCTCTTCGATGGCGCCGATCGGCAGCTCACCGAACATCGTGTCCTGGCCGTGGTTGAACTGCAGCCGGATGTTCTTTGGGCCCTTCCGGTCGATGGTGCGCTTGAACGCGCCCGGCGCGATGACCTCGTCGAAACGGCCTTCCCACGAGTTGATCCTGGTAGGGCTGTTGAACACCGCCGCGTACCCCTCGAGGGTGAGGCCGTCGCTGTCGTCACGCGACACTAGGAAGTCGACCTGGCGGGTCAGCTTGTCACTCATCGTCGTTCTCCTGTGCCCCGGGCGCCTGCAGCTGCACCGGAAGCAGCTGCGTGTGCTCCAGCAGCGAGAAGTCGTCGTTCATCACGGCCTCAACGACCGTCTCGGGCGTATAGCCGCCGTCGGTCAACGTCCGGATCGCCTGCGCCCGCTTCTGCTGGATCTCAGCGGTGTCCTTCAGGTCGTCCTGCAGGAACGGGATCTCGGACTTGTCGAACCACAGCTCCACACCGTCCGCACGGCGGTCCTCGGCCAGCACCCCGAGCGACGCCACCGCGTTGGTCCACAGGTGCTGCAGGTGGATGTCGGAGAAGCTGCGCTTCGCCGCGGTGTAGTTCCCCGCGTTCAAGCTGGAACCCTGCAGCCCTTCGGAGGCGCCCAACACCACCGGATGCACGCCGGCAGCCATCGCGATGCGGGTCTCCCCCTTGCCCTGCGTCGCGGAGAAGTCGAGCTGCTGCATGTCCTTGCCGATGACGGTCGCGTCCGCCCCGCCACCGAGGTAGAGGGTCTTGTAGGCGTTGGCGGTGCCGCGATGGTCCTCCTCCATCAGCTCCTTGAACGCCTTCACCTTCTCCTGGGTCAACGACGGGTCGAAAGTCACCAGCATGTTCGGCGTCGCGCCGTTCTCGAAGAACTTCAGCTTGTGATCGGACGCAGCCGTGTCGCCCTGCACCTCACGAATCACCGGCGACAGCCACGACATGCCCCGGTAGTGCGCCTGCGGGTCCGGCTGCGGCGCGTAGTGCGCCACCTCGGATACGTCGTAGAACCGCGCCGGGACACCACGCCCGTTCGGCTTGTACATGTAGCCGACGACCTCGGCGTCCTCAGCGAACTGCGGATGGTCCGGGTCGAGGTTCGAGCCGAGCGCGATGTTGACCCAGTCGGGGCGCAGCAGGTGCAGACGGCGGCCGCCGTTCAACACGAACGCGTTCCCAGCCAGGCTGTTGTGCAGCTCCATGCGCGCCAGCAGGTCGGACGTCGTCCCGCCCGGCCACGGCTGCTGGAACTTGGCCAGCCCACGGTCGGTGAACTGGTTGACGACCGTGCCGGACCGGCGCTGCTGCCACACCAGCCGGGCCTGAGAGAACACCGCGAGCCGTGCCGTCGCTGCAGCGAACACCACCGGGTTGCTCTGGAGCACCCGCGTCGCGTACGCCTCGAACCCAGCGATGGGTTCCTCACGGTCGGACCGGCCCCACGTGGTCTGCAGACCGAAGTTGTAGTCGTTGCCCTGGAACGCAAACGCCAAGTCGTTGAACGTCAACGCCGAACGGGACTGGTCTGGCGAAGGACGCCTGGAACGGATCGACTGGATTAGGTTCACGTGTCACCATCCACATCGATCAGCAACGCAACCGCCGCGACCAGCAGCAACACTCCGGCCACCGCCACAGCACCCCGCAGCGAACCGAACACGCCCCACGTCGCCGCACCAGCACCAGCAGACGCCGACCACACACCCAACGCGTCCTTCACAACAACTCCTTCACGTCAGGAAGAACGGCTCTGCGGACTCGGACCCGTAGGTCATAAGCCCGTGCCTGGCGAGAGTGACCGCCACCAGCGGAGAGATGTCGGACAGGGCCTTCCTCGACCAGGTCCACGCGTCCCCGCGGTCCCGCTTCTTCGCCGAACGGAGCGCCTCGAGGAGCGCCGGGTCGTCGCGATGCCGCAACCTGGCCGACAGCACGTCGTCGTACAGCCCGCCGCACGCCTGGACCATGTCCCCCAACGCCGATGAGACCAACAGCCCAGACCCGTCCGACCGTCGCACCTGCAGTCCCGCCTCAACCAGCTCCGGAACCAGGGCCGCCGCCGGCGAGTGCGCATCCACCATCACCACGCAAGTGTCGAACCGTCCGGTCAGCTCAACAATCCTGCCGACCGCCCACCGGGCACCTTCCCGATAATCGACCAGCTGCACATGCCGCAGCCCATCCTGCCGGCGCCCCGCCATCCCGATCGACGTCCACGTCCGCTCCGGGTTCATGTCCACCGCGAACGCCACCGGACCTTCGATGCGCTTGCCAGGCTCGGCCTTCGCCGACGCGGACAGCGGGTCTGCCAGCTGGGCCCACACCTCCAGGTCGATGACCTGCTGCGCCTCTGCGTCAGGGTTCGGCCAGTCCCCCACGCCGAGCCGCTCAACCGCGAACGTCTCCATGTCCATCGCCGCCCGCTCGCGTTCGACATGGTCCTCAGTGATGCGCATGCCGAGCCCGGGGTTCGCCTGCGCCCACAGCCGTCGGTCCCGTTGCGCCTCGAGCGGTGACGCCAGGTACACCTCGTCGTCTGCCGACCACTCAGCCAGACACAGCGACTCGTCGTCACCAGACAGCGCCCGCTTCCGCAGCTGGGACAGCACCATCCCGTGCGGATGGATTCGCTGGTTGACCGGAGAGGACGCGTACCACACCTGCGGGTTCGGACGGGCCGAAAGGGTGGGGAGCAGCGCACCGTGCGCCGCAACGGGAAGCTCGAATGCTTCGTCAAGGATGACGCAGTCGCCGGTGAACCCGCGGCCACCACCTCGAGAGCGGGCCTTGAACAGCAGCCGCTGCCCCGACTTAGTCTCGATCCCTTCGTCGCCGTGCGCCCGCGACACCTTCGACACACGCCGGTCGAGCTCCGGGGTGTTCTCCACGAGCTCGAGAATCCTGCGGAACGCTTCCTGAGCGGTGGGAAACAGGTGGGCGGTGTGGATGATGAGTTTCTCGCCGAGCAGGAACAGTCCTGCCAGCTCACGTGCCTCGAGGACCGACCCCTTGCCGTTCTGGCGGGGAACAATCAGTGCCACCTCGAACGCGGACCACTGACCGTCCGGCTGTTCGCCGAGCCCTTCCTCGAGGACGAGCTGCTGCCACGGGTCCAGATGCAGGCCAGCGAGGGCGGCCAGCTCGACCGCTTCCGCCCCGGCGCTACTTGCCCTTGGCGGGGCGTGCAGTATCCGCGGCGCCTGCGATCCGGCGTGCGCGACGGGCGGTGAGCTCGTCAACACCATCTGCCTCGCCCTTCCCGGACACCGACATGCCGAGCTGGCTGTAAGCCGCACGCAGCTCAGCGACCAGGCCGGGGAGGTCACGGCTCGAGGTGGTCTCGTCGATCTTGGCGGCTAGCTTCAACGTCGAGGCGCGGAGCCCGCCGAGATCAGCGACCTGGCGGAGGTCCCGAGCGACAGCTCCCTCCACAGGACCCCGCTCCGGTTCGGGATGCTTCGCCCGGCGGTGGCCACCAAGCCCAGCGTTGTTCTTCGCCTCGAAACCGCAGATGTCGCACGCGACCATCAGACGAGCCTTAGCTGCTCACCAACGGCACGGACGCCCTTGGAGATGTTGCATCCAAGGTGTGCTGCCTGGACGTTCACCAGGTCGTCCGTACCGCCGAGGTGTAGCGGGACTATGTGGTCGACAGATGCTGACATCGGATCCGGTGACCGTGCGCCTCGCTTGATGCGCTCATGGCACAACTGGCACACCCACGCGTCTCGATCGAAGATCTCCTGGCGCGTGTACCCACCCGACTCGGAACGGCCGACCCTGCGCACCATCTTGTTGTGAGCGTCCTGGCATCGGCGTGAGCAGAATCGGTTGCGAGCGTCTCGGCTCTTCGGAGAGTGCTGCGATCCGCAGTACGCGCAGGCGTACGATGGCAAGGGGCCGACACGCTCCGCGTACGTCGCCTTGTTCCTCGCAGTGGTACGCCGCAGCTTTCTCTTTCGGTACTCGGGATCGGTCTGGTAGCGGCGTCTGATGTAGCAGGTGTCGCACAACCCGTCCGCCGTCTTCCGCCTTCTGTCCGGGTGGCAAGTAGCAGAAGACGCATACGGCACCGACGCCCCCTTGGTCGTATTGGCGCAGAGAGGGAAAACGGTGG
>LFCJ01002388.1_pt1 | contig 13538 bp, 7 predicted proteins | sample 643141 | NCBI WGS metagenome assembly LFCJ01 (sample SAMN03766243, study PRJNA286221) | soda lake metagenome | biome: soda lake; feature: Kulunda steppe; material: water; isolation source: sample B1-Br-g2 brine of Lake Bitter-1 | place: Russia: Kulunda steppe | collected 2010-07 | reverse complement strand
TTTCCGAATTTTATGAAAATCATAACCCTTTAGAGAGTGAGACTATGCTTACCCTGTAGAACCGATTTACGAATTTTACGGAGAGATTAAGCCCTTAGAGGTTGAGAGTTAAAGTATCCTTGAGAAACGTTTTTCGAATTTTTCGGAGAGCTAAAGATCTTTGAGATTCAGACTATGCTTACCCTATAGAACCGATTTACGAATTTTACGGGGAGCGCTTCTTTGCCTTAGAGGTAGTAAGTAAGCTTATCCTTGAGAAACGTTTTACGAATTTTTCGGAGAGCTAAAGTTCTTTGAGATTCAGACTATGCTTAGTCTATAGAATCGATTTCCGAATTTTATGAAAATCATAACCCTTTAGAGAGTGAGACTATGCTTACCCTGTAGAACCGATTTACGAATTTTACGGAGAGATTAAGCCCTTAGAGGTTGAGACTACGCTTTCCTTTGAGAAACGATTTACGAATTTTTCGGAGAGCACTTCTTTGCCTTAGAGGTCGAGACTACATATACCTTTGAGAAACGATTTACGAATTTTTCGGGGAGATTAAGCCCTTAGAGGTTGAGACTACGCTTACCCTTGAGAGACAATTTACGAATTTTTCGGAGAGTGCTTCTTTACCCTTAGAGGTTGTGACTAAGAAGCGCTTACCCTTAAGAGACAATTTACGAATTTTTCGGAGAGTGCTTCTTTTTTTATTTTTTATCGCCATATCAAAAATTAACCGATTTTGATGGGGATGCCTTGGTTGAAAGATACGCGAAATGAAAATTTTAAAAATGATGAGCATGATCCCCTCGTAAACATCTTTATCGTATGAAACATTAAGAAGTATGCGCTCAGGTTTTTATTACGTTCTCATCGCTATAGGGCTTTTCGTTATTTTCGTGAGTTCCTTTTACCAAAGTAAGCAGAAAGTAGGTGCCGAACATTTAAGCATACAGGTTGAAATACCTAAAGCTCTCGAAGATTCGAATAAAACGCTTTTACAAGGAAGCGCGTTTTTGGCCGAACAAAAGCTTATCGATCCGTATATTGTCTATGTCAAGCGCCAGCCAAAATGGAGTCACGTTTTTTTCATACTTCAAAACCCGTTTTATAAAGACTATGGTGAAGCTAGCGAAAACCAAACTGTCAGAGTGCTCCACCATAGCATACAGAGCAAGCGGATGTTTCAAAAAGTACTTTCTTTAATTCAAAGTTCACCTTATCATTTAACAAATCTTTCACAGAACCTTCAAAACACGAAAAAATCGCTCCGAGATTTTTATTTTGAACACATTATCGTGGACCATGATGCAGAAAAAGATACACAAGAAAAATGGGTAAGCGCTTTTAACGAACAACGACCCACATTGTTCACGTGTTTCTTACAACCCTTTTATTTTCAACCACGTTATCTTAAACAAAACAACATCTCTAACAAAGAGGACACGCAGTTCGAAAAAAACGAAAAGCGGATGCAACAGCTTAAAGATGCAATGGACGACATGGATTTTTTGTTATTAGATTATGTCAAAGAAATCGGAGATTCATCAAAAATTTCATTCTTGTTCCCTTACGCAAAAATTGAAAGTGTCCATATGGCCGAATTATTCAGAGAAAAGGATAAAAAAGAACTCGAATACATTTATCCACTTCTTTCTTACGACCATCTTCTTTACAGTGAGGCTTCATTTGGTGATGTTTCACATGCTCACAAAACACAAAAAGAAGTATGGCGTCACTTACAAAGGTATTACCAAATATTAAGCGAAGATCCGGCGTCAGATGCCGCAGCCCTTTTCTTTTACGAAAAATACGGACATCGCGTACTAACAGATGCTGCATATTTCTATTTTGGCGATCAAATCAAAGGCCAATATGTCCAACATCCAATCGATCCAGTGCAATTTCACTCAGTCGAAGGTTTCACTCAGCCGAAGGCTACAACACATGCTGCAACAACACGTACTGCAACAACACATACAAACGGCAACAAAAACGTGACGCTTACACCTCATAGAACACTCGAACTTCATCTTTCACGTGATCCGGAACAACCATCCTTTCGCCCGCCATCCGTTTTTAAACGTTTTTTGTTAAAAGATTTATACGTAGAGCGGGTACAGCTACAAGTCGGAGATACAATTCGTCTAACACGACAAACACATCCTGTGGAAAACGGTGTTTACAAAGTGATGGAAGTAAATACAGATGGTTATGGAAGTACAGTGGTTTTACAGACAGGGTTATATTTACATTGGAGCGATTTATTCGTATCTGTGGTTAATATTGACCATATTGAAAAATGGTTTTACGTGTCTATTAAAGAAGATCACCCGGATATAACAGATAACATGGTCGAGAGCCTGATCGAAGTGGGTTTACCTGTCTATATAGAAACAACAGAAGACGATAAAGATGCTCGGTCAGTTTTATCAGGGTATATCGAAAAAATAGACGATGAGAAACGAACGTTTTATGCTTGGGTCAGAGAGCGAGATGCGTTTTCACACATACAAAATACTTACGAATGTTACGGTTTTGACAAAATAAAAACCCGCGAAGCCTGTGAAGATCCACAATCTTTTGAAATGCAGTTAGAAAACAATGAGTTGAGTCTGCCATCAGAAAAAAATGAAAAGAATGAAAAGAGTGAATTAAAACGAAGAGGTTACTGGGATAGACGCTGTGTGACAGATATGGAATGCCCTTTTTTCGAAAAGAACGGAAAGGGATACCGCGGTGGATGTACAAGTGGTTATTGTGAAATGCCCGTCGGTATAGATCAACTCAGTTTTCGAAGGTATCACGGCGTACCCTTTTGCAAAGGTTGTGATAACGTTAAACCAGAAGCCATGAGTGCTTGTTGTGAAAAAAAGAAAGTTGATAAAAATAGTGATGTTTATTACTTTCGGTCGATGTAAAATGTCTTTGGTGGATGTAAAATCGAACAAATAAATAAGTAAGATGAATCAAGTAAGATGAATCAAGTAAGATGAATCAAGAATTAATCATCAAAGGGATCAGGGTCTTCTTCATAAGGATTGGGAATATCATAGGCTTCTTCGTGATCTTCGTAATCCCCATATAAAACATCATCTGTTTCATCCCTTCGATAATGTGGACTCCCTTCTTCGAGCATGCTTTCATTAATTTCAATCTCTTCAAGTAAGTCTGTTTCTAGCATTTCATTTTCATCTTCTATTACTTCATTAAGACCGATCGATCTGACATACGCTAAAAATTGTTGTTCATCTTTCGTGTTTCGTTCTATTCGTTTTGTCCTCTTCTTTTTAAGGTTGTCGTTCGATTTTTTGAATTCGTCAGTCAAATGATCATGTAGCACCATTGTCAAAGATTTACGTCTTTCGTATAATTCGAAAATGTTTCGCAATACGTCCGCCATCCCGTTTTTTTGGTTCTCATTTAGTGTCACCATTTCTGGAAGAGCGTTAAAGAAATCCGAATTACCTTGCACGGTCGATTGCATGTCTAACGCAATAATCGAATGAAATATTACTTTCAAAACCGTTATAAACACATACAACATTAGCGTATGATTCTCCAACAATGCTTCTATATGGCGATGTGCAGGGAAAATCAATAAATTCAAATCAAAAACACTTACTTTTTGCAACGCAGCATCGACAAGCTTTTGGCTAAACTGAGCCTTTTTCATTTCCATTTCTCTCATATCTGTTTCTGCAATTTCAAACAAACGTGCGGGTGTGCCTGTGGGTAAAAAGGCGCGTTTCTTTTGAAAAGCGCTTTCACTTAGTCTAAAGTTGGAAACCTCACGATTTATAACGGTCAATAGATCTCTGACAAAATGGTAAATAAAATCAAAAAACAAAACATGATCATTCTGCACAAGCTGCATTTCTAAGCTCATGTTTTGCCATCGCTCCAATAAACCTCGGCCGTCACGCTTTAAGCGGTTTGTTGGAAAAGCCATCTCTAAGAACTGTTGCATATTATCATAAGCTTTCGCGACATAAACTTTTAACATGGACAACATACCGATTGGATCTTTTTCTGGAGTATTCATATGTTCAAAAGCAAACGCGTCAAGCTTTAAGATAGAATTAACCTCGAAAAAACGGTTTATCAAGCCAAAACGATCTTCTTCGCGAATGGTAGGAAAAGTTAAATAGGTTTTTATATTCGGACGTCTTATCTGTCGTCCGCCATCCGTAAAATCCATGTTCACTCCCCAAAAAGGATGGATCGCGAATGGATCGCGAGATTCACTAGCTATTATTTTTTTGCGAACCAAACGGGGCAATGACGAAATCTTAGTTAGCGGGTCATGGAATTTAATATAAGCAAGCTGTTGGGGGTCAAGGTTAACGAAAGTGCCGTATTGGGAAATAAGCTCGTAACAACAAGCCGTCGGGTCATGGGCGAATTTATATAAGTTCTCCGTTTTTTTCGTAATTTCTTGTTGGCGCGTATAATTCTGCAACAACATCACATAATCGACCACAAGCTCCTCATACTTTTTTACGTTTATGACATTTAGTTTTTGTTCGCTAGTTTCTAGTTTGTGAATCATATCCCTCAAGAAAGGACGAAACTGACCATCGATCGTGGAAACAAATTTATGATGTTTGTTCTGCTCACGGGCCACACGCACATTAGATCGCTCAAGCGCTTCGCGAATAATACGGTTTCTTAAGGCTAAGGTCGTTTGGTTCAAGATCGCATCAGCAATTTGTTCGCGCGTTTTTAATCCTGTCTCTCCAAGTGCTTCTAAATAGGGAAAAAACGCATTGTCATACCCCAAACTTTCATGTATATTACGGCTCAAAATCTTCAAATAACAAGCGAAATAGCGAACGAAATACCCGATATCGTCGCGGTTTAATCCTTTAACGTCACGTGCACATACGGGATCCATCGCCAACATGATATTTTTAGGGCGATGAATAAGTACGACAAGAGATAATAACGCACTTATCATCGTCAACGTATTTCTACGGTTCATGATCATCCTTTGTTGGTGTTCTTTGGAATTTCTTTCTCTTGTGGCGTTCAGATTCTTTTCGTATAAACGCATATCTTTACCCGCACGACGCACACGAGCCTCAAATTTAATCAAGTCCTGCGTTTTGGCTTCATAATCTTTAAGTAAGCGTGATTCATCATACTCATCCACGGTTATTTTGGTAATCCATTTAATATCTTCGGATTCGAGACTTACACGAAATGCTCGTGCTATATTTTTTACGACTTTTTCGATAAATAGAATCGTGTTTCTCGCCACATTAAATGCCTCTTCATCTGTTGTGCCTTCGTTTTCATCGTCATCTAATGTCGGGACATTCTGTTCGGGAAGCTCAGAATAAGTGCTATTATAATCTTCGCCTATCTGCAAGAGTTGCTCTTCTTTCGCGAGTTCTTTACCAGTAAAATTCTTTTTCAAATGGCTTAAATCAATCTGAAAATGTTCGGGATTGTATGAAAAAGATATCGCTTGTCGCATTATGATCATGTGTGCGATTTCTTCACGTATAAAACGCAATCTTGATACCACACCTTCTTTATACGTTAAACTGTCCTGCTGCGCCTTCGCGACCTGTTTCTGGTTTTCGAAACTATCGGGCATAAATAACAAATGATCATTCACAAAGCGCTCCGTATGTGCGATGTCATCTTCAAGAATCCACTGGACATATCTTACGGTATTTTCGGTAAACACTGTTTTCTTCACATAAACAGGATTTTTATACGCGTCAAGCACAACCCCTATTTCTTTAACGTTATCCGTATTTAAAGAAAGATGAAGACGCTCATTTTCAGCGAATAAATCGGGGAATGAATTAAAGACGGTGACTGCATTTTCTTTTTTTGATTTTTTCTCTTTCTCTTTTTTTAGATCAGCGATTTTTTCGACCAGCGCTTGTTTAGTCCTCTCACGTTTCTGATGGGCCACATTATTCATTTGAGAATAGAATGAAGAAGAAGGTTTATTCAAAACACTTTCGAGATATTGTCGTGTGCTTTCCAAAATTTCAAGAAGTCCACCATCGTATTTTTGCAAAAGATAATGCGTACGAAAAAGTGGACTATCCAAAAACTTATTCAAATAAGTGTGGTTCACGCCTTTAAGAATGGGAGGTGTATTTTTCGCAGCAGGGTTCTTTTTAGGCTGAAAAGCACGTATGAGGGGCCCTTTAGGAGTTTTTCGCAGGTTTTCCCGAATAAGACGAAAAATGTGTTGAGAAAGCGGCGAAAGCGCTTCTTGGTCATAATTAATTTGTGCCATAAGCTTTTCAACATCCAGTGCACTCAGCTTTTTAATATTTTTAAATGCGTTAAAGAGCAATGTAGAGGGAGAACCATTGACGAAAGCGACTTGATCGAAAATATCGTGATTTGGGTTGAATAGGACAAAAGTGTTTTGTTTTTGGGTTTTATACTTGGTCATCGGATCTTTTACCTTGGGCGAAAAAATCATAAAGCGATTTTGGCGGAGATTTGCTTTATTATAAAACAGTTCGGTCGATTCACCTTTTTTATTCGTTAATGCAAGCTCTAGAAAACTAGGCGAAACTTTTTTTATAGTACAAGGCTTGGGGCGAACATCGCCGTCATGCGAAATAAGCGAAATATAATCATGTGGATAAATAAGTGCTTTATCACCTTCTTTCAAATCGTCCACGTTCTCCATATAAGTACGTAAATCGAGTGTCGCATAATGATCAGATTTTTTGCCTTCTTTATCTTTATTTAATACGAATACGCCTGTCATCAGCACCTTATCTCCATTATAACCATGTTTCGGTCCCAAAAGACGTCTGACAGTAATCATCTTCTTTTCTCCAAATTCAGGATCCATCACATCCAAAAAAACGAAGGCGTCTTTGTCGTGGAGAAGCGTATTTAATTTACGATTTAATTCACTATTTAATTCACTAGCAAGGGTTTCATCAGGGGTCGTAAAAGGACAAAACAAATCGTAAAATGCTTGATGGTCTTCGCTTTCAAGATCAGTAGCGCTCATGGTAACAGATCCAGGAGCATTGCGTCGTGTGTGATATTTTTCGTATGCCTTTAAGAAATCACTAAACGGTCTGATATGGGCGTTATTTTCGGTCCACGTATGGTTTAGTGACTCCGCATCTTTAGAAAGCTTTGTCTTGCTATCTTTACCGCTATCTTCATACACAAAGAACTTGGCGTCGAATACAGGGTAAACTGATGGATTTTTTAATTCGATAAAATTTTTATAAAAATTTGGGACTTTTTCTCGATCTTTGTTGGCGTATTCTATAAGCATACCCGTGATATTATCTATCTTGGTACTCAGCCAAAAACGTAAGTTTTCGCGACGCAAATCGTAATTTCTTTGTAACAATTTATGTATCTCATCTGTTAGTGTTTGTTTGGACGAAATAATCGCTTCATACATCGTGTCATCGTATACTTCGACATCACGATCGACTACATCGACGACTTCAGCATTACCCCAATCATTATCCCAATCATTACCCAAATCATCACTATTAGTATTACGTTTAGAATTGTTGTTTTTACTACGGGTCTGACTCATAATACTCACACTACCTTTAATTTGGTTATAGAAAAATATAGTTTCTTCGATATCTCAACTGTGAATTTGTTAAAGTGTTTTTACTTAGTAAAGCAAAACAAATAAACAAGAAAAATCAGACAATAAAAGTTTTATACAGACTGTTTTATAATAAAACAGACAGTAAAAAAGGCAAGGAAAGTTTATACTTAAATTTACGAAAATTATTTCATTTGCTCTTGAATAATTTTTTTAAAGGTTTCCATATGAAGCCCGTTTTGTGGATATTCTGGATTCTCATTTCTAAAAGTCGTGTTGTAGTAGTGGACAAAATCAAAAAACAAACTTTTAAAGGCATTCTCATTATACAACATCGTGATATTATGTCGGTAAGATGGATGATCTACCAAGTACTCCGTTTCTATAATGGCATCTAGGCACAACAAAGGAAAAGCCTCGCCTTTAAAACGCCATTCTTTGAACTTATTAACGGCATTTTGAGCATCATCATATCCAATCTCTGGCCAATCTTGGACGGTATCAAAAGGATTTGTGTAATCGAAGACATCGGCAAATGTAGCATGTGAGTCCTTATCAAAAGACATATACAAGATACCTGGACAGGATTTATGGTCATAAGGCAAGATATCAAAGGGATTTAAAAAATATATATCTGGATTGGCGATTTGTTTTTTTATATCTAAAATTTTATTTTCGTATTCAGTGACATGGTCTATGGCAGGTTTATCATCATCTTTCTTATCTTTCTTATCTTTATTATCGTTATTATTTTTATTATCTTTATTATCGTTATATTCACCATTTTTTAATAGTTCTTCGTATTTCTCTTTATCATGGAAAATCGTTTCAAATGTTTTTCGACTTATATAATCTCCAAAACGTATATGTTTAGTCCATGAAGGTTTGTCTTCATCATTTAGAATACCCCTTTTAAACCATATCACAAACTCATCATAAAGAAACTGTATAACTTTGGGGCTGGGTTCAATTTTTTGATATTTCGTCGTAAAATTATTAAATTCCAAAACGATGCGTACAGCTTTGTCAAAATCCATCTCAGGCCATGGAATTTTGTTGACTTTCATGTCTTCTGTGAGAAAGGGGGTACCATGAAATGAAAAATGTGTGTTATCTGGTCTTCCTTCACCTTTTAAAGTGGAGTTTTCCAAAACAGACATACCATTCGTTGATTTTTGTTCTTTGATTGGTTCTTTGGTTGATTTTTTGATTGATTTTTTGATTGGTTCTTTGATTGGCGTGTCTTCTTCTGTTGTATCGCTAAACGCATCATCACCCGCATGATCACCCGCATGATTACCCGCATGATTACCCGCGTGATCTGAATTAATAGGTAATGCACCGTTTTCCAAAAGAATACTTCGGTATTTAAAATATCGATACTTCGCCTTTAAGAGATTAACTAGACTTACTTTCGCCATTTTCTGATATACTTTATCAATCACAACAAAAAGAGGTTTGAAATTAAACGCAATAAAAAAATAAAAGAGAAAAGGAGAGGAAACTTAATTAGGTATCTTTCACTTCTTTTTTCGTCGACTTCTTGACCACGCTTTTTTTAGGAGTCTTCTTTTCTTTTTCTTTTTTCGCGGACAAAACAGATATGTCTTCTGCAATGCTTTTTGCAGTACTTTCTGTTGTGCTTTTTGCAGTACTTTCTGATGTGTTTTTTGATGTACTTTCTGATGTGATGGCAAGTGATCCAACATTCTTCATCTGAGTATCGTAAGATTCGATCCACACGTTTCTGAGATCGCGCAACATTGTCTGCATCCGTTTAATGGAGGTCTCGAAAAATGCGCGGACACCATCCACCGTTTTGTAGTTATCATGTCCTTGGGTAAACCGGAGCTTCATGATGATTTCATCCACTAGAGGATGAGGCAAGTAGTAGCCAACAAATTCCAAATCAGAGGCTTCGCGCACATACATGTTATACATAAGAGTTTGCAACAAATTACCCAACGTATGTTGTTCGCCTTTGATCAGGATACTATACTGCATGCTATCTGGTTCGCCTAGTCGAGTGATTTTATATCGATTGGGTTTCATCACTTTTTGGAGTTTCTGCACCAAAACATCCAATGATTTTGCGAACAGATAACGTGCACTCAAACGGCATTCGCTTTCGATAGTAAAACGTACAGCAGCAACTTCGTCAGTCTCTTCGTTTTTTACGTAATAGCGAAAAGCATCATGAACATCAAAACGCCGTGATAGTGTCTCTTTCTCTTCATCTGTCATATTCTGCCTGCCTGCTTCTTTTTTTTTCATGGCTTCTTCTGTTTTTTCGATAAGTAATCGTTTGGCTTCTTCGGCTTTTTGTCGATCAATTACGTTAAAGTAAGTGCAACAAGATATTGGCGAAAAACGCGCATGTTCTTTGGCAATGCCTACACTGGCTTTAAAGCGGACATGTATTTTGTCGCCATAGACCGTATTATAATGATTGGGGTTCAAAGCGACAATATAAATCGGATCGCCAGTAATGGGTGAAACAGGAAAGAGTTTGTCACGTACCGAACTTGGGTACTCTTGCCCGTTATTATCGTAAACCAGGATATCTTTGGTGGTAACAAACTGGACTTCATGGGTTTGATTGTGGATGTTGATAACAAATGTATATTTTTCGGGATCATAATTGTCTAGTTCATCTTCTTCGATATGGATAGGGATAAGTGAAATGCGATGGCCGAGAAATTCGTTGTGAAGACAGGTAGTGTTTTCGATAAATTCGATATCAGATTCGGCTGGTGCTTTTTCAATGTCCCCGGCATTAAAGCGTACTGCAACATTAGGCAGTTCAGATAGCATGACGCGGCGAACAGCATTGTTGATGGAGATGTCGACGTCATTTACGGTAAAAGAAACTTGGCCGTTCACAGGATTTATTTTGAAGTCGGTGAATGTATTCATATTTTCGTATTAAAATATCGGATATTAATTTTTAGAGTTCTTAACCTAATGGTTAAGTTATAACATGCATCAAATTTTTATCGTTTTGCCTTATATCATTTTAAATTTTTTTGTCTTTGTGTCCTTTTTTCTTTGTGCTGTGCGGCGAAACACACGTCATTTTTTATATTCAGAAACAAAGCATGAGTGCGAAACATTTGCTCTTTTACAGTAATTACTGTGGTCATTGTAAAGACCTTCTTACAGAAATCGTAAAACGTGGTATTCGACCCAAATTTTTATTAATATGTGTCGAAAAACACCGCGTCCCCCCGATCGTAGATCGCGTTCCTTTCATTATGACGTCCGATAAGAAAATTGTTCTCGAAAACAATATCAATATGTTTATCCAAAGTCTTGTCCAAACATCGGTAAACACTAGTGCCCATGCCGCAAACAACACGCAAATGAATGATGATATTGTCGCCTACTCTCCTAGTCCACGTAATCATTTTGGTAGTGAATATTGTATGATCGATGAAAACAATGAAATGACCACGATGAACAATACTTCCAAAAAACGTAACGGTATATCCGAAGTACTAGGATACGTTTTTCTTGACGAACAAGACGATGGAGATCAAGAACGTACACATCGTGCTTTCGAAAATGCCCAAGCTAATGGCAACACTGCGCCGATCACCAATGCTCCCGTTTATTCTTCTAGTGTTCCGTCTCAGGTTTCTCAATCGAGTCCGTCGTCTTTTATAGGTTCCCCTGCAGCCGATGCTTTTTCACCATCGTATGTCCCACAAAAAATAACTCAACTTTCTTCAACTTCACCACGCATGCCTAACCCCATGCAAAATCCGAATTATACGAATCCAAATGCAGGTATATTTCCCACTATGCAAAGTAGTTCATCAGCTATGACTGCACCTACATATAATGCACCTACATATAATGCACCTATATATAATCCGGATCCTTTTCAGACCCCGATGGCACAACCTAACGCAGCGACACCCTTACCCTTTAAACAAATATCAATGGCTAAAGGACCTAAAACTGACGATTCGATATATGATCAATTATTAAAAAAGAGAGCTGAAGAAGAATCCATGCTTAAATCCCAAAATCCTTTCCCTTTTTAGTGTGTAGTGAGATTTAACGAAAGAGGTTAAAGAAAGAGGTTAAAGAAAGAGGTTAAAATTGTAAAAAAAACGATATAAAGAGGATGCGTTTCGTTTGTTTTAATAAGTTCGCCTCTTTTTTTAGATATCACAATTAAGAAAATCGCACAAGATGGCCCAAGTCGATTTTTACGATATGTTTAATAAGAAACTATTAGATTTTATGGCAGATCTGAAAACCACTTTTCCGAATATTTCCGAGTTCGAAATGTATGAAGGTCTTACCAAAACATGCATTATGCTCACCAAAGAAATGCCGTTAAACCTATTTCGATCGACCGTCCAAGGCCCATTTGCCGAAAAAATCGATAACAAAGACGAAGGCTTTATCATGAATCATGAATTTAGCGATGCGGATCAGACGATAATTAAAATGCTCAAAATGATCTGGCAAGATCTAGATGAAAAAAATAAAGATTCTGTCTGGGGACATGTTCAGCTTCTTCTTGCTATTTCTCGAAAGGCACCCATTAAGTAAGTAGTAAAAACTAAATATCATTAATATTAAGAACCATGGTTTTACTTATTTTTTTACAAACCGCGTTTAGTGCGGCTTTTATAAAATGAAAACGCTATATAAGTAGAAGAGGCTCACACTTTTTTATATTTTCTTTCGAATAATTCTAATAAATCATTTTGAACATGAGCGCACAAACAGAAAATGCAGTCGATATCAGACTAAAGGTGCAGCTAGCCTTTAATAAATACTTTTACGATATGCTTGAAGATCTGCAAGCCATCGACGATACACACGATACAAAGCTAAAAGATCTGATCGCTGAAAAGTACAAAGTACGCCAAGTAAAGACTACAAAAAACATGGACATGTTTCGCGCTTCCATGACGGATGCCATTCTCGAAGATATCTTGACGGATGTGTCGAATCTTAAAGAAAAGTTTGAAAAGAGCACTGTCGCTGATTTGATGCTTTTGAAGGATATGTCGGTAAAAGATGTGGTTGCCTTGATTAGCGAGGTGCATTACGTAAAGATTATGATGTACGTTTTTATGTTGGTTCTTTTGCTTTCCATCCATGACTTTAACGATACCACACAAAGTGAAGAAGAGAACAAAAATGTTATCTCCGATTTGTTCGAAAAAGTTATGAACGCGTTGATGTCGATCGATTTGCGCGAAGACGATGAAGCTTTTGAGAAGAGTGTTAAAGACATTTATGATGTCAAGACGAAGAAGATTCTGAATGCCCTTCGCACTTTTAAGCAAGACTTTAACAACAGAACCGAAAAAGAAAGTGCATCAGATCATTCCGAAACTGATACCGGTACTGGTACTGGTAATGACGGTAATGACGGTAATGACGGTAATGAAAGTGGCAACGGAGACAATATGGACGATTTTATGTCTGGTATGCATGAGAAGCTGAAAGGCACCAAAATTGGCAAGTTTACCGAAGAAATCGTGGACGATTTGACGAAAGAGCTGAAGGGTGATATCGGAGAAATTACTGATTTTTCATCGTTTATGAAATCGGGTAAGCTAGGTACGGTCATTAATAAAACAGTCGAGCATTTTCAAAAGAAAAATAACAGTGGAGAGCTTAACCAAAACGATATTTTGAGTGAATGCGTAAACTTGATGGGTATATTTGGCAACCCCAGTGGTGGTATGGGTAGTTCTTCTTCTGCAGGGCCGAGTGCTTCTTCACAGACGAGTGGCGCAGAGAGAAGTGGAACTAGCGGAACGAACGGAACGAGTGGAGGAGGGATGCCGTTTAATATGGAGGATATGCAAAAGGTGATGAGTTTGTTTTCGAGTGAGGATAAGTTTAAGTTGGATCCCACAAAACTGAAGAATTTCGAAAAGAGCTCTGCCCAAAAAGACCGAATGCGCAAGAAGCTTGAGCAAAATCGATTAAAAAAATCAGAATAAA
>LFCJ01002387.1_pt1 | contig 13539 bp, 15 predicted proteins | sample 643141 | NCBI WGS metagenome assembly LFCJ01 (sample SAMN03766243, study PRJNA286221) | soda lake metagenome | biome: soda lake; feature: Kulunda steppe; material: water; isolation source: sample B1-Br-g2 brine of Lake Bitter-1 | place: Russia: Kulunda steppe | collected 2010-07 | reverse complement strand
CTCCTAGCGTGAACACAGGTACCCTTGTGCGTCGAGAGTTAAAATGCACCACCTCTGATTTTGACGTGTTCACAATCAGTTCCTTCCTTAGAGCGTAGGCGCTCAGCCTATCCAACATCATCTGCAGAGCTCGTAAGCGACTCTGTTGTTATTGCCAGAGACGCTTGACATTCAAGTTGTGACCAGAGAGTTTGAGTCTGGAAAGAGCGCGCGAAATATGGTTAGGAATAGTGTGTCGTTAGTATGCAGCAAGTAACGTAGTCGCCACAGATGCAGTAACCCCTGTATGCAATGCAGAAAGTGGAGTTAAGAAAAAGTGCACAGGCTTTCACTTGGGAAAAAGTACGCAGACAGTGAAACACCCCTTACATCAATTAACGGGCCAACTGATAGCCCTAGCTTGAGCTGTCCTCGTAGCCTTGGGGGCAACCTCTTAGCTAGTTGGCTTTATTGGCAGTTCTCCTTTTCCTAGCGTTTTTCAGCTCTTCTGCCTTGCCTGCCTTGAGGACATTGCTGTGTCCGCTCGCGTCTTGTAACAAACTAACAAATTAAGGAAGGGGGGCCACCAAGGGCCTGCACGCCGGACGCCCCCTCCACCAGCAAAATAGAAACTTAAGAAATCAAGGTGGATATAATCAGAGGGTGACTGGCTGTACCCCATTCCTACCTTGGCAATTAGAGGTCACATAAGTTCCTTACTAAGTTTAGTAGACAGAGGACGCAGGCATAGCCATGCCTGCCTCAAAGATACCACCATTGAAAAGTTAGCAAGCCAAAATATAACTGAAACAGATAAAATCAGCATACAAGCCGGAAAACTGTCAAGATATGTAGTTTGGGCAGCCTTTCAAGCACCAAGAAATGAAACTTAACAGGTATTCTGCCATTATGCATAAAGCCAAGCAAACCATTATGCAAAAAGCCAAGCAAACCGGCATCTATGGAGTCATCATTCAAGTCAACATCTTAAAACCCAGCTGAAAGATATCATATCTTCATGATGATCTTTGTTTGAGGGCAGCAAGTTCAATTCATGAGACCACAGACCCCTTCAATTCATACTTTGGTGTCACACTCCGAGTGTGAGTCAACCTCCTACTTGTATTCATGATCTTGTTGCGTATTGAATAGAATGAGTGTTTAGATCGAGAGTAAATTTTCTTACTCTACACCGGTCTAAGCCAAGCTTACTGAGGGGTAGTTCCGAACTACTAAGTCAGAATGACACTAATAGATGGTCCCCATCACTCCAATCAGGATGGTATCTAGGCTTACATTGTGGTTCTGCTCTGCAAGGGCGGGTTTCAATCCAATATGCTGTTCAGTTGCTCTTGCTAGTCGTTGCTCTGGTTGTGTATCATCACAACATTTTACTTCAATGAGGTTTACATCCCAGTGCGAAGGGTGTATAGCCTGTATGTCTCTTTGATGGTCATTTTTCGTTCCAACTGGCAGTATGCAACTAGCATCTGGTCTTGAGCAGGATCGAAGTTCGTTTGCTGAAAGGTCTGGTAGAAGCCATTGGGGTCAAGTCCTGTTGGCTACATGTGCCGGCAAGACCAGACTTTGTTGAGCTATCCGTGTTTCATTTCCAATATCTATTAAAAAATGATGTTTTCTCCTAAGTTGCCTTTGTTCAAGGTTTTGATGATGAGCCTGGAAGCAATGTTATGTCTTTCAGTCACCATGTTTTGAATTGAAGCATTCTGACAGCCAGAAAGCATATGGATTTGGCTGTCTGGCAGATGACACAACAGACTAGATGAACTAGTGGCTCTGCCGTAGAGGTGGGCCATTTTCTGAGTGTAAAGAATACCCGTTCTAAATTTCATGACATCCCTTTTCTGCGATACATTGATTCTTGTATTGCTCCAAAAAGAATTGCTAGTTGTAAGATATACAAAGGTGAGCAGTCTCTTCCGTTGCTTATAGTAACCTGAGTTGGTATAAGCATCTCCAAGTCTGTGATGCTTGCTCATGTGAGCTTTTAGTTTTACTTTTAATGTTTTGTAGTGGTGCAAGGCTGATTTTAGTGGTAGTGTGAGAAGTCTCATTGTTATCTTCTGCAAGCCAGTATACATGGGCAAAAGGATTACCGTCAGGTGATGGTGGTGGGAATGCCTCGTCATGCCCATAGTTATGGAAAGCAGCATGTTTAACTATAGCATCGGCAAATTCATTTCCAATCACACCAATGTGGGCTTTAACTTCGCAAAAATTGATGGGATCTGATCTGTAAATCATGGAGATGATTTGTTCCAAAAGTTTGCTATGTGTGTGCTTCCTGTGTAAGTCAGGAAATAAGAGTTGTTTTAGTATCTGAGATAGAGAACAAGCACAAGCACTATCCGTGGCTATGTGGGTACACATTGCCCTTAGTGCAGAAGCTATGCCAGTCAGTTCTGCTCTGTTTATGGTATTGCTTATCTCAGCTCTGCCAGAGTTATGGCTGGCTGTTCTTGGTCGCGGGGATAAAGACTCCCGCTCCAAAACGTTGTTGACTTTTACATGTCAGGCAACTACCAACAGTGTAGGCCCACAGACGCCAATCTGGAACCTTCAGCCTAAGATTATTATCTGTAAGCGCTGTGAGATCAGGGGCCATAGTGATAGATCTAGTATTCTATGTAAAAGCTGAGTCATTCAATTTCTTCCGGAATGATCTTGGTATGTTGATTAATTTTGTCTCATTCCGGGTTGTTGGATGTGGGTAGGGCTTGAAAATTGCCTCGGGTATGGCATTAGACGAGGTTGCATACCACCTTGGGTTCTGATCAAATAGCATGTGTTGTGCTTCCTTATTCCATAAAACAATTTCAAGATCCCATTCAGGAGCCGGAAGTCTTGTATTGTTTCCAATCCATAAATCTTGTCTACGATAGGTCACTGATGCCTGGGGAATAGTGCCCAAGATAGTACAATGCTCTGGATATTTTCTAAGCATTTGCATGTAAACATTTGCATTAAGGCCCTTCCAATTTGAGAGGAGCAGGAAAGTTGCAATGGCACTCTCTTTCCACTAAAAGTGATGAGTAGATTGCATGGCGCACCATCTTAAGCATGACACTATCATTGTAGAGAGGATATACCGAGAAGCCTGTGAATTTTGTCACATTGATAACCCCCTCTGGGATTTTGTAGCTAAAGGGTTGAAATTGGATCCAAAAACCATATCTCTTTTCCTGATGCGCACTTCTTTGTATGAAGAGCCAAAGCTTGAATCAGATGCTGTTCTGTCCTTGGTCACCATGGCCCATGCTTGAAGTGCTTGAAGTATGTGGTCAGGTAAGGCTCGCATGTGTGAATCTTTGAAATTTTATTTGTTCATGAACCTTTGAGGTGCATTCCTTTTTGTAAGAGAGGAGACCAACTTATTCAGAGTTAAGGTCTTTGGGTGGGGGTATGGCTTGACTGTGATAGCCTGAATCCCGGGCATGGTTGAAGGCATTCGCTAGATTTACGTATAGCTTAGTACTCAGCATAGCAACACATTTTCCATCAGGCGTGTATATACAAGCCCTTGTAGTATCTGAGACATGTGGAAGTGTGGCATGGTTTGTAGGGCTTATGGGAATTTCTGCATCAATGCGGTGAGCTGTTTTTGCCAACTTGACTTGGGTAATTTGGTTGATCTCTCTGATCCATACTTCACATTTCCCAGTTGGTTGAATATCCAGTTCTGGGTTAGAAGGCTGCATATTCAAGACAGCTTTCTGTCTGATCGTTTCTCCATGTGTTGTTTTCCATGTATTTAAAGGATCTGGATGAAGGTCAAAGCCTTGGCATTCCAGGTTATCATAGCTTGTATCTTTGGGTGCTTGTACTTGAGATTCATATTCAGAAACCCTTATTTTGAGGCTCTTCCATTCATTTAACAGTTTTTCCGGCTCCCAGGTCGGAGCCCAGATTATTTCTATCAACTCTTGCTCTGAAAAGTTACTTCTCTCCTCTTTTTGGGTAGGCATTAGGTGGCTACAAGAAGGACATGCCCAATCATCATTTGCTATGATACCATCACGTTGGGCATTAGTATAACATTCTAGATCCAAGAGGCATTGCCAATGGTACGTCCTTTGACAAGTATTACACTGATACATATCCGTTGTTGGGTCAAGCTGTTCTTCTTTAGTCCGAGGATCACAGCATATTTCACCGCTGGCATCCTCAAAGCAGCATCTAGGCAGGTTTGTTTTGCCTTTAATATGAATATCTTTGACCTTCTTTATAGTTGGCAGTGCCCATCTTTCTACCACTAGAGGCTCGTATTGCACTAAATATTGTTTTTTATTTTCTGCTACTTCATTTTGGTCAAGTTTTCTTTTCTTTTGGTTTAAACATATTTTACTGTTCAATACCCTTCTAGCTTGGAGGTGGTAATGGTAAATGGCGTTCAACATTTCTGTTGGGTCATTAAATTGTGCTGCTATGTTCTTTTTATGGTTCCAAAGGAGGATGCTAGGTCTGAGCTGTCAAGTCTAACTAGTTCCTTTTGGGAAGTCGGGGTATGCTTCTTGGGTCTAGGCTTCATACTCTTGTCTACTAGCTGGTTCTCTGAGCCCCTTATAGATTCAACTGATCGCATGCTCAAAATATGAGTTTGTGTCACTGTTTGACTAAGTGAAGGTGGATCCTTCCTCAACGGTTGTTGAGACAATTGAACATTTTCAGGATGTGAATTCGATTGTTTGTATTGGTTTTTACTTGTCCTCATCCTTGTGATTTGTCTTGTATTATCTGGACTCTGACTGCATGTCTGATGGTTATATTGTGGTCTTTTGTTTTTTGATCCTGAAAAATACGTGTCCATATCTCTTAAATTCGTCTTGCTTGTCTTATCCTGGACGGATGATTGTTGCTGGTGGATAATCAAGGTATCATTTGCTGTTTCGGTGCTTTTTTCCTAGTGTAGGCTCACGTAGTCTCCTGCCAGTTATAGGGTGGACTTCGTTTTGGTTTATTATTTCGGTTGTCGTAGTTTTAAGGCTGTATCACAGTTGCCAGGACTTGGCCTGGTTGTGTTTTTTGTCTCATAAAAGGCAGCGACCAGGCCAGTTATAGATGAGGGATCCCTAGTTATTTGTGTAGGAGTATGGTTTGTTGCGAGAGTTGGTAAGGTTGGGATTTTGCTTGTCTTGAAGATATTTTGAGCTATATCAGGTGTTATATCCTGAGTGGTTGGGCTGCTGAGTTGAGCAACCAGGCATCTATATGCTTGTTCATGATTCTCCTTCCATCTGTTTTGTATTTGTCTTGGAGAGAGGTCAGTGATATGACATTGCTATTGTTATACCCTTGGAAAAATTCTGTAAGGCTGATTATACCGAGAGATTTAAGGGAATCAACTATGCTCACTTTCAAGTTCTGACTGGTGAACATGATTTTCAGAGACAAGCAGCGATTTTGTCAAGCTTGTTTGTGAAAAACTCATTGTCGTCTATTAAGATGTGTAGTTTTGATCTTTATATGCTCATTAACTGGCGTACTCTCAGATTATAGTCCAATCGTCTCCGCATGGGCAGCGAAGAGGTTTTGTCTGCTGCAATAAGTGCATCAGCTATCAGGTTTAGGTTTGTGAATTGGTTGAGCAGAAGTGTCTTCGTTATTTTTCAGAATAAAAGTTTGCATGTCTTGGAGTTATACAATTTAGGCTCTTAATCAAGGCCTCTGCACGCGCGTATGATATTCCACACTCACAGAAGGGCATCCTAGTCCAAATGACTGTGTGTGTTCTCTGATGATGGCTGTGGAGGGGTCGGTCTTGTCGATACTAAACTTTTTCTTCACACACTGTCCTATTTTTGGGTCCCATCTCTCAATTTGATTAGGAGTGCATGGTACCACCAGAAAGGAGTAAGCTAGGCTTGGTATTATGGCAGTTCTTATAATATGTTTGGCTTAAGATGGGGATGCATATGATTTACTTAAGGCGTTGAGTTTATGAGTGAGGATATCTGTCATACATTTGTGCTGGTAGCTCCAACTAAGGTGAGAGTGACGCCTAAGTATTTGAAGGGGTCCGTGTCTCTCATGAATTGAGCATGCTGCCCTTGAACAAATACCTTCTCATTTAGCTGGGTTTTTAGATGTTGACTTGGATCCGTGTCGTAGATGCCAGTCTGCTTGGCTACCTGTTTCTTTAGTTTTCTTTCCTGACACTTGGAGGGCTGCCCAATCTGCAAATTTTGAGAGTTTGTCAGCTTGTATGTGAAGATTGCACTGTCTTTGAGTTAGGCATAAGAGGTCGTCTGCAAAAGAGCCATTGCTTATTTTATCAGTTTCATGTGTGCTGTGTCTTGCTAGGTTTTCAATACTGGTATCTTTGAAGCAGACCTGGCTATACCCACGTCCTCCCACTTGGAGCCACCTGAGTAGTGGTTCTATGTACAAGAGGAACAAAAAGGGGGACAGACCTCCTTGTATTGTCCCTCTTTCGACAGGAATTCGGTCTGTGTGTCCTCCTTGGGGTAGGCGGACCTGGGTTAAGGCATTTTGGTAGAGGTTCTTCACCACCTCTATGGCGTCCGTGGGGAAGCCTAGGTCATACATGATCCATAGCATCCTGTCATGGTCTGTTGTATTAAACGCAGAGGTGAAGTCTACGATCAACGCGTACATGTCTTGTTTAAAGGGTTTAGCGTCTTCTAGGGCCATTATGATATTCTGAAGCTGGTGTGTTGTATTTTTCTGCTTTCTTAAGCCCGCCTGGCTGGTACTTAGCAGGCAATTTGCTTCTGTATATTCATACAAAGTGTTTGTCACCTTGCGTGTCCAGAGCTAATAGAGATTATTGGCCAGTCATACAGGTCAAAAAGATGTAATGTCAGTTTCATCCCCCTTTTCTTTGTCTATAAGAACTGTTTTGCTTGTTTTCCAGGTTTCCAGGGTGTAGCCAGTAGCCCACATTATTGTGAAGAGCTTGTGTATAGTTTGACTGAAAGTAGGTGGTAGCATTGTGTACTTCATTCACCACTCCATCAAGGCCTGGGAATTTATTATTGCTCAATGATTGTATGCATTCATGGACTGTTTCTTTTCATCCCTTGTTTCATGTGACTCAAGTTCAAATGGATCAGGGGCCTGCGTTTGTTCCCATGGGTAATGTCGGGATGCTTTATTCGGTAGGTACTTGCCTGTTTTGGGATTGACAGCTGACAGGGACAGCTTGTAAAAGTCATAAATGATATCCTGTACCATGTGTGGGTCAGATTTTATGTTGCCTGTCTTTAGATCTTTGAGGGCTGATAAGCCTGATCGTTTCTGATCAGGACTTGCAAAGATTTGCTTATGGGCTTTTTTTGATTCTTTATTTATTGTCTTTTGCTGCTTTTTTCTCTCTCTTTGATGGCATTCTTTGGCATGTGTTTTGTCTATTAGGACTAGCTCGCTCTTTATATGATATTCAGCATTCCTGATTTTTTCATGTTAAGTCCCTTGTCTGATGTGCTCAGGCATGAAGTTGTTCGAGTCATGCGCGGCACGGTTAAGGGAATGGTTTTCTGGGTATCGTTCTTCTCTTATTCAAAAGACATTGCTGAGCTTGTGACAGAGTTGAGATGAGATTTGAGGCATTTTATGGTGTTTAATTGCTTGGTGAGCTTCTGTCTCTTTCTACTTGTAGGGCGGTTTATTTAGTTAATGCTGTCCAGCATTGGTGCCAGTCGAAGTTGTCATGCATACCTCTAGAGCCACTTTGTTGGCAGCATATAACAAGTCTGTAATAGCTTGCACTTGCTCCTTAACGACTTCTGTTGCAGTCCTCTTTCCTAGCTCACGTAGTTTAAAAGTGGACTTGGCGCTTTTGCTTTCAAGATTGCTTAGAAATCCTCGTGCTCCATCATAAATTGGGTTAAGTTATTTTGAATCACTTCTAATTTTTGTAGCAATCCGTATGCTGGATCAAGAATGGCATTGGTGAGGGAAAGTTGACCTATTTCAGAGATTGGACGCACAAGACTTTTATTCTTTTTTCATTCATGGGCTGGCTTGTTTGTGGTATTTGAATTTGGCAATTTAGGATGTCAGTGGTGATTGTTGTATAGAGGAGCATATGATCGCTTTGATAGCCAAGGTAACACTTGCTGATGAAAGCAGCTCTGCTAGCAATCTTTGCTGGGAGGAGTTTATCATCAACTCTACTGTTTGTGTATTGGGTGTTTAATCTTTCACTTGAGTTAGCCGTGGCCTGCTGGTGTGTCCATTGTCTAAGCGGGTTAAATTCTTGTATTTCTCCGTGTTTGGCATCTATTGGTGGTAACTGACTTTCAGCAACAAACTGTCTGTACATAACATCTGCTGGGGAACGGAGGCAGCTTGATCTATCGTCATCGTAGAGTGTGGCATTCATATCCCCTAGGACGATTGGGACTGCTTGGCTATTGTTTTCTATTTAGTGTGCTATCTGAGCTTGCAGTTCTTTTCTCAATTTTAGCCTCTATGCGACTGCCTGATGGCCAGTACGTGCCTAAGAGTAGGAGAGGTGTGCTTTGAGCATCTATTTTTACAGCTACTTATCGTCCATTAGTATCCATCTCTATGAGGCTCGTGGGATTAAGGACAGTGAGCTCGTTCCGGACACAAACCAAGGTGCCCTCAGTTGCACTGGGGGAAGACCAGCTCTTCTAGTTTTTGAGCAGATTATTTAGCCAAGGCCTTCTTCTTAAGTTATTTAGGTCTGTTTCTGTAAGAACCAATATATCTGGTTTGTGACAGTGTAGAGCTTGTTGAATGTCCAAGCAGCTTTTATACAAGTCTCTAACATTCAAGGTGTAGACGTGTATTTGGGTAATTGGTTTTGTCTGGTTTGTTTTGTTGTTGTTTGGGTTATGTAAGACCTGTACAAGATCTCTTCTACAGGTTATAATGGCACGTGAATTAAGGGCTTGGGCATCTTTATTTTCTATGGATATGATTTTTTGGGCTTTACACTTCAGTGGATCAAAAGGGACTGTAGGGTCTGCTGTACGTTAATCTGCATGCGCAGCATTTTCTTGCCAGATATCGCCTGAATGTAGGAAAAAAAGAAAAGAAAAGAAAAACTACGTGGGCAGTGAAACCACTCCCTACATCGATTAAGGAAAAGGAGACAAATGGAGGAGAGCCGTGAGTCTCCTCCACCAGGGAGAATGAAGAACTAGTGAGGATCTGGAGGGTGACAAGCCGCCCCCTGCTCCAGACTAAGACCTTGAGAGCGACTGGGTTTTTCAAGAGCGCGTCAAGTAGTTGTCAGTTTGTGTGCATAGAGCGCAGAATGAGCATGTAGCTTAAGGGCAGTCTTATGGGCTTTTTGTACATCAAGGCCGAGCTCTTTAAGGAGATTCAAAGTGTGTGAGGTATAGATAGAGCCTCCCACACCAAGAAGAATCGTGTGAAGGATGACTTTCTTGGCCTTCAAGCACTTACAAAGAACCTCGTGTTGTTTTTTAGAGGCCTCTGTTGATGTCCAGGCCGTGTATCTTCACAGTACTTAACAAGGTGTATCTCCCTCATGTTGATATTTAGCTCGTGGACTCTACGTACGTCTCTGCTGGGTTGTCTTGGTTGTGACACCTGGTGCAAATGAGGAGTGGTTGGCGATTTGGATTTTTTAGTAGGCAAGGGGGTGACCAAAATGGCATCAGGGCGACTAGAGGTGAGTCTATCTCTAGCAGGTAGACAAGCACCAAAAAGCCAGCTGGGTGTAGTCCTGTTATTAGCATTCTCAGGAATTTGAAGGTTTTACTGGACCAAACGGTTAGTGCTGTCGGCATCCAAATGGACCAAGCAACCTGCCAGAGAGCCTTTGCTGGTGGCTTTCATGATGAGCCTGCGGGCAACAGTATGGCATTCAGTGATCATACTTGAATTGATTGTATGTCGACACCATGAGAGAATATGGAGAGCACTATCTGCTTGCTGACAGAGTGGACACTGAAGGCTGGTGGACATTTTGAAACGGACAGCATGTTTCTGATTAAGAAGGGTGCCTGTGCGGTAGTGGAAGATATTGCGCTTCATTTGGAGAGAAAGTTTGGACATGCTCCAAAAAGCGTTGCTCATACCTTTGTGAACGTGTGGAAGTAGACTCTGGTAATAAGAGTAGTACCCTGTTTTTGAGTCGGCATAGCCCATTCTATGGTTTGAGTGCATGTGATTTTAGTGCGGCTTGGAGGTTTGGGGGTTAAGTCAATCTAGGGCCGTGTTGGGGAGCTTCAGTACCAGATCCTTGTTGATCTACTTCTTCAACAGCTAACCAGCTAATATCGAAAGGGATTGCCACCTGGGCCTGCGGTGCGGATGGTCGATTCAGCTGAGAAGCTCTTTCCATGGCAAGCTTGGTATTTAGCGAGGGCACCTGCGCAATCATTTCCAGCAATTCCGGCATTCTACTTTATAAAGGGAGATGTGGGATTGAGAGTTTCGGATAGTATTAGAAAGAATTTTGAGGATGTCTCCTTGGACATGATGACGGTGTTTCTCTGGATACAACAATTGTTTCCTAATTTGATGGAGTGAGGTAAAGCTATCTGAGGCAATATGGGTATGATCGTGAGTAATAGCGGCATCTATAGCTGCTAGCTAGTTCTGCTCTCCCTATGGTGTTGGTTGCACCAGCACCATTTGGTTCAACTTAGTTAGAGTTGCCCGAACTGGGGTGGTAGACCCCTGCCCCAATACTTGTTTTGCCTTCCTGGATATGGCAGCTACCATCCATGTAGGTCCAGGATTTCCAGTCAAGATTTTGTGTGAGTACAGGTTTGGATTGATGGGAAAGGGGGGCCACTTCACCCAAAGCAGGTCTGTGGGAGCACCTGGTAGTTTGCATTTTGTCTGAGTGAAGTTGTTCAAATTTCTTATGACTTGAGTGTTGTCTCAGCGTGCCTAACATTACATATTGGGTGGCTAACAATGTTGTTGAGATGCCAATTGGCTTCAGGGATGTCATGGGCAAGATTTTGCAGCCATGTAGGATTGTGTTTATGGAGGTGGAGCCGTGCAGCTGTATTCCAGAGTGCTATGATATGGAGATTCCAAGAGGCCTGGGGTAAGGAAGTCTCTTGAATAATCCAGGACTGAGGGGAAGCGTAGGCAATCTCATGAGCTGGAATTGTTCCAAGTTTATAACACAAGTGGGGGTAGGCTGCCAGGAGATTTGAGTAAGGGTTGGTGATCATGGATCCATTCCAAGATGGTAGAAACATGAAAGTGGCAATTGCCTCAATACTGAGGATGGCTGAGTAGATGGCATGCCTAAGGCTCAAATTCATGGTATGTTCGTCATAGATGGAATGGCACACTGAAAAACCAGTGAATTATGACGAGAGGGAGTTGAGATGCGCACCAAAGAGTGCATCTCGTGAGTCTGCGCTCCAATAATGGGAGTAGCTAGTGTTAAAGTCTAGTAAGGAGGCCATTCCTGGGCCCATTTTTGGAGGGCAGTGTGTACATGATTTGGCAAAGCTCGTGAATAAGAGTCCTTGATCTTCTTGCTGTGGTACTTCCTTTCTAGCTTGGTTTTCCTAGAAAGCAGCCCTAGTACTTCAGATGCAAAGCTTTAAGGTGTAGGTGTTATGTTTTTACTAAAAATCCATAGTATGGAGACCAATCAGCTTGGCTGTGTGAAAAGCTGTATGAAGGATGTTGAGGCGTTCTGGTGTCATCATGCCCTGGCATTTTCCATCTGTGTAGATACAAGCTACTATTGATGAGTAGATTTCTAGGAGAATATGAGGTGGAGGGTTGTTGTGGACTCAAAGGACACATTTGGATGTTAGACAGATCATTATATTCAAAAGAAATTGGATAATCTTTTGTGGTGAACTTGTTGAATAGCGGGGATAATTTTTCTAGGGAAGGCTGCTCATTGGTAGGTTTGGGCTTGTACTTAACGAGGTCTACATTACGGATCCAGAATTCACAGCTCCCGGTGGGTTGTATGTCTACCTGTGGATCTGTGGGGTGGATATCAAAGGTGACTTTATTTCGCAGATCAGTGTCCAGTTTTTGAATCCAGGCGTTGGCCTTGTTGGACATGTCAAAGCCTTGTCTTTCTAGGTTGTCTAAGATTTGGTCTGCTGTGGGAAGAAGGAGGTCTGGCTTCTCAATCCGTGTCTCAAAGTCATGGATACACTCAAGGAAGGTTGGGCAACGTGTCCTTTAGTTCTTCTGGTTCCCAGGTGGGTTCCCAGGTCACGTGAATGAGTTCTTTGTTAATGGATTCAGAGCATCTTTTATGTTTTTGTTCATCGTTAAGGTGAGCACATCCCGGGCAGGCCCACTTTTCTTTTTCGTCGACTTCCTCTCTCTGCCTCTCTGTGTAACAGCCAGTGTTCTTGAGGCACACCCAATGGTAAGTCCAGCTGCAGACTTCACAGATGTACATATCATTAAAGGGGGGCACGTGTGTTTCAGGTCGGAGGCCAAAATTATAGAAGCAAATTTCACAGCATGCACACTCAACGGCAGAGCGGGCTATAGGGTGAATTTTCTTAGGTGCGAAGCCAGCCTTTTTAGAGATAGGGAGTGCCTAATTTTCTGTGGTCATGGGCGATGAAAAGATGAATGTGCTTGCACCCTACTTTGCCCGCTTCTTTGCCTTGATGATGGAAAAAGCTCAGATTCCAGAGATGTGGAATGCAGCCAAAGTGACACCATTGCATAAAAGAGGTCCTGTGCTGGATCCAAACAACTATCACATGTTGGCTGTGAGCGGAACAATGGACAGGCTGTATGTGAATGTACTGAGAGTATATGTGACGGAGTGGTGTCAGAAGAACAATAAGATATGTGACAGGCAATTTGGATTCTATCCAGGCAGAAACACTCTCCAGCCCATGTTTATCCTCAGACATTTGATGCATGCTGCGCAAACAAAAACCTCATGGCTCACATAGGTTGCATGCAGCATTTATTGACTTCAGACAGGCTTATGACTCCATTCTTAGGTGTGCCCTCTAGGAGCACCTTCGACGCAATTGCATGCCCACCTGCCTCTTGAACATCATTCAAAATCTGTATGATGCAGACGAGTATGTGCTGGTGGGTGGGACTAAGCAAGCAAGGGTACGGCCTACTCGTGGTGTCAAACAAGGATGCCCTCTTTCCAAGGCGCCTTAAGTTAAACAGGCAAGCGAGCGCAGCGAGCCCGAGCAAGCTGCTGAGGCGCCGAACGCTAGCTACGCACCTCTCCACACTCTTTTATCACCTTTGCTTTTCTCTCTGTACATTAATGATGTCGATTGCATATCCCGGGACGTGCGTGGGGCGATGACAGGCATAGCTAATGTTTGCGTGACACACATGTTGTATGCAGATGATCTGAGCTTAACTGCAAATGAGCCAGGTCAACTGCAAATGATGTTGGACAGGCTGAGCGCCTACGCTCTAAGGAAGGAACTGATTGTGAACACATCAAAATCAGAGGTGGTGCATGTTAACTCTCGACGCACAAGGGTACCTGTGTTCACGCTAGGAGGGGTACAGCTTGCCAACAAAGATTCTTTTAAATACCTGGGCATGGTTTTCACCAAGACGCACAATATGGCTGCTGCAGCTGAGCATATG